>Ga0070664_100005631_pt1 | contig 10084 bp, 6 predicted proteins | sample KBSC73metaG_FD_65863 | JGI IMG/M metagenome (GOLD analysis project Ga0070664, IMG submission 65863) | Corn rhizosphere microbial communities from Kellogg Biological Station, Michigan, USA - KBS C7-3 metaG | ecosystem: Host-associated > Plants > Roots > Rhizosphere > Soil ... | reverse complement strand
GCCTTTTTCCTCCTCATGCTCGGCGCCAACCTGCTTGCGGGCGAGCGGGTCGGCAGGCGCGGGATCGTCGCCGGAGCGGTTGTGACGGCTCTGGCGATCGGGCCGAACATTGTCGTGCTCGAGAACGGAAGCGACGAATTCGACCATCACACGGTCTTCACCCGGACCGACACCGCGGCGCTCGAGATTGCCAGGCGCACGGTAGATCCCGGCTTCGAGCTGACCGCCGACGTCGCGGGCGTTCCCACTCTCCTCAACATCTACGCCGGTTCCTACCTGGAAGCCGTCGACGAATTCGGCTCCCCCGCCTACTCCCTCTCTGAACTCGAAGCCGCCGCTCCGGAAGCGCGCCGCCAGGCTGACACCCTCCTTGCCGCGGCGCTGCCGCTGCATGCGCGGGTGCGACCGGGTGTCTACGACCGCCGCGGAGATGAGAGCTGCGCCGCGATCGTCGGCGGCCGGCCGAAAGAGGTGAAGATCGATCCGGGGACGACGCGGGTCGAAGTCGCCCCCGGGTCCGCGGCGACCATCTCGATGCGGCGCTTCGCGACCGGCGGATATCCCGTCGACGTCGCTACGGTCGGCGGTGGCTCGACGACGCTCCTGCAGGTGCCCCGGGACGAAGCGCCGCAGAAGCCCTGGTACCTGCACGTGCAGGCATCGCAGGACGCCCGCGTCTGCGGCTGACCCGAGGGCGGCTCAGAGCTCCTCGGCGATCCGCGGCGCTTCCCGGTTGAAGATCCAGACCGCGAAGGCACAGAGGCCGAGGTAGATCGCGAAGGCGGGCAACAGGTGAAGCCAGCCTCCGGCCGCCTCGGCCGCGGTCGGCGCATCGGCTTCCAGCATCCAGACCCGGACCTGCTCGAAGATCACCGCCAGCGGGTTCAGCATCAGCAGGTTTTCGATCCGCTCGCTGAGGAAGGGCTGCCCGCCGATCGGGCCCAGGGGATAGAGGATCGGCGTCGCGTAGAAGAGGACCTGGGCGGCGACGGTCCAGATGATCGCGACGTCGCGGAAGCGGACGTAGAGGACCGAGAGGATCATGCTGACGGCGGCGGTGAAGACGAAGAGCGTCGCTACCGCGAACGGGAACAGCAGCCAGGTCAGCATCGGCTCGACTCCCCAGGCGAGGATGAAGACGAGGACGACGACGAGGTTGAGGAGGAAGTTGAAGAAGGCCGTGAGCACGGTCGCGAGCGGGATCACCAGCCGCGGGAACTGGGTCTTGCGGACGACCCCCTCTTGGACGACGACCGAGGCGACGGCGCTGCTCGTCGCTTCCTGGAAGAAGGTGAACTGGACGATCCCCAGCAGCAGCAGGACCGGGTAGTTATGGAGGCTGCTGCCGACTTTGAAGACCTGGGTGAAGACGAAGAGCAGGACCCCGAACAGCATCAGGGGCCGCACCAGCGACCAGAGGTAGCCGAAGACGGTGCCGAAGTAGGTGCGGCGGAACTCGGTCACCGACATCAGCCAAAGCAGGTCGAAGAAGCGCCGCCGGCCGCCGCCGAGGGCGGAGGGACCGCGGACCTCGCGCAGCGGTTGCGGCGCGGGGTGGCTGACGGGGGCCGGAGGGCTGATGCCGCTCTCGCTCATCGCTCCCCCGTGCGATCGAGGTCGGCGCCGGTCTGGTGGGGGAGGGTGACTACCCCGCTCGGCGTATCGACGCCGGCGTAGACGACGAAGTCGATCGCGTTGTGGATGTAGAGGGTGACGGTATGCCCGTCGGCTCGGTTGACGCCGCAGTGGATGAAGTAGTGACCCTGGGTGAGCAGGTTCTCGATGTCGGCGCGGACGGTGAAGCGCGTCCCGGGGCGTAGCGGCGAGGAGTCGTCTCTGCCTTCGACCGGGACGCCGAACTGGAAGACGCCGACCCCGTCGGCGTTGGAGATGATGAAGCCGACCCCCACCCTCGGGAACTCCTGCAACGCTTCCATCTCGATCCGGATCCGGATTTCCTGGTCGCCCCCGACGTTGTCGATTCTGTTTCCCTCCGCGTCCTCGAGCCAGGCGTCGAGCATCTTCACCTCGTCGGTCGGGCCGGTGGTCGGCGCGGCGCCCTCTTCGCTGCCCCGCTCGAAGTTCAGCTGCAGGTAGTGGCGACCGACCTCACCGGGATCGCCGAGATGCTGGATGCGGCCGCTGTCGATCAGCATCGCCCGGTGGCAGTAGCGCTCGACCGTGGTCATCTCGTGCGTGACGAGGATGATCGTCTTGCCTGCCGCTTTCATTTCCTGAAAAGCATCGGCGCACTTCTGCTGGAAGGCGGCGTCGCCGACCGCCAGCACCTCGTCGATCAGGAGGATGTCGGCGTCGGCCTCCATCATCACCGAGAAGGCGAGGCGGACCAGCATCCCCGAGGAGTAGTTCTTCAGCTTCAGGTCGGCGAACTCGGTCAGCTCCGCGAACTCGATCACCGCGTCGAGGCGCCGCCGCGTCTCGCCGGGGGTGAGCCCGATCATCACGCCGTTGAGGACGACGTTTTCCCGCGCCGTCAGCTCCGGGTTGAAGCCGACCCCTAGCTCGATGAACGGGGCTATCCGCCCGGCCATCCGGATCTTGCCGGCGTCGGCGCGGTAGATGCTGGCGAGCAGTTTCAGCAGCGTGCTCTTGCCGGACCCGTTGCGGCCGACGATGCCGAAGAACTCCCCTTGCCCGATCTCGAAGGAGACCCCGTCGAGCGCCCGCAGCTCACGATAGTCGCGCCCGGAGAAAGGGTGGACGACGCGCTCTTTGAGGGAATCAACCCGATTCGTCGGGATGCGGAAGGACTTGTGAAGGTCCTCGACCTGGATTGCGGGCGGGGTGTCGGCGGCCATGGCGTCGTTTGGTGGGGGCCACCTTAGTGAGCCCGGTTACCGAAGAAGGCCTCGCTCTGTCGTTCGATTTTGAATAAACGCTCATAACCGAACGCTCGACTAGGGTACGGCTTAGTTCGTGCAGGGCGGCAGGGCCCTGTGCAGCGCCTGTGCCGACAAGGGAGTCGCCAAGTGAATATCTGCACCGTCATCGCGAAGAACTACGTCGCCCATGCGCGGGTGCTCGCGGATTCCTTCCTGGCGACTCATCCCGAGGGCGTCTGCAGCGTTCTCGTCGTCGACGACCTCGACGGCACGATCGACGTCAGCCGCGAGCCCTTCGAGGTTCTCAGCCTCGACGAGATCGGCCTTCCCGATGCCGAGCGGATGGCAGCCTCCTATGACGTTCTCGAGTTCTCCACCGCCGTCAAGCCTTGGCTGCTGGCGCATCTGCTGGAGCGACCGGGCGTCGACGCCGTCACCTACCTCGACCCTGACATCCGCGTCTACTCCTCCCTGGAGGAGATCGAGCGGCGGGCTCACCGCCACGGCGTCGTCCTCACCCCGCACTTCACCGCACCCCTGCCGCGCGACGGTCGCAAGCCGAGCGAAGAGGACATCCTCATCGCCGGCGCCTACAACCTCGGGTTCATCGCGGTCGCCGCCGGGAAGACGACGACGGCGCTCTTGAGCTGGTGGTCCGAGCGCCTGGAGAGCCACTGCATCGTCGACCCGGCTGCGGGTCGCTTCGTCGACCAGCGCTGGATCGACCTCGCCCCGGGGCTCTGGGAGGGCATCGACGTCCTCCGCGATCCGGGCTACAACATCGCCTACTGGAACCTGCCTTCACGGCATCTCGAAAAGGCTGCCGACGGCTACCGGGTCGACGGCCGACCCCTCCGCTTCTTCCATTTCAGCGGTTTCGACCCGCGCCACCCGACCCGGCTGAGCAAGCACCAGGACAGAGTCGAGGTCGACGCGGATCCCGTCCTCGCCGAGATCTGCTCCGGATACGCCCGGGAGCTGCTCGACCACGGCTTCGAAGAGGCCCGCCGATGGACCTACGGCTGGAAGACGATGGCCAACGGCTTGGAGTTGAGCCGGCCGCTGCGAGGTCTCCATCGCAAGGCCGCGAACGAGAGCGCGATCGAGGGGTCGGTCTTCACCGAGGGGGGAGCGGAGCAGTTCGTCAGCCTCCTCAACCAGACCGAGAACGGCGGTGCGCCGAACGGCTCCCTCAGCCGCTACTGGAAAACGCTGTGGGAGTCCCGCCCCGACCTGCAGTCCGCCTTTCCCGACGTCGAAGGGGAGGACGCGCCGGCGTTCGCGCAGTGGATGCACAACCACGCGAGCCAAGAAGAGATCGCGGCCGGGCTCGTCCAGGGCCCGGCTTCCCCGGCAGCGCCTCCGATCTCACCGGTTGCCCTGCAGAAGGGGGTGAACCTGGTCGGATACCTGAGCTCCAAACGCGGGGTCGGGGAGGCGGCGCGCCAGATCCACTCGGCACTGGAGGCGGGCGGCATCGCCACGAAGCCGATCGACATCCCGACCGATGCGACCAAGCTGCCGGAGGCGATGGGCCGGTTGCGCGCCGAGGACTATCCCTACGACGTCAACCTGATCTGCGTCAACGCGGACATGCTGCCCGCGGTTGCCGCGGCAGCCGGCGGGAGGTTCTTCGGGGATCGCCACTCCGTCGGGCTCTGGTTCTGGGAGGTCTCGGCTTTCCCGGAGCACCTGCATCCTGCTTTCGACTCCGTCGACGAAGTCTGGGTCGCCACCGAGCACATCGCCGAGGCGGTGCGTCCGGCCTCGCCGGTGCCGGTGCGCACGGTCCGCCTGCCGATCGAACCGGCGCCACCCGCGGAGATGAGCCGGGAGCAGCTGGGGATGCCCGAGGGGTTCTGCTTCCTCTTCGTCTACGACTACCGCAGCGTCTTCTCGCGCAAGAACCCGCTCGGGGTCGTTTCCGCCTTCTGCGAGGCCTTCGAGCTCGGCGCCGGCCCGTCGCTGGTCATCAAGTCGGTCTCGGCCGAGGAATTCCCGGCAGAGCGGGAGCGTCTTGCCAGGGCGGTTGCCGGCCGACCCGAAATCCACCTGATCGAGGAGACGGTCTCGCCGGCTGCGAAGAACGCGATGATCGCCGGCTGCGACTGTTACGTCTCCCTCCATCGTTCCGAGGGGCTGGGGCTGACGATGGCCGAGGCGATGTACTACGGCCGACCGGTGATCGCCACCGCTTACTCGGGCAACCTCGACTTCATGACCGAGGAGAACAGCTTCCTGGTCGACCACCGGATGGCGCCGATCGGCGAAGACGCACCCCCGTATCCGCCGGGCGGGGAGTGGGCCGAACCCGACCTCGCCCACGCCGCCGCCCTGATGCGGCAGGTGTTCGAGGACCCGGGCCTTGCCGGCAAGCGGGGTCGGCGGGCGGCCGCCGACGTCCGCCGCACGCACTCGGTCGCGGCTGCCCGCGAGTCGGTGGCGATGCGGGTGGAAGAGGTGTGGCGCGAGCGGCTCGCCGCGCGGCTTCGGGGCGACCATGAGTCGCCGCTCGACCTTGCCGAGCCGCCGCAACCGCCGGGAGCAAGCCGTCTGCGCGCGAAGGCCAGGAGTCTCTACTTCCGCCTTCTGCGTCCCTACGCGGCGCGCCAGCAGCGCGTCGATGCAGCAGCAGCCGCTTCCCTGGGTGAGCTGCGGGATCTGGTCGCCGAGACGCTCGAGCTGCAGGCCGCCGGCGCGCGCGACGCGCGCCAACGCGGCGAGAGGAACCGGGAGGAGCTGAACGCCTGGGCGGCCTCGACCGAGGAGGCGCTGGAGGAGCTGCGGAGGGGGGCGGCTGCCGCGGGCGACCTGGTCGCCGCCGGCCACGCGAAGCCGTTCATGGCAGATGGGCCCCTCGGCCCGCGCGCGCACCCCGCCCTCGGGGCAACGCTCGGCTTCGAAGCCGATGTTGCGGCCGGAGCCGGCTACAGAGGCTTCGAGGACATCTTCCGCGGCAGCGAGGAGATGATCCGGGACCGTCAACGGGTCTATCTCGGCCTGGTCGCCGATCGCCCTCCCGTGTTGGACGCCGGTTGCGGCCGAGGCGAGTTCCTCGACCTCCTCGCCGAGCAGGGGATCGATCGCCGGGCGGTCGACCTCGACCCGGAGATGGTCGCCCGCTGTCGGGAGAAGGGTCATGAGGTCGAGCAGGGGGACCTGGTCGACTTTCTCGAAGCCACCGCAGTCGGTTCCCTCGGCACCGTCTTCAGCGCCCAGGTCGCGGAGCATCTCGAGCCGGCTCAGCTGCAGCGCTTCCTCGAGCTCGCGCTTTCGCGGCTGCGGCCCGGGGGTCTGCTGGTGGTCGAGACGGTGAACCCCCATTCGCCCGCGGCCTTGAAGACTTTCTGGGTCGACCCCACCCACGTCAAGCCCCTCTTTCCGGAGACGCTGCTGGCGCTCTGCCGGCTCTTGGGCTACGCGGCCGGCGACGTCTTCGCCCCGGGCGGGAGCGGCGATTGGGAGCGGGACCGGACGAGTGTGGGCGAGTACGCGGTGGTCGCCGTCGCCCCCGGGGGCTGAAGCGGCTGCCTGGCTAGGCGGCCGAGACCGGGCTGCCGGTGCGCAGCTGCTCGAGGTCGGCCTCGACCATCAGCCTCACCAGGTTGTCGAAGTCGACGCTGGGTTCCCAGCCCAGCTGCTCGCGCGCCTTGCTGGGATCGGCGATCAGCAGGTCGACCTCGGCGGGGCGCATGAAGCGGGGATCTTCGCGGATGTACTGAGCTGGATCGAGATCGAGGCAGCCGAAGGCGGCGTTGACGAGGTCGCCGACCGAGTGATCGATGCCGGTGCCGATCACATAGTCCTCGGGCTCGTCGCGTTGCAGCATCCGCCACATCGCCTCGACGTAATCGGGCGCGTAGCCCCAGTCGCGCCGCGCATCGAGGTTCCCCAGCGCGAGCTCACTCTTCATACCCAGCTTGATCGCGGCGGCGCCGTGGGTGATCTTGCGCGTTACGAACTCGAGGCTGCGGCGGGGGCTCTCGTGGTTGAAGAGGATCCCGGAGCAGCTGTAGAGGCCGTAGCTCTCGCGATAGTTGACGGTGATGAAGTGGGCGTAGACCTTGGCGACGCCGTAGGGGCTGCGGGGGTAGAACGGCGTCATCTCGTTCTGTGGGGTTTCCCTGACTTTGCCGAACATCTCGCTCGACGAGGCCTGGTAGAAGCGGGCGTCCGGGCGCGCTTCGCGCATCGCCTCGAGCATCCGGGTGACGCCGAGGCCGGTGAACTCCGCCGTCAGCGTCGGTTGGTTCCAAGAGGCGCCGACGAAGGACATCGCCGCGAGGTTGTAGATCTCGTCCGGCTCGCACTCGCGGATCACGTCGCCGAGCGATCTCTGGTCCAGCAGGTCGCCGGTGTGAAGCGTGATCTGATCGCGGAAGCCTTCGAGGCGGTGGTGGTTCTCGCTCGAGAGCCGCCGAACCAGCCCATGCACCTCGTAGCCCTTCTCGAGCAGGAGTTCAGCCAGGTAGCTGCCGTCTTGGCCGGTGATCCCGGTAATCAGCGCCCGCCGCCGCATCGGCGCAAAGACTATCTCTTCGGACTCCATTTCCGCTCAAGAGAAGTATCGCGCGCGAATGAGGCGGGAACTGCCTGTCGACCGCCCTGCTGCGCCGCTCTTTTTCCCGCGCAGTAGGGTTCCAGCCTCGAATGGAGCCCTTGAAGGGACTGATCCTCTCCGGCGGCGCCGGCACCCGCCTGCGCCCGATCACCCACACCTCGGCCAAGCAGCTGGTGCCGGTGGCCAACAAACCCGTGCTCTTCTACGGGATCGAGGCGCTGGTCGAGGCCGGGGTCCAAAAGATCGGGATCATCATCGCGCCGGAGACCGGCGACGAGATCCGCGCCGCCGCCGGCGACGGCTCGCAGTTCGGGGCCGAGATCACCTACATCGTCCAGGACTCGCCGGCAGGGCTCGCCCATGCGGTGCTGACCGCCGAGGACTTCATCGGCAGCTCTCCGTTTGTCATGTACTTAGGCGACAACCTCCTCCGCGACGGCCTCCGCAGCCTCGTCTCCACCTTCACCGAGCACGAACCGGATGCGTTGATCCTGCTCACGCCGGTCGACGACCCGCAGTCCTACGGAGTCGCCGAGCTCGACGGCGAGGACAACATCGTCCGCCTGATCGAGAAGCCGAAAGACCCACCCTCGAACCTGGCGCTGGTCGGCGTCTACCTCTTCCAGAACCTGATCTTCGAGGCGGCCCGCTCGCTCGAGCCCTCCTGGCGCGGCGAGCTCGAGATCACCGAGGCGATCGACAAACTGATCGACGACGGCCGCAGCGTCCGCTCCGAGGTCGTGCGGGGCTGGTGGAAGGACACCGGTCAGCTCGCCGACATGCTCGAGGCCAACCGGCTCGTGCTGGAGGAGCTCGTGACCGAGATCGAGGGCGACATCGACGAGGGCTCCAAGGTCGAGGGCCGGGTCGTGATCGGCCCCGGCGCGAAACTGGAGCGCGCGGTCGTCCGCGGCCCCGCCGTGATCGGCGCCGGCGCCCATATCGAGGACGCCTTCATCGGCCCCTACACCTCGATCGGCGACGACGTCCACGTCCGCCGCTCCGAAGTCGAGAACTCGATCGTCCTCTCCGGCTCCGTCGTCGAGGACCTCGGCACCCGGATGGAGGCGAGCCTGCTCGGCAGGGAAGTGAAGCTGACCCGCAGCCAGGGGATGCCGCAGACCCTGCAGCTCCTGGTCGGCGACCGCTCCGAGATCAAACTCGTCTAGTGGGGGTCGTGCGTTGAAGTTGCTTGTCACCGGAGCCGCCGGGATGCTTGGACGTGACGTCCTCCTCGCCGCCGGCAACGCCGGCCACGACGTCGTCGGCTACGGCCGCGCCGAGCTCGACGTCACCAACCCCGGCACTCTCGACCGCAAGCTCGACCTCGAGCGGCCCGACGTCGTCATCAACTGCGCCGCCTGGACCGAGGTCGACGGCGCCGAGACTGCCGAGGAGGCCGCCTTTGCCGTCAACGGCAGCGGCGCCGGCAACGTCGCCGCTGCGGCCGCGAAGGTCGAAGCGCGAATCCTCCACGTCTCGACTGATTACGTCTTCGACGGCCTCAAGGGCGCGCCCTACGTCGAGAGCGACCAGCCGGCGCCGCTCTCGGCCTACGGCCGCACCAAGCTCGCCGGCGAGGAGGCGGTCGCCGCGGCGAACAAGCGCCACTTCATCGTCCGCTCGGCGGGCCTCTTCGGCCTCGGCGGGCGCAACTTCGTCGACACGATGCTGCAGCTGGCCCAGACCCGGAGCGAGGTCACGGTCGTCCGCGACCAGGTCGGCTCCCCCACCTACACCTGGCACCTGGCCTACGGCATCGTCCGCCTGATCGAGGGGATCGAGTACGGCATCCACCACATGGCGGCCGCAGGGCAGTGCTCCTGGTACGAGTTCGCCGGGGAGATCTTCGAGCAGGCAAAGGTCGAGTGCCGGGTGCTCTCGATCACCAGCAGCGAATTCGGCGCCGCGGCGCCGCGACCGCCCTTCTCGGCCCTGGGCAGCCAGCGCGAGCACGCGATCCGGCTGCCCAGCTGGCAGGACGGGCTGGCAGGCTATCTCGCCCAACGACAAGCGGAGGCAAGCGAATGAGACTCCTGGTGACCGGCGCGGCCGGGTTCATCGGCTCCACCTACGTGCGGCTGGTCGGCGACGAGCACGACGTCGTCGTCCTCGACAAGCTCACCTATGCGGGCCGGCGCGAGAACCTGCCCGAGGGGACGAACCTGATCGAGGGGGCGATCGAGGACCCGGCCGTGGTGCGCGAAGCGATGCAGGGCGTCGACGCCGTCGTCAACTTCGCCGCGGAGTCCCACGTCGACCGCTCGATCGACGACCAGGAAGCGTTCGCCCGCACCCACGTCGTCGGCACCGGCACCCTGCTCGACGCGGCGCGGGAGCTCGGGGTCGAGCGCTACCTTCAGGTCTCGACCGACGAGGTCTACGGCTCGATCGAGTCCGGCTCCTTCACCGAGACCTCGCCGATCGACCCCTCCTCGCCGTACTCGGCGACGAAGGCCGCCGGCGACCTGCTCGTCTCCGCCCACTTCCACACCTACGGGATCGACGCCTCGATCGTGCGCGGCTCCAACAACTACGGCCCGCGCCAGTACCCGGAGAAGCTGATCCCGCTGATGGTCCTGAACGCCCTGCACGGCGACAGCCTTCCCGTCTACGGCGACGGCCGCCAGGTCCGCAACTGGCTCTACGTCGAGGACTTCTGCCGCGGCATCCACACCGT
>Ga0070664_100005624_pt1 | contig 10088 bp, 4 predicted proteins | sample KBSC73metaG_FD_65863 | JGI IMG/M metagenome (GOLD analysis project Ga0070664, IMG submission 65863) | Corn rhizosphere microbial communities from Kellogg Biological Station, Michigan, USA - KBS C7-3 metaG | ecosystem: Host-associated > Plants > Roots > Rhizosphere > Soil ... | reverse complement strand
GCGACACGTGCAAAAAGGCGCGCAACTGGCTCGCGCGCCATCACGTCGAGCACGACTTCATCGACTATCGCGAGAATCCGATCCCGGCCGCGAAGCTCACGGACTACGCGAACGCGCTCGGCGGCTGGGAGAAGCTCGTCAATCGAAGCTCGATGACCTGGCGCAGTCTTCCCGATGCGCGCAAGGCGCCGGCGAGCGACCCCGAATGGTTGCTGCTGATCCGCGAGCATCCCGCGCTCGTGCGAAGGCCGCTCGTCGTCACGGCCGACGGCGACGTGTCGGTCGGGTTCACGAACGGCGCGTTCGAGAAGCTCTTCGCGTGAGGCAAGATCCCGCCAGCTTCGTCGTCCCCGCGAAAGCGGGGATCCAGCGCCTTTTCTGCGCGCCGGCAAAATCAGAGTCGCTAGGTTCCCGCTTCCGCGGGAACGACGGGTGATATGTCCGCGATCGTCGAACTCACCGCCGACCTGATCCGCCGCGCCTCGCTGACGCCCGACGACGCCGGCTGCCAGCCGCTGATCGCCGAGCGCCTCGCACGCGCCGGCTTCGCGATCGAGCAGCTCCGCTACGGCGACGTCGACAACCTCTGGGCGACGCACGGCACCGGCGATCCCGTGCTCGTGTTCCTCGGCCACACCGACGTCGTGCCGCCGGGTCCGCTCGATGCCTGGACGAGCCCGCCATTCGAGCCGACGCTCCGCGACGGCCGTCTATACGGCCGCGGTGCGGCGGACATGAAATCCGGCGTCGCCGCGATGACGCTCGCGCTCGAGGATTTCGTGCGCACGAATCCGAGGCACCGCGGCACGATCGCGTTGCTCGTGACGAGCGACGAGGAAGGCATCGGCAAGGACGGCGTGCGCCGCGTCGCCGAGGAGTTCCGCCGCCGCGGGCAGCGCATCGACTGGTGCGTCGTCGGCGAGCCGTCCTCGCGCGAGAAGCTCGGCGACCTGATCCGCGTCGGCCGCCGCGGTTCGCTGACCGGGCGCCTGCACGTGCATGGCGTGCAGGGGCATGTCGCGTATCCGGATCGCGCGAAGAATCCGATCCATATGCTGGCGCCCGCGCTCGCCGAGCTTGCGGCGACGCGCTGGGACGACGGCAACGATGCGTTCCCGCCGACGTCGTTCCAGATCTCGAACCTCAACGCGGGCACCGGCGCCGACAACGTGATCCCGGGCACGCTCGATGCGGTCTTCAATTTCCGCTTCGGCACGGCGAGCAGCGCGACGTCGCTGCGCGAGCGCGTCGAAAGAATCCTGAAAGGTTGCGGCGTCGACGCGACAGTCGACTGGTGGCTCTCGGGCGAGCCGTTCCTGACGCGCGAAGGCCCGCTCCGCGAAGCCGTCGTCGCCGCGATCGGCGAACACTGCGGCACCGCGCCCGAAGCGAGCACCGGCGGCGGCACGTCGGACGGGCGCTTCATCGCGCCGCTCGGTGCCGAAGTCGTCGAGCTCGGTCCCGTCAACGCGAGCATCCACAAGATCGACGAGTCGGTCGCGCTCGACGAGCTCGAACGGCTGCCACACCTTTATCTTTCCATCGCCGAGCGCCTGCTGGGCGCACGCTGAACGCCGCGTGCGACGTCGAAAACGCGCGCTTCTTTACGTTGCCGCGATCTTCGTCTGTGCTAGCCTCTCGCACCTTGCGGGGGCCCGTTGCGAAGTCAGGCCGCCGTGCGTCACTGTCGCATTGCGGGGGAGCTCATGCGCAAGTCGATTCGTGTCGTCGTCTCGATCGCCGCCGTCGCGGCTGCGATCGCCGCCTTCATGCCCGCTGCGACCGCCGGCGTCATCGACAAGGCCGCCGCCGCGTCCAAGAGCGTGCCGCCCGGCGGCACCTGGCTCGCATGGGGCGGACAGACGCGCTTCCATCTCAATCCCGACGAGCTCGACCGTCTCGGCATCCGCATCGCGAGCGCCGACGGCGCAGCGTCGCGCACCGAAGGCAAATCGGGCGTCCGCTACGAAGTCACGGCGTTTCGCGCGCTCGATGCGAGCGGGCTCGAAATCAATCATGCCGGCCGCGTGATCTCCGGCATCGGCGGCGGTGCGCTCCGGCACTCGGGCGGCTACGTGCTCGCCTATCAGGGCGGCACCGTCGATCTTCGCAACTTTTCGCTCCGCGCGAGCCCGCAGACGCGCATCGGTCTCGACGTCGTCGACGCCGCGGGCACGGTCTGGTTCACGGCCGACCACGCCCACTACGGCTTCGAGGACAACGCGCCCGACGTATTCTCGATGCGTCACATGAATCTTCGGCTCTCCGCGCATTTCGCCGCGGTGCTCGGCCATCCGGAGCTTGCCGGCGATCCGATCGGCGGTCTCGAGTTCCGCGCGCATTCGTACGAAGGCGACAAGAGCACGCTCGAGGAGCAGGGCCAGTGCAGCGCGCCGTGGCCCGATCCGCCGTCCTCGCAAGGCGACGTGCTGCTGATCTACGACAACGCGGCGAGCGGCTGGACCGGCTTCGACGACAGCGTCTACGTCAAGCGCTGCAACGGCTGCACGACGACGAGCTCGAACGGCCGCGTCATCGTCAACCAGGATTCGAGCCTGCGCAACACGGGCACCACCGCGGTCGCGTGGCTGACGAAGTTCCAGGGCGAGTGCTCGCAGCTCTTCCCGGGCTGCCCGTACAACTCCGACCAGCATCCGTTCCTCGTCTGGTCGACGTTCCGCGTCGATGCGGACGGCCGCATCAAGCAGATCGGCGTGTCCGGCGTGAAGCACGCGTTCTACACGGTGAACTGGAACTGCGGCTGCGCCGGCGGCAACATCATCTGGCCGACCTGCGAGGACACCTACTCGAACTACAACAACGATTCGAGCAGCGATCTTGGCCCGCGCAGCGAGATCATTCCATTCACGGCGCAGTGGGGCCGCTGCGGCTCGGTCTACGACTCGAACTGCGACGGCAACGAGGACAGCGACGGCGGCGCGCGCGATCTCTACCAGTTCCGCGAAAACGTCACCGAAAGCGAGCTCGAGACGCCGATCGCGACCGGCGCGCACTACTACCACGAGTACTGGTACATCGCGCGCGACGACAACGCGATCTACAACTCGATGGGCTGGCGCGAAGTCTCGTTTGCGAAAAGCGGCGCGAACTGGAACGTCAACCTCGTCGGCGACACGCCGAACGGTGCCGATTTCCATGTCGGCCCGGTGCTCGATCTCTGGATCGATCCGAACTCGCCGCCGGCGAACTCGGCGAACGAGGAATTGTCGACGCCGCTCGGCCGCGCGCGCATCGCGGTCAAGGCGACCGACATCGGCGGCGGCCAGTGGCGCTACGAGTACGCGGTCCAGAACTTCGACTACGCGCACGCGCAGATCGACGCCGCGCATCCGGACGAGCCCAATCTCAAGGTCGACTCGAACCACGGCTTCGGCCGCTTCAGCGTGCCGGTCGGCGCAGGCGCCACGATATCGGGCCTTCGCTTCGACGACACCGACACGGACACGAACAACGACTGGACCGTCAGCACGGCGAACAACGCCGTGACGTGGACGGGCCAGGCCAACCGCAGTCTCGACTGGGGCACGATGTTCCACTTCGAGTTCGTCGCCAACGTGCCGCCGGGGAACGGTACGATCCAGCTCGTCGGCGTCGCGACGCAGACCGAGCCGGAGCTTCCGTACACGCTCGACATCCTGACCCCGCAGGCAAGCAACGACAGGATCTTCGGAAACGGGTTCGATTGAGATGCGACTGGTTCGAGCGTTCGTCCTTCATCGATTTGCATTGCTGGGCCTGATCTGCGCGTTCGCATCGACGGCGCACGCGCAGCTCGTCGCGCGGAACTGGCTTGCGGTCTCGCACCAGCTCGCGCCGTCCGGCACCGGCACGATCGACTTCACGCCGCACGGCACGCAGCCCGGCCTCGTCTATGACATCCAGCCGCCCGAGCCGCAGTGCAGCGCGTGCCACTCGATCGCAGGCGGCGATCCGGACACCTCGCCCGAGTTCCGGCCGTTCTCGACCTGGGCCGGCAGCATGATGGCGAACGCGACGCGCGATCCGCTCTTCTTCGCCGCGCTCGACATCGCCAACAACGACGTGCCCGGCGTCGGCGACTATTGCCTGCGCTGCCACACGCCGCGCGGCTGGCTTATGGGCCATGTCGTGAAGCCCGGCTTCGGTGGGCCGAACGATCCGGTGAAGGGCGCGGCCGCTTGCCTCCTCAACGGCACGTACGACGCGCCCGACGATCTCAACAGCGACATGGGCGGCGTCACCTGCCACTTCTGCCATCGCCTGATGCCGACGGGACCGAATGGCGAGCCGGGCTACACCGAGAACGGCAACGCGTGGGTCGACGACGTGCAGTGCGCGAACACGGGCGGCGGCCCGCCGTGCCGCCGCGGTCCTTACGCGTACGACGACGGCACCGCGCCGCCGCCGCACGAGTGGGAGTATTCGCAATACCACAGCGAATCGGCGATCTGCGGCGTCTGCCACAACGTGAGCTCGCCCGACATCAGCCGGCTCGCGCCCGCGACCGATCGCATCTTCGGCGACGGCTTCGACGGCGGCGCGGCGCTGAAGACGCTCAAGCTCGACGACGGCACCGACACCGGCCACCCGATGCCGATCGAGCGCACGTTCGCCGAATGGCAGCAGAGCCAGTACGCCGTCGCGCCGGAGACGTCCTGCCAGAACTGCCACATGCCCGAGAGCGAAGATCCCGAAGCGACCGCGTGCTCGTACCGCATCAACAACCGCACCGGCAATCTTCCGGTGCACGCGTTCGTCGGCGGCAACACGTGGGTGCCGGGCATCGTCAAGGGCGAGTTCGGCGCAGGCCTCGACCAGAGCGGCACGAACCGCACGCAATCGCTGCAGCAGACGATCGACTGGTCGCGCCAGCTGCTCGGCACCGCGGCCGCGCTCGACACGACGATCCAGAGCTACACGCCGCCGACTTCGAGCGTGCCGGGCGCGATGGCGCTCGCGATCAAGGTGACCAACCTGACCGGCCACAAGCTACCGACCGGCTACTCCGAAGGCCGGCGCATGTGGCTCAACGTGCAGGTGCGCGACGCGAACGGCGGCCTCGTGTTCGAGAGCGGAGCCTACGACGCGACGACCGCACAGCTCACGCAGGATCCGCAGGCGCACGTCTACGAAGTGCTGCAGGGCATCTGGAACTACCACGGCACCGGCACCTGCGACATCGAGAACGCGAGCAACGAGAAGATGTTCCACTTCGTGCTCAACGACTGCATCGCGCGCGACAGCCGCATTCCGCCGCTCGGCTTCACGCCGGCGACGGCGGCCGATCCGAACGGCTATGACCTACGGCCCGTCGGCTACACGTATGCGGAGACGTCGCCGGGCTCGGGCGTGCTCGTCAACTACGACACGGCGACGTACACGCTCGCGGTCCCGCCGGGTACCGTGACGCCGCTGACGGCGACCGCGCGGCTCTACTACCAGACCGCGAGCAACTACTACATCGAGTTCCTGCGCGACGAAGCGGTCAACGAAGGCTTCCCGGACGAGAACGCCATGTGCAGCGGCGGACCGAACCGGCCGTTCACGGTCGGCCCGCAGTCGCGCACGCGCGGCGAGTACATGTACGAGCTCTGGAACAACGCGCCCGACGACACGACGCAGCCGGGCTACGGCAAGTCGCCGCCGGAGCTGATGCAGACGAGCGCGGCATCGACCTCGACGCGCTGACCGCGCCGATTTGCGCGCGGGCGGAAACAATGGCCGCGCAGCGATGAAACTCGCCGCGTGCCGGGCTGACTGGGTTCGGCGGGCGGGCTCCAGCTTTACATATATTTACGGACGCCCGGGCGGCCGCCGGCGCCACGAAGGCCGCCGTAGGTCGATGCCGAGGCCGGTCGGCGCCCGCGCCGGCTGAGCCGGACCCGCCGAAAACCCCTCAATTTCTTGCTGCGCCGCATGATTGCGCACCACGTGCCCGTGATAGATTTCGGAAGTTGGTCCATTCGGAACGTCGTGGCAGCCGTTCCTCTTCCTCTTGGGGGTGAAGCATGATCGTTCGGGTAAGTGCGCTCGCGCTTGGGTGCGCGCTCGCGTTGGGGTCCCTGCCGTCACACGCGGGAGTCATCGACAAGGCGCAGAAGGCCGAAGCAGCCGGCCATCAGACATGGTCCGCGTGGGGCGGCGACATCGGCTTCCGCTGGAACCGCGGCATCCTCGGCAACATCGGCATTCGCATCGAGGCCTCGCCTTCGGGACAGATCTCGAAGAACGTCCGCGGTCACGAATGGTTCGACGTGCGTGAAGCGGGCGGCCTGACCTTCACGGTCAAGAACGGCTCGATGGAGCAGTTCACCGGCGGCACGCTGCAGATGCGCGGCGGTTACGTGCTCAAGCTCGCCGACGGAAGCTCGATCGATCTTCGCGATCTTTCGTTCCGCGTGCGCAGCGACGATCCGCGCGTGCTCGACGTCGTCAGCGGCGACGGCAAGGCGTGGTTCTACACCGATCGCGTGATGTTCGAGCTTGCAAACGGCAAGCAGACGCTCGCGATCCGCGCGGCCGATCTTCGCATCGCGCCCGCGCTCGCAAGCCGCATCGGACGCTCCGACGCCGCGAACATCGAAATCGCCGACCTCATGCTCGACACGGCGATCAACATCCAGGGCACCGACGTCGTCGAAGGCGACTCGTGCGATCCGTACCCGTGGCCCGGCGCGGACGTGGGCGGCGTCCCCGGCGCGACGTACTCGGCCGATCTCTTCATGCAGGCGATCCAGTTCGATCCGGTCGGCTGCCTGACGTGCGACGGCCCCGGCGGCGCGAACGACGGCACCGTCTCGTGGGCGCCGAGCTCGACGCTGAAGAACAACGTCAACGACGGCACCGCGACGCCGACGATCCAGGGCGATCCGCTCGGCACGAGCACCGCGCTCTATGCCGGCTACATCGCGTGGTGGACGAAGTTCACCGGCAGTGCGCCGGACTACAACCCGCCGTACAAGAACGACCAGCATCCGTTCCTTATCTGGAACCTCTACCGCTTCAACGCCGACGGCAGCTTCGAGCAGATCGGCCGCTCGGGCGTCAAGCATGCGTTCGTCAGCGTCAACGTCGGCTGTCTCGACAGCTGCGATCACCTCGGCGGTCACGCGCTAGGCCGCGGCTGCGGCGATACCTACGGCAGCGGCAACAACGACAGCCCGTGGGACATGGCGCCGCGCACCGAGATCGTCCCGGCCAAGGCCATCTGGGGTCGCTGCGGCTCGATCTTCGATCCGAACTGCACCGGCAACTACGACAACCAGGACGGCGGCAACGACGAGTGGACGCAGCGCCTCAAGACGCACGAGTCGCAGGTCGATCCCGCCGCCAACGTCGGCGCGACGTACATGATGGATTCCTGGTACATCGCGCGGCAGGACATCAACATCTACAACTCGATGGCGACCGTCACGGGAACGCCGCACTACCAGAGCAGCATGTGGTCGTTCTCGGGCCAGTCGAACTTCCGGCTCGGCGCCGCGATCGATCGCTGGGTCGATCCTTCGAACCTGCCGCCGAACTCGATGAACAGCGAGCTCGCGGTCAACGAAGGGCACGCCAAGCTCGCGGTCAAGGCAACCGATCTCGGCAACGGCACCTGGCGCTATGACTATGCGGTCATGAACTTCGACTTCGCGCGCGCGGTGACGCAATCGCAGGCCGGCCATGGTCCCGATCCGCGCGTCGTCAGCAACATGGGCTTCGATAGTCTCTCGATCCCGGCTGGCGGCACGATTGGCGCGACGACGTTCAGCAACGGCACCGTCGACGGCGCGAATGCGTGGACCGCTTCGAACGCGAACGGCTCGGTGATCTGGACGGCGCCGACCGGCGGCACGCTCGACTGGGGCACGATGTACTCGTACTCGATCGTCTCGAGCTCGGCGCCGGTCGCCGGCACCGCGACGCTGCACGTCGCCCAGAGCGGCACGCCGGCCTCGTACGACGTCGCCACCCTCGTTCCCGCCCCGTCGGGCCCGGACGACAGACTCTTCACGGACGGATTCGACGGAACCCCGTGATGTCCGAGGCGGCTGCACGGTGCTCGCTGCAGCCGCTCTCTCTCCAGGAGCGAGCATTTTTCTGTTGCAACCACTAATCCCGGGGTAATGACGATGAAGCTTCACGCATTGGCTTTGCTCATTGCAGCTGCCGTTCTTCCGGTGGCTCATGCAGGTGTCATCGACAAGGCAAACACGCAAGCGACGCAAACCTGGTCCGCATGGGGCGGCCAGATCGGCGTGCGCTGGAACCGCGACTTGCTCGGCAATCTCGGCTTCGTCGTCGGCGACGCGCCGGCCGGCAAGCTCGCCATGCAGGATTTCCGCCTCCACGAGTGGTTCGACCTGCGCCAGAGCGCGGGCCTCGAGTTCACGGTCAACAACGCGTCGCTGCGCAATTTCACCGGCGGCTCGCTGCAGATGCGCGGCGGCTTCGTGCTGAACCTGCGCGACGGCAGCTCGATCGATCTTCGCGACCTGACGCTGCGCGCGCGCACCGACGGCAGCAACATCCTCGATCTCGTCAGCGGCGACGGCAAGGCCTGGTTCTACAGCGACAGCCTGATGTTCCGCTTGTCGGACAACGAGCACGGCCTCGAAATCGTGTCGGCGAACCTGCGCATGAGCCAGGCGCTCGCCAATCGCATCGGCGTGCCCGAAGCTGCCGCGTGGAATCTCGGCGACATCGCGATGAACACGCAGATCTTCGTGCAGGGCAGCGACCAGGCCTCGATCCGCGGCCGTTCGTGCTCGCCGTATCCGTGGCCCGACGTCGCGGTGCCGAATGTGCCCGGCGCGGTCTACCAGGCCGATCTCTTCATGCAGGCGACGCAGTACGACCCGGTCGGCTGCCAGAGCTGCGACGGTCCCGGCGGCAACGACGGCATCGCGAGCGTTGCGCCGAACTCGACGTTGCGCAACAACGTCAACCTCGGCACGCAGCAGCCGACGATCTCGGGCGATCCGAATGGCACGAGCAGCGCGCTCTGGGCCGGCAACGTCGCCTGGCACCAGATGTTCAGCGGTCAGAACGCGCCGTACAACAACGACCAGCATCCGTTCCTGATCTGGAACATGTATCGCGTCAACGCCGACGGCAGCCTCGACCAGATCGGCCGCTCCGGCGTCAAGCACGCGTTCCTGACGATCAACGCGGGCTGCCTCGACAGCTGCAACGAGTTCGATTCACTCGGCCGCGGCTGCGGCGACACCTACGGCAGCGGCAACAACGACAGCCCCGGCGACATGGGCCCGCGCTCCGAGATCGTGCCGGCGACCGGCATCTGGGGCCGCTGCGGCTCGATCTGGGATGCGAGCTGCACGGGCACGCAGCACAGCAACGGCAACAACTCGTGGACGCAGCGCATGCAGGTGCACGAGTCGCAGCTCGATCCCGCGGCGAATCCCGGCGCGACGTACATGATGGAGTCCTGGTACATCGCGCGCGAGGACATCAACATCGAGAACTCGATGGCGACGATCAACGGCACGCCGCACTACGCAAGCAACCAGTGGGCGCTCCAGAGCCAGTCCGCGTTCAAGCTCGGCCCCGCGGTCAACCGCTGGGTGAGCCCAACCGCGCCGCCGACGAACTCGCTCAACACGCAGATCGCCGGCACCGAAGGCCACACGCGCGTCGCGGTCAAGGCGGTCGACAACGGCAACGGCACGTGGCGCTACATCTACGCGGTCGAGAACCTCGACTTCGCGCGCGCGATCGTGCAGCCGCCCGACAACGGTCCCGATCCGCGCGTCGTCAGCAACAAGGGCTTCGACTCGTTCTCGGTGCCGATTCCCGCCGGCGCGACCGTCAGTGCGACGACCTTCCACAACGGCACCGTCGACGGCTCGGGCCAGTGGAATGTCTCGACGACCGGCGGCACGGTGACGTGGACGTCGCCCGGAACGAACACGCTCGACTGGGGCAGCATGTACACGTTCTCGCTGACCGTGAACGCGGCACCGGGCCCTGCGACGCACCCGCAGGCGAGCCCGCGCGGCAACGGCGCGGTCTCGCTGCATGTCGCGACGGCCGGCTCTCCGGCGGCATACAAGGCGCAATCGATCGTGCCGAACTCGCCGCTC
>Ga0070664_100005623_pt1 | contig 10088 bp, 8 predicted proteins | sample KBSC73metaG_FD_65863 | JGI IMG/M metagenome (GOLD analysis project Ga0070664, IMG submission 65863) | Corn rhizosphere microbial communities from Kellogg Biological Station, Michigan, USA - KBS C7-3 metaG | ecosystem: Host-associated > Plants > Roots > Rhizosphere > Soil ... | reverse complement strand
GCTCGATCGACAGTCGCTCCGTTTCGAGCTGATTGCAGTCGACGAGGGCGCGAGCGTTCCCGAGGATTCGACACGTTATTCGGGTATCGCGATGATGGGCGGGCCGATGAGTGTCTACGAGGCGCTCGACTGGATCGATCCGTTGTCGCGGCTGCTGCGCAACGCCGTCGCGCATCAGGTTCCCGTGCTCGGCCATTGCCTCGGCGGCCAGCTGCTCGCACAGGCGCTCGGCGCGCGCGTCAGCAGAACCGCCGTTCCGGAAATCGGCTGGATCGACGTCGAAACGACCGATGCCGATGCGCAGCGGACGTGGTTCGGGGACCGCGCGCGCTTTACACCGTTCCAATGGCACTACGACGTGTTCGAGCTGCCGCCGGGTGCGACGCGCGTGCTGACCAATCGCTTCAACCCGAATCAGGGTTACGTGATCGACGATCGCCACATCGGCTTCCAATGCCATATCGAGATGACGCGCGACCTCGTCGACACGTGGTGCAAAAGCGGCGCCGACGAGATCGCCGCACCGTCGACACCGGAAAGGCAGTCGGCCGACGAAATCCGCCGTGATATGGCGCAACGGCTCGCCGATTTGCATGTTGTTGCCGACGGCGTCTACGCGCGCTGGGTCGAGCGTCTCGCGCGCTGATGGGAGCGATCCGCGCACTGCCGGACTTGTTGATCAATCAGATCGCCGCCGGCGAAGTCGTCGAGCGACCCGCAGCGGCGCTGAAGGAACTGCTCGAGAACGCGCTCGACGCGGATGCAACGCAGATCGATGTCGATGTCGCCGCGGGCGGGGTCAAGCGCATTCGTGTCGCCGACGATGGTGCGGGCATTGAGCGTGAGGATCTGGCGCTCGCCGTCGCGCGTCATGCAACCTCGAAGATCGCATCGGTGCTCGATCTCGAAGCGATCGCAACCCTTGGTTTTCGCGGCGAGGCGCTCGCATCGATTGCAGCGGTCGCGCGCGTTGCGATCGCGTCGCGCGCCGTCGGCAAGCCGCACGCCTGGCGCATCGAGGTCGAAGGCGGAACGATCGGCGCGGTCGCACCCGCGGCGCTCGCGGCAGGGACGACGGTCACGATCGAGGAGCTTTATTTCAATACGCCGGCGCGGCGCAAATTTCTGCGCACCGAGGCGACCGAATGGGCGCATTGCGACGAAGCATTTCGCCGGATCGCGCTCGCGCATCCGGAGGTCGCATTCTCGCTGACGCACAACGGGCGCGCGCAAGTCCGGTTGCAGGCAGGCGGGCGGCGATCGCGCGTCGAGGCGCTGCTCGGCGATGCGTTCGTGCTGCATGCAGCAGCGGTCGACGCCGACGCCGGCGACGTGCGGATGTCCGGGCTCGCCGTACGGCCGGCTTATGCCGCCGAAGGCCCGTTGACGCAGTACATCTTCGTCAATGGCCGATTCGTTCGCGATCGCGTGTTATCACATGCGCTGCGCGAGGCGTATCGCGACATCCTGCATCACGATCGGCAACCCGCTTACGCATTGTGGCTGACGCTCGATCCGCGCCGCGTGGATGTCAACGTGCATCCGCAGAAGACCGAAGTGCGCTTTCGCGATTCAGGTGCGATTCATCAATTCGTCCGTCATGCCGTCGAGCGGGCGCTGGCGGCGAATGCGGCCGAGCAGCCGGCCGTGTCGGCGGCCGAGCGGCTTGGCATCGCCGCGGCGCAAATGCCACCGCTGGTTGCAATCGACAACCTGGGAGCTTCGGGGCAGCAACGACAGGATGCAAATCACTCGAATCCATTCAGTGCGCAACGTGGGCTGATGCTCGCCGCAGGCGAGCCCGCAGCGTTCTATCGGCAACTTTTCGGAGAACGTACGGGACCTGCTCCGTCGTTGCCTGAAGGTGACGATTACCCGCTGGGTTTCGCGCTTGCTCAGCTGCACGGCATCTATGTGCTCGCGCAGAATCGATCGGGTCTCATCCTCGTTGACATGCACGCCGCGCACGAGCGCATCGTCTACGAGCGATTGAAGCGCGCGTTCGACGGCCGGATGCCGGTGCAGCCGCTCCTCGTACCGGCGACGTTTGCCGCCGAATCGATCGAGATCGCTGCTGTCGCCGAGCACGCCGATGCGCTTGACGCGCTCGGTTTCGACATGTCACCGATCGGACCCTCCACGCTGGCGGTTCGCGGCATTCCGCAGGCGCTGCAGGACGCCGACGCCGCAGCGCTGGCGCGCGCGGTGCTGCACGACATCCGCGAGTTCGGCGGCTCGCGCGCGATCGATGCGCGTCGCGACGAATTGCTGTCGTCGATGGCGTGCCACGGCTCGGTGCGCGCGAACCGGAGCCTCTCGATCGCCGAAATGAACGCACTGTTGCGCGAGATGGAAGCGACCGAGCGCGCGGGCCAGTGCAATCACGGCCGTCCGACGTGGTTTGAGCTCAGCCTGAACGATCTCGATCGACTCTTCATGCGCGGCCGCTGAGCCGCGCGGCATTCTGGCGCGATGATTCCCGCCGTGCTGCTGATGGGCCCCACGGCCGCCGGAAAATCGGCCGTCGCGCTGGCACTTGCACGACATTTCGGCGGCGAGATCGTCAGCGCCGATTCGGCGCAGGTCTATCGCGGCATGGACATCGGCACGGCGAAGCCCGACGCAGCCACGCGCGCGTCCATTCCGCACCACGTGATCGACATCATCGATCCCAGCGAAGCCTATTCCGCGGCGCGCTTTCGCCGTGATGCGCTGGATGCGATCGCTGCGATTCGCGCGCGAGGTCGCGTGCCGATCGTCGCGGGCGGCACGATGCTGTATTTCAAGGCGCTGCGCGAAGGATTGAGCGAGCTGCCGGCTGCAAACCCGCAGGTTCGCAGGGCAATCGACGCGCGCGCAGCAGCCGCCGGCTGGCCGGCGCTGCACGCGGAGCTCGCGCGCGTAGACGCGATCACCGCCGCGCGGCTCGCGCCTTCCGATGCCCAGCGGATTCAGCGGGCACTCGAGGTTCATGAGCTGACGGGCCGTCCGTTGTCATCGCTGCAGGGTGCGCGCAACGCTGCCAACGATGTCGGCCCGGTCATCGCGGTTGCAATCGCGCCAGCCGACCGCGCGGCGCTGCATGCGGGAATCGCGAAACGTTTCGATGCGATGCTTGCGGCCGGACTCGTCGACGAGACGCGGCAGCTGCGCGATGAATACCGGTTGACGCACGACATGCCGTCGATGCGTTGCGTCGGGTACCGTCAAGCGCTCGCGCATGTCGACGGAATGATCGACGCCGCGACGCTGCGCGAGCAGGGGATTGCCGCGACGCGACAGCTCGCGAAGCGTCAGCTCACGTGGCTGCGCAGCACGGACGTCGCGACGTTCGAATGCTTTGCCCCCGATATTGCCGACACCGTCATCGAGCACGTGACCGCAGCCCTTCGAACGGATGACGTCACGCGGCGAGCGCGTTGAACGCGATGTGATTGCGGCCCGCACGGCGCGCCGCGTACATCGCGACGTTGGCCGCGGCCATGATGCCGGCCGAATCGTTGGCGTCCTCAGGAAAGTAGGCAATGCCGATCGATGCGCCGATCGGCGTATCGGCGAGCGGCGGCAACGATGGCTCGTTCAGTTGATCGCGAAGCCGTTGCGCCAGGAGCGCCAGGTCGCGGCCGTCGCGCGCGTTCGGCGTCGCCAGCGCGAATTCGGTCGTGGCGAGACGCGCCAGCAGGTCGCCTTCGCGCGACGCAGCGCGAAATCGCCGCGCGACCTCGACGAGCAGTGTGTGCGTTGCGCGTTCACCGTGGTACTCGTCGACGGCAGCGCAGCCATTGATGTCGATGAACAGCACGCCGACGTGGCCGCGCTCGCGCCGTGCATTCGCGATCGCGTACGACAGCCACTCGGTGAAAAAACGGCCGTTCGGCAGCCCGGTCATCGCATCGTGTGTCGACAGGCCGTCGATCTCGAGCCTCAGTTTTTGCTCGTTGCGTAAACCGCGTGAAAGCAGCGCGTAAGCGGCTGCGATGAACGCAATCGCAAGCGCGCCAAGCAATGCCGCGGCGCGCTCGGCGGAGTCGAGCCTTCGCTGCGCGACGGCTTCCAGCGTCCGCACTGCGGCCAACCGCTCGGCAGCATTCGTCGCTGGCAATGCGCTGGACGAATGGTTACTGTTTGTCGACGACACGTCGGCCGCTACATCGGTCCGCGTGAGCGCGTGCATGTGGTGTACGGCATCGACATACGCGGCGGCGTTTTGCACCGTCACCCAGCCGACGAAGGCGAGCGCAGCGACTGCGGCGGCAAAACAAGCGCGAAGGCGCAAATCGGACAGACGGCGCATTTCCGGATCGAATGGTGCGATCGATTACGCGCGATAAAGCAACCTCCGCGCCAGAATGCGAAAGCGCACTAAAATGACGCTTCGTTTCGACGTTGGCCATCAACCATGTACGCACGCACGCTGTACGACAAGTTGTGGGACAGTCATCTCGTCCGCGAGGAACCCGATGGCACGGCACTGCTGTACATCGACCGGCACCTGGTGCACGAAGTCACCAGTCCGCAGGCGTACGAAGGACTGCGGATGGCGGGTCGCGCACCATGGCGTACCGAGTCGATCGTCGCGACGGCGGATCACAACACGCCGACGACGCACTGGGACGAAGGCATCCGAGATCCGATCTCGCGCACCCAGGTCGAGACGCTCGATGACAACATCCGCACATACGGGGCCAAGGCGTACTTCCCATTTCGCGACCGCCGCCAGGGCATCGTCCATGTGATCGGCCCGGAGAGCGGCGCGACGCTGCCCGGCATGACGGTCGTATGCGGTGATTCGCACACGAGCACGCACGGCGCATTCGCCGCGCTGTCGTTCGGCATCGGCACGTCCGAAGTCGAGCACGTGCTGGCCACGCAGTGCCTGCTGCTCAAGAAGTCGAAGTCGATGCTCGTCCGCGTCGACGGCGCACTGCCGCAGGGCGTCACGGCCAAGGACCTCGTGCTGTCGGTCATCGGCAGGATCGGCACTGCGGGCGGCACCGGACATGCGATCGAATTCGGCGGATCGGCGGTGCGCGCGCTGTCGATGGAAGCCCGGATGACCGTCTGCAACATGTCGATCGAAGCCGGCGCCCGCGCGGGCATGGTGGCCGTCGACGACACGACGATCGCGTATTTGCAGGGGCGACCCTTCTCGCCGACGGGCACGAAATGGACGCAGGCCGTCGAATATTGGCGCACGCTCGTCAGCGACCCTGATGCGAAGTTCGACCGCACCCACGTGTTCGATGCGGCGAGTGTTGCGCCGCAGGTCACGTGGGGCACGTCGCCCGAGATGGTCGTATCGATCGACGACCGCGTGCCCGACCCTGACCGCGAGCGCGACAGCGAGCGTCGCGAAGGCATGGTCCGCGCGCTTGATTACATGGGCCTCGAGCCGAATGTGGCGATGACCGACATTCGTATCGACAAGGTATTCATCGGCTCGTGCACGAATTCGCGCATCGAGGATCTGCGCGAGGCGGCGGCCGTCGCGCGCGGACGGCACGTTGCGGGAAGCGTGCGGCTGGCGATGGTCGTTCCGGGCTCCGGTCTCGTCAAGGCGCAGGCGGAGGCCGAAGGTCTCGACCGCACGTTTCGCGACGCCGGATTCGAGTGGCGCGAGCCCGGTTGCTCGATGTGCCTCGCGATGAATGACGATCGGCTGGAGCCCGGCGAGCGGTGCGCATCGACGTCCAATCGCAATTTCGAAGGCCGCCAGGGTGCGGGCGGGCGCACGCATCTCGTGAGCCCGGCGATGGCCGCGGCAGCCGCCATTGCCGGCCGCTTCGTCGACGTGCGCCGGCTGTCGTAGAACGATTCGAAGGAGCCGTCATGCAACCGTTTCGCGTGCATTCCGGAATCGTCGCGCCGCTCGATCGCGCGAACGTCGACACCGATGCGATCATTCCGAAGCAGTTCCTGAAGTCGATCAAGCGCTCGGGGTTCGGCGTCAACCTGTTCGATGCGTGGCGCTACATCGATCACGGTGAGCCCGGACCCGGTCAGCCCGCGCGCCAGCCGAACCCGGATTTCGTGCTGAACCAGCCCCGCTACGCGGGTGCGTCGATTCTGCTTGCACGCCGCAACTTCGGCTGCGGCAGCTCGCGCGAGCACGCGCCGTGGGCGCTCGCCGATTACGGCTTCCGCGCACTGATCGCGCCCTCCTACGCCGACATCTTTTTCAACAATTGCTTCAAGAACGGGTTGCTGCCGATCGTGCTGTCAGACGCCAGCATCGATCGGCTTTTCGCAGACGTTGCCGCCTTCCCCGGCTACAAGCTGACGATCGACCTGCCGCAGCAGCGCGTCGGCACGAGCGATGGCGGTCTTTCGTTCGCCTTCGACATCGATCCGTTCCGCAAGGAATGCCTCCTCAACGGCTGGGACGACATCGGGCTGACGCTCAAGCACGCCGACGAAATTCGCGCGTTCGAGGCGCGCCACCTGCGCGAGCAGCCGTGGTTGTGACTTGCAGCGCTGAATGCGCCGTGCGATGGCGACGCGCACGCTCATGAAGATCGCGATCCTGCCCGGGGATGGCATTGGCCCGGAGATCGTCCGCGAGGCGCGCAAGGTCCTCGACGTGCTGCGGCGCAGTGGTGTTCCCATCGACATCGACGAAGCGCCAATCGGTGGCGCCGGGTACGACGCGGCGGGTTCCCCGCTACCGGAGTCGACGCTTGCGCTCGCGAAATCGGCGGATGCGGTACTGCTCGGCGCCGTCGGCGGTCCGCGCTACGACACGCTGCCGCGCGCGCTGCGGCCGGAGCAGGGGATCCTCGGCATTCGCAAAGCGCTCGGCCTGTTCGCGAATCTGCGCCCGGCGCTGCTGTATCCGGAGCTCGCCGCCGCGTCGACGTTGAAGGCCGACGTCGTCGCGGGGCTCGATATCGTCATCATTCGCGAGCTGACGGGCGACATCTATTTCGGCGAGCCGCGTGGCCGTCGCGCAGCGGCGAATGGCGAGCGCGAAGGCTTCGACACGATGCGCTATACCGACAGCGAGATCGCGCGAATCGCCCGCGTTGGTTTCGAGACGGCGCGAAAGCGCCAGCGTCGGCTCACGTCCGTCGACAAGGCGAACGTCCTCGACACGTCGATGCTGTGGCGCGAAGTCGTCACCGAAGTCGCACGCGACTATCCGGACGTCGCACTGTCGCACATGTACGTCGACAACGCGGCGATGCAGCTCGTACGCGCGCCGAAGAGTTTCGACGTCATCGTCACCGGCAACCTGTTTGGCGACATCCTGTCTGACGAGGCGTCTATGCTCGCAGGCTCGATCGGCATGCTGCCCTCCGCATCGCTCGATGCGAACGGAAAAGGGTTGTACGAGCCGATCCATGGGTCGGCGCCCGACATCGCCGGACAGGATCGTGCGAATCCGCTCGCGACGATCCTGTCGCTCGCAATGATGTTCCGCCACACGTTCCAAGACGATGCGATCGCGCAGCGAATAGAAAACGCCGTGCGCGCGACGCTTCGGCGCGGATTGCGCACGGCCGACATCGCCGCACCGGGTGACGCTATCGTCGGCACGGTGGCGATGGGTGAAGCCGTCGTGGCCGAAATGCGATGACGGCGGCAGATGCATCGGCAATCGTCGTGCGACGCGCGGAGGCGCGCGATGCCGATGCATTCGCGGCAACGTTCGCGATGCCCGCCGCGATGGCGGGAACGTTGCAGTTGCCTTATCCGACGGCTGCGACCTACGCAAAGTGGATCGACGACGTGGTACCGGGTGACTACCTGCTCGTGGCCGAATTCGAAGGGCGCGTCGTCGGCAACCTGGGACTTCACGCTGCGGGTAAGTCGCCGCGCCGGCGTCACGTCGCAACGATCGGCATTTCCGTTCACGATGATTATCAGCATCGCGGCGTCGGCAGCGCGCTGTTGCGCGCGGCGCTCGACATCGCCGACAACTGGATCGGCTACACGCGCGTCGAGCTGACCGTCTACACCGATAACGAAGCGGCCATCGCGCTTTATCGCAAGGCGGGATTCACGATCGAGGGTACTGCGCGGCGCTTTGCGCTGCGCAATGGCCACTATATCGACGCACACATGATGGCGCGGATCACGGCCGGTCCGGCGACCGCCGCGCCGGCAACGGCGCCGGACAACTCATAGCGCTGCGGAGCGAGGGATGCGAGTCGGATTCGTCGGTTGGCGGGGAATGGTCGGTTCGGTGCTGATGCAGCGGATGCTCGAGGAGCGCGACTTCGACACGATCGAGCCCGTGTTCTTCTCGACGTCGAGCGCCGGTGGCAAGTCGCCGTCGATCGGCCGCGTGAGCGGTCCGCTGCGCGACGCGAATTCCCCGACGGCATTCGAAGGCCTCGATGCGATCGTGACGTGTCAAGGCGGTGACTGGACCAACACGATGTTTCCGCGGCTGCGCGATGCGCGCTTCGACGGCTACTGGATCGACGCCGCTTCAGCACTGCGGATGAGCGACGACGCCGTCATCATCCTCGATCCCGTCAATCGCGCCGTCATCGACCGCGCCGTTGCCGCGGGTGTGCGCAATTACATCGGCGGCAACTGTACGGTCAGCCTCATGCTGATGGCGCTCGCCGGATTGCTGCGCGAGAACGTCGTCGAGTGGATGACCTGCATGACTTACCAGGCTGCGTCGGGCGCCGGCGCGCAGAACATGCGCGAGCTGTTGCAGCAGATGGGCGAAGCGCATCTCGCCGCGAAGGCGCTGCTCGACGATCCGGCATCGTCGATTCTCGACATCGATCGCGAGGTTGCCGGCATCCTGCGCGACGAGCGCTTTCCAACCGAGCATTTCGGTGTGCCGCTTGCCGGCAGCCTGATTCCGTGGATCGACAAGGATCTTGGCAACGGCATGAGCCGCGAGGAATGGAAGGGCGGCGCCGAGACGAACAAGATACTCGGCCTCGCCCCCGACACGATTCCCGTCGAGTCGATCTGCGTGCGCGTCGGCGCGATGCGCTGCCATTCGCAGGCGTTGACGATCAAGCTGCGGCGTGATGTTGCACTCGCCGACATCGAACGAATGCTCGGGACGGCGCACGAATGGGTACGCGTCGTTCCGAACAATCGCGACGCGAGCATCCGCGAGCTCACACCGGCCGCGGTAACGGGCAAGCTCGACATCCCGATCGGCCGGCTGCGCAAGCTTGCGATGGGCCCGCAATACGTCGGAGCGTTCACGTGCGGCGACCAGCTCTTGTGGGGGGCTGCCGAGCCCTTGCGCCGCATGCTCCGAATCCTCGACCGCCGACCGCTCGACCGCACGCCGCACTGACGATTCGGCGGCTGCGCGACGAGTTCGCGCGGTCTCGCCGTATTTCAGGCAGCTTTATGCAATGCGGGTTGCTTGCCGCCGGCATGTTTCGCATTGCCTCACCGGGGGCGCAACGTGATTGCAACACCCTCGCCACGAGGCGGCCGCCACCACAGATTGTGGCTCCCACGGGGTCGCGCGCTACAGGTTGCGTCGCCGTTAGCACAGCGGCATGAACCTGTGTTGCGCGCGGCGCGCCCCGGTCTAAAAAACACTATCTAATACCGTGGTTTACCTTGCACCGCTCAATGTGTGATGTTAAGTTAGGCCGAGCTAACCAGCCAATTCGAACGAGGCAGCATGCGCGCAAAACCGATCTTCAGATACAGCCTGCTCGCGGGCGCTCTGGCACTGCCGGGACATGCGCTGGCGCTCGGGCTCGGCAAGCTGACCGTCGAATCGGCGCTCGGGCAGCCGCTTTCGGCGCGGATCGAGCTCACGTCGGTGACGCGGGAAGACCTCGATTCGCTGCGCGCGAAGATCGCCGACCCCGGTCTTTACCGGCAGAACAACCTGACCTACCAGGGCACGCTGTCGCGGGCACGCATCTCGGTTGAAGGCGGGGGCAATACGCCGTACCTGCGCGTCACGTCGCCGGTTTCAGTGCAGGAGCCTTTCCTCGATCTTCTCGTCGAGCTCGACTGGGCGTCCGGTCGTGTGGTGCGCGAATACACATTTCTGCTCGACCCGCCCGGGCTGCCGCAGGCGGCCGCGACCGAGCCCGTGACGCCCGCGCGTGCCGGCACGCCGGCGCGTACGCAAGCTGCACCCGCGC
>Ga0070664_100005620_pt1 | contig 10089 bp, 11 predicted proteins | sample KBSC73metaG_FD_65863 | JGI IMG/M metagenome (GOLD analysis project Ga0070664, IMG submission 65863) | Corn rhizosphere microbial communities from Kellogg Biological Station, Michigan, USA - KBS C7-3 metaG | ecosystem: Host-associated > Plants > Roots > Rhizosphere > Soil ... | reverse complement strand
GGCCGCCACGTTCATGCTTCAAGCCGACACCGGATCCATCCCGGTGTGCGAGGGCGACAGGATTGTCGGCATGATCACCGATCGCGACATCGCCGTCCGTGGCACAGCCAAGGGACTAGGACCCGATGCGCAGGTTCGCGACCTGATGAGCAACGACGTGATTTGCGCGAATTGCGACGACAGCGTCGAGGACATTGCTCGCGCCATGGCCGATCGTCAGGTCCGCCGAATGCCGGTGGTCGACGCTGATCAGAATCTGGTCGGCATGATCAGCCTCGGCGACCTCAGCCGTCATGAGAAGCAGCAGGCCGCGGCGACAGCGCTCGAGGGCGTGTCGCAAGAAGGGGGCCAGCACCGGCAATAAGGCTTAGCGCCCGGCGATTTCCTTGATCGCCTGGTCGACGAGCTTGGCGTCGGTGCCGGCGTCGTGACGCTCGGCGATCAGGCGGGCCGCTGCCTTGGCGGCAGCATCGGCAGCCGCAGCGCGAAGCTGCTCGACGGCGGCGCGCTCCTCGGCGGCAATCTTGTCCTCGGCCATGCGCGTCCGGCGCTCGATCAGCGCCTCGGCGTCGGTCTTGGCTTTCGCGACGATCTCGTCGGCTTCGTGGCGCGCGCGCTCGAGCAGCGCATCGCGATCCTTGTCAGCGGAAGCGGCCTTGGCCTCATATTCGGCCCTCAGCGCCTCGGCTTCCTTGCGCAGCGATTCCGCCTCGGCGAGCTGATCGCGAATCAGCGCGATCTTGCTGTCCAGCGCCTTGCCGATCGCGGCGGGAACCTTTTTCCAGACCATGATCAGGATGACCACGATCATCGCCAGCGCGACGAACGCCGGCGGCGTCAGGCCGAATGCGCTCGGCTCGGCCTCATGGGCCGGCGCTTGCGTCCCGGTCGTGGTGTGCTGCTCAGACATTGAGTTCGGCCTTCACCGCTCGAGCGGCTTCCTTGTCATCGACGCGGATGCCGGTGAGCCGGGAGACGAGGTCCCGCGTCAATTCAACGGCGACACTTTCGATCTCAGCGCGGGCGGACTGCACCGCCTCGCGGATCTTCTGCTCCGCCGCCTCGACCTTGAGATTGATCTTGTCAGCCGCCTTTTTAACCTTGGCTTCGGTGTCGCGAGCGCTGGCCTGCTTGGCTTCGCTGGCGATGCGCGCGGCCTCGCCGCGGGCCGCATCCATCCGCTCACGCCACGCGGCTTCGGTTTCGTCAGCCGCGGCACGCGCAGCCTGCGCGCGCTCGAGATCGTCGGCGATCTTCGATTCACGCGCATCGACGGTCGACTGGATCTTCGGGACCATGCCGAGACCAATCACGAAGAAGGTGATTCCAAAGACCACCGCCAGCCAGAATAGCTGGGACCAGAAGATCTGAGGAAGCTGGGCGAGTTGAGGCATGCTTTATCCCGGTCGTAGGAAAGCGCGCCCGAAGAGGCGCGCCCACCGTTCGATTAGAAAACGAAGAGGATGAGCAGCGCGACGGTGAACGCCATCAGGCCGAGCAGCTCGGCGAGCGCGAAGCCCAGGAACAGGCGGCCCTGCTGACCGTCGGCGGCCGCCGGGTTGCGCAGCGCGCTGTTGAGGAACTGGCCGAACACGAAGCCGACGCCGATGGCGGCAGCGCCGGTACCGATGGCTGCAAGACCAGCGCCGATGAGCTTTGCGGAAGCGACGTCCATGATGAACTCCTTTGAAAAATCAGTTGGTTAGTGAAGATTGATCGCGTCGTTGAGGTAGAGCGACGTAAGCAGGGCGAACACATAAGCCTGCAGCGCGCACACCAGCAGCTCGAGCGCGCCGACGCCGACAACGAAGATGAAACTGATGATCCCGACCCCGAAGCCGACCGGGCTACCCGAAGAAAATCCGTTGGCGATGAAACTGCCGAATACGTCCATCAGGATGTGCCCCGACATCATCGCGACGAACAACCGGAGCGCCAGGCTGAACGGCCGCACGAGGAACGAAACGATCTCGATCGGGATGATCAGCGGCAGCATGTACCAAGGCGTCCCATGTGGCACGAACAGCGAGAAGAAGTGAAGGCCATGACGCCAGAAACCGACGATCAGGACGAGTGAAAAGCTCAAGATCGCGAGGAGGCCGGTGATGCTGAAATGGCTGGTCGACGTGAACGGGTGCCAGCCCGGCACGATCGCGAGCGGCAGCAGGCCGAGCAGGTTCGCGACGAGGATGAAGGTGAAAAGCGAGAAGACGTAGGGGGTGAACTTCTTGCCCTCGGGGCCGATATTCACCTTGACGAGGTCGTCGATGAAGCCGGTCAGGCCCTCGACTGCCATCTGCCAACGGCCGGGAACGAGCTGGCGCTTCATACCCATGGCCATGAAGCCGAAAATGACCGCAAGCGTCGCGAGCATCCAGGCGGCGCTGTTGGTCAGGCTGATGTCGTATTGGCCGACATGCAGCGGAACCAGCGTCTCCACCGTAAACTGGTGCATCGGGTCGATTTTACCGGCCACGCAATCCTCTTAGTTCTTACCCGCGCCGTCGGTCGGCGGGACCTTCGAAATCCGCAATATGTTCCTGACGCCGACCGCGAAGCCGAGGAACAGCATCACCAAAAGCAGCGTCGGAAAGGTCCCGAACAAGCTGTCGAGGCCCCAACCGATCAAGGCGCCGCCAAGCGGGCCGCCGATCAGGTACCCGATGACCAGCTGCGCGATCCGCATGTTGGGATCGACCGCCGTCTTCGCCTGCTTCGCCGCCTCCGCCTGCTGCAACCGGTCGAGCCGCTCATCGAGCGATTCGAGCCGTGCATCTGGTGGAAGCTTCGGGACCTCGCCGTTCTCGTCCTCAGCCATGCGTCTCCCCTGTGCGTCGCCCGTGGCTGAAATTCCAAGGGCCAGACCGGGACGAGAAACATGGCGGAAAGCGACACCGCCAAGGCGCCGCCCCTTTATGAACGGGCCGGACGATAGTCAACCGCGCCGGCTGCTAGCACCTCATCCACATTGTTGAGGCACCGGTGCGGGTTGGCCCGGAGTCCACCGCCGCCACACGCCGTCGGAAAGCAGATAGGCCTCACCGGGGCTCAGCTGCCGCATCAACTGGCACGCAGTCGCGACGCCCACGACCTGCGCGGTCACGTTTCTGCGCTCGGCCAGCTCGATATAGAGGTTACGGCGGTGGATGTTGACCGCCGCCACCTGCCGCCTCACCTCCGCCGATGGCGTACCCACGACGCCCATATAGCCGTCGTAGCGCTCGCCGACCTGCCCGGCCTGGATCGCAAGCGCGAGCGTCGCCGGCTGACTCGTCGCCGGCACGGCACCGAGCAACAGCACGGGCGCGATCAGCCAAGCCAGCCGCTTCATCATTTGCCGGGCGCAGGCGGGAAGGCCTGCGGGTTCTTGTTGATCATCTGCTGGACGTCCTGCTGCAGCCGTACCAGCACCTCCTGGCGGATCGCCACATTGAGGTTGATCTCGATCGGCTTGTCGGGCGGCTTGACCGTGATGCAGCCATTGACGACCAGCGGCAGCGCGGCGGCAGCGGCCAGCCTCGCGAGGTTGAGCATGCGTTTGGTCACTTCGTTCCTCCGGGTGGTGGTGCTTGGGGTGGGGGCGTGGTGTCAGTGGTCGGCTTGGCGTCGCCCTGCTGCTCGACCTTGGTGGTGCTCAGCACCTCGACCTTGAGCGCGGGAGAATCGACCGGGAACGGCATCACCGGCGCAATCGCCTGGGTCGGGTCCTTGAACGCCTTGCCCATCTGAATGAGCGCTCGGAATGGCGCGTTGATATTCACATTGAGCCGGATCGGAAGCTTGCTGAAGGCGCCGCGGACGAGGCCCGCTAGCAGACCGTGGCTCGGGCCGAGCGAGACTTGGTCGACCGTCATCCGCGTCGCGAATTCGCCGGCAAGATCGCCATCGAGGCGGATGATCATCGTCTGGTAGCGGATGTCGCTCAACAGGTTGACCGCAGTTCCCGCGACCAGCCCCTTGGGCTTGGTGCCGGTATAGTGGAGCCGCCCGCCAGGCGGCCGCGAATCGAGACGTCCGCCGACGATTCGCCCGCCGCTGTCGTCGAAGATCATCGGCAGCACACCGTCGAAGGTGCCGGTAATCTCGAGCCCCTGGAAGCCGAGGCTGTCGATGAACATCTTCGCGTCGAAGCCCTGCAGCTCGAAGGTCAGCCGCTTCGCGCTCGGGCTGCCGAAGTTGAGCACGGTCTCATGGAGGATCAGCCGCCCGCCCATGAACGGCCACTCGCCACGCTCCACCCGCACGAGGTTATGCGGCAGCAGTTGATAGCGGATCACGCCGTCGGTCACCGTGATGCCGGGGTTGATCGACGCGACAGTCGCGACCTGATGCGGCGACGTCTCCATCTCCAGAAGATCCGTGAAGTGAACGCTGGTCGTGAGGCCGGTGACTGGGCCGAACGGCGCCGCGAGATCCATGCCGGCGGTGGAGAAATCGCCGGTCGAGGTCACCTTTCCGCCCGAGGACCAGTCGATGCGGCCCTGCCCCTTCACGATCCCGTTGACGAGCGCGACCACACCTTCGGTCAACCGGGTCAGCTCATCGGGCTGGAAGTTGGGCCCGAAAGCCAGGCCCGGCACGTCGAGCAACGCATGGCCGGCCCCTGACGAAAGCTGGTGTTCGATGCTGACGTCGGTAACTAGCCTCCCGCTTGCGGGGTGGTGAAGCGCCCCCGTCGCGCGGACGTAGTCGCCGGCGATGGTGAAATGCACGTTGTCGCTTTTCAGCGGATAGAAGCGCGGATTGGGGTTGCGGTCGGTGACGATCAGCGAGGCGTCGACGACCAGATCCTTGTTCCGGTAGAGCCACTTGCCGACGCCCTCGCTGAGCAGCAGCGGGACCTTGCCGATGGACGCGTTCGCGCCCGTGAAATTGCCACTCAGGTCGCGGCCGAAAGTGCCGTTGAGCCGAGCGGCGTCGAACAGGATCGGCGAAGTATCGCGGCCCAGCCGCATGCCCACTCGATCGAAGGCGAACTGCTGGCCGGTAAGCCGTCCGCTGGCGGCGTCGAGATGGAATGGCGAGCTGCCGAGCCGACCGTTGAGCACCGGCGACGGCAGCCGCGCATTGGTTACCACCGGCCCGGTCGAGGTCTTGGAGACCATGGCCGGCCCGACCGGGCAAACCGGCAGGCGAGTCCGCCCGAGCTGTAGCGAGCTCATCTGCAGATAGTTGAAGCTGACTACCGCGCAGGACGTACCGAAGGCGAAGCTCCCGCCCTTCCCGACCTGTCCCTGGATCGGCAGCCGCAGAGCCTGGACGCGCCCGCCCGGGAATTTGCCGTCGAGCTGGGCGACGGTGCTGAGCGCGGTCGAGCTGCCGGGGCCCGGCCCGAAGCGGATCTGCGCGAGGCTCAGCGTCTGGCCGCCCGCGCTGTACGGTGCGATGTCGGCGGTGCCGCTCATCGGCTCTCCGGCGCGCGGTTGGCGAAGGCTGACCCGGGCCTGCGGAAGTCCCCCGCCGGCCGTTTCGAGATTGCCGTCGATCCGAAGGCCGCCCGACGGCCAATAATAAGTCACGCCGCTTCCGCCGAACACCCGCGCCCTGGCGCCGCCCGGTCCAATCACGTTGGCTTCGTTGATTCGCGCTGCCCCGCCACCCGGGAAGTTGACCACGGTGACCCGGCCCGACGAGTTGAAGTTGCGAGCCGTACGAATGACGGCCTTGGCCATGGAGGTCGCCACTGGACCGATCGGAGTCTTGCCGACGGCTGTAAGCGGGCCCGTCACTCCGGCGAACATGCTGTCGGCGAGCGAGGCGCTGTCCGCGGCGTAACTGCCGGCCATCTCGAAGGTGCCAGCCTTGCCGTTCAGGTGATAGCGGCCGTCGAGCCGCGTGCGGTTGGCGAAGATCGTGCCCATGCGCGACTTCTGCGCCGACAGCTTTACGCCACCCGAGACGTCATTGAGCGAGCCGTTGAAGCTGATGTCGCCGATAAAATTGGCGAGGCCGTTGGCACCGGCGACGAGGCTGGACATCGCCATCCGGCCGCTGCCGTCAATGCTGGTGAAGGACTCGTTGAAGCTCGCCTTGGCGTCGAAACGCGGCGAGGCGACGTCGAAGCGGCTAACGGGGCAGGCAAAGCGGTCGGCAGTCACCGGCCCGTCGATTTGCGGGCGACGTGCAACGACCGCAACCGCGACGTTGGCGCGCAGGTTGGTCGCCGCGCAGCGGCCCGGCGCAATGCGAGGGCTGACGATCGCGGCATGCCCGGCGAAACCGCCGCTGAGCTTGCCGTTACCCTGCAGGGCCAGGCCCAGGGGGCCGTAGGGGGTCGCGAGCGAGATCGTGCTGTCGGCGACGTCGAGAACGAACTCCGGCAAGGCGAACGGCTTGCCCGATGGCGGTGGCATCAACCGGTCGATCTGGCCCCAGCTGATCCGATCGTTGACCATCCGTCCGCGCAGGCGGACGCCCCGCGCGACGATCCGATAGACTTCGAAACTGCCACTCAGCTTCAGCCGCGTCTCGATATGGGCAAACTTGGCGACCAGGTCCGGGTGCTTGGGATCGCCGATGACGAGATTGCGGACCTCCTGCGTCCGTAAGCCGACGCGGTCCAGGTGGTAGCTCGCGGTGACCCCGCGCCGCTCGAATTCGCCCTTGAGGTAATGCGTGGCGATCGACCGCCGCTCGATCCAGACGATGCCGATGGCGACGAGCAGCAGTGCGACGAGCGCAAGCGCGACGAACAGGGCGATGCGGCCGAAGGGCCGCCGCCGAACAATCACCGCCTCTCCTTGCTCAGCCACTCGCGAGCCCGCTCCTTCCGTTGCTGGGGCCACTAACCCCTGCCTCGGCTCACCGTTCCAGATGCGGCATGACCGCTTCCCTACGGGCGCTAACTTGTGCTGTAACGGCGATGCTCGGACCACGCCCACTCAAGAGGCGAAATGGACGCGCGCGCCGGCAATTCGGAGGTGCTTGACGCAAAGGGCCATCGTGCACGCCTGCGGGAGCGGCTGCTCGACGCTGGGCCGGCGGGTTTCCACGACTACGAGCTGCTCGAATATCTGCTCACCCTGACCATCCCGCGAGTCGACACCAAGCCGCTGGCGAAGCGCCTGCTGCACGATTTCGGCGGGATTGGGCCGCTGTTGGGGGCAAGTGCGGATACACTACGCCGCGAAGGCCTGACTGACCCGACGATCGCCGCGTTGAAGATCTCCGAAGCGACGGCGCTGCGGCTGCTCGAGGCACGGATCGAGGGCCGGCCGGTACTGTCGACCTGGGATGCGCTTGGGGACTATCTGACGGCGGCGATGGCGCACCGGCGCACCGAGGAGGTCAGGATCCTGTTCCTCAACGCCAAGAACATGCTGCTGGCGAACGAGGCGCTGTGGCAGGGCAGCGTCGATGAAGCCTCGGTCCACGTCCGCGAGGTTATCGCCCGGGCCATCGCGCTCGGCGCGACCGCGCTGATCATCGTTCACAATCATCCCAGCGGCGACCCGACTCCCTCGACGCAGGACATCCGCCTGACGCGCGATCTGGTCGACGCGGGGCGGCACATGAAGGTGACTGTGCACGACCATGTTATCGTCGCTGCTCAAGGGCGAACGAGCATGCGCGCGATGGGGCTGATTTGATGCAGCGCTGAGGCTCTGCTAGCCGCGCAGCCAATGGTTCCCCGCTATTCCCGCCCCGAAATGACGGCCATCTGGTCGGCCGAGAACCGCTACCGCATCTGGTGGCAGGTCGAGGTGTTCGCGGCCGAGGCGATGGGCCAGATCGGCATGATCCCGGCCGCTGATGCCGCGACGATCCGGAAGGCATACGATGCGGACGCGCTGGGCGAGATCGACATCGATGCAATCGATCGGATCGAGGCGGTTACCAAGCATGACGTGATCGCCTTCCTGACCTGGGCGGGCGAGAAGCTTGGACCCGAGAAGCGGTGGCTGCACCAGGGCATGACCAGCTCGGACGTGCTCGACACGGCGCTCGCGGTGCAGCTGAAGCAGGCGGCGGACCTGCTGATTGCCGATGTGGATGCGTTGCTTGAAGTGCTGAAGCGCCGCGCGTTCGAGCACAAGCTGACGCCGACCATCGGCCGCAGTCACGGCATCCATGCCGAACCAGTCACGTTCGGCCTCAAGCTCGCGCAGGCCTATGCGGAGTTCTCGCGCAATCGCGGGCGGCTGGTCGCGACGCGCGACGGCGTCGCAACCTGTGCGATCTCTGGGGCTGTCGGCACCTTCGCCAACGTCGATCCGCGGGTCGAGGAGCATGTGGCGGCGGAGCTTGGACTCAGCATCGAGCCGATTTCGACCCAGGTCATCCCGCGCGATCGTCACGCGATGTTCTTCGCGACGCTCGGCGTCATCGCCTCGTCGATCGAGCGGCTCGCGACTGAGGTCCGCCACCTCCAGCGCACGGAGGTGCTGGAGGCCGAGGAATATTTCTCGCCCGGTCAAAAGGGCAGCTCGGCGATGCCGCACAAGCGCAATCCGGTGCTGACGGAGAATTTGACGGGCTTGGCGCGGGTGGTTCGCGGTTACGTGACTCCGGCGCTGGAAAACGTCGCCTTATGGCATGAGCGGGACATTTCCCACTCGTCGGTCGAGCGGTTCATCGGCCCCGATGCGACGATCACGCTCGACTTCGCGCTGGCCCGACTGACCAGCGTCATCGACAAGCTCGTCGTCTACCCCGAGCGGATGCAGAAGAACCTCGACCGGATGGGTGGCCTCATACACTCGCAGCGGGTGCTGCTCGCGCTCACTCAGGCTGGCCTGAGCCGCGAAGAAAGCTATTCGCTCGTGCAGCGCAACGCGATGAAGGTGTGGGAGTCGGACGGACAGCAGTCGCTGCTTGAGTTGCTCAAGGCCGATCCCGACCTTTCCAAGCGTCTCTCAGACGAAGAACTCGATGGCCTGTTCGACCTCGGCTATCATCTGAAGCACGTCGACACGATCTTTGCCCGCGTGTTCAGCGAGTCCTAGGCCCTTCGCAAAGCACGGCATTTTTTAGTGCACTGCGAAAATCACCCGCTATTTATACCCATGAAGTGCAGCCGGGGGGCTGATGGACATAGTCGACGAAATCGACCGCGACATGGTTGAGCGAAGCTCGACCGCCGACGTGCGCATCCAGGACGGCACGTATCTGCTCGAGCTATCGCTCGACTGGATCGTGCTGCGCGCGTCCGAGAATATCCACCATCTACTCGGCGAATCGCACGTCACCCTGATCGAGGAGCCGCTGGGCAAGTTCGTCCATGCCCAGGCGCTGCACGATCTCCGCAATCTCTTCTCCAGGCTGAGCGGAACGACCGGCATCGGCCGCGCCTATGCCGTCCGGCTGACCGACGATCCCGAGCTCGTCGACATCGCATTCCAGGTCATCGATGGGCGGGTGCTACTTGAAGCGGTGCACTCGGTCGCCTCCTTCGGCGAAGCATTTGGCAGCGTCGGAGGCCTGATTGCCGGCCTTGCCACCAGCAGCGGCCAGGCGCTGCTCGACGGCGGCGCGCGTCGCATGCGGGCGCTCACCGGTTATGATCGAGTGACGCTAAGCTGTGGCGATCGCCGCGCGGAGAGCAGTCGGGGCGCGTTCGGCGGCGCAGTCGACCCCGCCGACTTGCCCGTCCTGGTTGCAGACACCGACGCCGTTGGAATCAACCTGTTCCCGCGCGAGGCGGACGACACTTCGGCTCATGCCGCTCTGCTCCGCGCACCCGAGGAAGCAGACCGGCACGAGCTCAATGGCAAGGCCATCCGATCGATGCTGCGCATACCGTTCAGCGCCGACGGACTGAGCTGTGAGTTCTGCTGCGAGAGCCGGACCCCCCGCGAACCGAGCTTCGAGCTGCACGCCGCCGCGGAGCTGTTCGCGCAGATGTTCGCAATGCGGCTCACGATCGACAAGGCGGCAAACCCCTAGTCAAATCCGGACAGCGTTACGAGAGCGGCGGACAACCGCTGTTGACTCATTGGTTAGTGATGACTAACGGTAAGTCGTGGCTAACGCGAATCGAGTCTTTGCCGCACTGACCGACCCCACAAGGCGGGCTGTATTCGAACGGCTACGCCATGGGCCCCGGCCAGTCGGAGAGATTGCACGAGGGCTGCCGGTCACTCGTCCGGC
>Ga0070664_100005616_pt1 | contig 10091 bp, 10 predicted proteins | sample KBSC73metaG_FD_65863 | JGI IMG/M metagenome (GOLD analysis project Ga0070664, IMG submission 65863) | Corn rhizosphere microbial communities from Kellogg Biological Station, Michigan, USA - KBS C7-3 metaG | ecosystem: Host-associated > Plants > Roots > Rhizosphere > Soil ... | reverse complement strand
GCTCATCGCTGACGAGGTCATCGCAGGGCTGCTTCGATGGTGCAGCATTCTGGGCCCGGGTGTCGCCGGCGGGCATGACCAACAGGCCGGCGCCCGCCAGAAGACAGGCCACGGCGGCACGAGCACGACCCATCATGACATCTCCCCCCGGACGTCGAACCCGGCTCCCATCCTAGCAAGCTGCTGCCACATCACCAGCCGGGGGCCTCGGGCGCGGGAGGTCCGATGTGATAAAAACCGCAGTCGATGCGAGAAGCCGCCCATGAACGAGGTGCCGCGGTCGAGCGCCATGGTCCGCTGCTGACCCTATCAGCGCTCGCCCTCGTGGTGGGCGGCGTGACGGGACTGGTGTGCGCGCTGTTTCGTCTTTGCCTTCAGCAGGCCGACCGCTGGCGCGACATGGCGATCGAATGGGCGCACGGCCAGGCCGTCGTGGGATTCCTGCTGGTCGTGCTGGCGGGCGCCGCCTGCGCCTTCGCAGCGTGGCTGGTGCGTCGCTTCGCGCCGCACGCCACGGGCAGCGGCATCCCGCATGTCGAGCTCGTGCTGCGCGAGGAGGTGCTGCCGGCGCCGGTCATCCTGCTGCCGGTCAAGTTCGTCGGCGGCCTGCTGGCGATCGGCTCGGGCCTGGCGCTGGGACGCGAGGGGCCGAGCGTTCAGATGGGCTCGACCCTGGCGCACTTAATATCGGGGCTGGCGCGGCGACCGTGGGCCGACTGCCGCGTGCTGATGGCGGCCGGCGCAGGCGCGGGGCTCGCGACCGCGTTCAATGCACCGATCGCCGGCGCGATCTTCGTGCTCGAGGAGTTGGTGCAGCGCTTCGAGCATCGCATCGCGCTGGCCGCGCTCGCAGCTTCGGCCACCGCGATCGCCACCGCGCGGGCGATCCTCGGCAGCCAGCCCGACTTCGCGGTGATGCCGCTCGATCCTGTGCCGGCGCTCGGCCAGCCATTGTTCCTCGTGCTTGGCGTGATCGCGGGCCTGCTGGGCGTCGCCTACAACCGTTCGCTGCTCGCGACGGTCACTCTCTTCGAGCGGCTGCGGACCCTCTCGCCCGAGATGCGCGCCGCGCTGGTGGGCGCGGCCGTCGCGGCGGTCGCCTGGTTCGCCCCGGCGCTGGTCGGCGGCGGCGACCGCCTCACCCAAAGTGCGCTGAGCGGCGCCGGATCACTGGCATGGCTGCCGCTGATCTTCCTGCTGCGCGTCGTGATGAGCCACGCCTCCTACGCGACCGGCACGCCGGGCGGCCTGTTCGCGCCGCTGCTGGCGCTGGGGGCGCAGGCGGGCCTGCTGTTCGGCGCCGGCTGCGCAGCGCTGTTCCCGGACCTCGGCATCCCGGCGCCGGCCTTCGCTGTCGTCGGCATGGCGGCTCTGTTCACCGGCATCGTACGGGCGCCGCTGACCGGCATCGTGCTGATCACCGAGATGACCGCCGCCTTCAACCTGCTTCTGCCGATGCTGGCCGCCTGCTTTGCCGCGATGCTGATCCCGACCCTGCTGCGCGATGCGCCGATCTACGAGGCGCTGCGTGAGGGGACCTTGCGGCGCGAGCGGCCACTCAAGACGGACGGCTGACGCCGGCTGCCTGTTCCGCAGCCTCGGCCGCCCGCTCGGCGGCGTCGCATCGGGCCGAGGCGCGGCTGTCCCAGACATAGAGCAGCGCCGAGAAGAGCAGGTAGGCGCCGCCAAACACGAAGTACGTCCAGGCTTCGATGTGCAGCCTCAGCAGCACGACCACGAACGGCACCGGGAAGAAGACGAGCGTGAAGCGGATCCAGGTCGTGCGGCGATAGCGGTCGGTCAGCGCGTCAGCCTCGGCGCGCAGGCTCGTCGCCCTTCGGCGCAGGCCCTCGATGTCGTCCATGGCCTCAAATTATCCCCAACGGCCCCTGAATTATCCCCAGGAAATGACAGAAAGGGGGTGGGGGGAAAGTGGGAAGAATCGCCGAAAGGCCTTGTGCCATCGGCATCGGAGGCTTCCCACGTGGGTGGGAAACCGTGGGAAGTCCGGGCCCTGTCACATGGTTGTAGCCTCGCCGGGTCAGGAGGGGCGCCATGACCCAGCCGACCCGCCCGCCGACCGCCCAGCCGACACTGGCGGATCTCATCGACTTCCGTCTCAACCGCCGTGGCCTGATCAAGGGCGCCGCAGCCGCTGTCACGATCTCGCCGTTCAGCGCCGTGGCGCAGGAGAACGGGCCGTCGTCGCTCACCTTCAGGGAACTCGCCCACACGCTCGACGAGCGGCAGCACGTCGCCGAGGGATACGACATGCAGGTGGTGATCCGCTGGGGCGATCCGGTGCTGGCCGATGCGCCGGCGTTCGATCCCGACAACCTGACGGCGGCCGCGCAGGAGAAACAGTTCGGCTACAACAACGACTATCTCGGCCTCTATCCGTTGCCGTACGGCGGCAGGGGTGGCGACCGCTTCCTGCTGGTGGCCAACCACGAGTACGTCAATCCGCAGCTGATGTTCGCCGGGCTGAAGAGCGAGCACGAAAAGATCCGCGCACAGGCCGATGTCGAGATGGCGGCGGTCGGCGGCTCGGTGGTCGAGATCGTCCGCGAAGGCGGAACGTGGAAGGTCGTCCCCGACAGCAAGTTCAACCGCCGCCTCTCGGTCAACACGCCGATGGAAGTCTCCGGTCCCGCGGCGGGCCACGATCTGCTGAAGACGTCGGCCGATCCGGACGGGCGCAAGGTGCTGGGCACGCTCAACAACTGCGCCGGCGGCAGCACGCCGTGGGGCACGTGGCTGACCTGCGAGGAGAACTTCAACGCCTTCTTCGGCGGCGATACGGCCAAGCTCGATCCGAAGGTGGTGAAGCGCTACGGCCTCGGCCATTCCGCCTATGGCTGGGAGCGCCACGCCGAGCGTTTTGACATGGGCAAGGAGCCCAACGAATCGAACCGCTTCGGCTGGGTGGTCGAGATCGATCCCTACGAGCCCGGCACGCCGCCGGTGAAGCGCACGGCGCTTGGCCGGGTGAAGCACGAGGGTTGCACCTACGCCCTCGCCAAGGATGGCCGCGTGGTGCTCTACACCGGCGACGACGAGCGCTTCGAGTACGTCTACAGGTTCGTCACCGCGCGGCCGTGGAACCCGACCGATCGCGCCGCCAACCGGAACCTGCTGGACGAGGGCACCCTCTCCGTTGCCCGCTTCGATGCCGACGGCAAGGTCGAGTGGCTGCCGCTGGTGCACGGGCAGGGCCCGCTGACGGCCGAGAACGGCTTCGCAAGCCAGGCCGACATCCTGATCAAGACACGGTTGGCCGCGTCGCTGTTGAAGCCCACGCCGATGGACCGGCCGGAGGACATCGAGACCAACCCGGTGAACGGCCGCGTCTATGTCGTGCTGACCAACAACAGCCGGCGCAAGCCGGACGAGGTCGACAAGGCCAATCCGCGCGCCCGCAACGAGCATGGCCATATTCTCGAGATCGCGCCTAAGGACGGCGACCACGGCTCGAGCGAGGGCACCTGGTCGATCTTCCTGCTGGCCGGCAGGCCGGGCCACGACGCGGGCGCGCGCTATCACCGCGCCACCTCGGAGCAGGGCTGGCTCTCGTGCCCCGACAACATTGCTTTCGATTCGAAAGGCCGCATCTGGATCGTGACCGACGGCGCGCCGGAAGCGGCGGGCGTGGCCGACGGCGTCTACGGCGCCGACACGATGGGCCACGGCCGCGCGCTCACCCGCTGCTTCTACCAGGCGCCGACCGCGGCCGAGGTGTGCGGGCCGATCTTCACGCCCGACGACCGGACCTTCTTCCTCGCCGTCCAGCATCCCGGCGAGGGCTCGACCTTCGACAAGCCCTCGACCCGCTGGCCCGACTTCAAGGACGGGATGCCGCCACGCCCGGCGGTGGTGGCGATCACGAAGAAGAGCGGTGGTACAATCGGGTCATAGGCACGATCACCTCGCGGAGGCTGGCATGGTCAAACCCGTCCCCGACGGCTACCACACGCTCACCCCCTACCTGATCGTCAAGGGTGGTGCCGAGGCGCTCGACTTCTACAAGCGCGCATTCGGCGCGGTCGAGGAAGAGCGCATCCAGCACGCCGACGGCAAGGTCGGCCATGCCGAGATCACGATCGGCAATTCACGGCTGATGCTGGCGGACGAGCATCCCGAGGTCGGCGCACTGAGCCCGACCACGGTCGGCGGCACGCCGGTCAGCCTCCACCTCTATGTCGAGGATGTCGACGCCTTGGTTGCCCAAGCCGTTGCCGCCGGCGCCACCGTGATCCGGCCGGTGGCCGACCAGTTCTACGGCGACCGGCTGGGCGGCATCGCCGATCCGTTCGGCCATCGCTGGTTCATCGCCACCCACAAGGAGGACCTCACGCGCGAGGAGCTCCACCGCCGTGCCGCGGCGCAGGGGCACTAAGCTAGCCGTCGATCACCGCCATGGCGTCCATCTCGAACAGCCATGTGGGCTGGGCGAGGCGTGGGACGTAGATGAAGGTGCTGACCGGCGGGTTGGTCGTGTCGATGTAACGGTCGCGGATGACGCGATAGTTGGCGCGGACCTCGTACGACACGGTTTCGACGCAGTAGTTGTTGATCTTCACCAGGTTCTTGAAGCTGCCGCCCACGCCTTCGAGCGCTCGGCCGAGATTCTGGAACACCTGCTCGACCTGGGCGTCGAAGTCGCCGGCGCCGACCAGCTTGTCGTTGACGTCGTGCGGCACCTGGCCGGCGAACAGGATCAGCTTGCCCTTGGTGACTTCGCACACCTGGCTGTAGCCGCGTGCCGGCAGGGTGGGCGGGGTGAAAAGCTTGACGGCCATAGCGGCGCTCCTTTGCGTTGTCGGAACCCAAGTCTAAGCTCGCGACCATGTATCCCGGCAAGCATGCAGTCCTGCATCCGAACCGTCTGGCGGTCGTCATGGCCGGTGGTGGTGAGAGCCTGACCTATGGCGAGCTGGAGGCGCGCAGCAATCGCCTCGCGCACCTGCTGCGGGCACGCGGGCTCGGCCGGCTCGACCACTACTCGATCTACATGGAGAACCACGTCCGCTACGTCGAATGCTGCGCGGCGGGCGAGCGGGCGGGCCACTACTACACCTGCGTGAACTCCTTCCTCACGGTCGAGGAGCTGGCCTACATCCTGAACAACAGCCAGTCGAAGGTGCTGATCACCTCGCAGGCCAAGCGCGAGGTGGCGCTCGGCGCGCTGCCGCTCTGTCCCAGGGTCGAGCTCTGCCTGGTGGTGGACGGACCCGGCGACGGCGACAAGGTCCTGAACCTCGAGCAGGCGACCGCGGGTTTGCCGTCGACGCCGATCGCCGACGAGTTCCTCGGCACGCCGATGCTCTATTCGTCCGGCACGACCGGCCGGCCCAAGGGCATCCTGCGGCCATTGCCGGCCGAGCCGCCGGTGCACCATCTGCCGATCTTCGATTTCCTGCTGAAGCTCTGGCAGTACCGCGACGAGATGATCTATCTCTCGCCCGCGCCGCTCTATCACTCCGCGCCGCAGGCGGCGGTCGGGCTCACCATCAGGAGCGGCGGCACCGCCATCGTCATGGAGCGCTTCGATCCCGAGCAGTACCTCGCGCTGGTCGAGAAGCACCGCATCAGCCACAGCCAGCTCGTGCCGACGATGTTCTCGCGCCTGCTGAAGCTGCCCGAGGCGACGCGGCGCAAGTACGACCTGTCGTCGCTGGAGATCGCGATCCACGCCGCCGCGCCCTGCCCGGTGCAGGTCAAGGAGCAGATGATCGAGTGGTGGGGGCCGATCATCCACGAGTACTACGGCGCGACCGAAGGGCTGGGCTTCACCGCCTGCAACTCGCAGGAGTGGCTCGCCCATCGCGGCACCGTCGGCCGCGTGCTGGCGGGCAAGCTGCACGTGTTCGACGACGCGATGAAGGAGCTGCCGCTCGGCACGCCCGGCACGCTGTGGTTCGAGACGGCGACGCCGTTCGAGTATTTCAACGACCCGGAGAAGACCGCCGAGGCGCGCTCGGGCGACGGCACCATGAGCACGGTCGGCGACGTGGGCTATGTCGACGGCGACGGCTATCTCTACCTGACCGACCGCGCGACTTTCATGATCATCTCGGGCGGCGTGAACATCTACCCGCAGGAATGCGAGAACCTGCTGATCACCCATCCCAAGGTGGCCGATGCCGCCGTGTTCGGCGTGCCCAACGTAGACCTCGGCGAGGAGGTGAAGGCGGTGGTGCAGCTGATGCCCGACGTTCCTCCGTCGCCATCGACGGCGGAGGAGCTGATCGCCTTCTGCGGCCAGCACCTCGCCCGACAGAAGGTCCCGCGCTCGGTCGACTTCGAACCCGAGCTGCCGCGGTTGCCGACCGGAAAGCTCTACAAGCGCCTGCTGCGCGACCGCTACTGGGGCAACAAGACCAGCCGCATCGTGTGATCTTTCACCTCCCCGTCTTAGGGGGAGGCGGAAGAAAGATCAGACGTTGAAGCGGAAGTGGAAGACGTCGCCGTCCTTGACGGCATACTCCTTGCCCTCAAGCCTGAGCTTGCCCGCGTCGCGGGCGCCAGCCTCGCCGTTCAGCGTGACGTAGTCGTCGTAGGCGATCGTCTCGGCGCGGATGAAGCCTTTCTCGAAATCGGTATGGATCACGCCGGCCGCTTCCGGCGCCCTGGCGTCGCGCCGCACGGTCCAGGCCTTGGCCTCTTTCGGCCCGACGGTGAAGAAGGTCACGAGGTCGAGCAGGGCGTAGCCGGCGCGCACCACGCGGGCCAACCCGGTCTCCTTCAGGCCGAGCGAGGCGAGATACTCGCCCTGGTCCTCGGCCGGCAGCTGCGCCACCTCGGCCTCGATCGCGGCCGAGATCACGACGCAGGGGATGCGGCGCTCCTTGGCCCAGGCCGTCGCCTTGTCGCTATGCGGGTTGCCGGTCGCGGCCGAGCCCTCGTCGACGTTCAGCACGTACATCATCGGCTTGGCGGTGATGAGCTGCAGGCGGGCGAACACCGGCCGCTCCTCGGCGGTGATGCTGGCTTCGCGCGCGGCCTTGCCCTCGCGCAGCACGTCGAGCGCCTTCTTGACCACCGGCGCTTCGGCGGCCGCTTCCTTGTCGCCGCCCTTGGCCCGCTTCTCGAGGTTGGGCAGGCGCTTCTCCAGGCTGTCGAGGTCGGCCAGCATCAGCTCGGTCTCGACGATCTCGGCGTCGCGCACCGGATCGACATTGCCCGAGACGTGGGTGACGTCGCCGTCCTCGAAGCAGCGCAGCACGTGGGCGATCGCATCGACCTCGCGGATGTTGCCGAGGAACTGGTTGCCCAGGCCCTCGCCCTTGGAGGCGCCCTTCACCAGGCCGGCGATGTCGACGAACTCGAGCTGGGTCGCCACGATCTTGGCCGAGGCGGCGATCGCCGCGAGCTTGTCGAGCCGCGCATCGGGCACCGCGACGCGGCCGACATTCGGCTCGATGGTGCAGAAGGGATAGTTCGCCGCCTGCGCCGCCTGGGTGGCGGTGAGCGCGTTGAACAGGGTCGACTTGCCGACATTGGGCAGGCCGACGATGCCGCAATTGAAGCCCATGGCTTGCTCTTAACGCCTAATCTTTGAGGTTCAGGTATCTTTGAGATTCAGTCTGGCCGGTAGATCGGGAGGCGGCGCGCGATGCGCCACCCGGCTCATGTATTTCTCGTCGGCCTTGGCGCCGCCCTCGACCAGCAGCGCCGATTCCTCGGCCAGTGCGTGCAGCACCTTGGGGACCCAGCCGTCCTTGGGGTCGGTCTCGTCCGGCTCGAAGTTGCGCAGCACCCAGTGCAGCACCAGGTCCTTGTGGCCGGGATGGCCGATGCCGATGCGGACCCGGCGATAATCGTTGCCGACATGGGCGTCGATGTCGCGCAGGCCGTTGTGGCCGCCGGCGCCGCCGCCCTTCTTCATGCGCACCTTGCCGGGCGCGATGTCGAGCTCGTCGTGGAACACCACGACGCGGTCGAGCGGCACCTTGAGGAAGCGCACCGCCTCGCCGACCGCCTTGCTCGACTCGTTCATGAAGGTCATCGGCTTCAGCACCAGCGTGCGCTCGCCGCCGAGATGGCCTTCCGCCACCTCGCCGTGGAAGCGCTGCCGCCAGGGCGAGAAGACACGGCGGTGGACGATCTCGTCCACCGCCATGAACCCCACATTGTGCCGATGCCCCGCGTAGCGCGGCCCGGGATTGCCGAGCCCGACCAGCAGGAGCACGCGTGCCTCGGGTTACTTCTTCGCCGGAGCCGGAGCTGCGCCCGCGGCCGGAGCCGCACCCGCCGCCGGAGCCGCGCCTGCTGCCGGGGCAGCACCTGCCGCCGGAGCCGCCGCGCCCTCGGCCGGAGCCGCCGCCGGAGCCGCCGCTTCGGCCGCCTTGGCCGCCGCCTCGTCACGCACCACGGTCGGCGCGGCGATCGATGCCACGGTCGGGTTCTTGTCGCGCGTCACCACACGCACGCCCTCGGGCACGTTGAGCGCCGAGAGGTGGATGGAGTGGCCGATCTCGAGACCCGTCAGGTCGACCTCGAAGTACTCGGGAATGGTGGCCGGCTTGGTGCGCACGGTGATCTCGTGCAGCACCACGTTCAGCACGCCGCCGCGCTTGATGCCGGGCGCCGCCGCTTCGTTGCGGAAGTGCACGGGCACCTGCACGGAGATGATCGAATCGGGTCCGATCCGCAGGAAGTCGAGATGCAGAGGCTTGTCCGTCACCGGATCGACCTGCACGTCGCGCGGCAGGGCGTCGATGGTCGTGCCCTCGACGTCGATCTTGATGGTGTGGTTGAAGAAGCCCTCGCGGTGGATGACCTTCTCGACCGACTTGGGCTCGACGGCGATCATCACAGGGGCTTGCTTGTCGCCGTAGATCACGGCGGGAATCAGTCCATCGCGACGGCTGGAACGGGCGCCCCCTTTGCCGGCCCGGTCCCGCTTCTTCGCGACGACCTTGGTCGTCTCTGCCATTTCAACTTCTCCTAAAGGTTTGCTGTTTCTCTCTCTTCATCGCGGCGTGGCCTCCAGGGGTGCCGATCGCCGGATCTCGTGAAATTCTAATCGAACAAACTCGATACCGAGGTCTCCTCGGAGATGCGCTTCATCGCCTCGGCCATCAAGGGCGCGACCGACAAAGGCCGCACGTTGGGCGAGATGCGCACCGCCTCGGTCGGCATGATCGAATCGGTGATCACCATCTTCTCGATCGGCGAGGCGGCGACGCGGGCCACCGCGCCGCCCGACAGCACGCCGTGGGTGGCGTAGGCGCAGACCGACTTGGCGCCCTGGTCCATCAGCGCGACCGCGGCGTTGCACAACGTGCCCGCCGAATCGACAATGTCATCCATCAGGATGCAGTCGCGATTCTTGACGTCGCCGATCACGTTCATGACTTCGCTGACGCCGGCGCGCTCGCGGCGCTTGTCGATGATCGCGAGGTCGGCGTCGACCCGCTTGGCGATCGCCCGCGCGCGCACCACGCCGCCGGTGTCGGGCGACACCACGGTCAGGTTACGGTTGCCAAGCGTCTCCTTGATCTCCTTGGAGAACACCGGGCCGGCATAGAGGTTGTCGACCGGGATGTCGAAGAAGCCCTGGATCTGCTCGGCATGCAGGTCGAGCGTCAGCACACGCTGGGCGCCGGCATGGGTGATCAGGTTGGCCACCAGCTTGGCCGAGATCGGCGTGCGGCCCGCGGTCTTGCGGTCCTGCCGCGCATAGCCGTAGTAGGGCATCACCGCGGTGATGCGGCGCGCCGAGGCTCGGCGCAGCGCATCGATGGTGATCAGCAGCTCCATCAGATGGTCGTTGGCCGGATAGCTGGTCGACTGGATGACGAACACGTCCTCGCCTCGGACGTTCTCCAGGATCTCGACGAAAATCTCGTTGTCGGAGAAGCGGCGGATGTTCGCCTTCACCAGAGGCAGGGCAAGCTTGGCGGCAATGGCTTCAGCCAGCGGCTTGTTGCTGTTGCCCGTCAGGATTTTCATGGCTAAGCCGTTGATCTCAAATGAGAAACGGCCACCCCCGGCCGCGAATGCGGGCGGACCTTATCAGCCGGCCCGAGGGCTGTAAACGGGCTGAAATATCGCGGCTTTTCCGTCCGCGATGCGGGGCCAGAGTG
>Ga0070664_100005614_pt1 | contig 10091 bp, 8 predicted proteins | sample KBSC73metaG_FD_65863 | JGI IMG/M metagenome (GOLD analysis project Ga0070664, IMG submission 65863) | Corn rhizosphere microbial communities from Kellogg Biological Station, Michigan, USA - KBS C7-3 metaG | ecosystem: Host-associated > Plants > Roots > Rhizosphere > Soil ... | reverse complement strand
GCAGGCGGCGCCCAACATGATGGAGGAGGGCCTGCCCGGCTATCGCAATCCCGCCAACTTCATCGTCGTGTCGGACGCCTATCCGACCGTCACGACGCTGGCCGCCGACCTCGTGCTGCCGACGGCCATGTGGGTAGAGAAGGAAGGCGCCTACGGCAACGCCGAGCGGCGCACGCAGTTCTGGCACCAGCTCGTCGACGCGCCGGGTGAATCGCGATCGGATCTGTGGCAACTCGTCGAGTTCTCGAAGCGCTTCAAGGTCGAGGAGGTGTGGCCGGCCGAGCTGATCGCGAAGAAGCCGGAGGTCGCGGGGAAGACGCTCTACGACGTGCTGTTTCGCAACGGCAAGGTCGACCGCTTTCCGCTCTCGGACGTCGAAGCCGGTTACGCGAACGCCGAAGGGAAGCATTTCGGCTTCTACATCCAGAAGGGCCTGTTCGAGGAATACGCCGAGTTCGGCCGCGGCCATGGCCACGACCTCGCGCCGTTCGATCGCTATCACCAGGAGCGCGGCCTGCGCTGGCCCGTCGTCGACGGCAAGGAGACCCGCTGGCGCTTCCGCGAAGGCAGCGATCCGTACGTCAAGGCCGGCACCGGTTACCAGTTCTACGGCAATCCGGACAACCGCGCGTACATCTACGCACTGCCGTGGGAGCCCGCCGCCGAGTCGCCCGACAAGGAATATCCGTTCTGGCTTTCGACCGGACGCGTGCTCGAGCACTGGCACTCGGGCTCGATGACGCGGCGCGTTCCCGAGCTCTACCGGGCGTTCCCCAACGCCGTGCTGTACATGCACTCCGAAGACGCGCAGAAGCTTGGCTTGCGCCGCGGCAGCGAGGTGCGCGTCGTGTCGCGCCGCGGCGAATGCCGAACGCGCGTCGAGACCCGGGGACGCAACAGAGTGCCGCGCGGGCTCGTGTTCATGCCGTGGTTCGACGCAAGCCAGATCGTCAACAAGGTGACGCTCGACGCCACCGACCCGATCTCGCTGCAGACGGACTTCAAGAAGTGCGCCGTGAAGATCGTCAAGGTCTGATGGCCATGACGCTTCGAGCCATGCGCCGCGCCCTGCTCTGCCTGCTGCTCGCCTTCGCGCCGGTCGTCCCGGCAGCGCCGTTCACCGACGTGATGCGCGGCAATACCGCGCTCGACGACGAGCCGCGGCCGCCGCCGCTCATGAACCAGGAGAACAAGGACATCCGGCGCAACCGCGCGTTCGCGATGCAGCCACCCACGATCCCGCATCGCATCGACGGCTACCAGGTCGATCGCAACGCGAACCGCTGCCTCGGATGTCATTCCCGCACGCGGATCGAGGAAACGCAGGCCATTCCGACGCCCGCGACCCACTACATGGATCGCGACGGCACGCTGCGCGGCGACATCTCGCCGCGCCGCTATTTCTGCACGCAATGCCACGTCCCCCAGGACGAAGTGAAGCCGCTGGTGGACAACGCCTACCAGGATTTCGAGGCGATCTCGCGAGCGGCCGCCAAGGCCGGCGCCGCGGCGCCGAAGAAGAAGTGAGCGCCGCGTGAAGCGGCTGCTCGCGCTGTTGCGGCGCTACTGGACGGTCATGCGCCGGCCGAGCGCGTATTTCAGCCTCGGCTTCCTGACGGTGGGCGGGTTCATCGCGGGCGTCGTATTCTGGGGCGGTTTCAACACGGCGCTCGAGCTCACCAACACCGAGCCCTTCTGCATCGGCTGTCACGAGATGCGCGACAACGTATACGAGGAGCTCAAGACCACGATCCACTTCACCAACCGCAGCGGCGTGCGCGCGAAATGCCCGGACTGCCACGTGCCGCACGACTGGACCGACAAGATCGCGCGCAAGATGCAGGCGTCGAAGGAAGTTTGGGGCAAGATCTTCGGCACGATCAACACGCGCGAGAAGTTCGAGGAGAAGCGCCTCGAGCTCGCGCAGCACGAGTGGGCGCGCCTCAAGGCGAACGATTCGCTCGAGTGCCGCAACTGCCACGGCTTCGACTACATGGACTTCACGCGGCAGAGCCCGCGCGCGGCGCAGGCGCACTCGACGTTCCTGGCGGACAAGCAGCGGACGTGCATCGACTGCCACAAGGGCATCTCGCACCGGCTGCCGAAAATGGCGTCGCCGTAACCATTGCGCGCGCCGCTGGCGCGGCCCGTCGGATCACGCCGAAGCCGACGATCTCCCGCCGTCCAGCTCCAGCATCAACTGGTTGATCCGGCGCACGAACCCGGCCGGATCGTCGAGCTGTCCGCCCTCGGCCAGCACCGCCTGGTCGAACAGCACATTCGCCCAGTCGTCGAAATGGCGCTCCTCGCCCTTGAGCCGCTCGACGACCGGATGCTTCGGGTTGATCTCGAGGATCGGCTTCGCGGCCGGCACCTGCTGACCCGCGGCCTTCAGCATCCGTGCGAGGTTCCCGCTCATGTCGTGCTCGTCGGCGACGAGGCACGCGGGTGAATCGGTGAGACGCCGCGTGACGCGGACGTCCTTGACGCGCTCGCCGAGGCTCCTGCGAATCCTGTCGACGACGTCCTTCGCCTCGCCCGCCTCGGCTTCGCCCGCCTTCTGCTCGGCCTCGTCCTCGAGCTTGCCGAGGTCGAGTCCGCCTCGCGCAACGGATGCGAGCGGCTTGCCGTCGAACTCGGTGACGTGGCTCGCGAACCATTCGTCGACGCGATCGGACAAAAGGAGCACCTCGATGCCCTTGCGGCGGAAGACTTCGAGGTGCGGGCTCGAGCGCGCGGCGTTGTACGACTCGGCCGTGACGTAGTAGATCCGCTCCTGTCCCTCCTTCATGCGCCCGACGTAGTCGGCTAGCGAAACGGTCTGGTCGGCCGTGCCGGAATGCGTCGACGCGAAGCGCGCGAGCGCCGCGATCCTGTCCTTGTTGGCGTGGTCCTCGCCGACGCCTTCCTTCAGCACGGCTCCGAACTCGCGCCAGAACGTCGCGTACTTCTCCTGTTCGTTCGAGGCGATGCTTTGCAGCAGGTCGAGAATCTTGCGCGTGCATCCGGCGCGGATCGCTTCGATGTCGCGCGACTCCTGCAGGATCTCGCGCGAGACGTTGAGCGGCAGGTCGTTCGAGTCGACGATGCCGCGGACGAAGCGCAGGTACGTCGGCAGCAGCTGCTCGGCGTCGTCCATCACGAACACGCGCCGGATGTAGAGGCGGATGCCGTGGCGCGCGTTGCGGTCCCACAGGTCGAACGGCGCGTGCGCGGGAACGTACAGCAGCTCCGTGTATTCCTGCCGGCCCTCGACGCGGGCGTGGATCCACGCGAGCGGGTCGTCGAAGTCGTGACCGACGTGCTTGTAGAACTCGCGGTACTGCTCGTCGGTGATCTCGCTCTTCGGACGCGCCCACAAGGCCGATGCCTGGTTGACCGTCTCGTCCTCGTCCGTCTTGTGCTGCGCGCCGTCCTTCCACTCCTCCTTCTTCATCCGGATCGGCTGCGCGATGTGGTCCGAGTATTTGCGAATGATCGATCGCAGCTTCGTGCCCGACGCGAGATCCTCCTGGCCCTCGCGCAGGTGCAGCGTGATCTCGGTGCCGCGCGCCGCGCGCTCGAGCGGCGCGATGTCGAAAGCGCCGCCGCCGTCCGATTCCCACTGCACGCCGGCTGCGGGCGGATCTCCGGCGCGGCGCGTGCGAACGGTGACGCGGTCGGCGACGATGAACGACGAGTAGAAGCCCACGCCGAACTGGCCGATCAGGTGCGTGTCCTTCTGCTGGTCGCCCGTGAGCTTCGCGAAGAATTCGCGCGTGCCGGACTTGGCGATCGTGCCGAGGTTGGCGATCACCTCGTCGCGGTTCATGCCGATGCCGTTGTCCGACACCGCGATCGTGCGAGCGTCGGTGTCGTAGTCGACGCGGATCGCGAGCGCGGCGTCGTTTTCGAACAGTGCCGGGTTCCCGAGCGCCTCGAAGCGGAGCTTGTCGCACGCGTCGGACGCGTTGGAGATCAGCTCGCGCAGGAAGATCTCGCGGTTCGAGTAGAGCGAATGGATCATCAGGTCGAGGAGTTGCCGAACCTCGGCCTGGAAGCCGTGCGTTTCGCGGGCTGTGGTGGACGTTGCGGTGTCGGTCATGGCGTCAGGCTCGTTGCAGAGTTTTTCGTGAACCCGCAATTTTAAAGGTTTCTTCGCCGCACGCCGCGTTCGCGCAACACGGCGACGGCGCTCGATCGTCGCCATGCCCGACTCAGTACCCGGAGGAGTTCAGCCGAAGATACCGCCGATGAAGGACCGCGTGCGCGCCTCGCGGGGTTTTCCCAGAACCTGCTCGGGCGGGCCCTGTTCGACGATGCCGCCTGCCTCCATGAAAACGACGTGCGTCGACACCTCGCGCGCGAAGCGCAGCTCGTGCGTCACGATGATGGCGGTGCGTCCGCCGATCGCGAGATCGCGAATCACCCGGAGCACTTCCCCCGTGAGCTCGGGATCGAGCGCCGACGTCGGCTCGTCGAACAGCATGATCTTGGGATCCATGATCAGCGAGCGCACGATCGCGACGCGCTGCTGCTGCCCGCCCGACAAGGTCGCGGGATACGAGCCCGCCTTGTCCTCGAGGTTCACCTTGCGAAGCAGCGCACGGGCCCGCTCGATCGCGTCCTTCCGGTCCCACCCGAGCACGCCTGTCGGCGCCTCGATGATGTTGCCGAGGACCGTCAGGTGGGGGAACAGGTTGAACGATTGCGACACCATGCCGATTCCGGTGCGGTAACGAGCGATCTCGCGGCCGGACAGCCGCCCGTTCCCGCGCTCGACGCCTGCCGCCGAGATCCGGACGTCGCCGACGCTGATCGTCCCGCCCTGGATGCGCTCGAGGTAATTGATGCAGCGGACGAGCGTGCTCTTGCCCGAGCCGCTCGGACCGATGATTGCCATCGTCGCGCTTGGCGGAACGACAAGGTCGACTCCCCGCAGGACCTCGAGCGCGCCGAAGCGCTTGTGAACGCCGTCGAGGCGAATGAGCGGCTCAGGCGATGGCATGCTGGTGGGTCTGAAAATAACTTGCCCCGGTGGGCAGCTTGCGCGACAGGTGGCGCACCGCCGTCGACACGACGAACACGAGGACGAAATAAGTCAAGGCAACCGCCGTGTACACGGGCATCGGCAGGAACGTCGCACTCACGATCAGGCCGGCCTGGTACATGAGGTCGGGGACGGCGATGATCGACACGATGCTCGTCGACTTGAAGCAGATCACATACTGGTTGAGGATGCCTGGCAGCATGCGGATGAATGCCTGCGGGATCACGATCCGCCGCATCAGCCTGGCATACGTCATTCCCAGCGATTGCGCCGCCTCGATCTGTCCTTTGTCGATGGATTCGATGCCCGCGCGGTATTCCTCGGCCAGGTAGCCGCTCGATTGCAGCGCCAGCGCGATGAGCGAGCTGGTGAACGCGTCGAACTTGAAGCCGACGATTTCCGGCAGCGCATAGTGGACCCAGACGAGCTGCACCAGTATGGGCGTATTGCGACAGAACTCGACGTAGAAGATCGCTGGCGCGCGAACGATCCGGCTCCTGGCGAGCGTGCCGAGGCACGCCACGAGCCCCGCGACGATCGCGATGAGCATCGCGAGCACCGACAACGTCACCGTCACCCAGATGCCGGACAGGAGGACGTCGTGATACTCCGAGAAAACCTGCCAAAGGCGCGTCAGCGACACAAGGCGCTCCTAACATTTCCCGATGCGATGGGCCGCACGGCATGCTGCAACGCCGCCAGCCCGTTCGACGTGAGCGTCGCGTTTCGAATCGCTACTTCTTGGCAAACGGATTCGTCTTCGCCATGTATTCGTCGTACGTGTGCTTGACGAGATCGTTAGCGGCCACCCAGCGCACGTACTGGTCGAGGAAGTCCTTCCATTCCTGGTCGCCGTAGCGCACGGCCCAGCCGACGGGCGCATTGCCGAAGTCCTGGCCCGGGAATGCCATCTTGCCCCATGCCGCGTTCTCCGGAACCTGCAGCCACCAGTTGATGTTGATGATCGGCAGGATCGTCACGTCGGAATCTCCGCGCTGCGTGGGCGGCAGCGTCTCCACGTCGGATTGGATCTGCAGCGCGAGGAACTTCGCTTTCGGAAATAGCCGTTTGCCCGTCTCGTACTCCCGCGAGCCGAGGCCGACCGCAATCGTGACGTTCGGATTGTTCAGATCCGAGATCTCCTTCAGGTTCTTCTTGCTGTCCTTGCGGATGATCGCGTTCAGGCCCTTGGCGCGAAACGGCGTCACGAAGCTGACTTCCATCGCCCGCGGCGCGTTGTAGACGAAGCTGCTGCCGAAGAAATCGCAGTCGCCGCGCTTCAGCGCCAGCACGGCCGTGTTCCACTGCACCTCGACCGGCTGGATCTTCACCTTCATCCACGTCGCGAGCTCGTTGGCGAGCTCGACGAACACGCCGAGCCACTCTCCCGTCTTCGGGTCCTTGTACGACTCTGGCGAGCCCTGGGCGTAGCAGACCTTCATCACACCCTCTTTCTTCACCTTCGTGAGCGTCGAGGTGTCCGACTGGGCATGCGCGACAACCGGCGCGAGCAGCAGAACGGTCGCGATGGAAAGCAATTGCCTTGGCTTCATGATCTATCTCCTTGGTGGGATGAGTCGTTGCGGCCGGGGATTGCCGGACTGAAATGCCGGTCGGATTACCGGCGATCTGCGCCGGAGGGCGGCGCCGCGGCGTACAACGCGCGTGGAGCCGCCACCGGCATGCGCTGCGAGATCAATGCGGTCAGTTTTTCCACGGAGCGCGCGTCCGGGCGGAAAGCAAGCGTGACGATCGGTACCTGCGAATCGGCGGCCGGCATCCTCTCCGCGGCCGACGGCGTGACGAGCAGCACGTCGCTCGATTCGAGCAGCTTGCGGATCGCGGCACGCTCGCGCGTCAGACAGCCGGCGACGCGCAGACCCGGGTTGTAGCCGTCGACCATCCCGGTCAGCGACAGCAGCGTCTGCTTCAGATCGCAGACGATGCCGACTCGCGTGCCCGCACGCAGCCGCGCGACCTGCATCAGGCTGTCGGGATCGATCGGGATGTGCATGCCGAGCACCTCGGCATGGCCGCGATTTCCGCCGTGCGGCCCGAGCGCTGCCTCCACGGCGGCGAGGTGCGTGATGTTGACGGCGAGAATGCTGTAGTCGGCGAGAAACCGGCGGGGGTCCTGCACGACCGCGTCGATCAGCAAGGGCTCGATCGGATGGGAGACCGCGAGTTGCAGGTCGCGGCTCAGCACCGTCGCGTCGCGCCGATTGCACTCGATGAATCCGATCCGCGGCCCGGCGCTGCCGTAGGCCTGTGCCACGACATCGTCGATGAACTTTCGGAACTGGGGCTCGCGCAGGCCCGACAGTTTGGCCTCCTGTGCCGCGAGCGCGAGCAGTCCCGTGATGCCATCGAGCGCCCGGTCGGGGGATGCGCGCACCGACCGCTTGCCGATGAACGTGCCGAATCCGGCCCGGGTGAGCAAGTACCCGCGCTGAGCGAGCGAGCGGTAGGCCTTGCTCACCGTGTTCTTGTTCGCGCCGAGTTCCACCGCCAGCGCCTCGCACGTCGGGATTTTCTGGCCCGGAACGTATTCGCCGCGCGCGATGCGCAGCAGAATGGCCCGCTCGATCTCCATCCACGACACCGAACGTTTGCCTTTACCACGCAATCGCACACCCGTCCTGCCGCGGCTCCGAGCCGGCAACGAAAACGCGATCGGACAGCTGGCGGATGATCTGCGCACCGCCCATGCCGCGATGCTCGCGGCGGACGATCTCGTGTCCCCACTGCGCCAGCGTGCCGCACGTTGCTTCGGGCACGCCGTCCTCGATCACGACCCGCCGCCCCTCCTCCCACCAGAAACGCGGCTCGTCGATGGCGCTCTGGACGTCGAGCCCGTAGTCCAGCAGGTTCACGACGAGCTGCACATGACCCTGCGGCTGCATGAGGCCGCCGGTGACGCCGAACGCCGCGTGCAGCGCATCCCCGTGCAGGATCATGCCGGGGATGATCGTGTGGAATGGACGCTTCGCGGGGGCGAGGCAATTGCGGTGCGCCGGATCGAGCGAAAATCCCGCACCGCGGTTCTGCATCGCGAAGCCGAGCGTTTCGGCGACGTGCCCGCTGCCGAAATCGTCGAATATGCTGTTGATGAACGAAACGGCGTTGCCTTCGGCATCCGTCGTCGCCAGGTAGACGGTATCCGAGCGACCCCAGGCGGTCGCCCTGGGCGCCGAGGCGTACGGGCCGATCACCCGGCTGGAATCGGCGAGCATCGCGTCGACCGGCACTGCGACGAACCGCGGATCGGCGATGTGCCGCTCGGCATCGATCATGCCCTGCTTGGTCGCTTCGATCAGCGCATGCCAGCATTGCGCCGAGTCGCGCGGGTGGCGCGGCAGATCGCTTTGCGACAGGATCCGCAGCGCAACGAGCGCGGCGAGCCCCTGCCCGTTCGGAGGACATTCGAGGACGTGGAACCCGCGATAGTCGACGCCGATCGGGTCCTGCCACTCCGCACGGTACGCGGCGAGATCGCGCGCGGCGAGCAGCCCCCCACGGCGTTGTGCATACGCCACGAGACGTTCGGCGATCTCGCCTTCATAAAAGGCGTCGCGGCCGCCGGCAGCCAGAAGATGCAGCGTACGCGCGAGATCGGGTTGCATCAGAACCTCGCCCGCTTGCGGCGCGCGTCCGTCGATCAGCAGTGCGCGCGCGGCGTCCGCATCCGCGCGGAGCCGCTCTTCGCTCTGGCTCCAGCTTCGCGCATCGCAAGGTGTTATCGGGAAGCCGTGCTCCGCGTATTCGATTGCCGGCTCGAGCACTTTGGCGAGTGTGAACCGGCCAGCGGTTTCCAGCATCTGGGCCCAGCCGTCGACACAGCCCGGCACCGTCCATGCAAGAGGGCTGTGGCGCGGCACGGTGTCGAGCCCGCGCGCGCGGTAGTGCTCGAGCGTGGCGGCCGCCGGAGCGGGACCGCTTGCGTTGAGCGCGCGCACGCGGCGGTTCCTGGCGTCGTAAAGCAACGCGAACGCATCGCCACCAAGGCCGGTCTGGTACGGCTCGACGACGCCCAGAACGGCAGCGGCTGCAACGGCCGCGTCGGTCGCGGTTCCACCGTGCAAGAGCATCCGCATGCCGGCCAGGCTTGCGAGCGGGTGCGCCGACGCCACCATCCCGCGTCGCCCGAATACCGGGGAGCGCCGCGAGTTGAACTGCGTCGTGTTGTAAGCGAGCCGGCTCATGTGTGCGAATCGCTCCGGATGCCCGTACGGGATCGCCGCTTCAGGAAAGCGGAAGCGGCTTCGGTCCGACCGCGTAGCGTTCCAGTATCTCGGGATCGAGCTCGACGCCGAGCCCCGGCTTGCCCGGCACGTCGACGAACCCATCCACCACGGACATCCGCTCGCGCGTCAGCGACCGGTTGATCGGTGTTTCGGCGACGCAGTACTCCTGGAAGTACGCGGTATCCAGAACGGCGTTGAGATGCAGCGATGCCGCCTTGATGACGCCGCTCTTCCACGCGTGCGGAACCACCGGAATGCCGTTGCGCTCGGCTTCGCGGGCAATCCTGAGCGCCTCGGACAAGCCTCCGCAACGGGTGACGTCCGGCTGGATGACGTCGACGTGGCCGCGCTCGATCAGCTCGCGGAAGCCCCAGCGAGTCGCTTCCTCCTCGCCGGCGGCCACGCGGATTCCGACAGCGTCGGCCAGTTCCGCGTACGCCTCGAATTCGTCCGGCTCGAACGGCTCCTCGAGCCAGTAGATGCCGATTTCCTCGAGCTTGCGCGCCACACGGATGGCGCGGGGCGCATCGGCTCCGTATCCGAAACCCGCATCGATCAGTATTTCGGCGTCGCCGGCTGCGCTTTTGGCAGCGGTCGCGAGGCGCACGTCGTTCGCCTCGTCCTTGCCGATCGGTCCCCAGCCGAACTTGATGGCGGTGAAGCCCATCGCGAGCAGGCGCTCGACGCTTGCGGTGACCGCTTGTTCGGTTTCCGGCATCAGCAGCGACGCATACGGACGCACCCGATCGCGCTTGCGCACGCCGAGCAGGTCGCTGACGGGCTTGCCGAGCTTCTTGCCCTTGATGTCCCACAGCGCG
>Ga0070664_100005611_pt1 | contig 10093 bp, 5 predicted proteins | sample KBSC73metaG_FD_65863 | JGI IMG/M metagenome (GOLD analysis project Ga0070664, IMG submission 65863) | Corn rhizosphere microbial communities from Kellogg Biological Station, Michigan, USA - KBS C7-3 metaG | ecosystem: Host-associated > Plants > Roots > Rhizosphere > Soil ... | reverse complement strand
GCGAAGACCAGAAAAGCAGCGGCACCCCGACGCCTCGCACGGACATCATCGCCAGCCAGACCGCGATCGCGCCGAGCGGCACCTCGGAGACGCGCAGCATCGGCGAACGCCGACGGTCCGCAGCCAACCTGGTGCTGCAATGGCGGCCCGCCCCCACGCTGGAGTGGTATGCCGAGGCCAGCTTTGCACAGCTCTACACGCGGCAGGATTCGCACCAGATCAACGTCGGCGCTTCCAGCACGTTCGATGCGGGCAGCGTGGAGTTCTTTCCCGGAACGAGCGACGTCAGCCACGTGACCTGGACGAATGCGCCGGTGTCCATCCTCAGTTTCGCCCGCGACACGGTCGACCGGACACGGCAGTTCGCTGTGGGTGGCGACTGGCAGGGCGACAAGCTGCGCATCAAGACCGACTTGAGCCACACCAAGAGTTTCAATGACCTGTACTTCAGCGGCCCCTTATTCGGTGGCACGGCCGCCACGTTCACCCACGACCTCATGACACGCATTCCGGGCACCAGCGTGGCCGGCACCGATTTGCTGGCTCCTGCCAACTTCGACTACGTCAGCCACGCTTACCGCAAACGGCCGTTCGACGGCTCGCTGACGGCCTGGCGTGTCGACCTGGAGCAGGAGACGAAGGCCGGCATTCTCGATTCAGTCTCCGCGGGTGTCCGCCTGGCGCGTCGGCGCGCGGACAACCGGGACGGCCTGGTGTTCGGCGACGCGGCGATCACCGGCCTGTCCGCGGCCGATCGGCCCGACCTGGTGATGCCCAACCCCTACGGCTTCATGCCCCGCGAAGACTCGCAGAGCCTGAGCGATTTCATGGTGGGCAACCTGGGCCTCGCACGCGATCCGGCTGCGATGAGAGCAGCCCTTGGCATCACGACACCGCTTCCGGACGCGGGCAACCCCTTGAGCGTTTGGCGTTTCGATGAAGACACGCACGCAGCCTACGTGATGGCGCTCCTGAAGGCCCCCGCCCAGCCGCTCACCGCCCAGCTCGGATTGCGCGTGGTGCACACGCGTGAATCGAGTTCGGGCTTTCAGTCGGTACCCAGCACCGGAGGCGTGGCACCGATCGACATCGACAGCCATTACACCGATTGGCTTCCCAGCCTCACCCTGCGCTACGCCCACAGCAACGGGCTGGTACTGCGCGCGGCAGCCTCCAAGACACTCACGCGGCCGAACTTCGACCAGATGTCGCCGTCGTTGACGCTGCTGCGCAATCCGGTGAACCCCGAGCTCAACCAGGGCCTGGCAGGCAATCCGCAACTCAAGCCTGTCCGCTCGAACAACGTCGACCTCGCGATCGAACAATACTTCAGCGGCACCACCGCGGCCCACGCCACGCTGTTCTGGAAAAAGGTCGACGGTTTCGTCGCCAACGAAACCAGCGACGAGGTTTACGGCGGTGAGACTTACCGCGTGAGCCGCCCGCGCAACAGCCTGCCGGCGGACATCAAGGGGTTGGAACTGGGTTACCAACAGTTCTACGATGCCTTTCCTGGCTTCGGCCTCCAGGCCAACTACACTTATATCGACAGCCGCACCTCGCTCACGCCGGGCGGTGCCACCCTCCCGCTTCAGAACCTGTCGCGCCACAGCGCGAACATCGTCGGCATGTATGAACGAGACGGGATTTCGGCACGCATCGCCTACAACTGGCGCGACAAGTATCTGAACGGGGTGACCAACATCGTCGGCATCGGGGCCGTGCCTGGCTACACCGCCGGGTATGCCTGGGTCGACGCATCGCTGCGTTACCGCTACAACGAGCAGGTGTCTTTCGGGATCGAGGTGACCAACTTGCTGCGCACGCTGCGCCATTCCTACTACGAGACTTCCACGCGACCCCAGAACGCATGGCTCAACGACCGGCAAATCATCGTCGCTGCGACCGTGCGCTTCTGGTGACGAGGCAACCTCCGAGCGTGATTCGTTCAAGACTTTTCCACGGTGCCATGCCGGCGGCCGCGCGTCGGTACGCCGCGCTGTTGCCTGCGGTTTGGCTGGCGGTGCTGGGGCTCGGCATGTGCGGGCCTGCCCTCGCGTCGGAAGCGCTCGACGCGTGGCGCGCCGAAGCCGCCCGCGTGCGCCTCGTGGCCGAAAACGATGTCCCGCAAGCCCATGCGCAGGCCAAGGTCCTTCGGGCTTCGCTGCCGCCGGACGCCACGCCCGCGGACCAGGTGCGCGCGCTCAACGTGCTCGCCCGCACGGAAACGTACTCGGGCCTCACCGAGGAGGCGGCCAACCATGCCAAGGCGGCCTTCGACCTCGCCGTGCAGCATGGGGACCGCATTGGCCAGGCGGAGTCGGACCTCAACGTCGCGTTGAATTCCATCAACCAGGGGCGGTTCGATGAGCTGATCCGGGCCACCCAACACAGTGTCACCGTGTTGGAAGGGGTGGACCGCCCCGATTTGCTGGGCGAAGCCATGTTGCGCACGGCCGTGATGTACCGGCGGTTCGAGCGGTTCAACGAAGCGGCATCGATCGCCGTGCAGTCCATGGAGATCGCCCGCACCACCAACAACGCGCTGGCGATGACTTATGCGCATCAAGGGCTGGCCATGGCCTATGAGCAGAGTTCGCGCACGCAGGAGATGGCCGAGCACTACCAGCACATGCGCGAGCAGTCCCGCGCGGCCGGGTCGCGCCTGCTGGAGGGATTTGCCGTGGCGGGGTTGTCCGTGGCGGCCCAGCAGCAGGGCGAACTGGCGGATGGGGAGCGCCTGGCGCGACAAGCCGTGTCCCTGTTTCGGGAGGTGCGTGCACCCTTTGCGCAGGCGTTCGGCCTGTACCAGCTGGCAACGAGCCTGTCGAAACAAAAGCGTTATTCGGAGTCACTGGCCTTGCTCGATGAGGCCATCGCCATTTTCAAGCAGTATCCCAACCGGATCGGCATGTGGTTCGGCCTCAACTTCCAAAGCGAGACCCTTCAGGCACTGGGGGATGTGGCAGGTTCCAAGGCTGCCGCCGAGCGCGCCTACGAAGTGGCCAAGGACTTGGGTGCGGCGGTCTACCGGAGCGGCAGCGCGAACCGCCTCGCCGACATCGCTTCGGCAAGCGGAGACTACCGCCGCGCCTACATGCTGCGCACCGAGGCGGCGGAACTGACCGCGAAGGCCACGCGTGAAAGAGCAGGAGAACGCGTCGTGGAACTCATCAAGTTCTACGAAAGCGAAAGCAAACAGCGCGCGATCGACGCGCTCACCCATCGCAACGAACAGCAAACCGCCCAGCTCCGCCAGCGCGAGTTGCAACAGCGTTGGCTGTGGACCGTGCTGACGGCGGTGGCGATGGCGCTCGCGAGCGTGGCAGTCTTCATGTACCGCCTGCGGCAGTCGCATCGTCAGTTGGAGTCGCTCAACGTGCAGCTGAGGCGATCCGAGAACGACATCCGCGCGCTCAACGCCGGACTGGAGCAGCGCGTTCAGACCCGCACGGCAGAGCTGCGCCAGCAGGAACGCTACCTGCGCACCCTGATCGACATGCTGCCCATGTGGGCGTGGTTCAAGGACACCAGCAGCCGCTACCTGGTGGTGAACCAGGCCCACGCCCAGGCGCGCGGCCATTCAGCCGCTGCGATGGCGGGCAAATGCGACACGGAACTGCTGCCCGTCGAACTCGCGCAGCAGCAGATCGCCGACGACAAGGAGGTGATGGCCTCGCACGAACGCAAGACCACCGAGGAATGCGTGCCCGGCGAGGATGGGCCGGTCTGGATGGAGACCTACAAGACGGCCGTGCTCGACGAAGACGGCACGGTGTTGGGCACGGTGGGTGTGGCGCGCAACATCAGCGAGCGCAAGGCCGCGGAGGCCGCGCGCGAAGTGGCGCTGGTCGAGGCGCGGCGGCTGGCGCGCCAGCGCAGCGAGTTCTTGGCGCAGATGAGCCATGAGCTGCGGACGCCGCTCAACGGCATCCTGGGGTTCGCCCAGATCCTGCAGCGCGACAAGGCCTTGACGACACGCCAGGCGCGCGGGGTCAAGATCATCGAGGAGAGCGGGCAGCACTTGCTGACCCTCATCAACGACATCCTGGACATTGCGCGCATCGACGCCGACAAGCTCACCCTGTACCCGACCGACGTGAACCTGCAGGGCTTCTTGCAGATGGTCGGCGACATCGTGCGCGTCAAGGCGGAAGAGAAAAGCCTGCGTTTCGTCTTCAAATGCGAGCCCCATCTTCCAGCCACCGTGCGCGTCGACGAGAAGCGCTTGCGGCAGGTGTTGCTGAACTTGTTGTCGAACGCCGTCAAGTTCACCGACAAGGGGCATGTCGTGCTGATGGCGTCCCGCTTGCCCGTAGCGGCCCACACGGCACCGGGCACCGCCCGCCTGCGTTTTGAGGTGCAAGACAGCGGGATCGGCATGAACGCGGCGCAGATGGGGCGCCTGTTCCAGCCCTTTGAGCAGGTGGCCGAAGCCATGCGCAACGAAGGCGGCACGGGACTGGGCTTGGCCATCAGCCGCCAGCTCGTCCACCTGATGGCCAGTGACATCGAGGTGCACAGCGAGCCCGGCGTGGGCAGCAGCTTCTGGTTCGAGATCGAGGTGCCCGTCGTCGAGCAGCCCCGGGTGCAGGTCTTGCCGCGTCAGACCGCCGCGCTGGGCTATGAAGGCAGGCGGCGGCGCATTCTCGTCGCGGACGAAGTGCAGCACAACCGGATCATGCTCATGGAGACACTGGCCAGCCTGGGATTCGAGACCGTCGAGGCCCGCAACGGCGCAGAAGCGCTCGACGTGGTGGCCGGCCGCAACATCGACCTGGTCATCCTGGACATCCTCATGCCGGTGATGGATGGCTTCGAGACGACGCGGCGGCTGCGCCGGCGCCATGGCGCCGGCCTGCCCATCATTGCCACCTCCGCCAACGCCACGTCGAAGATCGAATCCGACAGCAGCGACGCGGGTGTCGACGCGCTCCTCGGAAAACCGATCGAGCAGCGGGCGCTGCTGGAGGCCATGGGCAGCCTGCTGAACCTCACCTGGCAGCACGAGCCGGCCCTCCCCTCACCCGACGATTCGGCACGCATGGAAGACGTGGGATTCGTGACGCCGCCCGACAACGCGATCCTCGTGCTCCAGCACCTGGCTCGCACAGGTGACATGCGCGCCATCTGCCACGAGGCGGATCGCCTGAAGCGGCTGGATCCGCGCTACGCCGGCTTCTGCACCCGCTTGCGTACGCTGGCTGAAAATTGCCAGTCGAGGGCGGTCACGACGCTGATCAACCGGCATGCGCCCAGCCAGCAAGCCTTGCGCAAGTATTCATGAGCTCAGGGCTGGCGGGCGGTACGCGATCGCCCGCACACCTTCAGGCCACGGGCACGCGCAGCGCCAAGGCGGCTGGATTGTCGGGTGCGTTCTGAATCTTCATTGGTTGGCATAGAGCAGCTGCGGCAGCCACAGCCCGATGGCCGGGAACTGGTACAGCAGCACGATGGCCAGGATCTGGATCGCCATGAAAGGCAGCATGCCGGCGAAGATCTGGTTCAGCGTCACGTGTTTCGGCGCCACGCCCTTCAGGTAAAACGCGGCCATCGCCACGGGCGGAGACAGGAAGGCGGTTTGCAGGTTCAGTGCCACGAGCAGGCCGAAGAACAACGGGTCCACGCCGAAGTTGTCGAGCAGCGGCACGAAGATCGGCATGAAGATCACGATGATTTCGGTCCACTCCAGCGGCCAGCCGAGCACGAAGATGATGAACTGCGACAGCACGAGGAACTCGGTCTTCGTCAGGTTCATGCCGAGCACCCACTGTTCCACGAGTTCCTGCCCGCCCAGCAGCGCGAAGGCCGCCGAGAAGATCGACGATCCCACGAACAACCAGCACACCATGGCCGATGTCTTGGCCGTGAGGAAGACGGACTCGCGCACCCGGGCGAAGGTCAGCTGGCGGTAGGCCGCGGCCAGCAGCACCCCGCCGGTGGCCCCCACTGCGGCGGCCTCGGTGGGCGTGGCCAACCCATAGACGATCGACCCGAGCACCGCGAGGATCAGGATCATCAGCGGGAAGAACGACGTCAGCAGCATCTTGAAAATTTCGAGGCGCTTGAAGTTCAGCACCAGGTAGAACGGGCCCAGGGCCAGCACCGCCACGGCCATGGCGACCCACCACATGGTGGACGGGCCTGCACTCACCGGTGCCGCCCCGCCGGTGACCGGGGCCTCGGTGGGCTGCTCCGACGCCCGCCCGGTTGCCGGTTCGCTGGCCGCCTGCGGTTCGGACGATGCTTCATCTGAAGGAGGGGTGGCCAGGCCATCGGACGGCGGTTCTGCCAGGCCGTCGCGCGGCTCGGCCGGCGCTTCAGTCACGCTGCCGCCGATCTGTTGCATCTCGGGCAGCACTTCGGCGGCCGGCACGGCGGTGGACGCACGGTACGACAGCGCGGCGGCCGCCGCGAACAGGAGCAGCGGCAGCAAGGCCACCAGCAATTGGCCCACGAGGTACGCCGCCGGCACACGGTGGCGGCCGACGGTACGAAGCGCCGCCAGCAGCCCGGGCACCGCGTGGGCCTCGCCGTCGACCCCGGCCTGCTCGAGCCGCGGTGCCAGCGCCACGCGCCGATCCTCGGCCGACAGCGGTGGCGCCACGCGGGGCTTGAGCTTGGCAAGAATCATCACGTACAACACGTAAAGCCCCGCCAGCATGATCCCCGGGAAAAACGCCCCCGCGTAGAGCTGCACCACCGACACGCCAGCGGTGGCCCCGTAGACGATCAGCAGCACCGATGGTGGAATCAAAATGCCGAGGCACCCCCCGGCCGTGATGGCCCCGGACGACATCTGCACGCTGTACCCCGCGCGCAACATCGGAGGCAGCGCGAGCAGCCCCATCAACGTGACCACCGCACCGACAATGCCCGTGGCGGTGGCGAACACTGCGCACGTCACGAGGGTGGCCACCGCAAGCGACCCCGGCACCCGCGACAGCGCAAGGTGCAAACTGCGAAACAGCTTCTCGATCAGGTTCGCACGTTCGACGAGGTAGCCCATGAACACGAACAGCGGGATCGAGATCAGCACGTCGTTGGCCATCACCTTGTAGGCGGCCTGCACCATCAGGTCGAGTGTCTTGGCGGTATCGCGTTCGTAGGCGATCCATGTGAACAACATGCCCATGCCCATCAGCGTGAATGCCGTGGGAAAGCCCAACATGATCGCCACCACCACGAGCGACAGCATCAGCATGCCGACGTGCCCATTCGTGATGACGGGGGCGCGCAGCAGCATCACGACCGCCGCGACGATGAGCACCGCCATCAGCGCAAAACCGAACCACAGCTCCTTGCGCACCTTGATCATGTGCGGTCCTTCGGCGCGACGAGGCTGTCGAGCGCCGCGATGTCCTCGTCGCGCACGTTGACCATCTCCTTGAGCTTGTCGACATCGACCTCTTCCACGTCGTCCTCGCGGCGGGGCCAGTTCCCCTCGCGCAGGCAGAGCACGCAGCGGATGATCTCGACGACTCCCTGCAACAGCAGCACCGCGCCAGACAACGGGATCATGAACTTGAACGGGTAGAGCGGCAGCGCCTCGGCCGAGAACGTCTGCTCCCGGATGGCGAACGATTCATTCGCATAGTTCCAGCCCGCCCACGTGAGGGCCACGATACCGGGCAGGAAGAAGACGATGTAGAGCGTGAGGTCCACCGTGGCCTGCGTGCGGGGGCGGAAAAATCCATACAGCACGTCGCCGCGCACGTGGCCGTTCTTGCTCAGCGTGTACGCCCCGGCCGTCATGAACATCGTGCCGTAAAGCATGATTTGCGCGTCGAGCACCCATGCGTGCGGGTGGTTCAACACGTAGCGAGAGAACACCTCCCATGTGATGAGCGCTGTCAACGCCGCCACGAGCCATGCGAACAGTTTGCCGATCCACGTCGAGAAGCGGTCCACGCCCCACAGCAGTTTCTGCATGCGTTTGCTCCGGTGCGCAACTACCCGGGGTGGATCGGCTCATCCCTTCTTCGCGGGTGCCGCCTGCTGGCGGCCGAAATAGTGGTTGTAGGCCATCTTGAAATCGACCGTGTAGTCGTTCTGCCACTGGCACGCGCGCGCGGCGAATGCACGCTGGGAGTCGAGCACCTTCTTGAACACCGGGTTCTCGGCCGCCTTCTTTTCGATGGTCTTGTCCCATGCGGCCAGCTGCGCACGCAGCACGGCGTCCGGGGTCTTGTAGAACTTGATGCCCTGCTGCTTGAGCGCCTGGTAGTCGGCCGAATTGCGCTCAGTGGCCTTCCAGCTCATGTCCGCAGAGGCAGCCTGCACCGCGTAGTCGATGATCGACTTCAGTTCCTGCGGCAACTTGCTCAGCTTGGTGCGATTGAAGAGGATCTCGAACTGCTCGCCTGACTGATGAAAGCTTTGCAGCATGCAGTTCTTCGCCACATCCGGGAACCCAAGCACGCGGTCGCTCGATGCGTTGTTGAACTCTGCGGCATCGATCAGGCCGCGATCGAGCGCCGGCACGATTTCTCCCCCGGGCAGCGGGTTGACGGCCGCGCCCATCTCCGTGAACACATCCACCGCCAACCCGACGGTGCGGAACTTGAGGCCCTTCATGTCCTCGACCTTCGACATCGGCTTTTTGAACCAGCCGAGCGGTTGCGTGGGCATCGGCCCATACAGGTACGACACGACATCGAGGTTCAGGCCCTTGTAGATCTCCTCGATCAGCGCCTTGCCGCCCCCGTAGTAGTGCCATGCAAGCACCGTGTTCGCGTCCATCCCGAAGCCGGGCCCCGAGCCCCACAGTGCCAGCGCGGAATTCTTGCCATACCAGTACGCCACCACGCCGTGACCGCCGTCCAGCGTGCCCTTGCTGACGGCATCGAGCAGCTGGAAAGCGGGCACCACCGCCCCTGCCGGCAGCACCTCGATCTTCAACCGGCCGCCGGCCATGTCGTTGACCTTCTTCGCGAAATCGAGCGCGTACTCGTGGAAGATGTCCTTGGCCGGCCAGGTGCTCTGGAAGCGCAGCGTGGTGGCCTGGGCGCGGGCGATCATCGGGGCCGCCAGCGCTCCGGCCCCACAGGCGGCCGCTGCCGTCTTCTTCAGGAATCGGCGACGAGGAACAGAAGTCTTCTCGGTCATCGTGAACTCCTTCGTGGACAACGGTGGTCCGGCTGGACCGCGAGATCGGATGGGGTCGGAGGCCCACTCTCCGCCTCGCACGCGTTTGTTCAACTAGGTCTAACCCGGCCGTGCGCCGCCGCCGGTCAGGACGTCGCCGAGGCGCGCGCGTGCCATGCAGCCTGCAGCGAATCGAAGGCTGCGAGCAATCCCACGTATGAAGGATCGAGGCCGTCGAGCCGCTCCAGGGCCAGCAGCGTGGCTTCAAGCGTTGAACGCTGCTCCGGGCGATGCGCGCGGCGCACGGTGTATCGCGACGGTGGCGGTGTGTCGAGCGACAGGCGCGGCAGCTGCTCCAGCAGCGGGTTCACATGGCGCATCAGGCGGCTTTTGCGCCACGTGGCGTCGAGCACGACGAGGCGGCGCGGGCTTTCGGGCAGCGGCGCGCCTTCTCCGCCGCCCGGGTACAGCAGCACCGCATCGGGGCCCAGCCAGGCGGCAAGACGCTCCTGGTCGAAATGCTCACCCACTTCGAGCTGGCTGTGCTGAAGGCTCAGGTGCAGCAGGCGTCCTGAACCCTTGGCGTGATGCACTTCCAGCGGGTGCTGGAGGATCAGCACCGGGGTCTGGTGGGACACCGGCATCGCCCGTCCACACAGGCAAGTGGGTTGAGGGCGTTCGCATGCATGGCAGTGAGGGCGGCGGCGCTGGGCTGAGGGCGGGGGCATCGGGGGGATTGTCCATGGCGGCCTTGAGGGGCCGTGCTTTCGCTTCGCCCGGGGCTTGTTCTCCCGACGAGGCTCTGATCGGCGACACGTCGGTTCGCGCTGCGTGAATCTTGTTCTCTGGCGAGGCCGCGCCGGGTCTGGGCGGCGGGCTGCTGCTATTTTTTGCCGAACCTGATCGGTGGGGGGTTGGTTTGCTCCGCGCGAATCTTGTTCTCTGGCGAGGCCGCGCCGGGTCTCGGCCCGGCAGCCGAGGTACCTTTCTGTCGCGCCAGAAAGGT
>Ga0070664_100005609_pt1 | contig 10094 bp, 9 predicted proteins | sample KBSC73metaG_FD_65863 | JGI IMG/M metagenome (GOLD analysis project Ga0070664, IMG submission 65863) | Corn rhizosphere microbial communities from Kellogg Biological Station, Michigan, USA - KBS C7-3 metaG | ecosystem: Host-associated > Plants > Roots > Rhizosphere > Soil ... | reverse complement strand
TGGCAGCGCTTGCACTTGTTGGAATTCGGAAAGGCCTTGTCCATCGTGACGGGCGCCTTGCCGTCCAGCTGCGCGAAGAGCCGGTCGCCGAACGTATGCGACGCGGCACCGCCGAGCCATAAGATGCCGGCGATCACAATCGACAGACCTGCCTTGTGCAGCACGCGTCTCATGCCCTGCCTCTTCAGAGGGTCTTGGCCCGGTAGGTCAGCATCCGGGGCTGCGTGTACTCGTCGAAGATCTTCTTGGCGCTCTCGCGCTCTTTGTCGTCTTTGAGCGTCGCGAGGTATTTGGCTTTCAGTGCCGGCTCGGGCGTCGGAATCAGCGTGTAGGTCAGCACCGCCTCGACGGAGGCGGGAGCAGCGCCGGCGGGCATGGCAAACGAGAACGGCACCTTCCTCGTGTTTCCACCTTTGATGAACGGATCCGGAATCTCCCCGCGGAGAATCTTGTCGTAGGGCAATCCGAAATGCTTCGTCTCCTGCGCCAGGACCTTGCCCTTTACGTCCTTGACGGTGATCGCCAGATCGAATTGCTTGAGCACCGGGTCGCCGTCCGGGAAACTGTGCGGCAGGCTGCCGACTTTGACCAGGGCCGTGCCCTCAACCTTCTCGGCGGATTTGCTGCTCTCGATGTCGATCCGTGGCATCCACTCGGCCTGGAGATTGCGGTTCTTGAGCAGGATGCCCGGAATCACGACACCCCGGAAATAATGGCGCCCGATCGAACGGGTCATGGCGCCGCGTTTGGAGGTCGAACTCCCGGTCGACTGCTCCATGTGACAGTCCTGACAAATCGTTCCCTGCAGAATTTCCCCCGGCAGATCCTTCTGCGTGACGTCTTTGACCTTGTCGAAATGGCAGGACGCACAGTAATTGGCGCCCCGGAACAACGGCACCTGCACCGCTTCATGCACGAGGTTCTCTTCCGGATCGGCATAGGGGCCGTGCATGATCTTTCCCGGCTCGATCTTGAACGTCGGCGGCGGTCCGTTCGTGCTCTCTTTGATCAAATGGCAGGAAGCACAGCCGATGCCTTCAATCTGCGGCTTGCCTGAGAGGACCTGCGCGGCGATCTTATCGGCGTACTGCGGGAACACCGTGGTCGAGGGAACATGGCAGGACAGGCAGCGCTTGCGCTCGTCCGCGGTGGGATTCGTCTGCAGCCACACGCCCAGCACAGTTCTGAACACCGCCGATTCCAGCGAGGTGCCGTGCAACAGCGCGGCGTCCACTCGACCGAAGGTCTTGAGATCGGGGGTCTGCTCTCGCGCGCCTTTCCATTCTTCATAGTGGCGGTCGTGGCACTGCTTGCACTCCTCGGAGCGGATGAACACCTGTTCGATTTCGCCGACCCATCCTTCCGGCGCCTGGCCATTCACCGCTTGGCCGTCGGCCTTCTGCGCCACCGCCCGCTCCTGAAAGAAAATCGTGAGGCCGAACAGCAGCAGCAGGACACAGATTGCGGCTATGCGTCGTTTGGTCAGCATTCAGTCTCTTTTGCAGCCGACAAAGTGGAAATTGACTCCCCACCCGACAGGGTCGCCGGGGTCGGCCGGCTCATACGTGCCGACCGTAAAGTTGCAGTCATGCATCGCTTTCTTGATGTGCCGCCCGAAATCGAGCATGGTTTTGACTTCGTGCTTGTCGATTTCCTTGATGACCGACCGCACCTTGATCCCTGCGTAGTCGGCGCGCGAATTACCGATCACTTCAAACACCGCGACACCCTGAGGGCGCTGCAGCTTGAGCTCCTTCTGGATCTCTTCGTCAACTTCGCCGACGACGACTCCGAAGTCTTCGCCAAGTTTGGCCGCCTCATCCACCGTCATGCTGTCGGCGCCGTCGTTTGCCGTCCATCCCGGAACCGGGCCGACCAGGCACGCGCACAGCACACCGGCACACACAACAAGGGCCCTTCCCCGACGAAGGGCCCCGTTGCTGTCCACGCGACTATTGCGATGTTCCTTCAAGGTCGGCGCCTCGTGATTGCCCGGATGACCCGCGATGGTCACGCGTTCATCAGACCATGAAACCTAGATTTTCGCAATCGGATCAATGACCAACTGAAACCAGGGCGCCACGGCTTTTTGACCGTTCCGTTCCTTGTTTTCTCCATTCCAGACCGCAAAGGATACCGTTTGCACACGGCCGGGAACCAGCTTGGCCTCGTTGTCCTGCTCCTCGGCGCCGAGTGGACGCCGCATCACCACGTGCCAGACCCCGTCCTTCCACGTCGCCTTGCCCTGCACCCGCCCCTGCTTTTCCTTCGTCGTCAGCGTGCTGAAGCCGCCGCCGATCAAGTCCTCCACCGAGGACACGCGGCGCGGGATGACCTCGAACGTGCGCACGCCTTCGCGCTGCTTCTCATTGCTGCGCGCCGCCCGCCGGTCGATGTCGCTCTGCCAGTCGGCCTTCCAATGCCAGATGTTGATGTAGTGGTCGAGCTGCCCCATGCAGAAAAACGCCGGTGCATCGCCGAGCGGCAAGCCGATTGCGACGCCGTCGCGGAACGTGCCCGGCGTCAATCGGTCGTTCTTCGTATTGTCCTGCCATTCGAGGAGAAACGCGATGTCGGTCCCGTTGTGCACGGAGCGGACGGTCAGGGCGCGGGCGGTCGGCTCCGGCCAGACCGGCCGGGTGATCACCTGGCCGCTCAACGGCAGCGTCATCGGCGCGACCTTCGCCCAGGCCGGATCTTCTGGCGTCGTCGGCAGATCGCCCTCGATCAGATGGGCGCGGATGACCATGCCTTCGGAGCTGACGAGCGGAATGCCCATCCCGCCGAGCACCGCCGCGATCACGAGAATGCAGAGAAAAAGGAGGAGGAGAGCACGGGAAGTCTGCTGGGTGGTCTTGCGCAGCATGCTCATGTCCTGGTTGACCAAGCGAGAGCCGGCTATCGTCGGCACATCACCCTTCGGCGACCGCCGCTGTCACCATACCGCAACACACCTGAGCACCACTTGAACGGCTTCGGGTGTCTACCCAAGGCGCACACGACGGATCTTATTCTCTCCGCGCTCGCAGATGTAGAGGTGTCCGATGGAATCCAGCGCGAGTCCGACCGGCGAATTGACGACCGCCTCGACGCCCAGCAGACCGTCCCCATGCTTGATCGCGCCGGCGGATTCCTTGGCAACGAACCGGGCCGCGCCGCACCCGCCCATGTTCTTGTCTTCGTAGCCGCTGTCGCCGTTTCCCGCAACGGTGGTAATGATACCGGTCGCCGCATCGACGCGGCGCACGCGATGGTTCATCGTGTCGGAGACATAGAGATTGTCCTGCGCGTCGAACACCACGGCTTCCGGCGCATGCAGCATGGCGCGGGTGGCCGGCTTGTCGTCGCCGTCGTATCCGTAGCGGCAGACGCCGGCGAGGGTGGAGATCACCCCCGTGTTCCGATCGATCTTGCGCACGCGGTTGCTGCCCTTATCGACGATCACGATGTGACCCTTGCCGTCCACCGCGATGCCAACGACATCGTAGAGACGGGCCTCCATCGCCGGTTTTCCGTCGTCCAGGTACATCGACATGTCGAGACCGTCCGAACACACGGGCATGAGCCAGCCGTGATCGTCGCTGAAATCGATGCCAATGGCGTCGCCGGAGAGCACCACGAGGTTGCGGGCGACGAGCGGCTGCTCGCGCGCATCGTCTTCGGCAGACCAGGCGCCGGCAATGGTCGTGACCATGCCGGTGCGGGGATCGTACCGGCGGATCTTGTGGGCCTGCGTGTCGGCGATGTACAGCACGTCGTCTTTATCGAAGGCCATGGCCGCGGGCCAGGTCAGATTGACCTCGAGCGCCGGACCGTCGCCGTTGAAGCCGTGCTGGCCGGTGCCGACGATCGTCGTGATGATCCCGCTGTCGCGGTCGATTTTGCGGATGCGGTTGCTGCCGGAGTCGCAAATATAGAGATGGTTCTGGGAATCGAAGGCGACATCGAGCGGAAGATACAGGCCCGCTTCGCCGCACGGCCCCTCGTCGCCGCTGTAGCAGGTCTCGCCGATTCCGGCGAAGTTGTGCAGCGTGCCTTCTTGAAGGTCGATGCGCCTAATGCGGTCGGAACCGGATTCGGCAAAGTAGAACCACCGCTCGTTCTTGTCGAGCGCGGCATGGTGCGGCAACGGAATGCCGGCCTTGACGGCGCGCTTGCCGTCACCGGTGCTGCGCGCCTTGCCGTTTCCCGCAAACGTCTCAATGTACCCGGTCACTAATTGTTCTGTCGTTTCCATAGACTCCTTCGACGACCCTACTTCGTTTTCACCGGCCGCGATGCGAGAACGAAACCTGGTGACACGTGCGTCCCGGCGCACAGGGGTGGGCGGGTGAAAAGAGAGACATTTTCAGCATCCGATCTAGGCGCGGGTCGCGGGTTGCGCGGCCGCAGCCGGTTGGTCAATGGCCGGAGCCGGGGCCGCCTGGATCGAGGGCTGAGCCGCTGCCATCTGCTGCTGCTGAGCGGCAGCTTCCGCTTCTGCTTCAATCGCGTCCGCTTCATGCACCGACTTCTTGAACCCCTTGATGGCTTTCCCCAGTCCCTCTCCCAACTGCGGGAGTTTGCCGGCGCCGAAGATGATCAGCACGATAAAGAGGATCAGGATCAGCTCTGTAAATCCCATACTTCCAAACATGGTGTGTTCCTCCGGTAAGGTAAATCAGGATGCGCTGGTTTTATTCCGTTTGGCAAAGCGTTCCTTCAACCGCTGCCGCGCCTGCTCAGCCTGTTCGAACATCTTGCACTTATCGTAGACACTGATCAGGTTGTAGTAGGCCAACGGCTCGTCCGCATTGTGCTCGACCGCGTCCTCCATCACCCTGATGGCCAGATCCGACTTCTTGTGAATGAGAGCCAGTTCCATCAGCTTGAAGCTGCCTTCCAGGTGCTTCGGATCCAGCTCGAGCGTACGGAGGTAGCACTGAATCGCCGCATCGATCGTGTTGTAGTCGGAGACCTGCGGATTGTCGAGCTCGACGTACACGCCCGCCAGGTTGTACCAGGCCATCGGGTCGTCCGGCGTGATCTCGACCAGCCGTTCATAATAGCCCTTGGCATCCATGAACTTTTTCTTGTCGGCACAGAGCCGGCCCAGGTTGAAAAGTGCCAGGACGTCGTGCGGAAACACGTCTAAGGCGCGCTTGAATTCGGCCTCTGCCTCATCGACCATGTTTTTGGTCGCGTAGATCGTGCCGAGATTCGAGTAATACATGGCGAGCGACCGGTTCATTTCCGACCGGATGCCTTCGGCCATCTCGATCGATTTCTTCACCTCGACCAAGGCGTCGTCCAGCCGTCCCTTGCTGAAATACAGCTCGCCCAGCCTGCAGCGGGCTTGAAAATCGTCGGGCTCGGCCGCCAGCAGTTTTTCCAGTTCGACGATTTCCTCATCCGGGTTTAACGGCTGATCGCCCGGATCCACCGCGGCCCTGCTCTGCTCCGAAGATGTCGTTTCGTCCATGACAAGCCCCTATGGAAAAAGATTACACATGTCCGCCGACCAACGAGTCGGTCGTTCTCATCACCGGCTGATCCGCAACCGCGTCGGGCGCATCGCGCCGGGAGCGGTCCATTGTCAACAACATTACGCCCAGGACGACCATCAGCGTCAAATTCGAGTACAACAGCGCATACCCCGCGATAAACATCAGTCCCAGGCCGTAGCCCGCCAGCCGCCCCATGGTCAGCAGCCGGATGACCGTGTAGGACCAGCACAGCAAGCCCGCCATGTAGAGGGCGAACGGAAGATAAAATGTGTATCCCATCCCGAATTGGAAAATCCACCCGATGCCGTCGGCGGCCTTGCGGACGTTGTAGGCGAGCGTCGGATTGTACTGGTTGAGCAGGTAGTCCAGGAAAAACATCGCCACAAAAATCACGGTGGCCGTGCCCCAGAACCACATGGCCCGATGCCGCTGGCGCTGGTTGCGCGAGCGGAACGACACTCCCCGCCCGTAGGCCCAGAACACCAGAATGCTGCCCAGCACCATCAACGCCTCACCGGCGCGATGCGCTTCATAGACCATCGGGGGGGCCGCCGCAGTCCCTATGAACGTATACAGGCTGGAGACGATCTGGTAGTAGAGCCACCCGCCGATCCCCAGCAGATACGTTACGCCGAGCAGCCGGTGGGAGCGGTCGTGGTGCGTCGTCAGATATTCGGTCATCAGCAGCACGATGGCGGTGAGGGCGGTGGCGTTATAGATCGCCGAGCCGAGCATGGACGGCGGCACGAACAGAAAGCCGACCGTCAGCAGCAGCAGGAGCGCGATGCAGGGCACGATGAAGCGGGTCAGTCCAGTGAACCCGCGGGCCGCGAGACGGTTGACGAGGCCCACCGTTAAGCCGAGGAAGAGCAGAATGGCCACGACGTTCAGGAGCCACTGCCCGATTTCGGTGAGGGCCGTAAAGGTCGGGATAATCCACTGGTGATCGGCGGCGAGCTTGCTCAGATGCATGCCGAGCCGGGACACCAACCGGTAGAGGATCAGCTCCAGGAAGGCCACCAACAGCACGAGCTTGATCGTGTATTGGAAGAGGAGCGGTTGATCGCTCAGCTTTCCCGTGATCCGTTCGATGGTCGTTGCGGTGGCCGCCACGAATGCTCCAACTGATGGTTAAAATTATACCGACCTGTGGAAAACACGGTCAACGCCGCCTGTCTACGATGGCGCAGCGGTCACCGCGCCCCGTTCTTCCGCCTTGGCCCGTGCGATATACAGGAGTCCGTCCGCCATCGAATAGTTGAACGGCAACTCGCACACGACCTCGCTGATTTTCTCATACACGTGCTGATAGAGACGCTCGGCCTCATCGGGCGTCATGCCTTCCTGCACTTCGTAGAAAAATCCCAGACTCAGATCCTCGGCGGAGGGCCGCATGATGCGTCTGATGCCGTAGCCGCCCGGATCACTCATGATCGGCGCTTCCTTCTCGAGATCGAACAGGCAGGGCTGGCACGAGAAGCCATAGGATTCGTTCAGCTTCTTGTTCTCGACGATGAAATTCATGGTTTCCAGCGCTTCCTCTTCCTTCTCGGTCGGGAAGCCGACGATGATGTAGCAGTGCACGGCGATGCCGAGCTCGACGCAATCGGCCGCAATCCGCCGTACCCACTCCTGCTGGATGCCCTTCTTCATGAAATCCATGATCCGCTGATTGAACGACTCGAGGCCGAAGACGATTTTCAGGCAGCCGGCATCGCGCATGGACGCGAGCAACTCCCGCGTGAGGTGCTTCTCGAAGCGCATCTCGCAGGTCCATTTCACGTCCACCCGCCGCTCGATCATCTGCTGGCAGAGGCGCTTCGTCGGCGACAGCGCAAAGCATTCGTCGGTGAAGAAGAAATTCCGTACGCCGTACCGCTGCTTGAGCCATTCCAGCTCTTCGATCGTACGGCCCGGGTCCTTCTGCCGGAAATTCTGGTGGTCGAGCGTGAGAGCGCAGAATGCACAATCCTTGTAGTAGCAGCCGCGCGAAAACTGCACCGGCAGCACGGGTTCGGGCGAGAGATACCGGTCCAGGGGAAAGCCGTCGTAGTTGGGCGCTGGTAGTTGATTGACGTTCTCGGAGTAGAACGGTTGGTTCACATGGATCTTGCCGTTCTGGCGGTAAATCAGGTTGGGGACCCGGCTAAAATCCTTTTTCCCCGCCATCTGATTGACAAGCTCGAGCAAGGCCGTCTCGCCTTCGAACACCACGATGTCGTCGGTGATGTCGAAGAGGTTCGGGCAGCGACGCAGGTTGTCGACCAGCCGCGTGAAGATGCTACCGCCGATCGTCAGATGGATGTCCGGGGCGGCCTCCTTGATCAGCCGGCAGAGTGTGAGGCCCGGAATGATCTGCGACGTGGCCGTGATGGAAACTCCGATCAGCTCCGGCCGGTCGCCAATGATCGACGGCAGGAAGCGTTCGCGGAACAGCTTGATGTAGGGATTCTGCTGCTCGTCCCGAATGACTTTCATCAAGTCCTTCGAGGAGTAAATAGAATACGTGCTAAATTGGTTGTCGACTACCGTGAGCCTGGTGGGGAAATAGACGGTGGACAGTACTTCCAGCCATTTGTCGATCAAAAAGAGGCTTTCGCGGTAGGCTTCCATGTCATAAAAGCCCTCGCCACGGAGCGTCTCCTTCGCCGACTCGATCCGGTCGATCAGATAGGGAAAGCGGTCGAGTGATTCGACGATTCTGCCCAGATGTTCGGCGCTGCCAGGACCGGTATCGCCCATCCGCGATCGTTCAAGTGCGTGTTGTTTGTCGAGCAACTCCTGATAGAGCCCGACGCCGTAGGATTTCGTGACGACGTCATCGAGGAGCTCGATGCCGAGATCGCGCTGCGTGACATTGGTCACACCCGCCTGGGCCAGGAAGCCGGTCAACGAAGGTAGACTCAGGTAGGGTTGAGACGGGTGCCAGGTCGGTGGGAATAGCAGCGAAACTTTCATGCCGAATCTCTACCGAGAGAATTGAAAAATAAGATAAATCTCGAAAGATCAGGACCTAGTTTTATACACTCCGTTCCTCTTCAAATGCAACCCTCTGAGGCCCCGGATTGAGCCCCCATAAAAGAGAAAAGCCCCAGTTCTGAGAACTGGGGCTTTTCATCAACTGTTGCTCCACCCCAGGGAGGGATGGAACTGGTCACTCAGACCCGTTCACCTCACGGAAGCTTGAGCGTGAACCAGGTGGAGAGCGCCTTCATACCGTTACGCTCGATGTTGTTTCCGTCCCACACCGCGAACGCGATGGGCACGGACATTCCCGCCTTGAACTGGGTGTCATTCGCATCGCCTGTTTCCAGGGTCCGCTTCACGACAATGCGCCAGGTCGGGCCGCTGTAACCGCCGCCCTTGACGGAACCGGCCGGCTCCCACACGCCGTTGCCGATGACGTCCTGATGGGCCTGCGTCGTCAAGGTGCTGAAGCCGTTCGCGTTCAGATCCTCAACGGAGCTCACGCGCAGCGTCGGGTCCGACATAATGTTGCCCGACCAGATGCCGGGGTTGAAGGGCCCAAGGCTGCGGCCGATCCGGTCCGGATAGGTCACGCCGCCGGCAGGCTCTTCAAAGTAGTAGTCCCAGAAAATGCCCGGGTATTGGTCGTCCACATCCCAGAGACCCGCGCTGTCCTTGCCCAGGTCCTTTTGCCACTCCGCGTTCCAACGCCAAATGTTGGTGGTCCCGCCGGATTGCCCCATACACTGGAACGGCGGTGCACCGGACGTGTTGACCGGGAACATGATCGCAGCCTGGTCACGGAAGTCCTGCGGACCGATCGTCGTGTCGTTCTTGGTCTGATCGCTCCACTCCACGCGTAACCCGAGCTCCTTGCCGTTTGACATGGCCTTCACGAACACCGACTTGACCGAAATGTTCGGGTGCATCGGCGTGGTGATCAGCTGACCGCTCAACGGCACGATGACACCGGGGACGCTTTCCCAAACAGGGTTCGCCCCGTCCATCGGAATCGGTCCCTTGACCGCTTTCGCCGGGATGGTCACTGGTTGGCTGACAGCCAACGGCACCTGCCCAATCGTCAACATGACGCCAACGATCAGGGCAGAGAGAAGAATGCCAAACACCACAGACTTGTTGTGTGTCTGCACTACTCTCATGGACTATGCCCTCCTCTGATTAAAAGATTAAAAGGCTGACCCAAAATTGCTGCAACAAACGTATAATAAGAACACGACCGACACTGAAAACGGATCGTTAGGCGGTCCCGACCGGCCCCCCTTCCTCCTTGTCCTTATCCTTTTGATCCATGAAGTTTTGCGCGCCTGTTTCGTTCAACAGGAGATTCAATTCGTTGCCTTGATCTTGCGCGCCGCACTCATATGTCTGCCCTTCAGGAGAATTGAAGGTGGCGGGGCGATAGTCCGCTTCCGAATAGGGCTGTGGGGTGACACCCAGGAAGGCGGCCTCGAAATCCATCCACTCGGAGGTCAGGTCTGCCACATGCTTGAACAGTCCGGAGTCTGCCTTTTTAATCAGCATCCGGCAGAACAGCGGCACCCAACGTCCGATATGGTTCTTGACGAATTTCTTTTGGGCATCGACGACGATTTGCGTCTTTTCGGCGCCGTCATGGCAGCG
>Ga0070664_100005608_pt1 | contig 10095 bp, 9 predicted proteins | sample KBSC73metaG_FD_65863 | JGI IMG/M metagenome (GOLD analysis project Ga0070664, IMG submission 65863) | Corn rhizosphere microbial communities from Kellogg Biological Station, Michigan, USA - KBS C7-3 metaG | ecosystem: Host-associated > Plants > Roots > Rhizosphere > Soil ... | reverse complement strand
ACGCTGGTCAAGGTGTTCGGCTGGTACGACAACGAGTGGGGTTACACCAACCGGCTGGTGGATCTCACGGAAATGTTCGCCGAGCACAACTGACCTTCTACGACACCGGCCGGCGGTCTTCGGACCGCCGGCCGGTTGTGTGTATCGATGCGGACCGCTCAGCTGCGGACGATGAGCACCGGGCTTTCGCAGTGGTGCATCAGCTGCTGGCCGACCGAGCCGAGCAGCAGGCCGGCGAAGCCGCCGTGGCCACGGGTGCCGACGACGACGAGTTGCGCCGACTTGGAAACGCCGATCAGGACGTCGGCCGCGGAGCCCCGCGCCACCACCGTCTTGACGGGCACGTCCGGGTACTTGTCCTGCCAGATCGCGACTTCCTCGTTGAGGTTCTGGTGCAGTTCGTTCGCGATCGTGTCCGGGTCGACGTACTCGGGACCGATTCCGTAGCCGCTCCAGACCATCGGAACCTCGTAGGCGCGAATGGCGATCACGTCGGCGCTGCGCTTGGCCGCCGCGTCGAGGGCCGCCTCCAGTGCGTGCAGCGAGCTGGGCGAGCCGTCGACGCCGACGACGACCGGGCCCTCGATCGCCGCGGCGTGCCCGCGGACGATCGCCACCGGGCCGTGCGCATGGGTCGCGACCTGCATGCTGGTCGAGCCGGACAGCAGGTTGACGAACCCGCCGTGGCCACGGCTGCCGACCACCAGCAGCGCCGCGTGCTCGGACTCCTCGATGAGCTTCTCCGACGGCCGGCCGCGGACACTGCTCCCACTGATCTTTATGCCCGGCGCGGCCGTGCGGGCCTGGGCGACCGCGGTCGCGACCAGGGTGTCGGCGAGTTCACGTGCCTGGGACTCGATGAACGCAGGGGAGGTGAACTGCGCACCCGGCCACGCGTATTCGTAGACGAGCACGACGCGTAGTGCCGCGTCGCGCCGTTGCGCCTCGGTCGCTGCCCAGCGGGCCGCCACAAGGCTGTGCTCAGAGCCGTCGACCCCCACGACGACCGTGTTCTGGCTCATCGTTCCTCCTCTAGCACCGTTTCCGTTCTCACCTCCTTTCTATGCCTGGCAAGGACTGGTCGATAGGGCGTTTCGTCCCGCCCAGGCGCCGAAGAAGGTCCTGTGTCAGCGGGCGGCGACGCGCGCCATGCGGCTCACGAGACGGTCCTGCATCAGGTCGATCGCCTCCGTGACGTTCGACGCGGCGGCATGGGCGCGGATGACATCGCCGTTGAGAACGACCTCGACCTTCGCGACGGCCGGGCGCGGCACGGCGGGATCGCGGGAGCGGTCGAGCCACACCTCGACCCGCAGCACCGGGCGGCTGGTGTGGCCCAGCGCGGCCGTGACCTTCTCCCGCGCATAGTCCGCGAGCCGGCGCGGCGCCGACCCGTGGCATTGCACCTGCATGGTGGCGTCGGACATGGTGGCTCCTCGGTTGGCTACCTCTGGTCCTGGGGGAGGCGGAGTCGGTAACCGACTCCGTGAATCGTCTCGACGATCTCGCCGCAACGATCGGCGAGTTTGCGTCGCAGATTCTTCATGTGTGCGTCGATGTTTCGCTCGTCACCCGGGAAATCACGACCGAGCACGACATCGGCCAGCTCGTGGCGGGGGATGACGCGACCCGGTGTGCGGGTCAACAGGTTCAGCAGCGCCCACTCGGTCGGGGTGAGAACCAGCCGGCCGCCATCCAGCTCGGCGGCCTGGCTCCGCTCGTCGACGCGGAGCCTTCCGCCGCCATACGAGGTAGGGCTCTCATCGGACATGGGTCAACTCAACATCAACTTTGCGGGCCTCGGCAGGGCCGTTGGCCTCGGGACCGCGGGTCGTTGGTCTTAGCCGGTCCGCGGCGCGCGCCGCAGCGCCTCCGCCCCGGCGTCGACGTCATCCACCAGATATCCCAGCTGGCTCTCCACGGCGACCACGCCGTCGACGCGCTCGACCTCTTGCACGACCTCGGCGACGAGGGACCGCCGGGTGACCTGGCCGGTGAGGGTGACGTTGCCGTCCTGCACGGCCGTGCGCACCTGCCACGGCTGCACTCCGACGAGCTTCGGCAGCACGTCGCCGGCGATGTCGGCGCCGACGTCGGCATCGCTTCGCAAGTACACCTTCAGCATGTCTTTGCGGGTCACCATGCCGACAAGACGTCCGAGGTCGTCCACGACGGGCAGCCGCTTGAGCCCACCGTTCATGATCCTTGTCGCGTCGACCAACGACGTCTCCGAAAGCACGGTCACGGCCGGGGTGGTCATGAGATCGGCGGCCGCCGTCGCGTCGGACTTGCGGCGGGCTTCCCGATGCTTGTGCCCCTCGAAGAGATGTCCACGGTCGTGCGCACCGGCGTACTCGATCTTCGGCACCAGGTCGGCCGAGGTGACCAGGCCGATGACCCGGTTGCTGCGGTCGACGACCGGGACGGCGTTGACGCCGTTGGTCTCGATGATCTCGACGATCTCCTTGAACGGCGTGTCCTCGGCAACCGAGACCGCGCCGTAGGTCATCACGTCTGCAACGGTCCAGCGGCTCATCATGTCCTCCTTCAAATTCCTCTCTCCTGCACTGTCCGGGCCCGGCGACGGGCGGCTCCAGTGCCAAGCGTCCCGAAGCGGCCGGGTCATTGAGGGGGAGAAGCCTGGCCACGGTGGGACCTCCGGCCCTGCCGCGGTGGAGCCCTGCCGCAACACGATGGTTGGGATTGCGAAGGAGGACAGCGATGAAGGCGCTGGTGTTCAACGGACCGGGCAAGAAGACGTGGACGGAGGTTCCTGACCCACAGATCGTCGACCCGCGCGACGCGATCATCCGGGTCGATGCCGTCACCATCTGCGGAACCGACCTGCACATCCTGGGCGGTGACGTGCCGGAGGTGGAGTCGGGTCGCATCCTGGGCCACGAGGCCGTCGGCACGGTGGTGTCGGTCGGCCCGGCCGTCAGCGGGTTGGCCCCGGGGGACCGGGTGCTGGCGTCATGCATCTCGGCGTGCGGCACGTGCCGGTACTGCCGGGAGGGCGCATACGGCCAGTGCCGCAACGGGGGAGGGTGGATCCTCGGTCACTTGGTCGACGGCGTCCAGGCCCAGTACGCCCGGCTGCCGTTCGCCGACCTGTCGACCTACAAGCTGCCCGCGACCGTGTCCGATGAGGCGGCCGTCATGCTGGCCGACATCCTGCCGACTTCATACGAGGTCGGTGTGCTCAACGGCCACGTGCGTCCGGGCGACACGGTCGCGATTGTCGGGACGGGCCCGATCGGCCTGGCCGCGATCCTGACCGGCAAGCTCTACTCGCCGTCGCACATCATCGCGATCGACAAGGCCGACAGCCGGCTCGACGCGGCGAAGATGTTCGGCGCCGACCTGACCAGCAAGCCCGAGGCGGCGGTCGAGGCCGTGATGGCGGCGACCGGCGGCCTCGGAGCCGACGTCGTCATCGAGGCGGTCGGCACGCCGGCGACGTTCGAACTGTGCACCAAGCTGGTCCGGCCGGGTGGCCGGGTCGCCAACGTCGGCGTGCACGGCAAACCGGCGACGTTGCACCTCGAAGACCTGTGGATCCGCAACGTCACGATCACGACCGGGCTGGTCGACACGTACTCGACGCCGACGCTGCTCACCATGCTGGGCGCGGGTCAGCTCGACGTCGGCCACATGATCACGCACCGCTTCCCGATGGATGCGTTCATGGAGGCGTACGAGGTGTTCGGCAGCCCGGCGACGACCGGGGCCTTGAAGGTGGTGCTGTCGAGAAGTTGATGACAAAAGGGGGGGGCGGCCGCCGGCCGCCCCCCCTTTTTTTGTCTGGCCAATTAGCGGAGACTCGGTACGACGGCCACCGGGGACCGCGCGTGGTGCAGCACCGCCGAGGTCACCGAGCCGAAGCCGGCGTGGCCGTGGCCGTGCTGCCCGAGCACCACGAGTTGCGCGCGCTCGGCGCGCGCGGTCAGCGCCTGCCGGGGCGACGTCCGCACGAGTACTGGGCGTACGTCGACCTCGGGATACTTCTCGTGCCAACCGGCCAGGGCCTCGAACAGCACGCGGGTCTCGTCTTCCATCGTCGCCGCCGCGCCGTACACGGGCTGGCTCCACGCGTGCACGGCGACCAGCCGCGTCTGCCGGCGGGCCGCCTCGTCGAAGGCGAAGTCGACGGCCGGCTGGTTGGCCGGCGAGCCGTCCAGGCCCAGTACCACCGCCCCGCCGGCGGCCGGCGCACCGCGAGCGACCAGAATCGGAGCGCTTGCCTGCGCGGCCACCCTGAGCGCGACCGAGCCGAGCCCACCATGGCCGCCGAGAACGACCATCGACGCGCCGTCGGCCTCTTCGGTGATGACCCGGGCGGCGTCGCCGGCCGCCACCCCGGTGCGAACCTCGACGTCCGGGGCCCGGCGCCGGGCTCGCGTGCGGGCCGTCCCGAGGATCTGCTCGCCTTCGGTGCGCAGTTCCTCGGGGAGCGATCCCCTGGCGAAGCGCAGTGAAGGCCACTGGCACACGTACACGATGCGGAGCGGGCGCTTGCGCAGCGCCGCCTCGTCGGCGGCCAAGTCGACGGCCGCCAGGGCGCTTGCGGACCCGTCGACGCCCACCAGCACGGCGGCGCTCATCGCTGAGTCCCGCTGTGTTGGTTCCCGCTGTGTTGTTGCGCGAGCAGGAGTGCGATGAGGGCGCCGAGGCCCGCGACGAACAGCAGCACGATCAGCACCGTGAACCACGCCATGAAGCTCATCCAGGAGATCATCGGCATCATGTGAGACACCTCCTTCGTCCCTTTCATGCTGACGTCGTCTCGGCACCGGCACTCGGGTCGGGCGGCCCGTTCCTTGGTGACGTTCGGCCCATCCGGCGTTGCCAGCGCCATCGCACGGTGGGAAGAAACCCCCTAGGAGGATTGCGATGGCCGGCGTCGACGCCCTGACGATGCAGGGACGGATCGTCCATATCCGTCCGGTCGAGCCGGACGACGAGGCGGCCATTCGTGACCTGCACGACCGGGTCTCATCGAACAGCCGATACCTGCGCTTCTTCAGCGCCGGCGCCGCGCCGCAGAGCGAGGTCCGCCGCCTGACCCGGCCGCCGGACGGTGACCATCTGGCGGTCGTCGTCGAGGATGCGGGCACCGTCGTGTGCGTCGCCTCGTACGAGAAGATCAACGCGACGCAGGCCGACTTCGCGGTGCTGGTCGACGACGAGCACCACGGCCAGGGCATCGGCACCCTCGTCCTCGAGCACCTCGCGGCGGCCGCCCGCCGGGCCGGCATCGAGACGCTGATCGGTGACGTCCTCGCCGTGAACACCCGGATGCTGAAGGTGTCGGCCGATCTGGCGCCCGGCGTGCGCCGCTCGATCGGCGAAGACCTCGGCACGAGGCGCGTCGAGGTGCCGACGCTGCCCGATGAAGCGGCGTTGGCCGCGGTCGGCGCCCGGGATCGGACCGCCGAGCACCAATCGCTGCGGCCGCTCTTCGCGCCCGCGTCGGTCGCCGTGGTCGGGGCCGGCCGCAAGCCGGGTGGCATCGGGCACGAGGTGCTGACGGCGCTGGTCGACGGCGGCTATCGCGGCGCCCTGTACCCGGTGAACCCGCACGCCGACGTGATCGCCGGGCGCCCGGCGTACCCCACGGTCGGCGCCATCGGGTCGCACGTCGACCTCGCGGTCATCGCGGTCCCGGCGCCCGCAGTGGCCGACGTTGTCAGCGACTGCGCCGCGGCTGGCGTCTCGGCCGCCGTCATCCTGACCGACGGCCTCGGCGAATCCACTGATCTGGTGCGAACGGCGCACGCACATGGCATGCGGCTGGTCGGCCCCAACTGCATCGGCATCCTCAACACGGACCCGGCGGTGAATCTCACGGCTACCTTTGCGCCGTCGTTGCCGCTGCCGGGTGGCCTCGCCATCGCCTCGCAGTCGGGCGCGGTCGGGATCGCCATTCTCGAGGCAGCCGGGCGGACCGGCACCGGCGTGTCCAGTTTCGTGTCCCTGGGCAACAAGGCCGACATCAGCGGCAACGACCTGCTCGCGTACTGGTACGACGACCCGGCCACCCGCGCGGTCGCCCTGTACCTGGAGTCGTTCGGCAATCCGCGCCGCTTCGCCTGGGTGGCCCGCGCGCTGGCCCGGCGCAAGCCCGTGCTGGCGGTCAAGAGCGGCCGCTCGAGCGGTGGCCGCCGGGCCGGCGCGTCACACACCGCGGCCGCCGCCGCCCCGGATGTCGCCGTCGACACCCTGTTCAACCAGGCCGGTGTGATCCGCACCGACACCCTCGCCGAGCTGCTGGACACCGCTCGAGTGCTGGTGGATCAGCCGTTGCCCAACGGTGTCCGGCTCGGCATCGTCGGCAACGCGGGCGGGCTGAACGTGCTCGCCGCCGACGCCGCCGAAAGTGCCCGGCTGACCGTGCCGCCGGCCCTTGGCAACCCGGTCGATCTGGGCGCCGAGGCGTCGCCCGAAACCCTGCGCGCCGCGCTGTCGGGGCTGGCTACATCCGGCGAGATCGACGCGCTGGTCGTGACCTTCGTCGCGACACGCACGAATGACGCGCCCGGCACCCTCGAGGCGATCGGAATGGCCGCCGACGCCGTGCCGGACGTCCCGATCGTGGCCGTCGTGGTCGGCGTGCCCGACCCGCCGGCCGCGCTCGGTGCCCGCCGCGTCCCCGTCTACCCGCTGCCCGAGGACGCGGTCCGGGCGCTCGGGCGGGCCGCGCACTACGCGGAGTGGCGGCGGCGGCCGATCGGCGACCGTCCCGAGCTGTCCAGTGTGGATAGCCAACGGGCTCGTGCGGTCATCCGGGAAGCCTCTCCCGGTGGCTGGCAGCCGCCCGCGGTCGCCGAGGCTCTGCTGGATGCCTACGGGATACCGACGGTGCCGGCCCGGGTGGCGACCGACATCGGCGAAGCGGTCCGCCTCGCGACCGAGTTGGGCTATCCCGTGGCCGTCAAGGCCGCCGACCCGAACGTCGTGCACAAGAGCGACATCGGCGCGGTCTGGCTGAACCTCAGCGGCCCCGAGGCGGTCCGCCGGGCGTACATCGCCATCGCCACGGTGCTCGGCGTGAGCACTCCGGACGTGATTGTCCAGCGGATGGCCCCGTCCGGCGTCGAGCTCGTCGCCGGCCTGGTGCACGACCCGCGGTTCGGTTCTCTCGTCATGGCCGGCCTCGGCGGCGTACAGACCGACCTGCTTGGCGACCGGTCGTTCCGGCTGCTCCCACTGACTACCGCCGACGCGCACGACATGTGGTGCTCACTGCGGTCGGCGCCGCTGCTGACCGGCTACCGCGGCAGCGAACCGGCGGACACCGGCGCGGTCGAGGACCTGCTCCTGCGACTTGGCCGGCTGGCCGAGGAGGTACCGGAGGTAGCCGAACTGGACCTCAACCCCGTCCTCGCCGGCCCGGATGGGGCCGTGGCGGTCGACGTGAAGCTGCGGCTGGCGCCGATCGGCAACGAACCGGACCCCTACCTCCGGACGCTGAAGGCCGGCACCACCGAGGGAGGAACGGCATGACGACGCTGATGCGCCGGCTCGGCCAACCGTTGATTCTCACGCTGTGGCTGGCGGCGGCGGTTTCGGTCGCGGCCGGAGCGACGCCGCTGCGAGCAACTGCGGCCGCGGTCCTGGCCCTGACCATCGCGCTGGTATTGACCGACCACAGGCCGCCGAGATGACCGCGGTCACCGCCCGCGCGCCGACGCCGGCCCAGGACCCCCGCGAGCCCATCGACCGGCTGCTGCGGGACCTCCGGTGCGGTTCTGATGGGCTGTCCGGACGGGAGGCGGCGCGCCGGCTCGTCGTGTCCGGCCCGAACGAACTCACGCGCCGCGCCGGCCGGCGCTGGTGGCGCGAGCTCGTCGAGCAGTTGATCCATCCGCTCGCGTTGCTGCTCTGGTTGGCCGCCGCCCTGTCCGTCGTGGCCGGCACGGTCACCCTCGCGATCGCGATCGTCGTGGTTGTCATCGTCAACGCGCTGTTCGCGTTCGTGCAGGAGCGGCAGGCCGAGCGGGCGGTCGAGGCGCTGGCCGCCTATCTGCCCCAGCGCGCCTCGGTCCTCCGCGACGGCGTGCGCCAGGACGTCGCGGCCCGCGACCTGGTGCCCGGCGACGTGATCCTCGTCGAGGAGGGCGAGCGCATCTGCGCCGACGCCCGACTGCTCTGCGGAGCGGTCGAGGTCGACCTGTCAACGCTGACCGGTGAATCGCTGCCCGCGTACCGCTCGGCCGATCAGACCGACCCGCGTGGTCCGGTGCTCGACGCGCGTGACCTGCTTTTCAGCGGTACTACCTGCACCGGCGGCGAAGCGCGAGCGGTGGTGTTCGCGACCGGCATGCGGACCGAGCTCGGCCGGATCGCGGCGCTGTCACAACGGGTGGGTCGGGACGAAAGCCCGCTCGAGCGGCAGGTCAAGCGGGTTGCCTGGCTGATCGCCCTGGTGGCGGTGACCGCTGGGCTGGCGTTCCTGCCGCTCGGCACGTTCGCCGCCCACCTGAGCCTCGCCGCGGCCTTCACGTTCGCGATCGGCCTGCTGGTGGCCAACGTGCCGGAGGGCCTGCTGCCGACCATCACTCTCGCCCTCGGCATGGGGGTGCGGGACCTCGCGCGCAGCGGCGCGGTCGTCAAGCGGCTCAGCGCGGTCGAGACCCTGGGGTCGACGACGGTGATCTGCACCGACAAGACGGGCACGCTCACCCTCAATCAGATGCGCGTCACCAGAATCTGGACCCTGCCGGAGGCGGTCGACCTGGAGGGCTCGGTACCGGATGTCGTGACCCCGGCCATCCCGCGGCTCGCGCGCGCCGTGGCGGCCTGCAACAACGCCACGCTCGACGGGCCCGGCGATCCCACCGAGGTCGCATTGCTCAAGGCGGCGGCCGCCCTGGGCGTCGACCGGCAGGGTCACCAACACCGCCAGTTCCACTTCGATCCCGCGTTGCGGCGTATGTCCACCGTTGACCTGGTCGACGGTGCACTCTGGCTGCACGTCAAGGGGGCGCCGGAGGAACTGCTGGGCCTGTGCCGGTACATCGCGGCGGAAGCGGGTGAGCGGTCCTTCGAGGACGCCGACCGCCGGCGCGTCGAGGGGGTCGTGGCCGGCCTCGCCGCCAGTGGCCTCCGGGTGCTTGGGGTGGCCGAACGCTGCCTTCCCGACGGGCCGCCGCCGGAACGTCGCGAAGACGCCGAATGCGACCTCACGCTGCTCGGGTTGGTGGCCATGTTCGACCCGCCCCGGCCGGAGGTCCGCGACGCCGTCGCCCGGTGCCGCACCGCCGGCATCCGGCTCATCGTCGTGACCGGCGACCACGGGCTGACCGCCGCCGAAATCGCTCGCCGGGTCGGCATCGCCACCAACCACACGACTGTCGTCACCGGCACCGAACTCGACGCGATGACCGAAGCCGAGCTGGACGACCTGCTCGCGAGCACCGACGAGCTGATCTTCGCGCGCAGCTCACCGGAGGCCAAGCTGCGTATCGCCGACGCCTTGCGGGCGCAGGGTCACGTCGTCGCGATGACCGGGGACGGAGTCAACGACGCACCGGCGCTGCGGCGGGCCGACATCGGTGTGGCGATGGGTCTGGCCGGCACCGACGTGGCGCGTGAGGCGGCCACGATGGTGCTGACCGACGACAACTTCGCGACCGTGGTGACCGCGGTGCAGGCCGGACGGCGCGTCTACGACAACGTCCGCAAGTTCATTCTCTACATCTTCGCCCACGCCACTCCCGAGGTCGTGCCGTTCCTCGTGTATGCCCTTTCCGGTGGCGCGGTTCCGCTTCCATTGACGGTGCTGCAAATCCTCGCGATCGACCTCGGTACCGAGACACTCCCAGCACTGGCGCTCGGGCGGGAGCCGGCCGAGCCCGGCCTCATGGACCGCCCGCCCCGCCCGCGCAGCCAGTCGGTGGTCCACGGCCGCATGCTCTTCCGGGCCTGGGCCCTCCTCGGCGGCGTATCGGCGATCCTCGTGATGGCCGGGTTCTTCATCACGTTGCACGCGGCCGGCTGGCACCCCGGCGACCCGACCGGTCCCGGCACTCCGCTGCATCATGCGTGGCAGCAGGCGACCACGATGGTGTTCCTCGGCATCGTCGCCTGCCA
>Ga0070664_100005605_pt1 | contig 10095 bp, 10 predicted proteins | sample KBSC73metaG_FD_65863 | JGI IMG/M metagenome (GOLD analysis project Ga0070664, IMG submission 65863) | Corn rhizosphere microbial communities from Kellogg Biological Station, Michigan, USA - KBS C7-3 metaG | ecosystem: Host-associated > Plants > Roots > Rhizosphere > Soil ... | reverse complement strand
CCTGATCGGCGTCTCGCGCTGCGGCAAGACGCCGACATCGCTTTATCTCGCGCTGCAGTTCGGCATCCGCGTTGCCAACTTTCCGCTGACCCCCGACGATTTCGCCGACCGCAGGCTGCCGGCGTCGGTCATGCCGTTCCGCGAGCGGCTGTTCGGGCTCACGATCCAGCCCGAGCGGCTGCGCGAAATCCGCGAGGAACGGCGGCCGGGAAGTCATTACGCGCAGCTCGACAACTGCCGGCATGAGGTGCGCGAAGCGGAAAACCTGATGCTCCAGCACGGCGTGCCGATGCTGGACACGACGTCGAAGTCGATCGAGGAGATCGCGACGACGATCCTGCATCGCGCGAAGCTCGCTCGTCACATCTTCTGACGTTGCCGGGCCATCCCGGCGGCCAGGTCGCACCGGCAGCAACGGAACGGCATCCCGAACCGTACGGCTGCTCCCTGGTGGAGCGGGCGCGTCCGGAAAATTGTCCAGAAATGTGCGTACCGAGGGCCGGTTCCCCTGCTAGCGTTCGGCACCGTCCCCCGGCGTTTGCTCCGGCTGGCGGCATGCGGAAGGGGGAAACCGCGATGAATGCCGTGTGGGGAGTTCTCAGGGGCAATCCGCTGCTGTGGCTCCTCGTTTTCGTGCCGATCGTGCTCGTCGTCGAGCACGTGACGCCCGAAGCGGGCACGGCGCTGTTCGTGCTCTCGGTACTGGCCATCGTGCCCCTGGCTGCGCTGCTGAGCCTCGCGACCGAAGCGGTCGCCGCGAAGACCGGCGACACGGTGGGAGGCCTGCTCAACGCGACGCTCGGAAACCTGACCGAGCTCGTAATCGCGCTTACTGCGCTGCAAGCCGGCCAGATCGTGCTGGTCAAGGCGTCGATCGCCGGTGTGATCGTGGCGAACGCGCTGTTCATGCTCGGCATGTCGTTCCTGCTCGGCGGCTTGAAGCATCACGCGCAGGAGTACAACGCGGCGACCGCGCGCCTGCAGGCGGGACAGCTCTTTCTCGCGACGATCGCGATGATGGTTCCGTCGGTCGTGCCCGACGCTGCGGCTGGTCGCGGTCCGGAGTTCACGCAGCAGCTGAGCCTGGGCCTCGCGTTGCTGCTGATCGCCATCTACGTGCTCGGGCTCGTGTTCTCCCTGAAGACCCACCGCGAGTTCTTCGGTTCGGCCGCGCGCCACGGCGACGACGACCACGAGCCGTGGCCGATCGGTGTCGCGCTGGCAACGCTTGCTGCGGTGACCGTGCTCGTCGCGCTCGTAAGCCACGTATTCGTCTCATCGGTCCAGGTGGCAGCCGAGGGACTGGGCATGAGCGCTGCCTTCGTTGGCTTCGTCGTGGTCGCGCTGGTCGGCGGCGCGGCGGAAATGGCGTCCGCGTTTTCGGGCGCACGCAAGAACCGGCTCGATTTGAGCGTAGGCATCGCGCTCGGCAGCGCAACGCAGATCGCACTGTTCGTCGCCCCTGTCCTCGTGCTCGCAAGCTATGTGATCGGACCCGCGCCGATGACGCTCGCGTTCTGGCCCGGAGCCGTCGCAATGATGCTTTTCGCGACGCTCACGGCGGCGATGGTCTGCAACACGGGACGCAGCGCGTGGTTCCTCGGCGTACTCGTGCTCGGCGTGTACGTGACATTCGCGATGACGCTGTACCTGCTGCCGCCGGCAGCCCGCTGAGGATACCCCGATGGCCACGCCAATCCAGGCTACGGTCGTGCAGGACACGCGCGGCCGCCTGCTCGATCCGGTCGACCGGATCTCCGAGATCCTGTTCGGTCTCATCATGGCCGTCACGTTCGTCGGATCGATCTCGGTCGCGACTGCCGGGAGCGAGGACGTGCGCACCGCCACGGCGTCTGCGCTCGGCTGCAACCTGGCGTGGGGTCTCGTCGACGCGGTGATGTACGTGATCCGCAACCTCACCGAGCGGACACGCAGGCGCAGGCTGGCGCAGCGCATCGTCGAAGCCGCACCCGAGACGGCGCGCGACATGATCGCGAAGGAGCTGCCACCCGGCGTCGCCGACATCACCGGACCCCGCGAGCTCGAGGCGATGCGCGAGCGGCTGCTTGCCGTGCCGCTGGGCAAGTCACCGATGGTGACCGGCCGGGACTTCCTCGAGGCAGTCGGCGTCTTCCTGCTCGTCGTACTGGCGACGTTTCCGCTCGTCGTTCCGTTCCTGCTGATCGACGACGTCGCGACGGCGAAGCACGTTTCGCGCGGCGTCGCATTCGTCATGCTGTTCCTCGCCGGCTACGAGCTCGGCCGGCATGCCGGCCATCCGCACCCGCTGCGACTGGGCGCCGCGATGGCCGTGTTCGGGGCGGTTCTGATCCTCGCGGTGATCGCGCTCGGCGGATGATCTTGGTACGGCGTTGTGTTGCGATCGGCGCCCTGGCGGGCGCGCTCGCACCGTGCGCTTCGCCGGCAGCGGAACCGGACGCGGCGCCGGAGACGACTTTCTCGCTGACCGGTTTGTACTACGCGATGCGCGACGAACCGGACTTCGGCGTCTACGTGGCAGCGCTGCAGCGGGGTCCGCTGCGGTTCGAGGCGCGCCACAACTACGAGGCGAAGTCGGCCACGTCGGCGTTCGCCGGCTACGCGTGGTCCGGCGGTGAAGGCATCGCCTGGTCGGTGACGCCGATGCTGGGCGGACTCTTCGGCAGCGCGCGCGGCGTCGTTCCGGCGGTGGAAGCGAGCGTCGCGTGGCGAAAGCTCGACCTCTACATCGAAGCCGAGTACGTGCACGACCTGGACGACAGCAGCGCCAGCTATTTCTATGCGTGGACCGAGCTCGGGTGGCGGCCGGTGGAGCCGATCCGGATCGGCCTCGTCGGCCAGCGCACGCGCATCGTATCCAACGATCGCGATTTTCAGCGCGGCGTGTTCGGGCAGCTGACGCTCGGAAAGGCCACGATCGGCGTTTACGCTTTCAACCCCGAATCCGCGAGCCGCTACGTCATCCTGTCGCTTGGGCTCGCGTTTTGAATGGCAGCCCGATGAGTGCGGCCACTTGAGCTGGCTTTCTAGCGGCGTGCAGCCGTGCGCTGCCGCACGCTTTCGTACAGCAGCACCGCCGCTGCGGCAGCCGCGTTGAGCGATTCGCTCCCCGCTGCCATGGGGATCGTTACGCGCTGCTCCGCCGCTGCGAGCAGCGGCTCGGACAGACCCTGTCCCTCGCTGCCGATCGCGATCGCGACGCGTCCGCGCAGGTCGGTCGCATGCAGCGATGGCGCGCCGTCGACGACGGCGGCGATCACACGTCCGCCCGCCGCGCGAAACCGCGCGCTCCAGGCCTCGAGATCCGTGTCCTCGACGAGCGTCGTCAGGAAATGCGCCCCCTGCCCGGCGCGCAGCGCCTTCGGCGACCAGGCGAACGCGCAACGCGGCGACAGCACGACCTGGTCGACGCCGGCCGCGGCGGCCGTGCGGACCATCGTTCCAACATTGCCGGGATCCTGTACGCCGTCGAGAAGCAGGCAGAACGCGCCGGGCACCGAGGGTGCAGCTCGCGGCGCGGTGACGACCGCCAGCGCGCCGACGTCGGGCGGCAGCGTGGCGAGCTCCGAGAACAGCGCGCGCGATACCGCAAACGTCCGCGCCGGCGGCACGCGCGCGACGAGTTGCGTGATTTCCGCGCCGGCGACCGCGTCGTCGGCGACGACCAGCATCTCGGGCACGCCGATGCGCTCGCAATAGACGCCGATCACGTGCGCACCTTCGAGAACGCAGCGGCCGGACTTGCGGCGCTCGCGCGACGATGCGATCAGCCGCGCGACGTCGCGCAGCCGCTCGTTATGGCGGCTTGCGATCCGGTGCATCAAAAAAGCAGGATCAGAGACGACTTTTCGTGAACGGGCGCCGCGAGTCGCAACAAGCGTCCCCCGGAAAGTCGCTCCGACTCTACTTCCTGGGTGCCGGCTTGACCCCGGCGCCGCCGTTCTGGATCTGGAAGAACACTTCGTCCTGGCGGATCATGCCGAGCTCGGCGCGGGCGCGCTCCTCGATCGCTTCCGAGCCGGTCTTCAGGTCGCGCACGTCGGCGTCGAGCGCGTCGTTGCGCATCTTGAGCTTCGCGTTCGCTTCGCGCTGCGCCGCGAGCTGGCGATCGGATTCGCGAACCTGCAGCCAGCCACCCTTGCCGAGCCACATCGGGTATTGCAGCGCCAGGATCAGCACCCCGAACGCTATGGCGAGCCAGCGCATGTCAATTCATTTCAGCGGAGGTTGAAGAACGCCGCTCGACCCGGATACGTCGCCGCGTCACCCAGATCTTCCTCGATGCGGAGCAACTGGTTGTACTTCGCGATGCGGTCGGAGCGCGACAACGACCCGGTCTTGATCTGGCCCGCGTTCGTGCCGACCGCGATGTCGGCGATGATCGAATCCTCCGTCTCGCCCGAGCGGTGCGAGACGACGGCCGTGTAGCCTGCGCGGTTGGCCATCGTGATGGCGGCGAACGTTTCGGACAGCGTACCGATCTGGTTGATCTTGATCAGGATCGAATTGGCGACACCCTTCGCGATGCCCTCGCGCAGAATCTTCGTGTTGGTGACGAAGAGATCGTCGCCGACGAGCTGCACGCGCTTGCCAAGCCGCTCGGTCAGGTATTTCCAGCCGTCCCAGTCGTCCTCGGCCATGCCGTCCTCGATGCTGACGATCGGATACTTGTCGCACCAGGTCGCGAGCACGTCGGCGAACTCGCGCGCGGTGAGTGCGCGGTTCTCCGCTTCGAGTCGATACGCCTTGTCGCGGTGGAACTCCGACGCCGCGCAATCGAGCGCGAGCGCAATGTCGGTGCCCGGCGTGTAACCGGCCTTGTCGATCGCCTCGACGAGAAGCTGCAGCGCGGCCTCGTTCGACGGCAGATCCGGCGCGAAGCCGCCCTCGTCGCCGACGGTGGTCGGCATGCCGCGCGCGTCGATCATCTTCTTCAGCGTGTGGAACACTTCGGCGCCGTAGCGCACCGCCTCGCGGAACGTCGGCGCGCCGAGCGGCACCAGCATGAATTCCTGCAGATCGATCTTGTTGTTGGCGTGCGCGCCGCCATTGATCACATTCATCAGCGGCACGGGAAGCTGCATTTCGCCGGCGCCGCCAAGATAACGATAAAGCGGCAGCGAGCACTCGTCGGCCGCCGCCTTGGCCACCGCGCAGGAGACGGCGAGCAGCGCGTTCGCGCCGAGGCGCGACTTGTTGTCGGTGCCGTCGAGGTCGATCAGCGTGCGGTCGATCAATCCCTGCTCGGTCGCGTCGAGGCCGAGCACCGCTTCGCAGATTTCGGTATTGACGTGCTCGACCGCCTTGGTGACGCCCTTGCCGAAGTAGCGCGCCTTGTCGCCGTCGCGCAACTCGATCGCCTCCTTGGAGCCGGTCGAGGCACCCGACGGCACGGCGGCGCGTCCGGACACGCCGGATTCGAGCACCACGTCGGCCTCGATCGTGGGATTGCCACGCGAATCGAGGATTTCCCGCGCGACGACATCGACGATGGCGCTCATCTCTTCAGCTTCTCACCCTTGCATCAGGTCACGTTCGGGGAAGCCGGCAGTCTTCACGGTGGAGTCGATTTGCTTCAGCGTCTCGAGGAGCGCGCGCATGCGGCCGAGCGGCCACGCGTTGGGCCCGTCGGACAGCGCGACCTCGGGGTTGGGATGCGTCTCCATGAACACGCCCGCGACTCCTGCCGCCACCGCCGCGCGCGCGAGCACCGGCACGAACTCGCGCTGCCCGTCCGACGACGTGCCCTTGCCGCCCGGAAGTTGCACCGAATGCGTCGCATCGAAGACCACCGGGCAACCGGTGTCGCGCATGATCGCGAGCGAGCGCATGTCGGACACGAGGTTGTGATAGCCGAACGACGCGCCGCGCTCGCACACGAGCACGTTGTCGGCGTTGCTCGCCGACTTCGCCTTGGCGACGACCTGCTTCATGTCTTCCGGCGCGAGGAACTGGCCCTTTTTGATGTTGACCGGCTTGCCGCTGCGCGCCACCGCCTGAATGAAATCCGTTTGCCGGCACAGGAACGCGGGCGTCTGCAGCACGTCGACCACTTCGGCGGCCGCGGCGATCTCGTCCTCGGCATGCACGTCGGTCAAAACCGGCACCGCGACATGCTTGCGCACGTCGGCCAGGATGCGCAGGCCCTCCTCCATCCCGGGCCCTCGGAACGATGAATGCGAGCTGCGGTTGGCCTTGTCGTACGACGACTTGAAGATGAACGGAATGCCGAGGTCGGCGCAGATCGTCTTCAGCTCACCCGCGACGTCCATCTGCAGCTGCCGCGACTCGACGACGCACGGGCCGGCGATGAGGAAAAGCGGGCGGTCGAGACCGACGTCGAAGCCGCAGAGCTTCATGCGGACGCGACGAGGCGCGCGACGGGGGCCGGCGCGGCTGTCTCCCGCCTTTGCCTGCGCTCGAGCGCCGCGCGGATGAAGCTCAGGAACAACGGATGACCCCGGCGCGGGTTTGACGTGAATTCGGGGTGGAACTGGCAGCCGAAGAACCACGGATGATCTCGCAGCTCGATCATCTCGCACAGGTCGCCGGCGGTGGCGCTCTTCGCCCACGCGCCCACCGTCAGTCCAGCGGCCTCGATACGCGGCAGGTAATGGTTGTTCACTTCGTAGCGATGGCGATGCCGCTCGGCAACGTTGGTGCGGCCGTAAATCCGGTGCGCGAGCGAACCGGGCACCACCTCGCACGGCTGTGAGCCCAGGCGCATCGTGCCGCCCAGATCCGACGAGGCCGTCCGCTTTTCGATCGTTCCGTCGCGGTTCTGCCACTCGGTGATCAGCGCGACCACCGGATGCGGCGTAGCAGCATCGAATTCGGTGCTGTTCGCATCGGCGAGATGCGCTTCGTGGCGCGCGAACTCGATGACCGCGAGCTGCATGCCGAGGCAGATGCCGAGATAGGGCACGCCGTGCTCACGCGCATAGCGAATGGCCGCGATCTTGCCTTCGACGCCTCGCTTGCCGAAGCCGCCGGGAACGAGAATGGCATCGACGTCCTTCAGCGCGTCGACGCCGTCGCGCTCGACCCCTTCGGAATCGACATACTGGATTTCGACGCGGGCGCGGGTGTGCATGCCGGCATGCGTCAGCGCCTCCGACAGCGACTTGTACGACTCGGTCAGGTCGACGTACTTGCCGACCATCGCGATCTTTACGACGCGCTCCGGGTGCTCGAGCGATTCGACGAGCTCATGCCATGTCGACAGATCGGCCGGCGGCGGCTCCAGCCCAAGCTTCTTGCAGACGATGACGTCGAGACCCTCGGCGTGCAGCGCCGCCGGAATCTTGTAGATCGAGTCGGTGTCGAGCGCCGAAATGACGGCCTCGAACGGAACGTTGGTGAAGAGTGCGATCTTGCGCCGATCGCCTTCGGGCACCGGACGGTCGGCGCGGCACAGCACGACGTCAGGCTGGATGCCGATCTCGCGCAGCTCCTTGACCGAGTGCTGCGTCGGCTTGGTTTTCATCTCGCCCGCCGTTGGAATGAACGGGACGAGCGTCAGATGGATGTAGCAGACGTTGTCGCGTCCGAGCGTGATGCCCATCTGCCGGATCGCTTCCAGGAACGGCAGCGACTCGATGTCGCCCACGGTGCCGCCGACCTCGACGACCGCCACCTCGGCATCGCCGGCGCCGCTGCGGATCCAGCCCTTGATTTCGTCGGTGATGTGCGGAATCACCTGCACGGTGCCGCCGAGATAATCGCCGCGGCGCTCCTTGCGGATGACGCTTTCGTAGATCTGACCCGTGGTGAAGTTGTTGCGCTTCGTCATCCGCACGTCGGCGAAGCGCTCGTAATGACCGAGGTCGAGATCGGTCTCGGCGCCGTCGTCGGTAACGAACACTTCGCCGTGCTGGAACGGCGACATCGTCCCCGGATCGACGTTGATGTACGGATCAAGCTTGAGATTGGTGACGCGGACGCCGCGCGAAGTGAGAATCGCGGCGAGCGACGCGGCGGCGATGCCCTTCCCCAACGAGGAAACGACGCCGCCCGTCACGAACACGAACTTGGTCATCGGCCGGCCAGTTCAGGAAATTGGTATTTTACCGGACGCCCGCTAGCCCTCCAAGCGTGCAACGCGGAAACGACTCGCATGCGCCGGCGAGGTGTGCCGATTACAACGCGCGCCTGCGGCGCGCTGCGTTCGTGTGCTACGCGACTGCCAAACCGGAAGCGATGCGAGCGCGCGTGGCATCGCGCCCGACGAGTTCGAGCACCGCGTCGATCGCCGGGGTCTTGAGCGTGCCAGCCACGAGTGCGCGCAGCGGCATCATCACCTGCGCCGCCTTGAGGCCGTGGCGCGCCGCGGCGGCCTTGATCGCCGGGCCGAGCGCCTGCCGCTCCCACGGCAGCGTGGCGAATTCACTGTGGAGCTCGTTCAATGCGCGTCGAGTCGCATCGGTGATCTGGGCCGCCAGCAGGTCCGGATCGGCGCCTGGCGCCAGATAAAAATAACGCGCGGCATCGGCCATCTCCGCCAGCGTCCCCGCGCGATCGCGCAACAGCGCCGCCACCTGCCCGGCGCCCGGTCCCTGGTCCGCCGCGAGCCCTGCGGACGCGAGGAACGGCTCGAGTCGACGCCCGAGCTCGGCGTCGTCGAGCCGCTTCAAGTGCTCGTGGTTGAGCCAGCGCAGCTTTTCCGGATCGAAGCGCGCTGGCGACGCGGTGAGCCCCGACAGATCGAACCACGCGACGAATTGGTCGACGCCGAACACCTCGGCGTCGCCATGCGCCCAACCGAGGCGCGCGAGATAATTGACGACCGCCTCCGGCAGGTAGCCGTCATCCCGGTACTGGAGAACGCCGCGCGCGCCGTGACGCTTGGAAAGCTTCTCGCCGGTCGGCGTCAGCACGGTCGGCAGATGGGCGTATACCGGTGGCGTCGAGCCTAACGCCCGCAAAATGTTGATCTGGCGCGGCGTATTGTTGACGTGGTCGTCGCCGCGGATCACGTGCGTGATGCGCATCTCCAGATCGTCGACGACGACGCAGAAGTTGTACGTCGGCGTGAAATTGGCGCGCGCAATGACGAGATCGTCGAGCTCCGCGTTCGCGATTTCGATCGGACCCTTGACCGCGTCGTGCCACGCGACGACGCCGTCGCCAGGATTGCGAAACCGGAACACGGGCGCGACGTCCGCCGGCGGCGTGCGCCCCTGCGCGTTCTCGGGGCGCCAGCGGCCGTCGTAGCGCGGCTTCTCGCCGCGCGCCATCTGCTCGGCGCGCAGCGCGTCGAGCTCGGCGGGCGTCGTGTAGCAGCGATAGGCGAGCCCGCGCGCCAGCATGTCGTCGAGCACCCCGCGATAGCGGTCCATCCGCTGCATCTGGTAGTACGGGCCCTCGTCGTAGTCGAGGCCGAGCCACGCCATTGCATCGACGATCGCCCGCTCGGCCTCGACGGTGGAGCGCTCCTGGTCGGTGTCCTCGATCCGCAGGATGAAGGTGCCGCCGTGATGGCGCGCGAACGCCCAGGGGAACAGCGCCGAGCGGATGTTGCCGAGATGCAGGAAGCCGGTAGGGCTCGGCGCGAAGCGAGTACGGACGGCGGTCACGATATTGGCGGTCCGGCGAAGGGACGGCGCACAGTGCCGATGGTGGTCACGATGAGAAGGTGTCGCGCAGCCGTTACCATTCTAGCCCGGCATCGTTCCGAGGCTTCGTCATGATGGTCGCCGTGTTCGCGGCACTGTTGTGCGCGTTCGTCGCCGGCTGGTTCGGCCGCCGTCGGCTCGCGGCCGCATGCATCGGCGTCGTCCTCGCGCTCGGACTGGTGTGGTCGCGTCCCGATGCTGTTTACGGATTCCAGCGCAGGTCCAGCGTCGTCGGCAGTGCCGGATTCGGCGGCTCGTCGTGCAGCGGCACCGGTCCGGGCGTGTGCCCATGCGGCCAGAACCTTGCACGCCGCCGCGCTTCGGCTTCGTTCGCGTTGACGGGAATCGCCTCGTAGTTGCGCCCGCCGGGGTGGCTCACGTGATACGTGCAGCCTCCAAGTGCCCGCTGCGATCCCCGGTCCACGAGATCGAAGCGCAGCGGCGCGTGCACGCCAATCGTCGGATGCAGCGCGGACGGCGG
>Ga0070664_100005604_pt1 | contig 10096 bp, 7 predicted proteins | sample KBSC73metaG_FD_65863 | JGI IMG/M metagenome (GOLD analysis project Ga0070664, IMG submission 65863) | Corn rhizosphere microbial communities from Kellogg Biological Station, Michigan, USA - KBS C7-3 metaG | ecosystem: Host-associated > Plants > Roots > Rhizosphere > Soil ... | reverse complement strand
CGGGTATCCGCGACCTGGTAGAACTCCTCGAAGATGCGGGCAAGATCGGCGGGTGCGATGCCGATGCCGCTATCGACGACGACGATGGCAACGTCGCGTCCGCGTCGGCGCGCGCCCAGCACGACACCGCCGCGCCGCGTGTAGCGCACGGCATTCGCAACCAGGTTGCCCACGATGCGTTCCAGCAGCGCCGGATCGCTGTTGACGGCCAGGCGCGTGCGCGCGACGCGCAGCACCAGCCCGCGCGCTGCGGCCTGCGGCGCGAACTCCGCGGCGACGCGCTCGAAGAGCGGCGCCAGCGGTACGTCGCAGCGTTCCGGCGACAGCGCGCCGGCCTCGAGGCGCGACAGGTCGAGCAACTGTCCAAACTGCGTCTCGAGCGCAGCGATGCCGCTTTGGACGTTATCGACGAGCGACTGCCACTCCGTCTGGCGTGCGCGTGCCGCCAGCGCCGCGGCGTACAGGCCCAGGGCGTGCAGCGGCTGGCGCAGGTCGTGGCTCGCGGCGGCCAGCAGCTGGCTCTTCGCGCGGTCGGCGGCCTCCGCAGCGGCACGCGCCTCCAGCGCCGCGCGCGTGCGGTCCTTCAGCTCGCCGATCAGGTCGAGGTTCTCGTAGCGGATCGTGAGCGAATGCGTGAGCACGTCGTTGAGGCGATGTCCGAAGCCGACGACGAAGCCCAACACGACCGCCAGCACGACGGCCGTGAACACGTGCGCCGAATCGCCGACCGCGGCCACGCGCACGATCAGCGGCACGAGCGCGGGCAGCACGAAGCCGTAGAACGACGGTTTGTAGACGGACGTCAGGTTGAGGCCGCCCATCACCACACCGAACAGGCACACGATGAGCAACGCCTGGTGCGCGAGCGACTCGGGAAACACGAGGACTGCGACCGCTCCCCACAGCGCACCGCCGATCGTCGACCCGATCGCCCAATACCAGCCCCAGCGCGGCGCCGCTGCGGGGCCGGGGCGAATGCGCTGCCATGCGCGCAACAGCAGCGTGCGCCACGTCTGGTTGAGCGCGACGAGCGCCGCCCATGCGCCGAGAATCGCATGCGGTGCCTGGTCCCACATCACGCCGCAGAAGATCGCCGCGCCGAGGCCCATCGACAGCGTCACGCGATGACCGTGGCCATACAGCGTCGCGACCTGGTCGCAGCGCGCGCGCAGCAGCAGCGCGGGATGGCAGGCCGCGAGCGGAGACATGCGCGGCTCCCGCGCGATCGTCAGTGAGCGTCCGTTCCTTCGACCGCCACGCCGCGTCGCGCGAGCTCCACGATGGCTTGCGCCCGCGAATGCACGTTGAGCGCCTTGAGGATCGCGCTGACGTGGACCTTGACGGTGCCCTCGGACAGCCGCAGGTCGCGGCAGATGAGCTTGTTCGGCTTGCCCTGCACGAGCAGGCGCAGCACTTCCGCCTGGCGCTGCGTCAGCCCCAGCGCCTGCGCGGGCACGCCGTCGACACGTGCCGGCGGACGCGCGTAGGCGCGCGTCACGCTGGAGCCGCCCGACAGCACCATGCGTACCGCGTCGAGGAGCTCCTCCGCGCTCGCGGTCTTGGCGACATAGCCGCGCGCGCCGGCGGCCATGGCGGCACCGACCGTTGCACGATCGTGCGTCGCCGACAGCACGAGCACCGGGATGCGCGGGAAGTCGCGTACGAGCTCGGCGAGCAGGTCGAGGCCGTGCGCGCCCGGCAGCGTGAGGTCGAGCAGGATCAGTGCGCAGTCGGGATGCCGCGCCAGCGCAGTGAGCGTGGAGTCGCGATCCTCCGCCACGATGACATCGACACGCGGATCCAGCGCGGGCAGCGCACGGACGAGCGCCTGCTGCATCAACGGATGATCGTCGACGGCGATGAGCTTCATGGGTGTCCTCCAGCGGGGCGAAGCGGAGCGTGCCGGCGGTGTGGCCCGCCGTGCAGGAGCGCCAGCGCATCATCGCCGTGGCGCTTGCCGACGCAACCTGCCAGATTCGACAGCGTGAGCTAGGAGCCCCAGTACGCAAACGCCGCCCAATAGAGCGGGCTCGCAAATGGCGTCGAAGTCCTGGGCATCGCGCGCAGCCGGGCCCGCAATTTGAGCGCAGTCGGATCCGAACCGCTCCCGACCTGCTCGTCGAGGTGGGCGATCAGACGCTGCGGACCGCATCCCGAAGCCAGCATTGAGCCTGCCGCAATGCTTCCGGTGGATGGAGGCCGTCTTTACGCCATAGAGCATAGAAACGAGTCATGAGGAGAAACGTGCTCACGTCGTACGCGCCTATCGCCTCCTCGACGTCCGCGGTGTTGCCGCGTCGGCGAAACCGCTCGGCCAGCATGCCGGCAAGGTTGTTCGAGAAGACCGAGCGCTCGTAATCACTCGCGCTGCCGCCCGTTTCTTGCAGGCCTCGCGATACGCATCCACGGCATGGTCGAGGTACGTCGGATCTTGCGACCGTACGTATTCGCGCCTGAAGTCGTCGCCGAGGGCGTTGGCGAGGTAGTGCGGGGAGGCGTCGTCGAAATCGGAGGCCGACGGCACGGGCCAGGCTCCTGGCGCGATGACGCGGGCCAATCAGCCCGAGCGCGCGAAGCCGGTCTTCTGCTGCTCGCCCACTTCGCGCTTCAACGCGCGCAGGCGCGCGTCCACGACGGACGCCTGGTAGAAGTCGCCGTCCTTCGATTTCGCGGCGAGCTCGAACTGATCGATGGCACCCTTGAGATTGCCTTGCCAGGCGTAGTACTCGCCCTGGTGGCGATGTTCGCTCATCTGCTTGTTGAGGCCACCGTACGCACGCGCGGCGACGAGATGCAGCGGACCGTCGCTTGGAAAGCGCACCATTTGCCGCTCCGCGAACGCCGCCGCGTCGCCGTAGCGGCCGGCCTTGATCAGCGCGTCCGGATAGTCGTAGACGAGCTGCATCTTGTTCGGATAGCGCGCGAGCGCGGACTCGAAGCGCTTGATGGCGCCGGCGATGTCGCCACTGTCGAGCATCACGTGCGCGGCCATCGCCTCGATCATCGGATGCTCGACGCCCATGCGCTCGAGCTTGGCCAGCTCGGTCTTCGCGCGCGCATAGTCCTGAGCGCGCAGCAGCGCGGCGACCAGTCCGTAATGCGTGGCCACCTCGTTGTTGTACTTGCGCTGCGCCAACGACTCGTCGAAGTAGGCGACGGCGTCGCGCGCCTCGCCTTCGTAGCTGCGCAACAGCGCCCGGACCATGTGGAAGTCCAGCGAGTCCACCACCTGTCGATAGCGGTGTCCCTGCGCGCGCGCCTCGGCCTCCGCGATGCGCTCGTAGGTCAGGGGATGCGTGCGCAGGTAGTTGGGCGCATTGCCTTCGGTGAACCGCACGGCCTTCTGCATGCGCTTCATGAACGAGGCCATCGCGCCGACGTCGAAGCCCGCGGCATCCAGGCGCTGGAAGCCGATGCGATCGGCCTCGTACTCGTTCTCGCGCGTGAAGTTGAGCGCGGTCTGGGTAGCAAGTGCCTGGGAGGCGGCGATGGCGCCTGCGGCCGCGTCGTTGCTGGAGCTGCCGCCGGCGCGGGACGCGAGGATCGCGAGCGCGAGGCCCGCGAGCGTCATCAGCATCGTGTCCTTCTGCGCGGTCACCATGCGCGCGACGTGATGCTGCGTCACGTGGCTGATCTCGTGCGCGAGCACCGCCGCGAGCTCGGATTCGTTCTGCGTGAGCAGGATGAGGCCGGTGTGCACGCCGATGTAGCCGCCCGGCAGCGCGAACGCGTTAATCGACGGGTCGTTCACCGCGAAGAACTCGAAGTCCTGCTTGATGTCCTTGGACGCGCTCGTGATGCGGTGGCCGAGCTGCTGCAGGTAGTCGTTGACCTCCGGATCGTTCATCACCCCGCCGTTGGCCCGCGCCTGCTGCATGATCGTCTCGCCGAGCTTGCGCTCCTGTGCGGGCGACATGCTCGACTGCACCGAATCGCCGAGATCGGGCAGCGACGCGGGCCCGGACGGCTCGCTGGGCACGGGCTTGGGCGGCGGCGTGACGCCGTATTGCGGTAGGGCGTCGTCGGCGGCGGCCGCGGGCGGCGCCAGCGGCGCGACGGGCGTCAGCGCGAGGGCTACGGCGAGCGCGATTGCGACGGCGCGGGGACGCAAGCCGGCGGACAGGTTCATGGAGCGTGGCGAGGTCACGGGAATGGCGATGCTAAGATGCCGCACCCGCAATCGAGTTCAAGCCGCGAGGCCTCAAAAAAGCGCGCACGATGCCGCGTCGATCGAAAGCCCCGCCTGCGCAAGTTGCGCGCGCCGCAAGGCCCCGGCCGTCAGCGCAGGAGGGTCATTTTACCCACTTCGACGCCGCCGGACAGGCGCGCATGGTCGATGTCGGCGCCAAGGATGTAACGAAGCGTGTGGCGCGCGCGGCGGGACGCATTGCGATGCAGCCGGCGACGCTGGCCGCCATCCGGGCGGGCACGGCGCGCAAGGGTGACGTGCTGGGCGTCGCACGCATCGCGGCCATTCAGGCGTCCAAGCGCACGGCCGACCTGATCCCGCTCGCGCATCCGCTGCCGCTGACACGCGTGAGCGTGACGTTCGATTACGAGGACGATGCGGTCACGATCGAAGTGACTGCGGAAACGATTGCGCGCACGGGCGTCGAGATGGAGGCGCTCACCGCGGTAGCCGCCGGGCTCCTCACGATCTACGACATGTGCAAGGCCGCCGACCGCGGCATGCGTATCGAAAGCGTGCGGCTGCTCGAGAAGTCCGGCGGCAAGTCGGGGCACTTCGTCGCGCCGGACTGACTCACCAGTTCCACATCGACCCGTCCTCCAGGCGATTCACCGGCAGCGCGGCGGCGCGATACGGATAGCGCGCCGCGAGCGCTTCGTCGATGTCCACGCCGTGTCCCGGCGCGTCGCCCGGATGCAGATAGCCGTCGGCGAACGTGTAGGCGTGCGGGAACACGGCGTCCGTCTCGTCGGTGTGGCGCATGTATTCCTGGACGCCGAAGTTCGGCACCCACAGGTCGAAGTGCAACGCGGCGCCCATGCAGACGGGCGACAGATCGGTCGCCCCGTGCGAGCCCGTCCGCACCTGGTAGAGCTCCGCGAGATGCGCGATGCGACGCAGGTGCGAGATCCCGCCGGCGTGCACGACGGTCGTGCGCACGAAGTCGATGAGCTGGTTCTGGATCAGCGCCTGGCAGTCGAAGATCGTGTTGAAGATCTCGCCGACCGCGATGGGCGTGACCGTGTGCTGGCGAATGAGGCGGAAGGCGTCCTGATTTTCGGCCGGCGTGGGGTCCTCGATCCAGAACAGGCGATAGGGCTCGAGCGACTTGCCCAGACGCGCGGCCTCGATCGGAGTGAGACGATGATGCACATCGTGCAGCAGATGATGCGTGAAGCCGAAGCGCGTGCGCAGGGCGTCGAAGAGCTTCGGGACGTGGCTGAGGTAGCGCGCCGTCGACCACACGTTCTCCGTCGGCAGCGCGGCATCGGCGGGCTCGTAGAACAGCTTGTCCTTGGCGACGCCGTACGTCGACGCGAGGCCCGGGATGCCCGACTGCGCCCGGATCGCCTTGTAACCCATGTCGATGTAGCGCGCGACCTCGTCGGCGGTCTCGGCGATGTCGCGGCCGTTCGCGTGGCCGTACACCATGACGCCTTCGCGGCTCGCGCCGCCGAGCAGCTGGTACAACGGCAGGCCGGCGAGCTTGCCCTTGATGTCCCACAGCGCGGTGTCGACCGCCGCAATCGCCGTCATCGTCACCGGGCCGCGCCGCCAGTACGCGCCCCGGTACAGGTATTGCCAGACATCCTCGATGCGCGCGGGATCGCGGCCGACGAGCGCGGGCGCGACATGCTCGGAAAGGTAGGCGACCACCGCCTGCTCGCGTCCGTTCAGCGTCGCATCGCCGATGCCGTGCACCCCTTCGTCGGTCTCGATCTTGAGCGTCACGAAGTTGCGGCCCGGGCAGGTGACGATGACGCGGCAGTTCGTGATCTTCATGGCGCTGGATCAGAATGAGGGAGAGCGGCGGGACGGCGTGGGGTCCAGTGGCCCGACCACTTGACCACAGTATAAGCCGCGACTACCATCGCCGTCGATACCCCAGGAGGAATCGCGTGCCGTTGCAGGCCGTCGAGCCGAAACGGCTGTATCGGCAGATCGCCGATCAGCTCGCGCAACTGATCGCCAGCGGCGAGTTTCCCGCGGGCTCGCGGCTGCCTGCCGAGCGCGAGCTGGCGGTGTCGCTCGGCGTGTCGCGCACCTCCGTCCGCGAAGCCATCATCTCGCTCGAAATGAGCGGCCTCGTCGAGGTGCGCGTCGGCACCGGCATCTTCGTCATGGGCGCGCGCGACACCGCGCCGCGCGCGCGCGAGGACGCCGGTCCCGGGCCGTTCGAGCTGCTCAATGCGCGCAAGCTGGTGGAAGGCGAGATCGCCGCGCTCGCGGCGCGCACCGCCAAACCCGCCGACATCGCCGCGCTCAAGGAAAGCGTCGCGCGCATGGCCGCCAGCGTCGACGACTTCGCCCGTCGCGAAGCAGAGGACGAAGCGTTCCATCGCCTGCTCGCCAAGGCCACCGGCAACGGCTCGCTGGAGCTGGTGGTCGAAGGCCTCTGGAACCAGCGTGCGGAGCTGTGGGGCCGGCTGCAGCAGCATTTCCACACCACCGAGCTCGCCGAGCGTACGATTCGCGACCACGGGGCGATCGCCGCCGCCGTGGCGGCCCACGATCCGGACGCCGCCCGCGCGGCGCTTCATCGTCACCTGTCGCGCGTCGTGCGCGAATTCCAGCGTGGCGTGGAGCGCGAGGAATCCGCGGAGCGCGCGCGCGCGTCCGCTCCCGGCACCAGGACCGCGCGTCGCGCGGGCCGTCCTTCCACCGCGGCCGGCAGCCTCGGCGCGCGCAAGTCCCCGCTCAACCCAAGGAGGAGTTGATGACCACATCAAGCAAACCTTTTGCGCCGCGCCGCATCGTGCTGCGCAGCGTCGCCGCTGCCCTGGCGCTCGGCGTCGCAGCGAGCGTCGGCGCGCAAGTGCCGCCGTTGCCCAAGAGCCCCGTGACGCTCAACATCAGCGATCCGGCCGGCGATCTCGCGCTGACGCAAGCGGCCATCGACCTGTATCAGAAGAAGCACCCCGAGCTCCTGTCGAAGGTCAACATCGTCCGCGCCACTGCGCCTGAGCTGCCCGGCAAGCTCAAGGCGATGCAGGCCGCGAACCGCAGCGACATCGACCTCGTGCTGACCGGCACGGATTTCCTTGCAGCTGGCATCGAGCAGGGACTCCTGGTGAAGATTCTCCCCGATTACTCCGCGAAGTTCCCGAACCTGACCCAGAACTATCAGCCGGCTGCCGCGAAGATGCAGGAGCTCGCGCAGGGTTACGGCGTCGAGGTCACTTTCATGCCGGCAGGGCCTCTTCTCGAATACAACCCCGCCGAGGTCAAGCCGCCACCGACGACGCCGCAGGAGCTGCTCGCGTGGTGCAAGGCGAATCCCAACCGCCTCATCTACGCTCGGCCCGCGAACTCGGGACCCGGGCGCACCTTCATCATGGGCCTTCCGTACATCCTCGGCGACAAGGACCCGAAGGATCCGGTCAAGGGTTGGGACAAGACATGGGCGTTCCTGAAAGAGCTCGATTCGTGCATCGAGTACTACCCGACCGGCACGGGCGCGGTGATGAAGGAGCTCGGCGAAGGCTCGCGCGACATGACCGTGACCATGACGGGTTGGGATCTCAATCCCCGCATCCTCGGCATCGTTCCCAAGGATTACAAGGTGACGCCATTCAAGGGCATGACCTGGGTCAACGACGCGCATTACATGGTCATCCCCAAGGGTGTCGCGCCGGAGAAGGTCGCGGTGGCGCTGGATCTGATGGCTTTCCTGCTGACGCCGGAAGCACAGGCATACACCTACGACAAGGGTTACTTCTATCCGGGACCCGCGGTCAAGAACGTGCCGCTGTCGATGGCGCCGAAGGAGAGCCAGGACGCCGTCAAGGAATTCGGAAGGCCCGAGTACGACAAGTGGCTGACCGAGTTCCCGCATACGCAATCGCTCGAGGCCAAGGCGCAGGTCGAAGCGTTCCGCATCTGGGACGAGCAGGTCGGAGCGAAGATCAAGAAGTGACGCGGACGTGACGCGGGGACGCCGTGGCGTTGTCGCAGGCGGGGATCCGGTGATCGCAACGACGCCGGGTCTTCGCTTTCGCGGGACAGACGAAACGACATGAAACACGACTTTTCCGAGCTCAGGCTCGACAACGTGACCCGCCGCTTCGCAGGTGCCGGCGGCAAGGCGTTCAATGCGCTGTCCGAGATGAATCTGACGATCCGGCGCGGCGAATTCATCTGCCTGCTCGGACCGTCGGGCTGCGGCAAGTCGACGGCGCTGAACTGCATCGCGGGGCTGCTGCCGCTGTCCGGGGGCAGCATCTGGCTCGACGACCAGCGCATCGACACGCTGCCGCCCGAGCGGCGCGGCTTCGGCATGGTGTTCCAGAACTACGCGCTGTTCCCGCACATGAGCGTGGCGAGGAACGTCGGGTTCGGATTGAAGATGCGCGGGGCGCCGTCGCAGGACATCGCGGCGCGCGTCGACCGCGCGCTCAAGCTCGTCCAGCTCGTCGGGCAGGAGCACAAGCTGCCCGGCCAGCTGTCGGGCGGTCAACAGCAGCGCGTCGCGATCGCCCGCGCCATCGTGATCGAGCCGCCGCTGATCCTCATGGACGAGCCGCTGTCGAATCTCGACGCGAAGCTGCGACTCGAGACGCGCGCCGAGATCCGCCGCATCCATCGTGAGCTCGATCGCGCGACGATCTACGTCACCCACGACCAGGACGAGGCATTGTCGCTCGCCGACCGCATCGTCGTCATGAAGGATGGCGTGGTGCAGCAGGTCGCGTCGCCGCAGGAGGTCTATGGTCAGCCGGCGAACCTGGATGTCGCGAGGTTCATGGGCTACCGCAACGTGGTCGAGTTCGGCGTCGAACGCGAGGACGGTCGCCAGGTGGTGCTCGCCCGCGACGGCGTGCGCATCATCGGCACGCGCCAGCAGCCGCTCGCGAAGCACGCCTACGTCGCGATGCGGCCGGAGGAGATCGTCGTGACCGAGCGCGCGGATGGCGTCAACACGCTCGTCGGTCGTGTCGACGTGGTCGAGTACGGCGGCCGCGACTCGCTGGTCGACGTGGTGACGTCGGACGGAACCCGTCTGCACGTTCGTACGCCCGTGCCTGTCGCGGTCGGCGATAGCTTGCGCCTGCACTTGCCGCCGGAGCGTGCGCTGGTCTATCCCGCTGCCGTATGACGACCGGCTCGCCACCGCTTGCGCGTGCGCCGTTCGAGCGCGCGCTGTGGCTGGTCGTTCCGGCCACCCTGTTCATGCTGCTGGTCTTCGTCTATCCGTTCCTGTACGGCCTGTGGCTGTCCTTCGAGCCGAAGGAAGCGCTGACGCTCGACAACTATCGCAAGTTCTTCAGCGACACCCGGCTGTGGCCGACGGTCTGGACCACGCTGCGGCTTGCGTTGCCCGCAACGCTCATCAACGTGTTCGTCGCCCTGCCGATCGCCTACAAGATGCGCACGAAGTCCCGCTACCAGCGCTTCGTCGCAACGGTCCTCGTGATCCCCATCACCCTCGGCACGGTGCTGATCGCCGAGGGCATGCTCACGTACTTCGGGCCGAAGGGCTGGCTATCGCAGACCCTGCAGTTCCTGCATTTGTACGAGGGGCCGATCCGCCTCACGCACAACTACTGGGGGGTGCTGATCTCGCTGGTCATCTCGGGCTTTCCGTTCGCGTTCCTGCTGATCCTGTCGTACATCACCGGCATCGACCCGGTTCTGGCGCGAGCCGCGGCGACGCTCGGTGCAAACCCAACCGAGCAGTTCAAGCAGATCTATCTGCCGCTGCTCGCGCCCGGGCTCGCGATGTGCTTCTGCCTGTCTTTCGTCCAGGCGTACTCGGTCTTCCCGTCCGCCGTGCTGCTGGGCGCGCCTGCCGGCCCGACGCGGGTGATCTCGATCGCGGCGTACGAGGCCGCATTCGAGCAGTACGACTATTCGCTGGCGTCGGCGATCGCGATGATCATGGGCTTCGTGCAGCTGATCATCGTGGCC
>Ga0070664_100005600_pt1 | contig 10098 bp, 9 predicted proteins | sample KBSC73metaG_FD_65863 | JGI IMG/M metagenome (GOLD analysis project Ga0070664, IMG submission 65863) | Corn rhizosphere microbial communities from Kellogg Biological Station, Michigan, USA - KBS C7-3 metaG | ecosystem: Host-associated > Plants > Roots > Rhizosphere > Soil ... | reverse complement strand
GGCGGCGGCGGCGGTGGCGGCGGCTCGGCATCAGGCTTCGATCCATTCCAACCCAGCAGCCACTTGAGGAGCCACACGACGAGCACGATGGGCAGAACGATCTTGAGCGCCAGGAGCCCGAACGACAGGACCGCCGAGAGAATCGCCAGTAGCGCCCCGCCGATCAGGAACACCAGAATGAACGGCATTCCGAAGAGCGCGAGCATGAGAAGAATCGGCAGCGCCAGCACCGCGAGCACCATGAGCACGGGCAGACCCACCATCTTCAACACGAATGCGATTGGGACCAGAATCCCGAGCGAGCCGAGGCTCTTGAGCAACCACTTGAGGAGTGCCCATTTGAGCAGCAGGCTCTTGATCAACGTCCACATCGGCTTACCTCGTGTCAGGATGGTGGATGCGTCACCCTACGGCACGGCCCTCCACGGCGGTTTCATCGAATTCCGGCGGGGGTCGGCGTGAGCCCATCGGGATCCGCTCACCACGATCCGGGCCCACAATCGGCAACCGAACGAGCCGCGGCGATAGTCGACGCCCCCACTGAGCCCATCTCGCTTCCCAACGGCCACCTGATCCGCATCGGAACCGCGGGGTGGACCGACAAGACCCTGTTGCCCGCTGGCCTCTTCTACCCGGACGGGGTCGACACACCCGAGGACCGCCTTAGGTACTACGCGAGTCGCTTTCCGCTCGTGGAGATCGACTCGTCGTATTACGGGCTTCCGGTCCGCCGAAACTCTGATTTGTGGGTGGCTCGCACGCCGGACGGTTTCCAGTTCGACATCAAGGCCTATGCGCTCATGACCGGCCACCCAACCGAGGTGGCGCGCCTTCCGCGCACGTTGCGCGAGGCGCTGCCCGCATCGATCGCGTCGCAGCGCCGGGTTTACCCGCGCGACCTGCCTCCCGAGATCTACGACGAAGTGTGGACAATCTTTCGCGACGCCATCCAGCCTCTGATCGACGCCGGCAGGCTCGGCTCGGTGTTGCTGCAGTACCCGCAGTGGTTCATGCCCGGGACTGCGGCGCGCAACGCGCTGGTGGAGGCGCGCGATCGGCTCGATGGCATCCCGTGCACCATCGAGTTTCGGAACCGCGGGTGGTTCGAGTCGCGAAGCCGGAACCGCACACTCGAGTTCCTGTCCGATCACGCATTGCCGTACGTGATCGTCGACGAGCCGCAAGGACTGCCTAACAGCGTTCCGCCCGTCGCGGCCGTCACCGCACCGAGCCTCGCGATCGTCCGCTTTCATGGCCGTCGCGACGACGTGTGGAACAGGCGCGGTGTGAGCGTTGCCGACAAGTATCGATACCTCTACGACAGAGACGAGTTGGCGAGTTGGGTGCCTCGCGTGCTGGAAGTGGCCGATAGGGCCGACGAGACGCACATCGTCTTCAATAACTGCTATGCGAACTACGCCACGACGAACGCGCGCGAGATGAGCGCCATGCTGGCTGCAGCGGCGTACGACTGACCCGCGGGCGGGGCGTGCCCTTCCTTCCCCTCGGGTCGTCAACGGGATGGCCCGCCTGAAGAACCGACCGAACCGCGGGCCGCCCGTTGTCCCCAGCAGGATCAATGAGCGAGCCAAGAAATCGGGCGACCACACCGCCCTCAGTGACTGGACGCCGGCGCCGCTTTACCGGCGCCCATCCGTATCCGGCGCTACCGAAGTCGCGGTTGCCGCTCGTGCGCGGTGTGCTGTTGCTCACCTGGGCGGCATTCCTCGCATTGCTCGATGCGCTTGGCGGTCTTCTTCCCGGCCGTCGCCCCAAACGAGGGCCCTCGCGGAAAGCCCGGGAGGAGCCTCGGCAGCCATCGCGGACACCGCGCATGCCCTCGTTGACACCCACATGATGACAGTGTCGTACGAAACCTTGGGCAGCCCGTGCTCCGCCATGCCTAACGTCCAAGTCCCGCGGCCTCGACCGTTCCCGGTCACGCCGTGCGAGACGCTTCATCTCCCCCACGTCTCTGAATCGCTGTCGTAGGTCATGCCCCGCCCGGTTTCGCTGCTGGTCCCACTGTATCTTGGCGTCACTTTCATCGGCGCCAGCGCCACGCCGCGCTCGATTATTCCGGCTGCCGCTGCCGCTGACATGACCACCGTCGCAACGCCGTCGCGCGCGAGATGGGAGCGTCGCGTCACACGGCCGGTGCGGGTGTACATCCAGTCCGGCCGCTCCGTTTCCGGCTGGCACCCCGACCTGATTGACGCGGTATGGTCAGGCTTCCGCCACTGGTCGACCGAGGGCGTACCAGTTCGCTTCACCCGGGTGGCCTCCGAGTCGGATGCCGACGTCGTCGTGGAATGGGTCGACGGCCTCCCTGGGAACTGCATTGGCAAGACTTGGCGCGAGGACGTTGGGTTCGAGATCACGACCGCGCGCATCACCCTCGCGCTTCACGACAGCCGTGGCCGAGTGCTGACCGCCGAAATGCAGCGTGGCGCCGCCCTCCATGAGATCGGGCACCTGCTCGGGCTCGAGCATGTGAGCCACCGGGATTCCATCATGTACCCGCAGGTGTGGGTCACCGACATCTCGGCCGGCGATCGCAACGCGCTGCGCGAGCTGTACGACTCCCGGTCAGGACGCGCTGCGGACTGACCGCCTCCGTGGTCAAGCGTCAGGAGCTCAGCGCTCATCGCCCCCGTGGGAGTCGTGACCAAGCTCACGCCGCGCGACGAGCTTGAACGCCAAGGGATTTAGAGGCGTAAGAAACCGCTCGAGCTGCCCGTTTGGCGGTTCTCGTTGAACGTGCCGAATGTCGCGCGCTTGGAGTCGAAGAGGTTCGTAACTACTCCCGAAACCGACCACCCCGCGCGAGTGTAGCCGAGACGTGCGTTGGCGACGAAATAGGAATCCATCGGCGTCGTCTCGTTCGTCCCGCCGGCGGTGTAGTTCGTCGTCAATCCGCGGACGTTGGGGTCGGGCGCCTGGTTCACGTTGAAGCGTTCCCCACCTGAGCGCCGGAAGTACGCGGTCAGTGACGCGTGCCCGCTACCCACAGGTGTGTAGCCTGAAAGCGCCAGCTGCTGCGCGTCGAGGTCGTCGAAGTCGCCGGGGGTGAAGTTGATCTGGGGCGCCGTGTCGAACATGCTCTCGGGGAGAGAGCCCGCGGTCTCCGCTCGGGACCTGATGGCATAGGCCTGCAGACTCACCCCGCTCCGCCCGTGAGTGTCCAAGGTTCAGAAAGCCGTTGTAGTTGCGGGCGCCGGTGGCCTGTCGCCAACCCTCCTCCGCTCGTACCCGCCGCTCAGGTAGTATTCCCACGCGCTCGTCGTTTGCCCGGCGACCGAAGCTTCCGCAACCGAGACGCCGGCTTGCGCGCCTAACGCGTCGGGAAGGAGGCGCAGCTCCCAGGTATCTATCTCGCGGGCGGTAATGATGGAGATCCGAGCGAGAACACGCGAGCTCACCGTCGGGGCGGCGGTGGGTGCAAGGCCGGTGAGCACGATCAGCGCCGCGACCACATACAGGTCTGGCTGACCAAGCCGACACAGCCATACATTGGCGGGTGCGATCGATGCCCGCTCGCCGCTCTTCCGGCGTCATAATCGGCCGGCGGTTGCCGGGTCGGGCTGACCGGGCGGTGGACGCGGCCGGTTTTGGACGGCGCGGTCCGTCTACTGCGTCATCTGGATGCACGTCGCGCCACGCAAGCTTCGCTCACGTGGCGCCACGAGGTGACCGGACTGGCTTCGGCTTTATGGGACAGTGGGCCTGGGTAGAGTTGAACTACCGACCTCACGCTTATCAGGCGTGCGCTCTAACCACCTGAGCTACAGGCCCCTGAAGAGGGCCGAAAGCTAGCCGTGGGTGGGAGTTAAGTCAACCGATGCAACGTCGGTAATCAAGTGAGCCCAGCCGTACAGGGAACAGAAATTGCCCGCCCGGTGGTAATCCAGTTCGCGCACGCGATCGATCACACGCGGCTGCCCCGCAGAGCGTTCGTCAGCCCCCAATTCAGACGCGCTCGCGACAGATTTTGCGGTTAGGTCATACAGGTCTCGAGAGCACGGTATTTCATGGTGGACCGATTTGGAGGCAGCGTCGTGATCACAATCATCATCCTGGCGCTGCTCACGATATCCATACTCATTGGGTGGGTTGTGGCGCGCAGGCGCCGAGCCGCGGCGCTGCGGAACCGCGAGGAGATTCCGCTCTTCACGATTCCAGCATCGCAGATTCCGGGGCTACCGCGGCCAAGCACCGCGGCGGCTCGCATGGGTATTCCGACGACGCCGTTCGAGCCCCCCGAGACGCCGGTGAGATCGGGCGCCATCGATCGCGATGGTCGACTCGCGCCCGCGGCCGCGACGGTTCGCACGCGCGACGGAGGCGTCTCCACGGAGCCACGACCAACCCGTGCCGAGGAGCCGGTCTCGATCGACGACGAGATGGGCGAGGCAGTCGAAGGCGCGTCAATCCGCTTCTGGCGTCCGGCCGACGGCACCCTGCAGTTCCTTCCTGGTCGCCTCGAAATCGCGGCAGGGCGCGATGCCGGCCAGGAGATTCGATTCGTTCGCACCGGTGGCCCGGATGGCACCTGCATAACGTTTGGCCGAGCCGACGGTCCACCATATCGTCACGTTCAACTTCGTGAGCCAACCGTGAGCAGGTCCCACGCACGCATGGTCCTCGATCACCCAGGCAGCGGCTCGCGCGACGGGAGCTCAACCCAGGCACGGTGGCGCCTGGAAAACCTCTCGTCGACCAACCCTGTCGTGATCAACGGTCGATCGCTGGATGCGAAGGGCGGCGCCACGGCGTCGGTCATGTTATCGGAGGGCGATCGCATCGAGATGGGCGAGGTCGCCTTCGTTTTTCGCGAACGCTAGTCTTCTGCACGTGAGGCCGTCCCGCATCGATTGGCTGGTGTTGCAATGGTGTTGAGATTTCGAGCTGGCTGATGCTTAGTGATACCGGAGCGAACGTCGCGACGACCGATCTCGGGACCGAATACGAGATACTCGGCGAGCTGGGCCGCGGTGCTACCGCGGTCGTGTATCGCGCGCGCGACCGTGAGCTCGGGCGCGAAGTCGCGATCAAGGTCATCCGCCCGAAGTACGCCGATGATGACGAGACCGTAGCTCGCCTGGCCCGCGAAGCGCGAACGGTCGCGCAGCTGCAGCACCCGAATATCGTCACGCTGTACGCGGTCCGGCGAATCCGTGATGGCAGCCTCGCGCTCGTTATGCAGCTGGTGCCGGGGCGTACGCTGCGCGAGATCCTCAACGATCGCGGCCCCTGCACCTTCGAGCGCACGGACCGTGTCCTTCGAGACATCGCCTCCGCGCTCTCGCACGCCCACGAGCGGGGATTCGTCCATCGCGACGTCAAGCCCGAGAACATCTTCATCGACGAGACGACGGGCCAGGCCATGCTGTCCGACTTCGGCGTCGCGCGGTCGCTGGAGCCGGATTCTCAGCTGACCGCGACCGGGACCGCGATCGGTACTCCGTCGTACATGTCACCCGAGCAGATCGACGGCACGGATCTCGACGGGCGCAGCGACTTGTATAGCCTCGGCCTGGTCGGATGGGAGATGCTCACGGGCCAGCGGCCATGGGATGGCGAAGGCCTGTACAGCGTCATCTACAAGCAGAAGCACGAGGAGCTTCCGCCGATCGACGAGCTGCGGAGCGATACGCCGGATCGCCTCATCTACCTCGTCGAAGGCGCGACACGGAAGAACGCCGCGGATCGCTGGTCCAACGCGGCCGAGATGCTCTCACAAGCATCGACCATCGTTCCCGAAGGAGGTTGGGCGCGCTGGCATTCGGAACGGCGCAAGAGACGGCGGACGCTGGTGTACAGCGCGGCCCGCGAGCGCGGCGATTCGATCCTCTCCGCAGCGCTGGAGACGATGCGGTTTCGTCGCGATGGTTCGACTCCGGCCGTTTCACCGGTTGCTCCGCCGCCTCGCGTCGCGCGAAAGCCAGCGGACCCGGAGGACATGCCGGCCCCGCTCTCGCCGTCAGTGTTTGATGAGGCTCTCGCGGCCGCACCGGAAGAGCGGCCGCGGCGGTCGGTGCTTGGCCTGTTCGTCGTCGCCGCACTCGTTGCGGCCGCCATCGTCGGAGGGCTCCGGGTCATGCGCGGTCGGGCGAATCCGCCGACCGATGCCGCCGTGCCAACCACATTTGCCGACAACGGCGGAGTCGAAGTGCCGGTGGCCCGTCAGCCGGCAATTCCCGATACGTCCGCCGCCGGGACGACCATCCCGGACACGGCGGCGCCTAACGCGGCCGCGCCGCCCGCGCTCGCAAGCCGCGACACCTCATCCAACCGGTCCGAGTCCGATTCGGTTCAGGCGCTCGACAGCGCGACGCAGCCATCGAAGGCACCCGTGTCTCGCGAAAGCGCCGCCGCAACGCCACCGGTTGCCAAGTTGCCAGAGCGGTCGCCGCAACGTCCGGCCGCCAGCTCGGGCGAGGTCAGCCGCGCCACGGCCGATAAGGCCGAGTTGCCGTCTCCTCGGGTGCTCGCGGTACCAGCACCGGGCGGCGCAAAGCCGGGCACACTCCCTCCGAGCGCTGGCGACAGCGGGCCGAAAATCGCGCCGACCGCTGCAGCCGCCTCGGTCGCGTTCCCGGCCGAACACGCGATCGTCGCCGCCGGCGGACGACACTCCTGCGCGGTCGAGACCAACGGCTCGGCCTATTGTTGGGGCGCGAACGATCAGGGGCAACTCGGTGATGGAACGCGCGATGACCACACCGCGCCGGCGTTGGTCGCGGGGGACCTGAGCTTTTCTCAACTCAGCGCGGGCGCGTCACACACGTGCGCCGTCTCACGAGACGGCGACGCGTACTGCTGGGGCAACAACGACCGCGGCCAGCTCGGCGACGCGACGACGCTGGAGCGCGACAGCCCTGTCCGCGTGGCGGCGCCGGAGCCCGTCAAGGCCGTGCGCGCCGGGTTCAGCCACTCCTGTGCCCTCGCCCGCAGCGGACAGATCTTCTGTTGGGGCTCCAATGCCTACGGGCAGCTCGGCACCGGTACGGGCCTAACGAGTCCACGAGCGACCGCCGTCGTCGGCGACCTTCGCTTCGGCGCGCTCGCGGTCGGGTGGAATCACACCTGTGCCATCACGCTTGGCGGCGACCTGTATTGCTGGGGCTCGAACAATGGGGGCCAGATCGGCGACGGAACTCGGGATGATCGGCGCACGCCCACGCGAGTGGGTGAAGGCACGCGCTTCATCTCGGTCGCGGCAGGCAATCAGCACACGTGTGCCGTGTCGACCGGCGGGGAGCTCTATTGCTGGGGGCGCAACAACTACGGCCAGCTCGCGACCGGCCAGGGCGATAGAACGCAGCCTACGCGCGTGTACGTCGGCGGCACGTTCACGACCGTGACCGCCGGCGCGGTACACAGCTGCGCAAAGACAACCTCGGGGCAGGTCTTTTGCTGGGGGAGAAACACGTTTGGACAGTTAGGCGACGGGACGACGATCGACCGGGTGGTGCCAGTCTACGTCTTGGGATTACCCGCCGTCGCGACCGTTCAGGCGACGGGCTCGCACACCTGCGCCGCTACCGCCGCCGGTGAGACCTATTGTTGGGGCTACAACGTCGAGGGGCAGTTAGGTGATGGCTCCAGAAACCACAGATCGCGTCCGGCACGCGTTTCCGCTGCGCCCCGTTGACTCATAGGCAACACAGACGAATGACGCGGTTCGGTCGTCCTTCCGCTTGGCCCGCAGCGATCGCCTTGGTCGCCATCGTCGGCACACGCGGCGACGCGCAGCAGCTGCCGGTGAAGCGAACGCTCTCCGCCGCGAGCACGCTGCCCTGTCCCGTGCCGGCTCCCGGGCTCACGGCATCGCGCAACGACACGCCAGACGTGCGACGGCTCATGGCGCTCGGCCACGAGGCGGCGATCGTCGGCGACAGCAAACAGGCACGGGATGCGTTCGTCGATGCCGCCAAACGCTCGCCCGGGGACGAACGCATCGCATACCAGCTCGGGCGCGCGTACGAGGACCTCGGCGAGCGGCCTAACGCGATCGGTGAATACTGCCGGTTCCTGGCGCTCGCGCCGCAGAGTGGCGACGCCGCCGACGTGCGCTCGCGGATCACGGCGCTCACCACGCCCACCGGATCGAATCCAGCCGGCGACCCGTCAGCGGTGGCGTTCAAGGCGGGGGTGGATCACCTGGACCAACGTCGCTGGCGCGAGGCTGCCGACGCGTTTGGCCGCGTGATCCAGACGCTGCCGCGCGCGGCCGAAGCGTATTACGACCGCGGTCTTGCGTTCGCGGCGCTCGACCAACGCGACGACGCCGTACGCAATCTGGAGCAGTATCTGGCAATTCGCCCTAGCGCAGAGGACCAGGCGCAGGTGCGCGCGCAGATCGATGCGTTGCGCAAGCCCACCTGGAGCGCCGGCACTGCTCTGCTCACAGGGTTCCTCGTGCCGGGACTCGGGCAGGTGTACACGTCGCGGCCCTGGATCGGCGTCGGCGTCGCAGCGATTGCTGGAACGTCGCTGGCGCTCGCGCTCCACTCGACCCAGGAAGACGTGGTGCGGGAGTTCCCGTTTCCGCCTGGATTTCCCGAAGAGAGTTACAAGGATACGATCACGGTGACGAAGCATCCGTATTACGCCGCCGGAATCGCGACGTTCGCGACGCTTACGATCGGGGCTGCGTTCGAGGCTGCTCGTTATGCACGCCGGTCTCACGCCCCCGTCGTCAAGACGGATGCTCGACCAGCCGCTCGCGTCGGGTCGCTGGAGCTGTTTTCACCGGACGTGGTCCCGACGCGCCGAGGGCTCGGGATACGTTGGACGGGTCGGATCGCCCTGCCACAGCCGGGAACCTGACCGTCCGTCGCTACCGGCGTCCCTTGGTGTGTAAAACACCTGGCGCATGGGATGGCCGACCCTAGCTTTGAGGTTCGAGGCGCTGATTCGTTGCGATGCGGCAGGCCCGCACGTGTGATAGGGGTGACGTGTCCGCACGTCGGGCTCGCCGAACTGACCTAGGGCCGGGCAGCAGGCTTTCGCGTCGTCTCCCACTATCCGGATCCGGGTGGAGGAATACCAAACCGTCTTGATCGCGTCCGGCGCGGCGATCCTCCTGATCGTCGTGTCGGGAATCGTCGTGGCTATGATCCGTCGCCGTCGACGCGCCCGCGCGGCAGCGAGCCCGTTACCGCTCATTCCGTTCTCGGCTGGCCATGATCGCGTTGCCGGGCCGCCGAGACCTGATCGGTCGCCCGGCGTGCCAGCGCCGAGCGCCTTCGATCGCCCAACCGCACCGACCCCTCCCTGGTCACCGCCCGTCGATGGCGGTGGCGGACCGCGTCAGCGGTCGCCATACGCGCCTCCGCCACAGAGCACCGCGCCGGTTGTGAGCTCGGGAGCGCCTGCGCCGGGTTCCACTCCGCTGTCGACCACGACGCAGCCTAACGATGCAGTCAATGGGGCCGCGTTCGAGGGCGCCTCGATGCGCTATTGGCGACCGGCGGACGGCACGTTGCAGTTCCTGCCCGGGCGGCTCGAGGTGATCACGGGTCGCGACACCGGGCATGAGATACGGTTTGTTCGTACGCCCGGTCCGGACGGGACGCGTGTCACATTCGGACGCGCGGAGGGCGTGCCCTATCGCCACATCCAGCTTCGTGAACCAACGGTGAGCCGGACGCATGCGCGGATGACGCTGGAGGTCAGCCCGCGGAATGGAGCGGACGCCTCGACGAATACGCCCCGCTGGCGTCTCGAGAATCTGTCGGCGACGAATCCGGTCGTGGTGAACGGGACTCCGTTGGCAGCGGACGAGAGTGAGCAGTGTTCGGTGATGCTCGACGACGGCGATCGTATCGAGATGGGCGAGGTGGTGTTCCGGTTTCGAGCGCGATAACGAGTGCGTGGACGTGGGTTCGAGGGGATGGCAAAGCCCCGGCATTCCGAAGCGGAATGCCGGGGCTTTGTATGCCTAACAATCGAATGTGACTCGTGGATGGCGCGACACGTGAGTGGTTTTCGGCGGCCCGGGGGCCGTCTACTCGCCGACTCCGTTAAGGAGGTGATCCAGCCGCAGGTTCCCCTACGGCTACCTTGTTACGACTTCGCCCCAGTCACTGC
>Ga0070664_100005595_pt1 | contig 10101 bp, 5 predicted proteins | sample KBSC73metaG_FD_65863 | JGI IMG/M metagenome (GOLD analysis project Ga0070664, IMG submission 65863) | Corn rhizosphere microbial communities from Kellogg Biological Station, Michigan, USA - KBS C7-3 metaG | ecosystem: Host-associated > Plants > Roots > Rhizosphere > Soil ... | reverse complement strand
CTCTTATGGAAAAGTTGTGAACCATTATGGATTGTTGCGATTATGAATGTTATAACAACATGGGGCGGACAGTTCATAGCAGGTATTTACAATTCTCCACAGGAACTGGCGCAACTCGCCGTTGCAAGAAATACAACCGTTCTTGTATCATTTATACAAGCTGCAATTAATAATGTGAGTGCGCCTCGCTTTGCTGTAATGTATAACCAGGGAAAAATGAACAAGCTAAAAAATTACGCAAGGAATACAACAAGATTAATGACATTAACATCATTGCCAATAACATTGTTTATCTGGTTTTTCCCGGGTTTTATTATGTCTATGTTTGGTAAAGATTTTACAGAAGGGATATGGCTTTTGCGTATTCTCGCTTTAGGGCAGTTTGTAAGTGTTATAAGTGGATCGGTAAGTTATCTTCTTATTATGAGCGGTCATGAAAAGGACATGAAAAATATCAGGATCATCAATGCAATTTTAGCTGTTGTGCTCGCTTTAATTTTAAACCCCATCTATGGTGCTGTAGGCTCTGCTATTTCTACGGCTATCGCAATTGCAAGCACCAACCTTATGGGTGTAGGTCTTGTAAAAAAACGTTTAGGTTTTAGCACTTTAAGTCTTCTTGGCTTCAAATAATTTATAAGTGGTTTAATCTGTCAGGTAATTTTTATACCGAACTTCTTTAAGAAGGTGATTAGCATTTTTTATTGACTTTTACGTTAAACGTCTTTGCCATGAAAAAAATATTATCTGTTACTCTTGTGGCATCAATAATATGTTCGCAAGCAAGTGCGCAGCTCTCAGTAACAACTCTGCGCTATGATCAGGCAAGATCCAGTTGGAATAACAGGGAGGTCATCCTAAATCCTTCTAATGTGAATGCCAGACAATTTGGAAAACTATTTAGTGTTCCCGTGGACGGAGACGTTTATGCTCAGGTTTTAATACAGTGTAACGTAAATGTAGCAGGGGGCATACACAATGTGGCAATTACTGCCACCACTTTGCAAACAGTATATGCTTTCGATGCCGATAATGGAAATATGTTCTGGACAAAAAATTTTACAGCCCCGGGAATGAGAACAGTAAGGAATACAGATTTCGGAAGCCACTGTAAGAATGGGCAGAAAGATTATTCAAGAGATCTCGGAATCGTGGCAACTCCTGTTATCGATTCTAATACACAAACATTATACTTTGTTACGAGGAGTACAGATGCCGACAGTAATGGCAATGGTAATTATTATACACATTTACATGCAGTGGATATTAGTACAGGGTTAGAAAAACCAAACAGTCCTGCTTTAATAACTGGTTCTGTTCCCGGAACTGGTTCAGATGCAGTTAATGGAATAGTTACATTCAATCCCTGGCATCAAAACGGAAGAATTGGTCTGGCATTGTATAACGGGACGGTTTTTATTGCTTTTGGTTCCGGACAATGCGACTGGAGACCTTATCATGGTTGGATTTTTGGATATGATGCAACCTCACTTCAACGTAAATACATTTATAACACAACACCAAAAGCTATGGGTGGTGGAATTTGGGAGTCAGGGGGCGGCATTGCAATAGATGACCAAGGGTTTTTATATGTTGTTTCAGGAAATGGTTTTGAAAACAGCATGGGTTATAATGGCAATCCTTCTGATCTTATCAACAGAGCGCAAAGCGCTATTAAACTCCAGGCTACTAATATTCAGGGAAGAGATACATTAATTCCGGTAGATTTTTTTACTCCCGCAAACGGGGATGTTCTCAATGAAGGGGCAGATTTGGATAATGGCTCGATGGCTCCTTTTTTAATTCCTAATACAAATGTCTATGTTACGGGTTGCAAAGATGGTAATTTATATATTTTGAATACTAATAATCTTGGAGGATTTCATCCAAGCGGAGACCAGGTTATACAAACGATAAAGTTAGGAACCGGTGTACTACTGCGATGCCATCCTGCTTACTATGGAAGCGCCAATCATGATTTTATTTATGTTTGGTCTCAATTTTCACAATTAAAAGCCATTCCTTTTGACCGCACCACGAATAAGTTTGATTTAAGTGAATTAAAAACTGGGTTAGTCACTGCCGATCCGCTCTCTTCCAATATCAGCACCTCTTCAAATAATTCACAGGATGGAACAGGCATCGTATGGATAAATCAAATTATAAACGTCGGACAAAAATTGCAAAGGTTAACAGCTCTTGATGCAAATGATATTACAAAAGAATTGTGGAATTCCGATCAAAACGGACCAAGAGATTATTGCGGTAATTTCATGAAATTCGGCGTGCCTACAGTGGCCAACGGAAAAGTTTACCTGGCAAACGGCTCCCTTGCTATCAATGTTTTTGGAATTATTGATCCAACTCAGCCCTTACCGAATTGCCTTGGCAGTACAGTCTTGTCTTTAAATGAGTCTGCTTCTGCATCATCCTTTACTGATAACGGACATTCTCCTTCCAAGGCCTTTGATCAAATCGCAAGTACGGCATGGAACAGCACTTCCGGCACCCCGCAGTTGATAGCAGTAGACTTAGGAGCTAAAGATTCAATTTGCAACATTACACTTCAATGGGGCAATACTGCTTCGGGCAAAGATTTTCTTTTGCAGGTTTCAGATGATTCAACTAATTGGACTACGGTGCAATCTATTTCTGCGAATAGTGATACAATAAATAGTTTTAATGTCAATACAGCGGGCAGGTATGTAAGGATGTATGGAACAGCCAGCAATTCCCCAAATGGCTTTACACTGGAGGAATTTACAGTGTATGGTTCTGTAATACAAAGTTGCAAACCACCTACAGGCTTAACTGTTAATATGATTGATACAGTTTCTGCAGTGATAAGGTGGAATTCCACTCAGGCAAACAGCTACACAGTGAATTTTAAAGCCAAATCAACATCGACTTGGCAGACATTCAGTACAACCAGGGATACTATGTTAATGAAAAATTTGAGCTGCAATAATTACTACCAATATGCGGTTCAATCGCATTGCGGCACTGATATAAGCTCATTTACACAAACAGGAGAATTTAATACTTTAGGATGTAACAACTGTATTCTTCCTACACGTGTAAACCAAACGGATATTGGTGATGTGGGTGTACCAGGCCAGGGATGTTATACAAAACCTAATAACTATAATATTAATGGCTCTGGTGCTGATATTGGAGGCACTGCTGACGGATTGCATTTTGTTTACTACGATTTTAGTGGTGACGCAGACCTCATAAGTAAAGTTGCAGGCATGGATGACGTATCGCCTTCTAACAAAGCCGGGATTATGATCCGGGAAAGTGTTGATGCGAATTCAAGGTCAGTTTTCCTCGGTTTGACAAGTGGTGGTCAGCTTGTATTTCTTAACAGGCAAAACACCGGCGGCAATACAATTACTGTCGCTAATCAACAGGGCTATGCACCACCTTATTATCTTAAAATTTTAAAAAGGGGAACAGAATTTTTGGGATATGTATCGACTGACAATACAAATTGGACCTTAATTGGAACGACTATAAATCAAATGACTTCAGATGGAATACATGGAGGTCTTGCTGTTACCAGTCATGATAACCAGTCGTTATCAAATGCGAAATTTAATGGTTTAACAGTTAATGCATACCTCTGCGGACCATTGCCGAAAAAAGTATTTTCTCAGGATGTAGGTGTAGTGGGTGTACCTGGAAACGTGTGTTATTATACTTACAACAGGTATGTTGTAAATGGCTCAGGTAACAGTATTACCGGCAAGACTGATGCTTTTTATTACGTTTACAAATCATTTAGCGGTAATCAAACGATAACCGCAAAAGTTACAAGCCAGGATCAGTCAAACCTTTCAAATAAAGCAGGTATTATGATCAGGTGGGCTTTAACCGCATCGCAAACGAATATCTTTGTTGGTTTAACCAGTGCCAATGGTGCTTTTTTCCAATACCGGAATGGATCAAACAAGATTACACAAACTACTTTAACGGGCAGTTATAAAGCACCTTACTTTATTCGTCTTGTAAAAAGCAATGAGTCCACTTATTCAGGATACATTTCTCCTGACAGTATAAATTGGCAAAAGATCGGAGAAACAGTTATTCAGCCGGGATCAAAAACAAGTTTTAAAGCAGGGCTGGCTGTTAGCAGCAACGATGGTACTACACTTTCAAACGTAATATTTGACGGATGGACAATGCAGACAACAGTGACACAGGGTGCAAATCTTTTTGCAGACAATATTGGAGCCGAAGGAGATAATTTTAAAATATATCCCAATCCGGCAAAAGGAAGTTTTACAGTTGATTGTGAAATTCCACAAAAACAAGATATACTGATCTCTATTATAGGCGCCGGTGATGGCCGCATTTACTTCACACAAAGCCTTACCAACTTTTCAGGAAGATATCATAAAGAATTTACAGAATTCATCTTACCGAAGGGTTCTTATATCGTTTCATTGAGAACGCCCTCCGGTAAAAAATCCAGGCTCCTTAGAAAAGACTAATAAAAGATTAACTAAATAATTGCATGGCCAGATTAATTCACTAACCCGGGCATTTGCAGGTAATGACCTATCTGGAGCCACTGCTTTGCATAGCCTTTCGGCTGAAAAAAAATTGAAAGAAAGTTTTCGGTAATTGGGAACAGAATTTTGAAGTTAAGATGGTCTCTGAAATACTATAGATAACTGAAAAAAAGATATTGAAGGCTTTTTAGGAAGCATCTTCAATCAGCATTGAAACATCTTCAACCAATGTTGAAACATTTCATTCTTTGTTAAAGCTAATCAACCCGATTTTTTTCCGACTTATAAAAACAAATAAATCATAAACTATAATACCCTTACAAATGTTGAAGGATTCTCCCATCGTTATTGTAGGCATGGCACGATCAGGCACAGCATTGGTTTCTCATGTATTAGGTAGTCTCCCAAATGTGCATACGGAAATAGAGCCGCATGCATTATGGAAATCAAATAATTTTAAATATCTGAATGATGAAGAGTATGACATAACCGAAAAAATTGTAAAAAATATAAGGGAAAAATTAACCAATAACTTAAACGGACAGCGACTGGTTGAAAAATCACCGATTAACAGCCTTCGTCCTTACCTTGTACATGCAGTATTCCCTGATGCAAAGATTGTTTATTTGGAAAGAGAGCCGGTACGATGTATTTATTCAAACTATATCCGCTCTTTAAAAAAAGACTCTTTTAAATTATCAATCATACTAAAGAAATATTTTGTTTATACCGGTTCAAAGGATTTACCGAGTTCAAGAGGTGAGCGAAAATTATTTCAGCAAATTTCTTTAAGTGATCTTCCGCAGTTTATGAAATATACGGCCCGGATGTTTTATTTGCGCCAGGTTCAAGGCATGTTGCCGTTTGGTCCCAAACTAAAGAATTTTGTAGAGATAGTGAAAGAAGAAGGCGTCCTTGGCTATCACGTAAGTGTTTATAAAAAAGCGCAGTACTATAAAAATATTTATGAGCTGCTATTTGGTGAAAACATGCAGGTTTTTAAAATGGAAGAAATCATGACAAGCGTAACTGAACTAAAACGAATGGTTGACTTTATAAATATTCCTTATTCGAAAGAATGGAGTGATGAAATTCGCCAGACTTTTGATAATGAGCGTGTGAACGAGGCATTTAAAACACGTGACATTGATAAACAAATAGAAAAATTGCTCGCTATTAAACCCTCTGCCGTTGCCTGATTTTATCTGTAAATAAAATTCGCTGCAGATAATTTTATTCCATTGGCCGACATCCTCCCGATCATGTAAATCTTATTTGAACTAGCCCTGCACATTTGAATGTATGGATTTAATCCGGCCAACTCTACTATAATTTTTAAATCCTGTTTATTCAATCAAAAATCTACAGCCTCTCATGAACCAATTTAACTGTATTAAAATTTTGGGAATAAATTTTTTTAACGGTACGGTGGAGCAGGTAATGAATTTTTTGAAAAGTGGAGGATTATTGGTTGTACCCGCCGCCCCTGCTCTTATTACTATAAAAAGCGATGCTCCGTATTATCAGTCGCTGCTCTCAGCAGACGTTGTGATTCCTGACAGTGGTTATATGTCTTTAGTGTGGAATCTGTTTCATAAAAAAAAGATCAAACGAATATCCGGATTAGAATTTCTAACCGCTTTTTTTGAAGATACGGACGTAAAGACGGCTGGTATCGTATTAATAAATCCTGATGAAAAAGAAGCAGAAACAAATCTTTCATTCTTAAGGCAGAAAGAATTTGATCAGTTGTACATAACTTCTTATACCGCACCAATGTATGAGAAAAAAAGAGTCGAAGATAAAAAGCTATTGGAGATAATTGAAGATAAAAAACCAAAGTATATTCTTATTAATCTGGGAGGAGGCGTTCAGGAAAAATTAGGCGCTTATTTAAAACAAAATATCAGCTATAAAGCCGCTATAATGTGCACCGGTGCGGCCATTGCTTTTTTAACCGGTCACCAGGCGAAAATACCCGGTTGGGGTGATAAATTTTTCATGGGATGGCTCTTCAGGTGTTTCGAAAATCCGAAGCTTTATGTACCCAGATATTTTAAAGCCTTCAGTTTGTTTACACTTTTGCTCCATTATGGTAAAAATGCACCCCCCTGATCAATTGGCATAGTTCAATCTTTCTAAAACTCAAATTATATTACCAAAAACTTACTTTATGAAAAAAGCACTTGTATGTGGCGCCGGTGGTTTCATTGGTGCACACCTTGTTAATCGTTTGAAAGTTGAAGGTTATTGGGTAAGAGGTGTAGACCTAAGAGAAAGTGAATATAGCAGTACTAACGCAGATGAATTTATTTTTGGCGACTTACGTGATCCCGTAGTGGTAGGAGATGTTGTTTCTGAAGATTTGAATGAAGTTTACCAATTAGCTGCTGACATGGGAGGAGCAGGCTTTATTTTTACCGGTGAAAACGATGCCGATATCATGCACAACAATGCATTAATTAACTTAAATGTTTTGGATGAAGTAAAAAAGAAGAAAATTGAAAAAATATTTTATTCATCCTCAGCATGTATATATCCCGAGTACAATCAATTGGATCCAGATAATCCCAAATGCTCTGAAGCTTCCGCTTACCCCGCGGCTCCGGATAGTGAATATGGATGGGAAAAGTTGTTCAGTGAGCGCCTTTATCTCACATATCAACGCAATCATGGAATTGCGGTAAAAATTGCCCGCTTTCACAATATTTTTGGCCCGGAAGGAACATGGAGAGGCGGAAGGGAAAAAGCTCCTGCTGCTATTTGCCGAAAGGTAGCGGAAGCACAAAATGGGGATGAAATTGAAATTTGGGGAGATGGAAAGCAAACACGTTCTTTTCTTTATATCAGTGAATGTATAGAAGCCGTAAGAAGATTAATGAGAAGTAATTTTACCGGCCCGGTTAATATCGGTTCAGAAGAAATGATCGCGATAAACGATTTTGCTAAGATGGTCATTGGTATCTCAGGAAAACAGATTTCTGTAAAAAATATTTTGGGACCTACGGGAGTAAGGGGCAGGAACTCTGATAATGCATTGATCAAAGAAAATTTAAAATGGGCCCCATCACAACCTTTAAAGACAGGAGTTGAAATAACATATAAATGGATAGTTAAGCAATTAAACAATTTAAATCAACATGTAAAAAACTTGCAGGAAGAACTAAATCCATTGTTGCAGAATTCTGATTTTTCTTTTAAAGTTTCCTTTATAGACGTAGGAGATAAAAAAGAAAAATCAATAAAGAACTCCGTATGATCAGAAAAGTGTTATATTAAAAGTTTTGAATGAACCACTCGTTTTCAAACACTTTTTATTTTTTGATAATTCAAGAAAAATGCAAAAAAGAGGCAGTCTCAAAAGTTGGAGAAATTATTGTGAGGAGGATCGACGAAGCAAATCCCATGTATAAACATTCTTGAGATTATTTCACTGCATTGCAATGATAACTTTTGATGCAGCCTCTTTTCAAAACTAACCCTGTACTTAAATTAATAAAGTTGATCCTTTTTTAAGATTTCCATCAAATATTCTTTGCCTTCAATTCATTCACTGCAAAATTTGCGGCTCGTGCTGTTAATGCCATATAAGTTAAAGAAGGATTTTGACACGCATTGCTCGCCATGCAGGCACCATCTGTTACAAAAACATTTTTTACATTCCATATTTGATTGTGTTCATTGAGTATAGATGTCTTCGGATCCTTACCCATTCTTGCAGTTCCCATCTCATGAATACCTAAGCCCGGCGCTTCTTTTGTATCGGTAACTTCAATGTTGTTGAAGCCGGCGTTCTGCAGCATTTCGGCACCGCTGTTCAGAATATCTTTCAACATGTTCAATTCATTGGTCTTATACTCACAATCAATTTCCACCTGCGGTATTCCCCATTGATCTTTTTTGTCTTTACTCAATGTTACTTTGTTTTCATAATAAGGTAAACACTCACCCATTCCCGTCATCCAGATTCCCCACGCACCCGGTTCCGTTAATTGCTCTTTAAATGCTGTTCCCAGCCTTTCATTACTTAGTGTGCCTGTGCTTCTTGATGCTCCTGCTGCATAAGCAAATCCTCTTAAAAAATCTTTTTGCACGTCATTGCCAACATTTCTGAATCGTGGAATATAAATACCTGTTGGTCTTCTTCCATAATAATACTTGTCTTGAAAACCTTCGTATGTTGCATTGATACGTCCACGATAATTATGATCCATTAAATAATGTCCAAGCACATCATTGGTATTTCCTAATCCATTCGGAAATTGCGGTGATGTTGAATTAAGTAAAATTAAAGTTGTATTGATTGTACCCGCATTTAAGAAAATAATTTTTGCAAAGTACTCAGTCATTTTATTTGTTTGCGCATCTATCACACGAACACCTGTTGCTTTATTTTGTTTCGCATCATAAATGATAGAATGCACAACGGAAAACGGACGAAGCGTAAGATTGTTAGTTGCTCTAGCTGCAGGAAGCGATGCAGACACGCTGCTGAAATATCCTGCAAACGGACAACCTCTCGAACAAAGATCTCTGTATTGACAAGGGCCTCTTCCATTCAAACCTTTTGAAAGATTTGCCGTGCGTGAAATAATAACATGCCTGTTTGGAAAAGAAGATTCCACCACCTCTTTCAAATGTTGCTCCACGCAATTCATTTGCATTGGCGGTAAAAATTCTCCATCGGGTAAATGCGGAATACCATCTTTGTTTCCGCTGATGCCAACAAACTTCTCAACATAAGAATACCACGGAGCAATATCTTTATATCGAATCGGCCAATCAACACCAATTCTCTGTTTCGCGTTTGCTTCAAAATCAAGATCGCTCCAGCGTTGTGTCCATCTTGCCCACAACAAAGATTTGCCGCCAACCTGGTAACCTCTTATCCATGCAAAAGGTTTTACCTGCTCGTAAGGATGTTCTTTATCCTTCACAAAAAAATGTTGCGTTGCTTCCGTGAATGCGTAACATTGGCTCACTACAGGATTTTCTTCTTTCATCTTTGCAGTCAAGGTATCGCGATGCTGCAACTGCCATGGGTTAAGCGTAGCGGTTGGATAATCTTTTATGTGCTCAACATTTCTTCCGCGCTCAAGCACCAATGTTTTTAATCCTTTCTCACAAAATTCTTTTGCCGCCCATCCGCCTGTCATTCCCGAACCGATCACGATCGCATCAAAAGTGTTTACTTCAATTCCCTTTGAATTTATGTTTGGCAAACTATCGTTGTTAAAACCCATTATTTAATTTCGTTTTTGAAAAATATTTTACTCAAATTTTTACACGTTGATTTTTATTTTGTAACCAACTGCATTGCTACTATGATGCTTCGTTGTGTCACTCACTTCAACGCTTTTTTCATTACTCAACACTTTTGTTACAACGTAATTTTTGCTACAAAGGTGTTGCTCCTACGGAGCAATTAATAATATCTACCCTCATTAAAATAATCTGTTGTTATTGAACATTTATTTTTTACCAACAGCATCAATTCTACAGAGCGATGCTGCTCATTATTTCATTACTTAAAATCAACCATTCAACATTTATCATTTATTTCAAAACTCAAAACATAGAACTT
>Ga0070664_100005593_pt1 | contig 10102 bp, 9 predicted proteins | sample KBSC73metaG_FD_65863 | JGI IMG/M metagenome (GOLD analysis project Ga0070664, IMG submission 65863) | Corn rhizosphere microbial communities from Kellogg Biological Station, Michigan, USA - KBS C7-3 metaG | ecosystem: Host-associated > Plants > Roots > Rhizosphere > Soil ... | reverse complement strand
CCGTAGGAGCGGCGGACGTGCCCGGGCACGCCTCGCCAACCGTGCAGGCGGCCGGACGGACCGGCGGCTCTCACCAGGGCCGACAACGAGGCCGGGAGCGCGTCGAGCAGGGCGTCGAAGGCGGCGTCAGCACCCCGGGCCCGCAGCGCGCGCATCCGTGCCGGCGTGGTCCCGACGAACACGCAGGTCTGACCGTCGTTCGTCGGGATGAGGCCGCCGCCGGCCCCGTCGCCGTACCCCCAGACGTAGCCCTCGGACGGCACGTCGCCGACGTAGCGGTACAGGATGGCGCTGGCGGACCGGCCCCGGCTGAGGAACTCGGCGCCGACCTCGGCGGCCACGACGGAGCTGATGCCGTCCGCGCCGACGGTGAGTGGCGCCCGGACAGGCACGTCGGCGCCGCCGGCGCCGCGCACACGAACGCCGACGACGCGGCCGTCATCGGCACGCAACAGCCCGACCACCGGCGTCTCGTGCCGTACGTCGGCCCCGGCCGCTGCGGCCGCGTCGACGAGCACCCGGTCGAGGAGCCAGCGGCGCGGCGCGTACAGGCCGTCGACGCCCGGGCTCGACCGCAGCGAGACGTGGGTGGTGCCGCCGTCGCCGTAGTGGAAGACGGTGCTGTGGATCGCGGGCGTCCCGGCGGCGACCAGGTCGGGAAGGACGCCCCAGCGGGACAGCTGGAGGACGCCGCCGCGCATGAGCCCATGCGTCGAGACCGTGTCCGTCCCCCTGCGCGAGCGTTCGAGCACCGCGACCCGCAGGCCCGCGCGGGCCAGCAGCAGCGCCGTGGCGGCACCGGCGACCCGGCCGCCGACGACGATGACGTCGTAGTCGTTCATGCCGGTTCCTCCCCGGTCAGTGCTGCGTGGGACTCGGCGGCCATCGGCACGGCGCCGCCGGTCAGGTGGTGCAGGACCGCGTAGGCGTCGTGCCGGGCTCCGTCGATGAACGCGGAGTCCCGCCGGTGCTGGAAGCGCTGGCCGACGACGTAGACGCCGGGCGCGTCGGTGACTCCACGCGTCTGCCGGAACGTGCCGTCGGCGTGCTTGACGGGCAGGTCCACCCAGGCGTGATCCGGGCGGTAGCCCGTTGCCAGCACCACGGTGCGGATGCCTTCGGCGCGCAGGTCCAGCCGGGAGGGCGTCGCGGGCACCGGGACGTGCGCCGGCCGGACCGGCGCCAGCACCTCACGGGTGAGGCCGGTGCGCGCGACGTACCGGTCGACGGAGTCGAGAACGGCGTGCATGCGGCGATCGGCCTCCGCGGTCAACGCCGGCAGGCTGTCGGAGAACCGCGCGGTCTTCCCTTCGAGCTGTTGCAGCCTCCCGGCGAGTCGCACCCCGCGTCGCTGCAGTGCGGCGAGGTCGACATCGCTCTCGACGGTGTCCGCACCCGCGCGTCCGACCAGCTGCAGGGAGGGTTCGCGGCGGGCCGCGTCCGGATCCGGCATCTCCTCGATGGTCCGGGAGAGCCGGCCCGTCGTCTCGAGCCACCAGAAGATGTCCATGCCGCGGTAGCGCCGCGGCAGCCGCGTGTGCCTGCCCACGGCGAGGACCACGTCCCGGCCCGATCGGGCGAGCTCGTCGGCGATCTGCGCACCCGACGCCGAGGCGCCGACCACGAGGACGCCGCCGCGGTCCAGGCGGGCGGGGCTGCGGTACCGGTTGCTGGTGATCACCGGCAGGCCGGCGCACTGGACACCGTCCGGCACGATCGGCGTGGCGTGGGGCCCGGTCGCGATCACGACCGAGCGGGCACGCCAGGTGCCGTGATCGGTGTGCAGGTCGTAGCAGCCGTCGGGCCCGGCGGTCAGCAACGTCACCGCCGTCCCGGGGATGACGGGTGCATCGAAGGAGACGGCGTACTCCTCCAGCTGCCGGACGAACTGCCCGGCGGACAGAAAGGCGTCGGGATCTCCCGCGGCCTGCCACTGCGGCAGCCGCGTCATCCAGGTCGGGGTCAGCAGGCGCAGCGAGTCCCACCGCGCCGTGCGCCAACGTTCGCCGACCCGGCCGCGGTCCAGCACCACGTGCTCGCGCGCGGCCTCGGTGAGCAGCCGGCTCACCGCGAGGCCCGCGTGGCCGGCTCCGACCACGACGGTGTCGATGGTTTGCAGGGCAGTCATGAGTTGTCCTCTCGGTGTCCTCTCCGCGCCCGGACCGGCGACGACGCACAGGTCGTCTCCGATCCGGGGCGGCGAGGTGAGGGGTCCCGGCTCTCAGCCGGTGACCACCTCGATCGCGACGGGTGTGGGCTGGGTCAGCACGTCGTACACGGCCGACCGGCGGCGCGACTGCTCGACGATGCCGCGCAGGGTTGCGTCGTCGGCGTCCCCCTCGACGTGGAGGGTCACCTTGATCTGCTCGTAACCGTTGCGCACGCTGCCGTCCGACAGCCCGAGGATGCCGAGGAGGTCGATGTCGCCCTCGACGGTCGAGCTGACCTTCGACAGCTCGACACCCCGAGCCGCGGCGACGTTCGCGATCCCTGCGGTCAGGCAGGCGGCGATGGCGTGCAGCAGGTACTCGACCGGCGTCGGCCCCTCGTCCTGGCCGACGAGGACGGCCGGGTGGTCGGCGTCGACGTCGGTGACGTGCTTGTGCTCCATCTCCTGCATCGCGCCGTGGAAGCCGGAGAAGCTCGACCGACTGTGGGTCCCGCCGAGCCAGCTGTTCGTGGCCCGGAACTGGAACTTGGCGATCTCGGGCTGTCCCTTGACGGCGTCGAGGGTGGCGAACAGCGTCGCGGTGTCGACCCCGTTGGTGCGCGGGTTCTCGGTGGTGATGCTCACTGGTGCTTCCTTTCGATGGCGAAGCCGGCGGGTCCGGCTCCTGCTGGGTGGTGCGGTGCACCGTTGCTGGCGGCGGCCACGACCGGGTCCCGCCACACGACGGCCGAGCCGTCGAGAACTGTGGTGCCGAGCTGGTTGCTCACCTGGACGGCCAGCCAGGTGAGCGGCTTGTCGGCGCGGAGGGCGGTGACCGTCGCCTGCGCGGTGATCACGTCTCCCGGGCGCACCGGCGCACGGAAGTGCCAGCCGACCTCGAGGAACACGCTCCCCGGCCCGGGCAGCTGCTCGGCGACGAGCGCGTTGAGCAGTCCCGACGTCACGCCGCCCTGCACGACGACTCCGCCGAAGCGGCTTGAACGGGCCAGCGCGTCGTCGTAGTGGATCGGGTTGCGGTCGCCGGTGATCTCCGTGAAGAGCGCGATGTCACGCTCCGTCACGGTCCGGGTCCGTCGTGCCGTGGTGCCGATCTCGGTGGTGTTCATGCCGGAAGCATCAGAAACGGTCCTTCCCTGCACCTTCCCCCGAAGCGGCGAGCTGCGTGCCGGACAGGAAGAGCGGGGGAAGGTCGGCGGCGCAGGCTCGTCCCACGCATCGGCGACGGGCCGGTGACCGATGAACAGGGAGACCCCCATGCAGCAGCTTGGAATGCTCCTCGCGGAGGTTCACGCCGAGGAGATCGAACGGAAGGCACGACGTCACGCGGAGCGACCGGCCATCCCCCACGGGCTCGCGGGCCGGCGCTTCTGGCGGCGAGTGCGATGACCACGCAGACCCAGGGGCCGGCCAGCTTCCTCGACGATCCGGCGCTCGACGAGCACGTGCAGCGGATGTACGCCGACGACCTGTCCGGGCAGGGGTACGTCGCACACCTGACCCGGGTGTGGGCCCACTCCCCCGAAGCCCTGGCCGCCTTGTCCTACGTCCTCCAGCAGGCGACGGTCACGGCGGGCCTGGACATGCGCACCCGCGCGCTGCTCGTGAGCGCCTGTGCCGCCGCCATCGGCGACTCCTACTGCTCGCTGGCGTTCGGCTCGCGGCTGGCCCGCGAGGCCGGCGACGACGTCGCCGCAGCGGTGCTCCGTGACAGGGACGCAACGCTGTCGGCCGAGGAGCGCACGCTCGTCCGGTGGGCGCGCCGCGTCTCACGCGACCCGAGCGCGACGACGGCGCAAGACGTCGACGCGCTCCGCGCCCTCGGGTACGACGACCGGCAGATCTTCGCGATCACCCTCTTCGTCGCGATGCGCCTGGCGTTCTCGACCGTCAACGACGCTCTGGGTGCCACCCCGGATGCCGAGCTGGTCGCCCGGGTGCCGGCCGCCGTCCGCTCCGCCGTGACTTACGGGCGCCCGCCGGCGTAGCGCTCAGCTGAGCTCGGCCAGCCGGGCCAGCCCACCGGGCATGTGCCTGGCCAGACGCTCGCGAGCGTCGTCGAGCGCCGCCGACCCGGGATGTCCTGGTGGCACCCTCGCGGGGTTCAGCGCGACCCGGTCGGCCCACTCCTTGATGTCGGGCTCCGCGGAGAACGCCATCGCGGCCCGGGTGCCGAGGACGTTCATCCGGGCCCACATCGCCATCGAGTCGGGGTAGGTCGACGGCGGGCAGACCCGGTTCTTCTCCTCGTCGTCGGCGCGCGTCGCCTCGACGTAACCCACCACGGCGGCGCCGAAGCAGGGGAACCCCGCCCGGATCGGCTGGACCGTGATCACCTCCGGGCGCCAGACCGGCACGAGCGGGGGGTACTTCAGCCCGTCCGCCGCGCAGTGCACGACGAGCGCGTCGTCGGCCACCTCGACCGAACCCTCGTCGAAGGTGAGCTTGCCGCGATCGACCCCCTGCAGGTGTCCGCGGCGCACGACGTTCTCGAGCGTCCGGAGCTGGTCGAGCTCCCAGGTGGCGAGGGTCGGCGTCTTCGCCATGGTGGGCGTGACCGTGCGGTCGATGCGCAGCATGATGCCGGCGTCCTCGAGCCGGAGGAACAGGTCCTCGAGCGAGGCTGCGTCCTCGGCGGCGCGCATCGTGTCGGCGACCATGCCGAGGAAGATCGCCGGCTCCGGCTGGACCAGGGCGCGGTTCAGCATCCATGGGTCGCGCGGTCGCACCCAGCAGATCGCATCCGGGTCCACACCGCGCGCGAGCAGCCAGATGCAGGCATCGGTCGCGGTCTTGCCCGACCCCACGACGACGTACTGGCTCGGCGCCTCCTCCAGGCGCGCGAGGTCGTTGACCGGCAGGACGCGAGCGCCGTCGCCCACGCCGAACGGCGCCGGCTTCTCGGCGGGGACGCTCGGGGCGAGGTAGCGCGCGTCGACGATCCGGCACGCCTCCGAGACCTCGAAGCTCTCACCCGACACGAGGGACACGACCCGGCCGTGCCCGAGGTGCTCGCTGTTGGGGAAGAACTCCACGCGGCCCGACTCCACCATCCGGTCGAGCACACGCGCGTAGTACGCGCAGATCTCCGGCTGCGTCGCGCGTTCCTGCAACCCCTGCTCCGGCCCGCGTTCCTGCAGCCGGCCGCCACCGAGCAGCGTGGAAGCCACGCCGTAGAAGGCGGACGCCTGGTGGAGCCGCACGAAGGGGTACGCCGCCAGCCAGTGACCGCCGACGCCGTGCCTCCGGTCGACCATGGCGACCCGTACGTCCGCGTGCTCGACGAGCGCGTCGGTGAACGCCATGCCGGCGGCACCGCCTCCGACCACGAGGTAGTCGGCCTCGATCCTGTTCGTCACCCGACCACGGTGACACCACCGCGGCGGCGCGTCCACGGTGGTACGTTGGAACAGATTTGTTCCATCATCCCAGATGGTGACCGGGCGGGAGCAGCCGTTGACCACGACCACCGAGACGATCGAGGCGCGCGGTCCACGGCTCGGCCTGGTCCACCTGCTCCGGCTGCGGAGGCGCCCGATCGAGCACAACGACTTCCTCCGGGCGACGTACGGCGAGGTCGCGCGGCTGCACATCTTCGGCACGACCCTGTACACCGCCTACGGCCTCGATGCTGCCGAGCAGGTGCTGGTCAACCGCGACCGCGTCTTCGCCAACGGCCCGGCGTGGTCGCACTTCATCGGGCCGTTCTTCCGGCGCGGCCTGATGCTGCTGGACTTCGACGAGCACCTGCACCACCGGCGGATCCTGCAGCACGCGTTCACCAACGACGCCCTGCGCCGCTACCACGGGATGATGGTGCCGCACATCCGCCAGGGGATCGCGTCCTGGGAGGCCGTGCCCAGCCCGCGGATGCACGAGCTGTTCAAGGCGCTCACTCTCGACCTCGCGCTGGAGACGTTCGTCGGGGTGGAGCTCACCCCGGCCGAGCGCGACCGGATCAACCGCGCCTTCATCGACGCCGTGCGCGCCGGCACGTCCGTCGTGCGTGCACCCGTGCCCGGCACGCCCTGGGCGCGCGGGCTGGCCGCGCGGAAGGTGCTCGAGGATTTCTTCTTCGCCCAGCTGCCGGAGAAGCGCCGGCGCGGCGGCGACGACCTGTTCGCCCAGCTGTGCGTCGCCCAGGAGAAGGCACAGCGTGAGGGCAGCGACGCGTTCAGCGACGAGGACATCGTCAACCACATGATCTTCCTGCTGATGGCCGCCCACGACACCAGCACGATCACGATGACCTCCATGGCCTACCAGCTGGCGCGGCACCCGCACTGGCAGGAGCAGGCGCGGGCCGAGTCCGTCGCGGCCGGGAGGGACCTGGACTACGACGGCGTGCTCGGGCTCGATCTGCTCGACCGGGTCATGAAGGAGTCCCTGCGGCTGTGCAGCCCGGTGCCGTCGCTGCCCCGGGTGGCCGTGCGCGAGACCGTGCTCAACGGCTGCCGGATCCCGGAGGGCGCGTTCGTGGCGGTGTCGCCGTTCTACAACCACCACGACGCCAGGTGCTGGCCCGACCCGACCCACTTCGACCCGGACCGGTTCGCGCCGGACCGACGCGAGGACCGCGCCCACCGGATGGCGTTCGAGCCGTTCGGAGGCGGCGTGCACAAGTGCATCGGGATGCACTTCGCCGGCATCCAGGTGCGCGCGATCTTCCATGAGCTGCTGCACCGCTACCGCTGGTCGGTGCCGGCAGGTTACGAGTGGCCGCTGGACCTGGCCGCGCTGCCCGTGCCCCGCGACCGGCTCCCCGTGCGCATGGAGAGACTGCCCACGAGGGGACGCACGCCGTGACCACGCAGATCCTCGATGCGGCACAGCACGTCTTCGAGCAGTACGGCGCCCGCCGGGCGAACGTGGACGACGTCGCCCGCACGGCCGGCGTCAGCCGGAGCACGCTGTACCGCGCCTACCCGACCAAGGAGGCGCTGCTCCGGGCGGTGCTGGACCGGGAGATCGACGAGTTCTTCAGCCAGCTCGACGCGCTCGCCTCCGGGCTACCGCCCCGGGAGGCGGTCGTGGCGTGTTTCACCGCGGGCATGGCGCTGACGCGCGAGATCCCGCTGCTGGCGCGGCTGGTCGAGACCGAGCCCGAGATCATCACCGGCATCGGCGGCAGCGCCCGGACCAGCGTCCTCCTCGACTCCGCGCACCGGGTGGCCGACACGTTGCGCCGCAGCGGGGCGACGATGCCGGACGACGAGCTGCACGTCGTCGCGGAGCTGATGCTCCGGATCGCGTACACCTACCTGCTCAACCCGCACGGCTCGGTCGACCTGACCGACCCGGCGGCCGTGCACGGGTACGCCGAGAAGTACCTGGCCCCGCTGGTGCACTGAACGCCTGACGAGCACGCCCGTTCTGACGCAACACGGCCGAAACTTGCCCAGACTACGGTCCGGGGATGCGCGGCCGTTCGCAGCTGTTCACCTCGCGTCTCGTCAGCTCTGCCGCGGGCGGGGAGCAGCCCCATGTCGAGGCTGACCTGCGGCAGGCGATCCTCACTGGTGACGAGCCGCCGGGGACGCCGATCCCGATCGACGGGGTCGCGACGTTCTTCGGCGTGAGTCCGATCCCGGTCCGGGAGGCATTGAAGACGCTGCTTGGTGAGGGCCTGGTCGAGCACCGCCCGCACATCGGCTACAGCGTGGCGAAGCTGACGTTCCACGAGTTCCGTGAGCTGTACGACGTGCGCCAGGCCCTCGAGTCCTCGGCGCTGCGGGCCGCGACGCTGCGCGCCACCCCGGCCGACGACGACCTCGCCCGGGCGATCCATGCCGACTTCGGCGCCGCCATCGAGCAGCAGGACGAGAAGGCCTACCACGTCGCCTCGCGCCAGTTCCACATCGCGATGATCGGCCCGTCCGGCCTGCACCGGCTGCTCCGGATGTACGAGTCGGCGTGGAACATGACCGAGCCGGCACGTCCGATGTCACGCGTGCACGGACCGGAACGGGCGGCCTTCCACGCCGACCACGCGCGGATGCTGGAGGCCTTCGTCGCGCGCGACGCCGACGCCCTCGTGGCCGAGTCCGATCGGCACTACGAACGCCTGAAGCTGGCGATCGGCCGGTTCGCTGACGACCCCGACTGCTTCCTCGACGGCACCTGACCCCTGCGCTGCTGCCGTCCATATATTTCAACCGAAACCGGGCGTTCATCGATGGCGCGTCCCGCGGAAATCGGCGATTTCTAGCGTCGCGGACCTGGCCACGTGATCCGACGTGGCTCGCCACCGAGGAGCAGATCATGACCGACATCGGAACCCAACCCGCGCCGCCAGGCGACATCGTCGAGGCCGCCGGCTATCCGCCCGGCCAGGGCGTGGCGAAGCGCGCCTACGATCCGCGACTGACCAACGAGGACCTCGCCCCGCTCGAGAAGCAGTCGTGGAGCACCTACAACATCTTCGCGTTCTGGATGTCCGACGTGCACAGCGTGGGCGGCTACCTCACGGCCGGCAGCCTGTTCGCCCTCGGCCTCACCAGCTGGCAGGTGTTCATCTGCCTGATCGCGGGCATCTGCATCGTGCAGTTCTTCTGCAACCTCGTGGCCAAGCCCAGCCAGCAGACCGGGGTGCCGTACCCGGTGATCAGCCGGGTGTCGTTCGGCGTCCTGGGTGCCAACATCCCGGCGATCATCCGCGGGCTGATCGCGGTTGCGTGGTACGGCGTGCAGACGTTCCTCGCCGCCGAGTCGCTCAACATCGTCTTCCTCAAGCTGTGGCCCGGACTCGCCGACTGGGCGGACGCGGGCCAGCACGGGTTCCTCGGCCTCTCGGCGCTGGGCTACGTCAGCTTCGCGATCCTCTGGGTCGCGCAGGCCGCCCTCTTCTGGCGGGGCATGGAGAGCATCCGCAGGTTCATCGACTTCGCTGGCCCTGCGGTCTACGTGACCATGCTGCTGCTCTGCGTCTACCTGCTGGTCAAGGCTGACTTCAACATCGACCTCAACCTGTCCGACCACCGGCTCTCCGGCTGGACGATGATCAGCACGATGTGCGGCGCGATCGCCCTGGTGGTGTCGTACTTCTCCGGGCCGATGCTGAACTTCGGCGACTTCTCGCGCTACGGCAAGAGCTTCGACAACGTGAAGAAGGGCAACTTCTGGGGCCTTCCGGTGAACTTCGTCTTCTTCTCGATCCTGACGGTGCTCACGGCGGCAGCCACGGTTCCGGTGTACGGCGAGCTCATCACCGACCCGATCCAGACCGTGGAGCGGATCGACAGCACCTTCGCGATCCTGCTCGGCGCAGCCACCTTCGTGACCGCCACCGTCGGCATCAACATCGTCGCGAACTTCATCTCTCCGGCGTTCGACTTCTCCCACGTCAGCCCCCAGAAGATCAGCTGGCGAATGGGCGGCATGATCGCGGCCGTCGGCTCGGTGATCCTCACTCCCTGGAACTGGTACAACAACGACACCGCGATCCACTACACGCTGGGCATCCTCGGAGCCCTGATCGGCCCGCTCTTCGGCATCCTGATCGCCGACTTCTACCTGGTCCGCAAGCAGCAGGTGATCGTCGACGACATGTTCACCATGGAGGAGGACGGCGAGTACTACTACTCCAAGGGCTACAACCCGGTCGCGGTCCGCTCGGTCCTCATCGCCGGGTTCGTGTCGATCAGCTCGGTGCTGGTTCCGCGCTGGACCGACTCGGCGATGTGGATCAGTGACTACAGCTGGTTCATCGGCTGCGGTGTGGGCTTCCTCGTCTACGCGTTGCTGGCCAGGCAGGCCAACGTCGCCGGCTTCGCGGAGCCCGTCGAGCTGGCCGAGGCTGCGTAGCGAATGCGCATCCTGGTCATCAACCCGAACACCACCGCGTCGATGACCGCGCTGATCGGCGAGTGCGCCCGGGCCGTTGCCGGCCCGGGCGTCACCGTCGACGCGGTCAGCCCGCAGCACGGCCCGGTGGCG
>Ga0070664_100005587_pt1 | contig 10104 bp, 7 predicted proteins | sample KBSC73metaG_FD_65863 | JGI IMG/M metagenome (GOLD analysis project Ga0070664, IMG submission 65863) | Corn rhizosphere microbial communities from Kellogg Biological Station, Michigan, USA - KBS C7-3 metaG | ecosystem: Host-associated > Plants > Roots > Rhizosphere > Soil ... | reverse complement strand
TGCCATTCGGTGCGTCCGCCGAACGGCACGTCGTAGCTGGTCTCGGACCGGACGATTTCCCACGGGTTGCCGAAGCGCAGCCACTTGTCGGTCAGCTCGACCTGCCAGCCGTCGCGGATCGCCTGATCGAAGATGCCGAACTCGTAGCGGATGCCGTAGCCGATCGCCGGCACGTTGAGCGTCGCCAGCGAATCCATGTAGCACGCCGCCAGCCGTCCGAGGCCGCCGTTGCCCAGTCCCGGCTCCTCCTCGTGCTCCAGCAGCGTCGCGAAATCCTGGCCGACGCTGGCGACGGCCGCCCTCGCGGCGTCCCAGAGGCCGAGGCTGACGAGGCTGTTGCCGAGATGCGGGCCGGTCAGGAACTCAGCGGAGAAGTAGGCGACGACCTTGGCGGGATGGGGCCCGGTGATCGCGTCGACCGTCGAGATGTAGTTGTCCAGCATGCGGTCGCGCACGGTATAGGCGAGCGCCATGTACCAGTCGTTGCGCGTGGCGTGCTCCGGCAGCTTGGCCTGCCGGTAGCGCAGGTTGTCGAGCAGGGCCTGGGCGATCTCGGCAGCTCCGGCGCCGCTGCGGGCGCCCTTCACATCACGCTGGCCTTTCGCCCGGGCCCGGCCAGCGTCGAATCCACTCTTCATGAGACTCCCTCGCGGCCCAGCAACAGCCGGCGCTAGCGGGCGAGGCGCGCCGCGGTTTCGGCCAGGCGCGTCGCGTACCCCATCTCGTTGTCGTACCAGGCGGCCACCGACAGGAGGTCTCCCTGGACCGCCGTCAACGGCAGGTCGATGAGCGACGAGTGCGGATCGCCGAGGATGCGCGACGACGCCCATTCGTCCTCGAGGACCGCCATGACGCCCTTCAGCGGCGCGGCCGCCGCGGCCTTGCGGAAGGCGTCGTTGACCGCGTCGACGGTCGCCGGCCGCTCGGTCAGCAGGTTCAGTTCCGCGATGCTGCCGGTGCGGGTGGGCACGCGGTAGGCCTTGCCCGAGATCTTGAGCCCCTTCCAGATGAACGCGAGCGCGCGTGCGGCGCCCGAGGACGAGGGGATGATGTTCTCGGTCGCGGCCCACGAATCGCGCCGATCCTTCATCGGCTGGTCGGTCAGCGACTGCGTGTTCGTGTAGGCGTGCACGGTCGAGAACAAGCCGTGCCTGATGCCGAAGTTCTCGATCACGACCTTCACCACCGGAGCGAGCGCGTTGGTCGTGCAGCTGGCCATGCTGATGATCTTGTGCGTGTCCGGATTGTACGTCTCGAGGTTGATGCCGGGCAGCAGCACGGCGTCGCAGTCGTCCTGCGTCTTGCTCGGCGCGCTGACGAGGACGCGCCGGGCGCCGGCGTCGAGATGGGCCTGTGCGCCGGGGCGCGTGCTGGCCCGTCCGGTGCAATCGATGACCAGGTCGACGCCGAGCGCCTTCCAGTCGGGCAGGCTCTTCATCGAATCCACGTAGGGGATGTCGCGGCCGCCGATGGAGAAGCCGCCGTTCGTCGTCGCCACCGGCTCCGGCCAGCGGCCGTAGTTCGAGTCGACCTCGAAGAGGGCGGCCAGCGTGCCGAGGTCCTTGATGTCCGAGATGGAGGCCGGCACGAACAAGCCGTCCTTCAGGGCGACCTTCATCAACGACCGTCCGATGCGGCCGAACCCGTGGATGGCGATCCTGCTCATGATGTGTCTCCTGGTGTCGGTTCGCGGCTCAGGGCACCCTCAGCCCCGGCGCGGGCGAGCCGGGCCGTCCGTCTCCCGTCGCGGCGAACGGGGGGGAGGCTGGCGCCACCGCGGGGGCGGTGAACCAGTCCTTCGGCGGCACGATCTTCGGCTGCTCGGGATCGCCTTCGTAGGCCGGCGTCATGATCTGGATGCCGTACTCGTTGAAGACGTCGAGGATGTGCCGGTGCAGGGCCGTGTAGAGCGGCAGCATCGACTTGATGTCGGTGCAGTAGACGTTGATCTCGTAGGTCACGGCGAAGTCGCCCAGCCGCTTCAGCAGCACGAAGGCGCGCGGCGGTTCGCCGGAGGGCATCTGGCAGCGGCCGGCCGACTCGAGGAGCATCGCTTCGACCTGCCGCCATGGCGTCTCGTAGCCGATGCCGATCTCGGTGTGGAGGATCAGTCCCTGCGTCTTGACGAACGAGCTGTAGTTGACGACGTCTCCCGCCAGGATCTGCGAGTTGGGGATGACGACCTCTTCGTTCTTGAACGTCTTGAGGTGGGTGACCTGCAGCCGCATCTCGATCACGTCGCCCATCGCGTCGCCGATCTTCACGCGGTCGCCGACCTTGAAGGCGCGCCGGTAGGTCATCATGTAGCCGGCGATGATGTTCGAGATCGCGGACGACGATCCCAGCGAGAACACGATGCCGATGAAGAGCGACACGCCCTTGAACGCGTCCGACTCCGATCCCGGGATGTAGGGGTAGGCGACGATCAGCCCGAACGCGACGATGGCGATGCGGGCGATCTTGTAGGTCGGTTCCGCCCAGTCGGGGTCGAAGTTGCGGAGCGTGACCGTGCCGCGCCCGACGGTCTCGAAGAACAGGCGGACGAGCCTGAGCGTCAGCCGCATTACGAAGAAGAGCACGACCAGGAATACGAGGCTCGGGACGTTGGCGACGATACCGCCGGCGATCAGGTCCAGCGGCGAGAGCGCGAAGGTGACGATGTTGCGGGACAGGCCGCGCGTCGAGGGCCACACCGACAGCAGGTAGCCGAGGTAGACCAGGGTTCCGGCCAGGATGATCACGGTCCGCAGGCCGAGCGCGCCGTTTCGCAGTGCCGCGCGAATCTGGTCGGCGCGCATCACCTCGAACGACTGGATGCCGACGGTGTGGACGTGCTGTTCCATGCGCCGGATCATCAGCGCATCGAGCCGGCGCCACAGCCACACGATCAGGCCGATGCCCAGGGCGAGCACGAAGGTGGCGACGAGCGTGGTGACTCCGGCGCGTATCCTGGCGTCGCGCGAGCGGGCCGCGCGATAGTCGACGATCGCCTGATGCACCCGGGACAGGTGGGCGCGGGCGAGCTCGACGCGCCCGACCTGTTCGAGGGCGGCGTCGGCATCGAAGACTCGCAGGATCGGCTCGTCGCCGAGCGCAATCTCCGCGGCGCCCTCCTGCTCGACGACGCGAAGGCCATCCACCGACACGGCCGGATCGGCCGCCGCCGCGACGATGCGATCGGTCACCGCCCGGGCCCGCTTCTCGGCGGGGAGCGAGGAGACGCCGCGGAGCCGGAACAGCACGTGGCCGTCGATCTCGACCGGCGCCGTCGCGACGTCGACGTCCGCGGGCGCGGGTGCGGGCGCCTGCGCCTGCAGCCGTGCGTCCGCCGCGACCACGGCGACCGCGGCCAGCAGCAGACCCCGGATTCGCCTGGATGTACCGATACCTCGCGCCCTCCTCGTGCGAGTGGTGGAGGAGCAAGCCGTATTCCCCGCGGCGTGCCGCGGGCCCGGCGACCCGAAATGCGACAGGCAAACGAGTTGGGCGCGAGGCCCGGCTACGCTGCGCCGTCGCGGGGGCGGCCGGACCTCCGGCCCGCCGGAGTTGCCCCCGCACGCCGGAGAACGCCGCCGGCGCGTGGGCCGGCCGGCCGCGTCGACGTCATCGACGGTTCATCGAGGCTCCGGTACCGTCCGCGGATGCTTCGCCATCTCGTCGTTGCCGGCGCCGTGCTGGGTGCCGTTCCGAGCCTCGCCGCGGCGCAGGCCACCTACGCCCGGATCGCGGACATCCCTGTCGAAGGCGCGCTGCCGGCGTCGTGGGACTACACGACGCCCGATCCCGCCTCGAAGCGGGTCTACGTCTCGCACGGCACGGAAGTCGTCGTCATCGACAGCGAGACGAACCAGGTGGTCGGCCGGATCGCCGACACGCCGGGCGTCCACGGGATCGCGGTCGGGGCCGGCCACGTGTTCGTGTCGGCCGGGCGCGAGAACCGCGTCGTCGTGGCCGACCCGAAGACCCTGGCGACGCTGGTCAAGATCGACAGCGGCGGCGCCAACCCCGACGCCATCACCTTCGATCCGGCCAGCGGGCACGTGTGGGTGTTCAACCACACCGGCATGTCCGCGACCGAGATCGACGCCGCCACCCACGCGGTCGTCGGCACGATCCCGTTGTCCGGCACCGCCGAGAGCGGCCAGGCCGACGGCGCCGGGCACGTCTTCGTCAACATCGAGGACAAGGACCAGATCGACGTGGTGGACACCTCGGCCCGGAAGGTGACGGCGCACTGGCCGGTGTCACCCGGCTCGAGCCCGACCGGCCTGTTCCTCGATCGCGCGACCCGCCGGCTGTTCGTCGGCGCGGGGCCGGTCATGCTGATGATGGACAGCGGCAGCGGCCGCATCGTGTCGAGCGTGCCGATCTGCGGCGGCACCGACGCGACCTGGTACGACGCCGGCACGCACCTCGCGTTCAGCTCGTGCCGCGACGGACACATCACCGTGGCGCGCGTCGATGGCGACCAGATGACGGTGGTGCAGACGATCGAGACGTCGCCCGGATCGAGGACCATGGGCCTCGACACCGCGACGCACCGCATCTACGTGTCGGCGGCGAAGCCGAACGCGTCCGGAGCGCGCGGCTACGAGCCCGGGACGTTCCACGTGCTCGTCTACGGCCTCCGCTGAGGCGGGCGCGTCAGCGTCGCTCGGCGCGCGTGCCGAGGAACTTGGGTGACCACGATCCTGCGAGCATGACCCCGCCGCGAACCGGCGTCGGGACGAGCGTGAAGTCGTCCCGGCCGTGCCGGCCGACGACCGTCCAGCCCGTCGCCATCCCCAGCGCCGCCCCGAACAGCACGTCGCTCATGAAATGGCGGTTGTCGGTGATGCGGCTGGCCGACACGTAGCCGGCGATGAGGAACATCGGCCAGCTGGCGCGGTAGCCGAAGTGGCGCTCGAGCACCGCGGCGGTGGCGAAGGTGACCGAGGCGTGGCCGGACGGGAAGGCGCAGCACTCGCCGGTCGGCCGGTCCCGCTGCGCCACGTACTTGATGCCGTACGTGAAGGCCTGGGTGAGCAGGTTGGCGCGCAGCAGGTCGAAGCCGAGATGCGAGACCTTGTTGGTGTGCGTGCCGGGGACGTCCGGCTTCATCGCATAGCGGCCGATCAGGTACATCCCGGCCGCCGCGCCGCCCTGCACCCAGGCGTAACCGAGATACTTGCCGGGCTTGAGGAACTTCCGCAGGCCATCCGCGTCGACCGCCGCGTCGTTGATCTCGTCGTCCCAGGGATGCACGGCCAGCGCCGCGCCGGCGCCGATGGCGAGGATCGCCCACGTCGACTTGCGCTTCGGGAACGCGACGAAATCGCTTCCGGTCGTCCGGACGAGCGCGGCAAACCCGGTGTGGCGCGGCTCCGGCGGCGGAGCCGCCTTGGCCGCCTGCTGCGCCAGAGACGGCGCCTCGGCCGGCACGTCGAGCGAGGCCTCGAACAGCTGGGCGTACGGCCGCGACGAGAAGGCAGGCGCGCTGTCGGCGGGCAGGTCGCCGGCCATGGCCGGGGTGGCGCCGAACGTCGCCATGCAGAGGGCGGCGGTCAGGATGAAAGTCAGGCGTTCGGGCAATGCGGGCTCCAGGACACGACGGAAGAGGATGCCGTTCGGCGAATGAACCGACGATGACGCCAGGTGCTCGCGGCTCACCAGCCAGCCGCCTGTCCGTCCTTGCGCGGATCCGAGCCGGCGCGGTAGACGCCGTTCACCGGCCGATCCTCGGCCGCCCAGCGGGCGTCGAACGTCGGCGCGGGGAGGCCTGGATCGCGCGTGAAGAGGATGCCCTGATAGCCGCCGACCGCGACACCGGTCACCGGGCGCACGTCGTGCCCTTTGGCCTTCAGCGCCGCACCGACGCGGTCGAACAGGCTGCGCTCGAGGCTGAGCACGTTGGTCGACTGGAGATGCGTGAAGCGGGCGGCGTCGGCGGTCATCTGCACGTTCATCCCCAGATCGATCAGGTTCACCATGTGCTGCGCGTGCGTCTCCGGCTGCACGGTCCCACCCATGTTACCGAAGGTCATCAGCGGCGCGCCGTCCTTCATCACGAACCCGGCGATGATCGAGTGGAACGGCCGCTTGTGCGGCGCGACGACGTTGGGGCTCGCGGGGTCGAGCGAGAACGCCGTGCCGCGATTGTGCAGGATGAAGCCGTATTCCGGCACGGTGGCCTTGCTGCCGTAGACGCTGTAGATGCTGTGGATCAGCGAGACCATGTTGCCCCAGCGATCGGCGGTCGTCAGGTAGATCGTGCCGCCGGTGGCGACCGCCGGCGCGCCGACCGGGGCCGCCTTGTCCGGATCGATGCGGCCGCACAGGGCGCCGGCGTGCCCCTTCGAGATCAGCTCCGCGACCGGCACGGTGGCAAACTTCGGGTCGGCGTTCTTCGCCAGCAGGTCGGCGTAGGCGAGCTTCTTCGCCTCGACGAGCAGGTGCCAGTAGGCCGGGTTCGACGGGCCGAGTGCCGAGAGGCTCATCCCCAGCTTCGGCACGCAGACCTCGAGGATGTTCAGCATCTCGAGCGCGGCGAAGCCCTGGCCGGGCGGCGGCAGCTCGAACACCTCGTAGCCATGGTAGGTCGTCGAGATCGGATCGGCCCATTCCGAGCGGAACCCGGCGAGATCGGCCGCGGCCATGACGCCGCCGCCGGCCTTCACCTTGGCGACGATCGCCCTGGCGATGTCGCCCGTGTAGAACGCGTCGCGGCCCTGCTGCTGGAGCAGGCGCAGCGCTCTGGCGAGGCCGGGGTTGCGAAGGACGCTGTAGAGCGGCGGCGCCTCGCCCCGGGTCAGGAACGTCGCCGACGAGTCGGCGTCGGCGCGCAGGGCCTCCGCCACGCTGCGAAGATCGGCGTGACGGCGCTCCGCCTGGCCCCAGCCTTCCTCGGCAATGCGGGCGGCGCGTTCGAGGGTCTCCTTGAACGTCAGCGTCCCGAACCGCGTCAGCAGCGCGTCGTAGCCGGAGACGGCGCCGGGCACGGTCGCCGCGTTCACGCCCAGCTGCGGCATCTCCTTGACGCCCAGGGTCGTCGTGAAGAACTCCGGCGTCCAGCCGGCCGGCGCCCAGCCGCCCGAGTTCAAGGCATACAGCCGGCGATCCTTCGCGACGTAGACGAGCGCGAACAGATCGCCGCCGATCCCGGTGTCGTTCTGCGAGGTGACGTCGAGCACCGCGCCGGTCGCGACCGCGGCGTCGATGGCGTTGCCGCCGCGCCGCAGGATCTCGAGGCCGGCCTCGCTGGCGAGCGGATCGCTGGTCGCGACGATGCCGTGCCGGGCGATCACCTCGGAGCGGCCCTGCGCCAGCCAGCCCTGCGCGCGCGAGCCGGGCACCGCGTCGATGTCGGCGGCGGGCTGCGGGCGATCGATCGTCGGGATGCCGAACGGCGTCGGCGACTGCGCGAGGCCGGTCGCGCACCAGAGGGCGAGGGCCGGGACGGCCGCCACGGCGGCGGCGAGGCGGGCCCCGGGACGGCGGGCGAACGGGCGGGGGAATCGGGGCATGCGAGCCCCGATTCTACGGCACTGGGGCCCGGCGCTACTTGATGGCGACGACGACCATTTCCTGGGGCTTGCCGCTGACGTTCTGCGCCTGATGCTTCTCGCCGCGGCCGATGAACGCGACGTCGCCGCGCTTCCACGTCGTCGTGGTCTTGCCGCCTACTTCCAGCGAGATCGCGGTCGGCCCGAGCGCGATCAGCACCTGGTCGTAGTCGTGCGTCGTGCCCGGCGCTTCCTTGAAGTTGGCGTCGGCGGTGATCTTCACAACGTCGGCGCGCGGATTCTCGAGCAGCACCGTGCGCGACATGTTGGGTCGCGAGGTGGGCAGCGTGGCCTTCGGCGCGGCCGCGCCCTTCAGCTCGACGACGATCGCCTCGAGGGCGGTCGTGCCGAGGTTGGCGCCCATGTGCTTCTGTGGGCCCGACCACAGGGCCTGCCCGGCCTTGCTGTCCGATGTCTGGCTCTTGCCATCCGCGCCGGTGAACGCGATCTTGCCGTCGGTCAGCAGCACCGTGACGTTGTCCGGGTGCTCGTGCATCGTGGTCTTCTCGCCGGGGCCGACGACCACGTGCAGGACACGGACCTGCGCGTTGTCGACGAGGACGTGGTAGTGCTTCGGGTTGCTCTTGACCGGGTCTTGGGCGAAACCGACAGTGACGCCGAGGGCGATGCCGACGGCGGTGAGGGCGAGACGCTTCATTCTGCTGACTCCAGTCCGACGAAGGGGCGCTGCCGGGAAGCGGCAGCGTGACGTCGGGCGTGCCAGCTTGCTACTGATGAGCTTTCGCGTCAAGCAGCATCGCGGCTATTGGCCGCCGTCGAGGCAGACCTCGCGCCGGGCGCCGAACGGGTCCTCGTTCCACACGGTCACGCACGCCTGCCGGCCGGCCGCGGCGTCGCGGAGCGCGTCGGCCAGGCCCACCAGGCCGTTGGAGTCGCGCTCGCTCGGGACATCGCCGGCGCGAAAGCCGGCCCGCGCGAGGCGCCCACCGGGTGTGACCTCGACGATGTGCCAATCCTGGATCTGGCCCTCGTCGACCAGGCCCAGACGGAAGCCGAACGCACGTTCGTAGCCTTGCACCTCCGTTCTCACGAAGTATCGTGTGATGAACGGCGCCAGCAGGATGACGTAGAGCAGCGCGTAGAGCAGCAGGAAGACGACCAGCGTCACGAACTGACGCTGGCCCAGCGTCACGTAGGGAGCGGCGGCCGGGCGGATCCCAGGATGCCGGAGCGTGGCGGCGGTGGTCGTCATCGGAACCTCCACTGAAGTGGCTGTTCCCATGGACACCGCGCGGCGACTGCGGTTCCGTCAGTCGACGGATTGCCGACGCAGCAGGCGGTCGAGATCGACGGTCGCCTACTCGGCCTTCAGCGTGACCGCGGGATCGACGCGCACGGCGGCACGCACCGGCACGACGGTAGCGAGCAGCGCCGTGAGGCCGAGCGCGACGGCGGCGAAGACGAACGTCGCCGGATCGTCCGGCTGGACGCCGAACAGCAGGCTGCCGATCGTCGAGCCCAGCGCCATCGCCACGCCGATTCCGGCGACGATGCCGACGCCGACCAGCGCGGCCACGCGGCGCAGCACCAGCCCGCCGATGCCGGAGCGCTGGGCGCCGAGCGCCAGGCGGATGCCGAACTCGCGCCGCCGCTGGCTGACCGCGTAGCCGGTGACGCCGAAGATGCCGACGCCGGCGAGCACCAGCGCGATCGTCGAGAAGCCGCTGACGAGACCGGCGATGAAGCGCGGCAGCGCGACGACGTCGTCGTAGCGCCGGTCCGACGTCTCGGCGAAGTAGAGCGGCACGGCGGGATCGACGGCGGCCAGCGCGGCGCGAGCCGCCGCGAACACCGTCGCCGGCGGCGCCGAGGTTTCGATCACGGTGTACATGCCGCGCTGATAGATCTGCGCCTGCGGCGCGTAGAGCGCCGGCAGCGGCGTGTCGCCCGGGCCGTTGTGGTTGACGCGGTGGACGACCCCGACGATCGTGCGCACCTGGGTGCGGGTGCCGCTGCCGATGCGGACGCGCTGCCCGATCGCCGCCTCGGCACGCTGCCACCAGCGCTGCGCGAGCTGGTCGTCGACGATGGCGACGAGGGGCGCGTTCGCCGCGTCGGTGTCGGCGAAGTAGCGTCCGCGCAGCAGCGCGATACCCATCGTCTCGAAGTACTGGCCGCGCACGACGCTCCAGCGCACCACCGGCGTCCGGGAGGCGGAGCCGGACGGCGTCTCCGGCACCGCCTCGGTCACGTTGCCTTCGCCGCTCATCGGCACGTACGAGACGCCGCCGACGCGGCGGACGCCCGGCGTGGCGGCAAGCCGCGCGGACAGCTGGTCGTAGAACTGGGCGACGCGGGCCGCGTCCGGATACGCCTGCGCGGTCAGGTTCGTCTTGAAGCTGACGCGGTTCGTGGTGGTGAACCCGACGTCGTCGCGCAGCAGCCCCTGCAGGCTGCGCAAGGTGAGACCCGCCCCAATCACCAGCGCCGCGGCGAGGGCCACTTCGGCGATCGTCAGCCCGTCGCGCAGCCGGCCGGTGGCCCGGCTGTCCGACACCCGGTTCGAGCCGAGGACCCCCTCCGAGCCGCGCAGCGTCAGCGC
>Ga0070664_100005584_pt1 | contig 10107 bp, 9 predicted proteins | sample KBSC73metaG_FD_65863 | JGI IMG/M metagenome (GOLD analysis project Ga0070664, IMG submission 65863) | Corn rhizosphere microbial communities from Kellogg Biological Station, Michigan, USA - KBS C7-3 metaG | ecosystem: Host-associated > Plants > Roots > Rhizosphere > Soil ... | reverse complement strand
GTTCGGGCGCTGTCAGGGACATTCGTCGAAGGGATGCGATCGATTCCGCTTCTCGCCGTGCTCTTCATCGCCGCGACGCTGTTGCCGCTGTTCCTGCCCGCAGGCTCCAATATCGATCTCTTCGGCCGTGCCGTCATTGCGTTCGCGCTGTTCAACGCAGCGCTGGCGGCGGAAGTCTTCCGAGGTGGCTTGCAGTCGATCGACCGCGGCCAACTCGAGGCTGCAACGAGCGTCGGCTTGAGCGATTTCGCCGCATTGCGTCTGATCGTGCTGCCGCAGGCGGTGTCCGCGGTCATTCCCGCGCTCGTCAATATCATGATCGCCATCATCAAGGAGACGACGCTGCTGTCCGTTATCGGCGTCAACGACCTTCTCGGCGCGATCGAGAACGGCGCGAAATCGCCCGATTGGATGGGCGAGTCAAACATACTGGCGTCGGGACACGTATTCCTCGCGATCGCCTATCTCGCGCTATCCCTGGGGCTGTCGCGTTACAGCCGGCGGCTGGAAACGCAGCGTTGAGCAGGTTGCAATGACAGCCGTGCCGCCCTCGGCATCCGGTGACGCCGCGATCGTGCGATTGATCCGGGTAAACAAGTGGTACGGCAGCGACCATGCACTGCGCGACATCGATCTCGATGTTGCGCCGGGCGAGCGCATCGTCATCTGCGGTCCGTCGGGGTCCGGCAAATCGACGCTCGTGCGAACCATCAATCTGCTCGAGCCGTTTCAGCAGGGACGCATCGTCGTCTGTGGCGTCGACGTCGACGCCAGCGCCATCACACGCGCCGCCCGCCTCGCCGTGAATCGGCACGTGGGCATGGTGTTTCAGCAGTTCAACCTGTTCCCGCATATGACCGTATTGCAGAATCTCACCGTAGGGCCGGTCTTCGGTGCGCGGGTCAACCGCAGCGAGGCGCTGGAGCTGGCTCACCATTACCTGCGCCGCGTTGGACTGACCGAGCATGCTCACAAGCGTCCGGCGCAGCTGTCGGGGGGTCAACAGCAGCGCGTCGCAATCGCGCGCGCGCTGTGCACGCGACCACGGCTCGTGTTGTTCGACGAGCCGACGGCATCACTCGACCCCGAAATGGTCAACGAAGTGCTGCAAACGATGGAGAGTCTCGCGCGCGAGGGCATGACGATGATCGTAGTCACGCACGAGATGGAATTCGCGCGGCAAGTTGCCGATCGCGTCGTATTCATGGATCGGGGTCAGATCATCGAAACAGCATCCCCCGACGACTTCTTCGATCGGCCGCAAAGTCCGCGGCTGCAGCTGTTCCTCGGCCAGTTGCTCGCGCACTGACATGTGCCGATCGCGATCAACCGATACGTTCCTGGAGACACCATGCCCGTCATCGACGTTCACACGCACATGTTCACCCCGCGCTGGCTCGAGCTGCTGCGGCAGAAGGGCGGTCTTTACAACATCAAGACGCGACCCGATGGCCAGCACGAGATCTTCCGCGGCGATACACCGGTCGTAATCCCGCAGCGCGGTCATTTCGATTACGCGCTGCGGCTGCAGCATATGGATGCGGCCGGCATCGACATTTCCATCGTGTCGCTGACGTGCCCTAACGTGTACTGGGGCACCGAGGAAGTGAGCTGCGAGGCCGCCCGGGAATCGAACGACACAATGGCGGCGGCACAGGCGAACTACCCTGATCGCATTCGCTGGTTCACGTCGTTGCCGTGGGAGTACCCGCAGCGCGCGATCGACGAGCTCGCGCGGACGTGTGCCAACGGTGCCGTCGGCGTCATGGTGCTTGCGAATGTCGCAGGACGCAGTCTCACCGATCCACTGTTCGATCCGATCTGGCGAGAGATAAATCGCCGATCCCTGCCCGTACTCGTGCATCCGACCGATCCGCCCGGCGTCGACATGATGGACATGACGAAGTTCGATCTCAGCTGGTCAGTCGGATTCATGTTCGACACGACACTCGCGATTACGCGGATGATGTTCGATGGCTTCTTCGATCGCCACCCCGACCTCAAAATCATCGCGTCGCACGGCGGCGGGACGCTACCGTATCTCGTAGGACGCTTCGAAAAGGGCGACGAAGTGGAAATACCGGCTCGCCGAAAGATGCAGCGCAAGCCAACGGATTACCTGCGGCATATTTATTACGACAGCATCACGTACAACTTCGGGGCGTTGCAATACCTGATCTCCGTCGTTGGCGCTGATCACGTGATGTTCGGCACCGACTGGCCGCATCAGGTCCACGATACCAAAGGAGCGTTTGCCAATACCGCCCGGCTGCCGGAGAACCAGACGGTCGCCGTTCGCGCGGCTAACGCGCAGCGGGTCTTCGTGCTCTAAGGAATCGCGTGGTCGATCCCATCGACCGTCGATACGCTCGAAGCTTTTCGCGGTGATAGTATCGTTTGGGCCGACATGTTGCTGTGTACCAGCCAATGGTCGAGCTTTGACGAATAGTCGCCAATCCGAAAGAGCGCTTTGACGCGGGACCCCTCAAGATCAATGGCTGACTCTCCACCGCGTCACTTCTCAATGATTCGCGGCTTTCACGTCGCCGATTTTTTCACGCTCGCCAATGCGGCGTGCGGCACGGCGGCGATCTTTCTGGCGATGACCTTCATTGGCAGCCAATCGGTCCGCCACTTTCTGTGGGCAGCGGCAATGGCGCCGGCGGCGCTGATCTTCGACATCCTCGACGGGCGAATCGCCCGGATGCGGCACGAGCATTCGGCGCTCGGACGCGAGCTCGACTCGCTCTCCGACGTCATTTCGTTCGGCGTTGCACCCGCGGCGCTCGCATACGCCGCCGGGATGCGTGGCGGCTGGGACGTCGTTGCGCTGATCTATTTCGTGTGCTGCGGCGTCAGCCGGCTCGCGCGCTACAACGTTACTGCCGACCATCTCGCGAGCGATAGCGGCAAGGTCAAGTATTTCGAGGGAACGCCCATCCCGACGACGGTGCTGTTGACGGCGTTGCTTGCATTCGCCGCGTGGCGCGGCCGCATCATCGAGAATCTGTACGGCGGAAGCTTTCTGCTCGGCCCATGGGCGTTGCACCCGTTCGCGCTTCTGTTCGTGCTGTCCGGCACGTTGATGATCAGCAAGACGCTGCGTATCCCGAAGCTCTGACACATCCACTGCGAGCTGCGGCGGCGCCGGATGTTATGACGCAACATCGGCTTTGTCTTGCAAGCCGTTGATGCCCTGCAGGATCGCGATTTCAATCGCTTTGATAAACACAGCTGCGTCAGTTCTGTCCTACAAAAATTTCCTCTTGACTGCGTGCAAGTGCCGCCGTGGTCTGACGGACAATGCTTTATCGTTTGCCGACACTGGCGCCGGTTACCAGCCGGCCACCCGTGTTTCTCCAACTGTCCGCCATGTCGAAAGTCCGATTCGCAGCAGCTTTCGCGGCGTGCGTCGGATGCAGTATCGCAGCGAGCGTGCAGGCTGCGCCACAGACGGTGTGCACGATCACCGTCAACTCTTCGGACGAGAAAGACGCGTTCCGCCGTCACCTGCCCGCTGATCGCTATCAGTTCGTCGAGCTCGTCGAGCGCGGCCGTCCCGACTGGCTCGAGTCGGCGCGACGCAAGGGCATTCGCTGTGACGTGCTGATCATCTCCGGTCATTACGACGGCGGCGATTATGCAGGTGGCAACGAGTTCTTTTCGGAACACGTCGATTCGCACGAGTATCTTCCTGTCGATGAGATGGAGCGCGTCGCGTGCAGCGAGCCCGACGACGGTTTGTTCGCGCGCTTGAAAGAGGTATATCTCTTCGGCTGCAACACGCTGAACCCTCAGGCACTGCGCAGCGATCCCGCCGAGATTGCTCGCTCGCTCGTGCAGTCGGGCCATCCCGCCGCTGAAGCCGATCGTCTTGCCCGCGCGTTGAGCGTTCGGTACGCGGACAGCAGCCGCGATCGCATGCGCCATATCTTCAGGAATGTGCCGGCGATCTATGGGTTCTCGTCGGTTGCACCGCTTGGCCCCGTCGCCGCGACGTATCTCGATCGTTATTTCCAGTCCGGCGGCGCGCGCGATGTCGCGACCGGTCGCGCGGGCTCGAGAGTACTCAATTATTTCCCCGGCCATTCGCTGACGCTGACGCGCGGGCTCTCCGACAGCGACGCCGACGCCGAATATCGGCGGGACCTTTGCAAGTTCGTCGACGATCGATTGTCAGCTCGGCAAAAGGTCGATGCGATCCATCGGCTGTTGTCGCGCGACATGGCCGAGGTGCGGATATTTCTCGATCGACTCGAACGCTATACCGGGTCACTCGATGCAACGACTCGGCAAGAGCCGGAGGTGGATAGAGCGCTCCACGACATTTCGAGCGACACCGCAACGAAGACGCGTTACCTGCAGTTTCTTCGCGCAAGCGCCGCGCCCCCGGTGCGCGCGCGATTGATCGATCTCGCCGCCGCGCTCGACTGGCTGACTCCCGATGAGCATCGTGGCGAGCTGATGGCGATGATCCGCGATGAGCTTGCAGCGCCCGTCGTCACGGCGGCCGATGTGGATCTCGTCTGCCGGCTCAACGCGAATCACCAGCTCGACGCCGGCGTCGCCGCGTTGGGCTCAGCGACTGATGCAGGTGTCGGCCACGCAGCGATCCTCGCCTGCCTCGGGAGCGAGCGCGACCACGCCCGCGTGCTGCAGGCGCTGACGAGTGCGCATGACCCGGATGTGCAAATTGCGCAGGTATACCTGCGACATCACCCGATCGACGATGTCGGCGAGCTTCGCGACGTCGCTTCCGGAATCCTGCAGATGCCCGACTCCAGCGCACAGGTCCGGGCACTCGACGCGCTCGCGCACCACCGGCTCTCGGATCGCGAAACGCTCGAGACGCTGACGCGGCTTTATCCGGTCGCAAAGTCGGTGAACGTCCAGCGCGCCATCGCCGGCATCTTGATCCGCTCGGATTACGGGCAGATCGCGAGCCCGGAGCTCATTCGAGCGCTGCAGGATCACCGGCTCAAGTCTCCCGAGGGGCGTGATTTGATCGACGTGCTGATCAGGCGGCTGCAGGTCTCCTGACCCCCGAGCCGGCGGGGTCCGGCAACGTCTGATCGGGGGGCTGCAAGTCCTCCTGACCCCTCGTCGGCGAAAATCGCCGGTTCGGCGGTTTTAGCCGCTCGAAGCGACGAACGTGTAATACTGGCGCGGTTTTTTTGCGCCCGGTCCGTTCGTCCATGCCTTTGTTGCACCGATTCGCGCTGCTGGCGGCCTTCGTCACCAGCGTCTGGCCGCTTGTCGTGCACGCCGACCCCAAGACGGTCTGCACGATCACCGTCAATTCACCCGACGAGCGCGAGACGTTCCGGCGCAACCTCCCCGCAGACCAGTACCAGTTCGTCGAGCTCGTCGAGCGTGGTCGGCCCGACTGGCTCGCGTCCGCGTGTCGCAAAGGCGTTCGCTGCGACGTGCTGCTCATTTCGGGTCATTTCGACGGTGGCGACGAGTTCTATTCCGACAAGGTCGATGCCCGTGAGTCGCTGCCGGTCGACGAAATGGAGCGCGTGTCGTGCAGCGACTCGTGTCCCGGACTCTTCTCGCAGCTCAAGGAAGTCTATCTGTTCGGCTGCAACACGCTGAATGCCGAAGCCGTGAAGACCGCATCGGCGGAAGTCGTTCGAAGCTTGCTGCGCGCCGGCCATTCGGCCGCGGACGCCGAGCAACTCGCGCAGGTGTTGAGTGAGCGCCACGCGGGCAGCAACCGTGAGCGGATGCGGCAGATCTTCAAGGACGTGCCCGTCATCTACGGCTTCTCATCGAAGGCGCCACTGGGTCGCTCCGCGGGTCCAGTCCTCGAGCGCTACCTGCAAAGCGGCGGTGCCAGCGAAATCGCGACGGGGCGTCCGAGTGCGAAGCTGCTGCAACTGTTTGCGCCGGTTTCGATGACCGTCGCGACCGGATCGATGCGGACTGGAACCGACTCCGGATACCGCGCGGACGTCTGTCATTTTTCGGATGACCGGCTGACGCCTGCGCAAAAACTGGATTTCGTTCACACGCTGCTCGGTCGGGACATGGGCGAGGTCCGGATGTTTCTCGATCATCTCGAGAAGTATTCGCCGGCGCTCGTCGAGACTGCGCACGCCGACGTGCCGGCCGGAGCAGCGCTTGACCGCATCGCCACCGATTCGGCGGAGCGCGAGCGTTACTTCGCGTTCATGCGCGATACCGACCAGGCGTCGGTGCGCGCGAGAATGATCGAACTCGCGGTCCGGCTGGGCTGGCTGACACCTGAGGCGAAACGTGCCGAGCTCATTGCGATGATCAACGACCGCCTTGCGCGTCCAGTGATTGGCGCGCAGGACGTCGGCCTCGTCTGTACCCTCAATCGCGAGCATGCACTGGACGACACGCTCGCTGCGCTCGCGAGCGTTCCGGCGGAACGGATGCGCGACATCGGTCATGTCGGCGTTCTCGCGTGCCTTGGCAATCAGGCGGCGCGTGGGCGAATGCTGCAGGCGATCACCAGCGTTCGTGATGACGACGTGCAGATCGCGCAGCTTTATCTGCATCACCGTCCCATCCTCGACGTCGACGAGCTGCGCGTGGTCGCCGCCGGCATAGCGCGAATGGACAATCCGGTCGCGCAAGTGCGCGCGCTCGACACGCTCGCACGGCACCGACTGTCGGACGAAAAGAGCCTCTCCGCTTTGACGAGCCTGTTTCCGGTTGCGAAGTCGCTCGATGTGCAACGGGCGATCGCCGGCATTCTGATCCGCGCCGATTATGGTTCGCTGGCGAAACCCGACCTCGTCCGGGCGCTGCAAACGCATCGTCGCAAGTCGTCGGACGGACAGGACCTGATCGACATCCTCATTCGTCGCCTGCAGGCGAGCCTTCCGCCGGCGGCGTAAGCGCGGCTTTCGCGTCACCGCTACAACTCGGATGCGTTCGGTTCCCGTCATCGACCATCGCTCGGCCCTCGCAGCGCTTGCTGCCATTTGCGGGGCCGTCGAAAGCGAGCGCAAGGCTGCGGCGATCGCGATCGTCGATGCGCACGGAGAGTTGCTGGCGTTTGCAAGGCTCGATGGCACACTGCTGAGCTCGGGAGTGTTGGCGGTGAACAAGGCTTACACGTCGGCGCGGCTCAACCGGCCGACTCGCGTGCTGGGCGAAACGTTGCGCGAGAGGGGCACCGACGTAGCGTTCTACGGCGATCCGCGCTACGTTGGCTTTGGCGGTGGGTTGCCGGCGCTTCGCGACGGCGTGGTCATCGGCGGCGTTGGCGTGAGCGGGCTTTCCGACACTGAAGACGAGGCACTCGCAGCACTCGGCGTCTCGTTGCTGCAAGGCGATCCCCCGATCACAACCAGCGTCTGATTGCCGGACGGCGCTCCGCCTTGGTGGCGGGACGCCGCCGTGGCACCGCAGTCGTGCACGGATCCGCGAAAGAACGTTGACGCGGATCAACGCGCCGCCCGACCATTTGGCGCTACCTTCGTCCGATCGGGCCCTCGGAGTGATTCCGGATGAATGCGATCGATATCATTCTCGACGAGCATCGTTCGCTCGCCGCCGTGCTGCACGGCTTGCTCTATCTCACGCGTTCGATCCAGTCGGGCAAGCGATCGCCGGACTTCAAGCTGTTCGGCGCAATGGTTCATTACATCGCCGCGTTTCCCGAGCGCCTCCACCATCCGAAAGAAGATCAGTACCTGTTCAGGCTGCTGCGGCAGCGTCACCCCGAATCCGGCGCGCTGATCGATCGGTTGAGCGCTGATCACGAGGCCGGGGACGCTCGAATACGTGATCTCGAGCGTGTGCTGCGAGCGTACGAGTTCGGTGGTGCGGATGCGCTGCCGGCATTCGCGCAGGCCGTTGAAGCTTATGCAGCCTTCCATTGGCAGCACATGCGTACCGAGGAAGATGAAATTCTTCCTATGGCACGACGTTACCTGACGGCTGACGACTGGGCGAGCGTCGATCAAGCGTTTGCCGGGAACACGGACCCGTTACTCGGCGCGAAAGCAGGCACCGAATATGACGCCTTGTTCCGGCGCATCGTTCATCTCGCGCCGCCTCCGATCGGCGTCGGTCCACAGGACTGAGGCGTTACATCGCGCATAGCAGTCGGCGCGTGAACGCTGATCAGCACGCGAATTGTCGTCGCGGCGCGTCACCGGCGCGATCGCGCTAAGATCGCTATTCGCGAACTCTCCGCCCGCGCACGCTGATCCCGAAGCGCCTTTCTCCTGCCGTGAATCGATCGTACTTGTTCGTGCCGGCGAATCGTCCGGATCGTTACGCCAAGGCGTGTGCGGCGCGGGCGCACGCCGTGATCATCGATCTCGAGGATGCCGTTGCAGCCGACGACAAACCGTCGGCGCGAGCGTCGTTGCTCGACTGGTTGCCGCAAGCGCCGCGCCCCGTGCTCGTGCGCGTCAACGCAACCGGCACTGAATGGTTCGACGACGATCTGCGCGCTGTCGCTGCGGCACCAAATGTCGAGGGCGTGTTACTGCCGAAAGCCGAGCAACCAGGTGACATTAACCGGTTGACGGCTGCGCGCGACGACATGCGCATCTATCCGCTGATCGAGACCGCCCGGGGACTATGGGACGTGTTGTCGATCGCGCAGGTCCGCGGGGTGGGCGCGCTGCTCTTTGGTTCGCTGGATTTCCAGGCGGATCTCGGCATCCTCGACGACGATCTCGTCTATGCGCGGTCGAAGCTCGTCGTCGCGTCGCGCGTCGCGGGCATCGCGCCGCCCATCGACGGCGTGACGCAAGCGATCGACGATGCCGAACTGCTGCGTCGCGATTGTGCTCGCGCGCGGCAGCTGGGTTTCGGCGGCAAAGCGTGCATCCATCCGGCGCAAGTCGATGTGGTGAATGCGTCTTTCGCGCCAACAGCCGCGGAGGTGGAATGGGCGGAACGAATCGTTGCTGCATTCGCGCAGGAAGCGGGTGGCGCGGTCCGCGTGGAAGGACGGATGGTCGATCGTCCGGTGCTGCTTAAGGCGCAGGCGGTGCTCGCTGAGCGCATGCCTCCGCGCAACTGACGGTTTAGCGCCGTCGCCACAGCGCGACGGTCGCGGCGTAGTCCTCGGGCACCGCGGCCGCATGCAGCGACCAATCGTTTGCTCGGTAGACGCCGGGTCCCGCAAGAAGTCGTCGTCGCTCGTCATCGAGCGCGATGTCGATCTGCCCGAATGGCGCCGTCAGTGCGTCACCGGTCGCTTTGCTCATCGCCTCCTTGCACGTCCACAATATCAAGAGATGACGACGACCGTTGTCGGCATCGAGACCCGCGATCGTTTCACGCTCGTTGCTCGTCATGAATTTGCGCGCGATGCCTGCGACGCTGATCGAACGATCGAGTCGTTCGACGTCGACACCGATGCGGCCCGTGCGGGTGATGCCGACGATCGCCACACCCGCCGTGTGCGAGATGTTGAAATCGAGAGCTGGCGCACCCGTGAGTTGTGGCCTGCCGCGATGCCCGCGCTCGATTTCGACCGATGCAGCATCGCAGCCGAGTGCCGACGCGAGGATCGTGCGCAACGAGCCGCGTCCCATCACATAGCGGTCACGCAAACGTCGATCGCCGAAGCGCGCGGCGCGCGCGCTTTCCGCGTGTGACAGCAAGCGCTCGAAGACCTCGAGCCGATTTCTGTCTGGTGCGATGTCGCACCACCACAGTTGCGTCCCCGACTCCGGAGATGGCAACGCTTCGATGCCAGGCAGCGCGGCATTGCCGCTCGCCACATTCTCCTCTAAGCTCAAGTCACATCCTCGGCCTGGACGCGCCCGCTTGCACGCGGGCGCATTTGCGTTAGCTGCCCCGATAATCATGCAGTACGTGCTCAAGTTTCTCACGCGCTTGCCGCTGCCGATGCTCTATGCACTCGGGAGCTTCGCGTATTTCGTCGCATATCACGTGATGCGTTGGCATCGCGAGCTCGCGGCGCGCAATCTTAAGAATGCGTTTCCGGAAAAATCGCCTGGCGAGCGCGCAGCGCTGCTGAAGCAGTCATACATCAACCTTGGGCAGACATTGGCCGAAACGTTCTGGGGCTTTGGTGCGAGCGCCGAACAGTTGGCGCAGCGAGTCGCGATCGAGAACCCCGAAGTGATCGAGCGGTATATC
>Ga0070664_100005579_pt1 | contig 10112 bp, 6 predicted proteins | sample KBSC73metaG_FD_65863 | JGI IMG/M metagenome (GOLD analysis project Ga0070664, IMG submission 65863) | Corn rhizosphere microbial communities from Kellogg Biological Station, Michigan, USA - KBS C7-3 metaG | ecosystem: Host-associated > Plants > Roots > Rhizosphere > Soil ... | reverse complement strand
GCCGGGCCGGTCCCACCGCACCAGCGCCTCGAAGCAGTCGACCAGGCCGCTCTCCGCGTTGACGATCGGCTGGAAGTGCAGGACCAGCTCGTTGTCCGCGATCGCACCGACGAGGGCGCGCTCGAGCTCGGTGCGCTCCTTGAGGGCGGCGCGGGCGGTCCAGCTGAAGAGCTCCGCGCATCCGCGACCGGCGGCCTTCGCACGGTAGACGGCGAGGTCGGCCTCGTGGAGCAGTGTCTCGACGTCGGTCTCGCCGCCACGACCCAGCGCGATGCCGACGCTCGCCCCGACCTGGACGGTGAGGTCCTCACCGATCTGGATCGGCTGCGACACCGCGGCGATCAGGCGGTGGGCCAGCGCGACGATCGAGGCCTCGTCGGTGACGTCCTCGACGCCCACCACGAACTCGTCGCCGCCGAGGCGGGCGACGAAGTCGCCCTCGCGGACCTGCTGCTTCATCCGGCGTGCCACGTGTCGCAGGACCTCGTCACCGCTGCGGTGACCGTGGTTGTCGTTGACGCTCTTGAAGCCGTCGAGGTCGATGAACAGCAGGCCGACCGTGGCCTGGCGGCGCCGCGCGCGGCCGAGCGCGCCGGCCAGCAGCCGCATCGACTGCGTGCGGTTGGCGAGTCCGGTCAGCGGGTCGTGCGTGGCCTGGACGGCGAGCTCGTCCTGGAGCTTCTCCAGTGCCTCGTGGGCGTAGGCGATCTGCTCGATCGCCAGGCTCATCCGGATGACGACCAGCAGGAACATCACCACCGAGCCGATGATGATCGCCCACACGTCGATCGGGACGCCGGCGGCCTCGTGCACCGCGAGCAGTGCCGGGGAGATCAGGGTGGCCACGACGACGGCCAGCAGCCTGACTCCGCGGAAGCGCACCTCGGTGTTGCCCCTCGTGTCCGACAGCGTGCCCATCGACGGGTGGAGTGCGGCTGCACCCCAGGCGACGTAGGAGAACAGCCACAGGTACTCCACGACGGAGACCGTGTTGGTGGCGAACAGGTCGAACGCCACCGAGAGCGTGTCGGCGGTGATCAGCAGGGCGAGCGCCGCCAGCAGCATCCGGGACGCCGGCGACCGTCCGCCCGGCGAGCTGACCAGCCGCACCAGCGCGCCGACCAGCAGGATGTCCATCGCCGGGTACGCCGCTGCGACCGCCGCCGCACCGGGGGAGTGGTGCAGCGACTCGATCGTCGGACGCGCCAGCAGGATCCAGGAGAGCAGGCAGAGGCCCGCGGTCACGGTCGCGCTGTCGAGCACCGGTCCGAGCTCGCGGCGGCTGTGGGCGCGGGTCTTGACCAGCATGCCCAACCCGACGGCCATCGCCGGGTAGCCGAGCAGGTAGAAGGCGTCGGAGATCGTCGGGAACACCTCGACGTGCAAGACGTCCTGCTGGTAGTTGAACGTGGCATCGGCGATGACCCACGACGCCTGCCCGCACGCCATGAAGACCCAGGCCTTCCTGGCGTTGGGCTGGTAGCGACGCAGCCCGATCAGGATCGCGACGATCACCGCGATGCTCATCACGGAGTAGACGACGTCCTGGATCAGCCGCGGTGTGGGCAGCATCTCCGACGCGAGGACGGTGAGTCCGCCGACGACGAGGAAGCCGTACGAGAGACGAGCGGTCGGCGCGGTCTTGGCGCGACGATCGATGACTCGCTCAGCCATGGTTCACCACCATTGCGGTCATGGGCCGGACCCTCGCGGCGGCCGCGCGGTTCTGCCGGACGGACAAGCTGGGTGCAGGTGCCGTGGACGCTGCTGCCGGCACACCCTGGGGGAGGTCGGACGCGGCGCCGGGCGGGGTGTGGAACAGCCACAGGGAGAGCGTTCGCATCGCGGCCCAGTCACCCGGCAGTGCCCGGAGCGACACCAGGCGCTCGTCCTCCGGGGTGTCTGTGCCGTGGTCGCCGACGGCGCGGACCAGAGCGAGCTTCACGGGGGCCATGCCGGGCAGCCCCAGGGCGACCAGGCCGGGGCCAGGGCCCTCGTGCACGGGCAGCCGGACGCTCACACCGCCGACCGAGACGTCGACCAGGTCGGTGACGAAGCCGTCGACGGTCACCTTGGCGCTGACCGCGAAGCGGTGGGCGTTGCGTCGCGACGACGCGAACTCCGCGGCCCTGATCCGGCGTACGCCGAACCCGACGGTCGTCGCGGCCACGACGAGCCATGCGCCCGAAGCGACGGTTGCTCCGGGGGTGGCGCGCCACGGCACGAGACCGGCCAGGCCGGCCGCGGAGTAGCCGAGGATCACGGTGAGGGCGCCGAGCAGCACCAGCAGCACGCGGGGCACCCGGCCGAGCGCGCGCTCCTGTGAGCCCACCTTGGGCGTCACCTGGAACTCCAGGGTGCGCCGGGTCACCAGCCACCAGGTGCAGGACAGGCCGACCGGGATCCGCAGGATCCGCAGGGCGAGCGCGTTCGTCCAGCTCAGCTGGTGGCGGTAGAGCCGCTTCGCACCCCACAGGCGCAGGGCGAAGGTCCCGGCGAAGACCGCGGTGAACGACAGCGGGCCTGCGGTGGAGGTCTGCGCGCCGCTCATCAGCAGCGCGACGGGCACCATCAGCACGAACACTGTCGCGGCGCCCTCGAGCCACCACAGCGTTCCGGTGAGGTACTCGTAGTAGTTGCGCCAGGTCAGCCAGCGCTTGGCGCCCCACAGCCGCTCCTTGAGGAGCACCTGCATCGCGCCCATGCCCCAGCGCCGGCGCTGCAGCAGGTACTGGTCGGCGGTGGCCGGGGCGAGCCCGACCGCCAGCGTCTGGTGGTGGTACGCCGTGCGCCAGCCGGCCTTGAGCAGGCCGAGCGTGGTGTGCATGTCCTCGACGATCGTGTCGGTCGAGACGCCGCCGATCTCCCGCAGGGCGCGGGTCCGGACGAGCGCGGTCGAGCCGCACCAGAACGGGCCGGCGCCCGGGTGGTTGCGGGCCGCCATGAGCACGTTGAAGAACAGGCCCTGCTCACCGTTGACGCCGTCGTCGTCGAACGCGCCGGCGTTGTAGAAGCTCTGCGGCCCCTGCACGAGACCGATCTCCGGGTCGGCGAACCAGCCCAGAGTCGCGGTCAGGAACGACTGCAGCGGCACGTGGTCGCAGTCGAGCACGGCGACCACGTCGATGTCCTCGGCGATGCCCTCGGCGGCCTCGCGCTCCATCAGGTCCAGCGCGTGGTTGAGGTTGCCCGCCTTGGCGTGGTCGTGCACCTCGCGGGCGACGTACCGGGCGCCGTACACGCTGCACATCTCCTCGACCCACGGCCGCTCGCCGTCGTCGAGGACCCATGTCTCGTGCGCGGGCTCGAGCGCGCAGGCGGCGGCGATCGTCGGAGCGATCACTTCCGCCGGCTCGTCGTAGGTGGGGATCAGCACGGCGACCCGAAGGCCCTGGGGCGCCTCCGTGACCGGCGCGGGCGCGGTCGAGTCGATGTTCCAGAGCGTGACGATGCGGAAGCCCATGCCCACCAGCGGGATCGCCTCGAACGCGATCAGCACCCAGGCGGCCAGCCGGTTCGGTCCCGAAGCCGGCAGCGTGTACGCGATGCGCCAGGTCAGGTAGCCGATCAGCGCCGCCATCGCCGCGAACCCGCCCAGGTGGGCCAGGTCGCGCGACCGGGTCGCTTCGGCGCTCGGTGCGCCCAGCTGGTCGGCCCATCCGGCCGTCGTCACGTGACGACGGGCCCGGTGAGACCGAGCCGCGTCCTCGACGCGGTGACGGGCCCGTGCCTCGTTCGTGTGCGTCAGGGCCGCTACGGCCGCCGCGTTGCTGCTCATTGGACTCTCCCCCTGTCCGGCGATGATTACATGATGGTGGGCCGTTTGGGGGGGTTTAAGAGATTTAGAGGGTTTCAGGACCTAGGTCCTCCACATCTCGCCTGTTCGGGCGAGCGGTGGTCAGCTCTCGTAGGAGAGCCCTCCCAGTTTCACCTTTCCCGAGCCGATCTCGAGGTGAATCCGGTCGCACGCTCCGGTGCCGGGGTCGCACACGGTGACCTGGTCCTTCTCCCCGTCGACCGACAGGGCGGCGCCGTCGGGGGTCCAGCCCCAGAAAACGCGCTGGGGGAGCGCGACGGTCTCGCCGGTTTCGAGCGAGAAGAACCGGGATGGCGTGGGAGGGATGATCAGCTTCCCCTTGTCCCCGAACGCGGCGTTGGCGCCTCCGTCGTAGCGAACGTAGCGACCGTCAGGGGACAGGTTGCCCGCATTGTCCTCGGGGTTCATCGGAACCGTACGCACCAGGGCACCCGTCACGAAGTCCTTCACCAGCCAGTCGATCTGGCGCCCGTCGTCGTACAGGGCGTACCGGCCGTGTGCCGCCTCCATCGGGGCGTTGGCAGTGCCTGGGACCAGCCGCGTTGTGCCGGCGGCCCAGTCGAACTCTGTCCAGCCGTCGTCGAGCAAGGCCCACATCCGGGAGCCGGCGAGGTCAACCGGCGGGGCCTCCCAGCCACCCCAGGTGAAGAACCCGGACACATTCGTGCGCGCGACCTCGGTACCAGTCTCCAGGCTCACCACGACCAGTGACCACTCCCCGACCTTCCGGGTCTCGACGGCGCTGAGTGGACTTGTCGCGCCTGCTGGCTCGGCGTAGGCGACGTACGGACTGTCCGGGTCGGTGCCGGGCACGCGGTCGCCCATCCGCAGGTCGATGTCCTTCGTGGTGCCGTCGGGGTGGATGAGCGTGTAGTGGGACGGGCCACCTTCGTCGGTGTAGGCGTGGTGGCCCATCCGCACGAGCACGCCGAGCGAGGTGTAGTACAGCGCCTTGACCTTCTCGGGGAACCGCACCTGATGGTTGCCGATGTAGACGGTGCTGCCGGCGGCGAACGCCCCGTAGTCCTGGTACGCCGCCCCGGGGGACGCCGAAGCGAACCGCTGCTGCGCGTCCGACTCGTGGCCGCCGCCACGGCTGATCACCACCCCCGTCCCGGCGACCACGACGGCGACCGCGGCGAGCCCGGCCGCTGCCTCGGAGACCCGGCGACGACGGCGGTCGCGGCGTGCGCGTTGCAGGATCGCCTCGGCCGGCGCCGGCGGGACCACGAGCTCGGCTGCCTCTTCGTGCAGCAGGGTTGTGAGTCGCTCAACCATGGTGTGCTCCTTCGGGGATCACCGCATCGCCGAGCAGCGAGCGGAGTCGGCTCATCGCGTGCGACGTCTGGCTCTTGACCGTTCCGGGGGTGACGCCGAGCGCTGCGGCGGTCTGCTCCACGCTGAGGTCCTCGTAGAACCGCAGCACGACCACCGCTCGCTGCCGTGGTGGGAGGGCACGCAGGGCCGCGAGCACCAGGGGTCGGTCGCTGTCGACCGCGGGGAGGGCGGCGTCGGGCACCGTCGACGTGCTGATCTCGCTGCCCCAGGAGCGCCGGCGGAACCACGACGTCGCGGTGTTCACCAGGATCGTCCGCGCGTAGACACCGGCGGCCCCGAGGTCGCGGATACGCCCCCAGGACGCGTAGGTCTTCGTCAGCGTGGTCTGGACGAGGTCCTCGGCGAGGCCGCGGTCACCGACCAGCAGGTAGGCCGTGCGGTACAGCGCCGGCCACGCGGTCCGGACGAACTCGGTGAACTCGTCGTCCGTCGGTGGTCGTGCCATCGGTCCTCCCGTCGTGGGTCGGCCGCGATCGGCCGGTCACCAGTCTGGATGCGGAGGAGCGTCGATTCGGTTGCACGAACCGCCCGCATTCCTCAGGAGGCGGGCGGTTCCGCGACGGCGTCCGCGGCGAGGATCTGCTCGCACAGGATGTCCGCGTGCCCCGCGTGCCGGGCGATCTCCTCGACCATGTGCACGTACAACCAGCGCAGGGTGAGCGGTCCCCGGCGGTTGTGCTGCACGAGGTCGTCCAGCGAGTACGCCGCCGCGATCTCGCGGGCTTCCGCGCACACGCGGCGGTACTCCGCCACGACGGAGGCGACCGTGTCCTCCTCGGTCAGCGCCCAGCTCGGGTCGTTCTCGTGCGGGATGCCGAGCTCCTCGCGCGTCCTGCCCGCCAGGCTGACGTGGAACCACACCTGCTCGGCCCAGGTCACGTGCTTGAGGAGCCCGAGCGGCGTGGTCAGCGAGGGCACCAGACGGCGCCGGGCCTGCTCGTCGGTGAGGCGCTCGACGACCTCGACGAGGTCGTCACGGTTCGTGTCGAGGAACTGCTCGATCTGGGTGCGCTCGTCGGCGATGAGGGTCGGCTCCATGGCCGCAGCGTACGATTCGTCCCGGTCTAGACGGCTCCAGGGAGGGTGCCCATGTCCGCTGCAACCCTGTCCGCGCTGCTCGCGCAGCTGCTGCTCACGGCGCTCGCGCTCGCCGTGCCGGCGACGATCTCGCTGTTCCGTGGCGAGCCGAGCCGGCCACCCCTGCGGGGCAGCTACCGGGTGCTGCTGGCTGCCGGTCTGGTCGCGGGCGCCTCCCTCGGGCTCGGCGCGCTCGCCGGGGCCGGCGCGTGGCGCAGCCTGCTGGTCGCGTGCGTCCTCGGTGCGGTCGTCGTCGGGTTCGGCCCGGCTGCCCGGCCGTGGACGGTGCGCGGTCTGCTGGCCTGGTCGCTCACGATCGCCGCCGGTGCGGCGTACCTCGGTTACGTGGCGCTCTGGATGGCGGAGGGCCACCTCGGCGCCGCATCGCTGGTCGGCGGCGTCCTGCTGTGGTTGCTGGAGCTGTTCGTCTACTTCCTGGCGCTCGGCTACCTGTGGGAACTGGTCGACGTGCTCGCCCGCTGGGACTGGCGCAGGCGCGCCCAGCTCCGGCACGGGCTGGAGAAGACCGGCACCGGGCCGCGGCCGTTCGTGAGCCTGCACGTGCCCACCCACAACGAGCCGCCGGACCTCGTGATCGAGACGCTCACGTCGCTGCTCGCTCTGGAGTACGACGACTTCGAGGTGCTCGTGCTCGACAACAACACCGACGACCCGGAGCTGTGGCGCCCGGTCGAGCGGTTCTGCCGCAGCCACGAGAAGCTGGGGTTCTTCCACCTCGAGGACTGGCCCGGCTACAAGTCCGGTGCCCTGAACTTCGGCCTCGACAAGGTCGACCCGCGCACCGAGATCGTCGGGGTGATCGATGCCGACTACGTCGTCGAGCCGGACTTCCTTGCGCGCTGCGCACCGTTGTTCGACGATCCCGACCTGGCCTTCGTCCAGACGCCGCAGGACTACCGCGACTGGGAGGTCGACCCGTACTTCCGCCGGCTGTACCACTCCTACGCCTACTTCTTCGACGTCTCCCAGCGCTCGCGCAACGAGCGCAACGGCGCGATCTTCGGCGGCACGATGGGCCTGATCCGCCGGCAGGCGCTGGTCGACGTCGGCGGATGGGACGAGTGGTGCATCACCGAGGACGCCGAGCTGAGCCTGCGCCTGCTCCGGGCCGGCTGGTCGGGCACCCACATCGAGCAGTCCTTCGGGCGCGGCATCATGCCGCTGACGTTCGAGGCGCTCAAGCGTCAGCGGTTCCGGTGGTGCTTCGGCGGTGTTCAGCTGCTGCGGTTGCACTGGCGATCGCTCCTGCCGGGCCGGCGTACGGAGGGCAACGCGCTCGGGCTCGGCCAGCGGTGGGCCTACCTCGTGGGCGGGCTGCAGTGGTTCGGTGACCTCGCCGGCCTGCTGTTCACCGCCTTCCTGCTCGTGGGAGCGGTCGACGTGTTCGCCGGGGACGGACTCGTGGTCCGGCGGTTCTCGGCCCCTCTGCTCGTCAGCGTGCTCGGCCTCGTCCTCCTCGGCTCGCTCCGGTCGCTGGCGCTGCTCCGACGCACGGCCGGCATCGGCTGGCGGGCGGCGCTCGGGGCGCTCGGTCTCTGGCTCGCGCTCGGCTGGGTGGTGGCGCTCGCGTCGGTGCGCGGCCTGCTCGCGCGTGAGGGCGCGTTCCTGCGCACGCCCAAGGTCCGCGGCGAGGTGACCTGGCGGCACTCCTTGCGGGGCAACGTGGTCGAGACCCTCCTGGGGCTGCTGTGCGTGGGTGGCGCCGTGTTCGCGTTGGCGGGCGCCGCCGCGGGCGCGGCGAGCGGGCTGGTCGTCGGCCTGCTCCTGCTCGTCCAGGGTGCCGGGTACGCCGGAGCGCCGCTCAACTCGCTGGCCGCCGGCCGCGCCGACCTCACGCCCGAGCTGCGTCGTCGTCGGCGCGACAAGCTCCCGTCGTGGACCCGCGTCACGCCCGGCGTGCGCCGGTGGGGGATCGGCCCGGTGCTCGCGGCCGGGGCGACGGCCGCGGTCGTCCTGCTGTTCGCCGGCCCGGTCGGCGCACCGCGCCTGGACGAGCTGCCCGGCAGCCCCCGTGCCGAGAGCGCGCCGAAGCCGGGACGGACGCACACGAGCGCTGCCCGCCCGGCGCAGCCCACGCGCCCGTCGCTCTCGCCGCTGTCCCCGCTGGCGACGCTGCTCACCCCGAGCTCCTCGCCGTCCGCCTCGCCGACGGGGAAGGCGCGGCCGGTCGCCGTGCCGACGACCGGGTCGTCGCGGCCGTCGCGGGCCCCGACCACGCCGGCGTCGGTGCCCACGGCACAGCCCACCCCGACCAAGGCGCACGGCCGGCCGACGTCGCTGCCCTCGCCGACCAAGGGCCCGCACTGAGCGAAGTAGACGTGCTCCTAGGATTGCCGCATGCCCGACAACCCTGGAGCGAGCCGCGTCGAGATCTCGCGTGACGAGGTCGCGCACCTGGCGACGCTCGCCCGGATCGAGCTCTCCGACGCCGAGCTCGACCACCTCGCCCCGCAGCTCTCCGTGATCCTCGAGAGCATCGCGTCGATCGCCGAGGTGGCCGCCGCCGACATCCCGCCGACGTCGCACGCGGTGCCGCTGACCAACGTGTTCCGAGCCGACGAGCCGCGCCCGAGCCTGAGCGCCGAGCAGGCGCTCTCCGGCGCACCCGAGGCGGAGCAGCAGCGGTTCGCCGTGCCGCGGATCCTGGGGGACGAGCAGTGAGCGAGCTGATCCGCCGCAGCGCGGCCGACCTGGCCGACGCGCTGGCCAGCGGGGAGACCACGAGCGTCGAGCTGACCCGGGCGAGCCTGGACCGGATCGCCGGGGTGGACGCGGCGGTCCACGCCTTCCTGCACGTCGACGCCGAGGGTGCACTCGCCCAGGCAGCAGCGTCCGACGAGCGCCGCGCCGCCGGTGCTCCGGCATCGCCGCTCGACGGCGTGCCGATCGCGGTCAAGGACGTGCTCGTCACCGAGGGACTCCCGACCACGTGCGGGTCGAAGATCCTCGAGGGCTGGGTGCCGCCGTACGACGCCACGGTGGTCGCCCGCCTCAAGGCGGCCGGCCTGCCGATCCTCGGCAAGACCAACATGGACGAGTTCGCGATGGGCTCCTCGACCGAGCACTCGGCGTACGGGCCCACCCGCAACCCGTGGGACCTCGACCGGATCCCGGGCGGCTCCGGCGGTGGCTCGGCTGCCGCGGTCGCGTCGTTCCAGGCGCCGCTGGCGCTGGGCACCGACACCGGAGGATCGATCCGCCAGCCCGGGGCCGTCACCGGCACGGTCGGGGTCAAGCCGACGTACGGCGGGATCTCCCGCTACGGCCTGGTCGCGATGGCCAACTCCCTGGACCAGGTCGGCCCGGTCACGCGCACCGTGCTCGACTCCGCGCTGCTCCATGAGGTCATCGGCGGCCACGACCCGCTGGACTCCACGAGCATCGACGCGCCGCTGCCCGGCGTCGTGGCGGCCGCCCGTCTCGGCGCGTCGGGCGACATGAGCGGCGTCCGCGTCGGCGTGATCCGCGAGCTCGGTGGCGAGGGCTACCAGGCCGGTGTGCAGCAGCGCTTCGACGAGGCGGTGCAGCTGCTGGTCGGCGCCGGCGCCGAGGTCGTCGAGGTGTCCTGCCCGAGCTTCGTGCACGCGCTCGCCGCCTACTACCTGATCATGCCGAGCGAGGCGTCCTCGAACCTCGCCCGCTTCGACGCCATGCGCTACGGCCTGCGGGTCTTGCCCGAGGGTGTCGACGCGCCGAGCGCCGAGGAGGTGATGCGGGCGACGCGCGACGCCGGTTTCGGCGACGAGGTCAAGCGCCGGATCATCCTCGGCACCTACGCGCTCTCCAGCGGCTACTACGACGCCTACTACGGCCAGGCGCAGAAGGTGCGCACGCTGATCAGCCGCGACTTCGAGGCGGC
>Ga0070664_100005570_pt1 | contig 10118 bp, 10 predicted proteins | sample KBSC73metaG_FD_65863 | JGI IMG/M metagenome (GOLD analysis project Ga0070664, IMG submission 65863) | Corn rhizosphere microbial communities from Kellogg Biological Station, Michigan, USA - KBS C7-3 metaG | ecosystem: Host-associated > Plants > Roots > Rhizosphere > Soil ... | reverse complement strand
CGAGGCGAGCTCCGGACCACCGGCCGCCGCCCCGCGCCGCGGACCGGGACACCGCGGCGCCGACATGCGCGACACGGTGGCCGAGATGGCCGAGCGCGCCCAGCTCATCAGCCAGGAGGCCGGCAGCAAGGTCTCCTCGGCGATGAAGGACGTGATCAGCGCTGCGGCCGGCCTTGCTGGATTCGCCATCGAGAGCGCGCGTGACCTCGTGCAGTACATGGTTCGCCGCGGCCAGATGACGCAGGAAGAGGCGGACAAGCTCATCCGCGAAGCCGAGGAGGCGCACTCCAAGAAGCCGGCGAGCGAGAAGGCGCGCCCGACCGCTTCGAAGATCGCCGCCGAGAAGGCAGCGGTCGAAAAGGCCGCGCGTGACGCGGCCGCGGCGGCCGCGGCCGCGGCAGCACCTCCGCAGCGTCCCGGAGCGTTCTCGCTCCGGACCGGTGGACCGCGTCCGGCCGCGAAGCCGGCCGCTCCTCCGCCGCCCGCTCCCGCTGCTCCCGCCCCGGCCGCGCCTGCGGCAAAAGCGGCCGCTCCGGCAAAGCCCGCAGTGAAGGCGGCGGCGCCGGCTAAGCCCATGGCGAAGGCGCCCGCGAAGCCCGCGGCCAAGGCGCCCGCCAAGGCTGCCTCGAAGGCGCCCGCGAAGGGCTCGGCGTCGAAGCCAGCCAAGCCGGGCGCGAAGGCCGGTGCGAAGGCTGCGCCCAAGCCAGCGGCAAAGGGCGCGAAGGCACCGGCCAAGAAGAAGCGGTAGCGCCGTGCGCCCGCGCGCCGCACGGCTGCTCGCCGCGGGCGGGCTGCTGGTGGCGGCGTGCGCCCGTACCGCGGCGACGTATCACGCGAGTGCCGCCGAGCGAGCAGCGGTCCGCGACCAGATCGCGGCGATGCTCGTCCGCTCGGCGGCGAACTGGAATCGCGGCGATCTCGACGCCTTCGTCGACGACTATCTGCCGGGGGATACGACGACCTTCGTCGGCGGACGCGGCATCCTGCGCGGTACGCCTCCGATCCGTGCGGCGTACGCTCCGCGCTTTGCACCCGGCGGCGCGCGCGATTCCCTCTCGTTCGTCCTGCTCGACGTCGACCCGCTGGCGCCGGACGTCGTGAACGTGATCGCGCGCTACATCCTCGCGCGCCACGTCGCGGGGCGCGATTCCATCACCGCCTCTGGCCCGACCTCGCTCGTCATGCGTCGCGTCGACGGACGGTGGCGGATCGTGCACGACCACTCGTCCTGACCGTCGTCGCGTGACTCGCGCCATCGTCGCGCGCGCACCAACGCGGCTCGATCTCGGCGGCGGCTGGACCGACGTACCGCCGTATCCCGAGCGGGAAGGAGGCGCGGTGTGCGCCATCGCCATCGCGCGCTATGCGACGGCGACCGCGGCACTCGACGAGCGCATGGCGCGCGCCGCCGGCGCGCCCGCGCGCTCGACGGATCCACTCACGGCGGCCGCATTGCGCCGCGCGAATCTTCCAGGGAGTGTCGCTCACGTCGTGACCGACTATCCGGCGAGCGCCGGTCTCGGCGGCTCGTCGGCATGTGGGGTAGCGCTCGCCGGCGCGCTCGCCATGCTGCGCGGTGAGGCGCTCTCGCAGGGCGACGTGGCCGCGCTGAGTCGTGCCACGGAGGTCGAGGAGCTGCACGTCCCCGGTGGCTACCAGGATCACTACGCGGCCGCGTACGGCGGCGCGCTGCTCATGCGGTTCACCGACTGCGTCGGCGTTGAGCCGCTCGCGCTCGCGGACGCGACGGTCGAGCAGCTCGTGCGTCGGGGTGTGGTGCTCTACACGGGGGAGTCGCGAGTGTCGGGAGAGACGGTCGCGGCGGTGCGCGATGCGTACGTCGCCGGCGATCCGCGCACCACCGCCGCACTGGCGCGCATGAAGACGCTGGCGCTGGAGATGGCCGGTGCATTGCGCGGCGGGGACGTCGACGGGCTCGGGGCGCTACTGCGCGAGCACTGGACGCATCAGCGCGCGCTGCATCCGCGCATCACGACGCCGAAGATCGAGGCGATCGTCGAGACGGCGCTGCGCCACGGCGCGCTCGGCCTGAAGGCCCTCGGCGCATCGGGCGGCGGCTGCGTGCTCGCGATCGCGGACGAGGGGCGCGAGGAGGAGCTCGCGGCGGCACTCGCTCCACTCGGCGAGCGACTGCGCTACGACATCGACCGGGACGGTTTTCAGATCATCGCCGTGCTGGACGAGTCGCATGGAGACGGGCCGAGCGACGAGCGCGGCGGGTGACGAGCGCGCCGTTGATCGCGGCCGGCGACGCGCGCGCGCTCGCGCGTGCGCTGGTGCGGATCGACTCGCGGAATCCCGGACTGACGGCCGGTGGTGCGGGCGAGGCGGAATGCGTGGCACTGCTGCGCCGCGTACTGGACGACTGGGGATTTCGCACCGAGGTGCACGAGGCGCTCCCCGGCCGGCCCAATCTGCTCGCGCGCGCCGGTGAGGCGACGGCGCCGCGGCGACGGTTGATGTTCAGCGGTCACCTCGACGTCGTCGGTTGCCATGGGATGACTCATGCGCCGTTCGAGGGCGAGGAGCGCGACGGTCGGTTGTACGCGCGCGGCGCGGCCGACATGAAGGGTGGGGTCGCGGCGATGTGTGCCGCGGCGTGGCGCGCGGCGCAGGCGCCGCTTGGCGGCGAGATCGTCGTGGCGCTCACGGCGGACGAGGAGTACGAGAGCGTCGGGACACGCGCGATGCTGGAGCGTGGCGAGCGGGCGGACGCGGCGATCGTCGGGGAGCCGACGCGTCTCGAGATCATGCCGGCGCATCGCGGCTTCGTGTGGATCGAGGTCGAGGTGTCGGGACGTGCGGCACATGGCAGCCGATGGGACGTCGGCGTCGACGCGATCCGTCACGCCGGATTGCTGCTCGCCGAGCTGGATCGCGTCGATGCGGAGGAGCTGCCGCGCCGCGAGCACCCGCTGCTCGGGCGTGCCTCGCTGCACGCGTCGACGATCGCCGGTGGGATCGGCATGTCCACCTACCCCGATCAGTGCGTCGTTCGCCTCGAGCGCCGGACGCTGCCGGGCGAGCGAGGCGAGGACGTCGTGCAGGAGATCGAGCGTGCATGCGACGCGGTGCGCGCGCGCCGGCCGAGCTTCGCGGCCCAGGTGCGGTTGTCGATGACGCAGGGACCGAGCGACGTCGCCGTCGACGCGCCGATCGTGCACGAGCTCGCGGGCGCGCTACGCGCGTGTGACGAGCCCGTTCACATCGCCGGCATGTCGGCCTGGACGGATGCCGCGTTGCTCAACGCGGCGGGGATCCCGGCCATCTGCTTCGGGCCTGGCGACATCTCCCTGGCGCATGCGGCGGAGGAGTACATTCCGCTCGACGAGATCGACCGCGCCACGTCGGTCCTCGACGTCCTCGCTCGCCGCTGGTGCGCCTGAGCGCTCCGCATCCTCCACCGCTGCATGCCTCGTCGCCACAAGATCACCCAGCTCACCGCCGCGCAGTACGACGCGCTGGAGCGCGCCATCGCCGACGGGCGTCGTCTTTCGGTCTGGCGCCGCGGTACGGAGTTCCTCGTCGTGGTGGACCGGCTGCACCTGGTCGATGGGCGCGAGGCGCTCGAGGCGCACCACCCGACGACAGGCGACCAGCTCACGCTGTACGTCGACGAGCTCGAAGGGATCGAGGTGGTGCGATGACGGCGGAGAGCGACGCCCTGCCCCTCGTCGCGATCTACGCCGACGAATCCTGTCTCGGAAACGGCCGCGAGGGGGACAACCCCGGCGGCGCCGCAGGGGTGATCGAGCACGTCAACGCGGCGACGGAGCGTCTGACGCGGTGGGATTACTGGATCGCCGAGCCGTCGACGACGAACAATCGCATGGCGCTGCGGAGCGCGATCGAGGCATTCCGCGTCATCGGCCGCAAGGGCGGACGGTTCCGCGTCCTGTTCACGAGCGACTCGCAGTATCTCGTGAAGGGAATGACGGAGTGGGTCTATGGATGGGCGGGCCGCGGCTGGCGTCGCAAGGAAGGCGCGATCGAGAACCTCGCGCTCTGGCAGGAGCTCGTGTCGGTCGCGGCGCCCCATCATGTGCAGTGGCAATGGGTGCGCGGCCACGCCGGTCATCCGCAGAACGAATACGCCAACGACCTCGCCGTGCAGGCGGCGCGGGAGCAGTCCTCGTCGGAGGGCGCACGTACGTCGCGCTTCGACGAATGGCTGGAGGCACAACGGCTGCGTAAGCGTGTAATGGTCGAGCCGGCGCCATTCCCCTCCGGACGGCCGTTCGCGCCGACACGCCCGCTGCCGCGGGTGAGTACCACCTCTCACTAGGAGCGACGATGGACGACGTGGAGCGGATGTACCGGCAACTGGTGCGGATCATTCGGGCCACCTCACCGCAGCTGCTCACGCAGCCGTTCCCGGTGAGCGACCTGTATTCCACGATCCTGCCCTATCGTCTGCATCGGCGCGAGCTCGGGCTGGAGACGAATCAGGACTACGAGATGGCGCTGCTCGAGCTGCTGTCGGGGGCGCGCGGATATCTGATCGTGGAAGACCGCATGAAGCAGGCGCTCGTCGGCTCGCTCAAGTCGGCGAATCCGGATCCGGGGCTGATCCGGGAGTTCGCCGGCGCGCGCGTGGCGCTCGCACCGGACGCGTTGCGCCAGCTCGATGGCGACGGACAGCCCGCCGCGGCCGCGCCGCCCGCGGATGCCGCGACGATCGCGACGGCGCCGACCGGCACGACGATCAGAGAGGCGACGTCCGCCGCGCGCCCAACGGCTGGCCTGGCGACGACGGCACCCACCGCGCAGGTGGGCGCGGCGCGCGACACCGGCGCCGCGCCCACGCGCCCGACCGGCACGACGGCATCGGCACCGGCCACGGTGACGCGACGACCGTCGCGGCCGATCACCGTCGCGTCGCCGGGCGAGGAGTGCCCGCACTGCAAGGGTGAGCTGCCAGCGGGCCGGCCGATCAACTTCTGCCCGCACTGCGGTCAGGATCTGACGATGCGCCACTGTCCCGCCTGCGGCAGCGAACTGGAGCACGAATGGAAGTTCTGTGTCACATGCGGTCGAGCGGTGGGCACTGCGTAGCGCGCTGCGCACCTTCGGTCGGAGTGCCGTCCGTCAGGTTTTTTCCACACCGCAGCGACCTCGGCGCGTGGCTTGCGAGATGATCGCGTCGTCGCCGTGGACACGTCCTCGCTCGGAGACACGACCGTGAACCGCACCAACCGATCGCACCGCACCATGCGCCAGCTCGCGACCGCCGCAGTGCTCGTCGCCGTCGGATGTGCGACACCGGCGACGAGCTCTCCGACGCGCGCTCCCGCTCCGAGTCCGTCCCAGGCTCCGAGCTCGCCGCAGGGCGGGACAACGCCGACCGTGCAGGCGACCTGGCCCGCGGGCACGGCGGAACACGTCGACCTCTGGCTGCACTCCTATGCGCTGCTGACGCCGGACACCACGCTCGTGCCGTACTTCCGGCGCGGATACCGCGATCAGATCGCCGCGGTGCGGCGTCAGCGCGGGATCAGTACGCTGCTCGACACGAGTCGTCCCAAGCTGCTGGAGCGGATCGACGTGAACCCGTCGCTCGCGACGGGCCCGCAGTTCCTTCCGTTCTACTTCGCCTCGTGGGATCAGCTCCGGGAGACGGCCGAGCTGTTCGTCCAGCGAAACGGAAATCCGCGCGGCGCGGACCAGACCATGCAGCAGCTCTTCGCGATCCTCAGCGCGTCGTTCCAGACGGCGGCGGATCGCGAGTGGCTGCGGCAGTTCGTCCGGGCGGTGGAAGACGAGAGCCGCCGGTTCTATCACGACTACTGGACGAGCGAGTCGCGCGCGCACGCCGCGGCCACGGCGCGAGTCGACTCGCTGTGGCAGCGGAACTGGCGACCCGCGCTGCAGCGCTTCCTGAACAACACGCAGCAGCAGAACGGCGAGTTGTATCTCTCCCTGCCGCTCGACGGCGAGGGCCGCACGGTGCACTTCGGCAAGGTGCAGAACGCCGTGGCGGTGCAGATGCCGGACTCGCCGCAGAACGCCGAGGTGGCGCTCTACGTCTTCGCGCACGAGATCGCCGGCTCGGTGGCGAACACCGCGATCGAGGACAACACGACGCCGGCCGAGCGCCGCGCGGGGACGACGTCGCGGTACGAGCAGTCGGCGGCGGTGCGCGCCGGTGCGCTGCTGCTCGAGAAGACGATGCCGAGCGCGGTGCCGGGTTACATGCGGTTCTATCTCCAGGCGGCCGGCCGCTCCGCGCCGACCGAACCCAGGGCGGCATTCACCGCGACGTTCGTCGTACCGGACGCGATCAGCGAGGCGATCGCACGGCAGCTCGACGTGATCCTCGGGGGCATCTGACGGCGGGACGCGCCGTTATCTTTCCCGCATGTCCTCCGAGGGTCCGAAGCCGACGAACCTGCCCGCGACGATCGATCGAGCCGCGGTGGAGCGTGTGCTGGCGCGCGCGCTCGAGCTGCAGTCCGGTGCGTCCGGTGGCGACGCGTCGGACCGGCTGACGGAGGCGCAGCTCCTCGATCTGGCGAAGGAGGTCGGCCTGGATCCCGTGCACCTCCGCCAGGCCCTCGCCGAGGAGCGCACGCGCGTCGCCGTGCCCGAGGAGAAGGGCGTGCTCGCCGCGCTGTATGGCGGGGCGACGGTGAGCGCGCAGCGCATCGTGAACGGCACGCCCGCGCAGGTGCTTCAGGCGCTCGACGACTGGATGCAGCGCCAGGAGTGTCTGCGAGTGAAGCGGCACTTCAGCGAGCGGATCGTGTGGGAGGCGGACCGCAGCGTGGCCAGCGTGGTCCGGCGCACGGTGAGCGGCAAGGGCGACGCGCTCGTGCGCGCGAACGACGTCGCCGCGACGGCGATCGCGCTCGAGGGGTCGCGCGTGCTCGTGCGGCTCGACGCGTTCCTCGGCGGCCACCGTGCGTCGATGGCGCAGGTGAACGCGGGACTCGGCGTCGCGTCGGTGGTTGCGGGGGGAGTGCTCGCGGCGCTGAGCTTCCCGGTGCTCGCGGCCGTCGCACCGGCTGCCGTGCTCGTGCCGGCCGTGTGGGGGGCGACGCGGTCGGCGCACGGTCGCACAGTCGAGCGCGCGCAGCTCGCGCTCGAGCAGGTGCTCGACCGGCTCGAGCGTGGCGAAGCGGGGCGGCCGCCGACTTTGCTGAGTATGCTGGCTGCCGTCGTGCGGGGGTAAGGGGATTCGGGGATAAGGGAATGCGGAACAAAACGGCCTCGGGAAGCCAATGCCTCCCGAGGCCGTCGTAGTTCCGTATCGCCGTATTCCCGAATCCCCTTATCCCCGTATCTCCGGATCCCCGCGTTTCACTGCAGTCCCACCACCACGAACGGCCGCCGCATCGCGCGGTCGGCGAGCCAGGAGAGGCCGCGGTTGCTGAGGATCACGAGGAAGCCGATCAGCGTGAGCGACTTCACCTCGGCGCGGGAGATCTTCACCACCTCGCGGCGGACGAGCGCGTGCGGCGTCCGGGTGAGATCGCGCAGCGTCGCGTAGGCAAACAGCAGGGGGAGGACGCAGGAGAGCCGGATCGAGATCGCGCGGCGCGGGATGAGGAGCAGATAGCTGCGTGCGCTCTCGAGGTCGCGCCAGGCGAGCTGCACCAGCGTCGCAAGCGCGTCCCGCGTGCCGCGCAGGCGGTCGGGCGCCAGCAGCGTCGCGTGGGAGCTGCCATGCGCACGGAGCAGCTCCTCGGGGATGTAGATCGAGTTCTCGTGCTCCGCGTCGGTCGCGACGTCCTTGAGGATGTTGACCGTCTGCAGCGCTTCGGCGAAGGCGCGGCACTTCTCGCGCAGCACGCCGTGGAGGCGAGGGCCGATGCTCGGCGCGTGCTCGTGCCAGAGGTCGGTCACGAGGTACCCGACGGTGCCCGCGACGTAGTAGCAGTATTCCTTGTACTCCTCGAGACTCTGGATCCGGATGCCGTGCGGGTACAGCAGCACGAACTTCCGCATCCCGACGATCATCTCGCCGACCCAGCGGCGCACGTGCGCCTGCGTCGCGCTGGACATCGAGCGATAGAGCGCGAACACGAGGTCGGCGTGCAGCGCGAGGCGGACGTCGGCCGGCCGGCCCTGCAGATCACCGAGCAGCGGAGGGAAGGCGTCGGCGGCGGCGGGATTGTCGAAGCAACGCAGCAGCGCGTCGAACAGGACCGCCTTCTCGGACGCCGGCATGCGCGGCTCGTCCTCGATGGTGTCCGCGATACGGCAGAGGAGATACGCGGTGCGCACCGCGCGGCCGAGGGCGCCTGGCAGGAGGCGAATGCTGAGCGCGAAGGTACGCGAGACGGCGGGGAGAACTTCCCTCGCGAACCGCTCGGCGTCCGCGACGCGGGCTTCGTCCCGCGTGCTTCGCGGTTCCATTGGCGCTCCAGTCACGACGGTTAGACTTCTCGACACCATCAAAAGATACCCGCGAGCCGGACCCATGCCACCTACGCCAGCGTCGTTCGGATTCCGCGGCACGTTCCGCATCGACCTGCCCGCGCGTGCCATGTACAGCGAAGCGGCGGGAATCGCGCGGATCGTCCCGCACGCGGTGGCGGTGCCGCTCGACGCCGACGACGTGGTGGCGATCGTCCGGTGGGCGGGCGAGACGAACGCCCCGCTGGTGCCGCGCGGCTCGGGGAGCAGCATGGCCGGCGGCGCGATCGGCGACGGCGTCATCGTCGATCTGAGCCGCCTCGATGCGATCGGTCCGGTCGACGCGGCGCGGCGAACGATCCGGTGTGGTCCGGGAGCGATTCGCGATGCGGTCGATCGCGCGGCGCGCGCCGTCGGGCTGCAGTTCCCCGTCGACCCGTCGAGCAGCGCGTTCTGCACCGTGGGCGGCATGGCGTCCACCAATGCGGCGGGCGCCCACACGCTGCGCTACGGCGCGATGCGCGCCTGGGTGGAGGCGGTGGACTGCGTCTTCGCCGACGGAACGCGGGGCGAGCTGCGCCGCGGGGCCGCGCCACCGCCGCTGCCGGTCGTCCTGCGTGCGCTCGACGCGCTCGCGCCCGTGCTCGCCGCCGAGCGGCGCGCGCCGACGAGACACGCCGGTGTGCGCAAGGATTCGTCGGGGTACGGCCTCGCCGACTGGGCGGCGTCGGGCGACGTCGTCGACCTCGTCGTCGGCAGCGAAGGGACGCTCGCGCTCATCGTCGGCGTGGAGCTGCGGCTCGCGCCGCTCCTGCCGCACTCGGCCAGCCTGCTCGGCGCATTCGCCACGCTCGAGGATGCGGTGATCGCGGCTGACCGCGCGCGCCTGGCGGGAGCCGTCGCGTGCGAGCTGCTCGACCGCAGCTTCCTCGACGTCGCGCGACAGGGCGGCACCGGCGTTCCGGCGCCTGACGATGCGGAGGCCGTGCTGCTCGGCGAGGTCGAGGCGAGCTCGCGACCGGAGGCGGACGCAGTGGCGCGAGAGATCGAGGCCGCGTTCCGCGACTCCGGGGCGACCACCGTGCGGCTCGCGCTCGATCCAGAGACGGAGCACGCCATCTGGGCGCTCCGCCACGCGGCGAGCCCGATCATCTCCACGATCCACCCCGAGCTGAGATCGATGCAGCTCATCGAGGACGGCTGCGTGCCCCCGGCACGTCTTCCCGAGTACGTGCGCGGCGTGCGCGCCGCGTTCGAGCGCTACCGGTTCCGCGGCGTGATCTTCGGCCACGCCGGCGACGCGAACGTACACGTCAATCCGTTGATCGACGTGCGGGAGCCCGATTGGCGAGCGCGCGCCGAAGCGCTGCTCGACGAGATCAGCACCCTCACCGGGCATCTCGGCGGCACGCTCACGGGTGAGCACGGTGACGGCCGCCTTCGCGCGCCGCTGCTGTCGCGCGTGTGGACCGCAGAGGCGCTCGAGCGCTTCGCCGCCGTGAAGCGCGCGTTCGACCCGGACACGATTCTCAATCCCGGTGCGAAGGTCGCGCTCGCGGGCGCTCGTCCGCTGGATGCCGTGAAGTACGACCCTGCGCTCCCCGCGTTGCCCGAGCCGGCTCGTGCGGTGCTCGCTCGCGTCGAGCGCGAACGCGCGTACGCCCGCTCGCGGCTCGCGCTGCTCGACGAAGCCACGCTCGACGCCCGCGCCGGCGACGCCTAGCTTTCGCCGTCATCCC
>Ga0070664_100005567_pt1 | contig 10119 bp, 7 predicted proteins | sample KBSC73metaG_FD_65863 | JGI IMG/M metagenome (GOLD analysis project Ga0070664, IMG submission 65863) | Corn rhizosphere microbial communities from Kellogg Biological Station, Michigan, USA - KBS C7-3 metaG | ecosystem: Host-associated > Plants > Roots > Rhizosphere > Soil ... | reverse complement strand
CCGACCGGGTGGCCGAGCGTGTCGTTGACGTTCTTGAACCGGTCGAGATCGATCATGAACAGCGCGCAGCCCTTCTGGCGATGAGTCGCGTTGCGAAGCGCTTCATCGAGTGTCTTGCGCATCATTGCCCGGTTGGGCAGGCCGGTGAGGGAGTCGGAGCGGGCGAGGCGGGTGATCTCGCGCTCGGACTTGCGCTGCTCGGTGAGATCGGTGCCGATGCCGCGGAAGCCGAGGAAGCGGCCGCGCTCATCGAAGATCGGGTTGCCCGACAGCGACCAGTGCACGTCCTGCTCGCTCGCCGGGCGGACGACCACATCCGAGAAGGGGAATCGGGCCGACAAATGGAAGCCGAGCGTCTTGCGCTCCTCCATCGAATCGGAGGTCTCGGTATCGACCGAGAGGAGATCGGTGAACTGGCGGCCGAGCAGATCGGCCGGCTCGCATTCGAAGTCCTCGGCGAGCTGGCGCGACACGTAGGACAGGGTGCCCTGGGCGTTGGTTTCCCAGAACCACCCGCGGCCGCTGTTCTCGAACTCGTCGATGAACCGCAAGGCCTTGCGGGCCAGCGCGTCGAGCTTGAGCCTTGCGCGGCCAGTGTCGATGATCGTCCTGGTGCCTGCGAGGCTGTAGGCGACGAGCACCAGGGACATGGTTTCGACGCCGATGGCGACCAGCGGCGAGTCGGCGAGAACGATCGCCATCATCGCGGAGACGATCGCGTTCGCGAGCGCAAGTGGAGGAGAGCTGATCGACACGATCGCGCCGATCCCGATGCCCGCGCACATGACGATCTGGGCGGCCGAAATGTGCGTGACGAAGGCATCGTCGGCGACGGTCTGGCCGAACCACGTCCACAGGGCGCCGACCAGCAACATGTAGACGAACAAGCACCGCACCATCGTGTGCGAGGCGATGTTGAACCGTTCGCGGGTAATCAGTGCCGCGGCGGCAAGCCCGTCGATCGCGATGACAAGAAAGGCGGGGATCAGCGGGTTGTCGTAGCACAGGCAGAATTGCAGCGCCGGCGACAGCAGCACGTAGCCGAGCGTGATGAGCAGATGGGTGAAGCCCATCAGCAGGGCGATGTGATCGAGGCCGGCCACCCGCCAGTCGGCAAGCGGCATTTCTTCGCCGCTCTCCGTGTTGCGCACGTCGAACCACAAGGTGTCGCGAATCGACGGCCGCTCGCTGGCGGTCTCGCTTGCTTCGATCTCGGTCGCGAATCGTGACCTGCGCATCGGGTTCCCAGGCTCCGCCCGGCGCACCGCGCGCGCGAGCTACGTGTCGACGCGCTGGAGATTAAACGCGGCCCTCTTAACGGGGTCGCCTAGGAACATGGTAAACGGGGCGTCAGGATTCTTCGGGCAGGAAATCGGGCACCGACAAATAACGCTCGCCGGTGTCATAATTGAAGCCGAGCACGCGGGCGTTGCCGCCGAGCTCGGGCAGCTTCTGCCTGATCGCTGCCAGCGTCGCGCCCGACGACATTCCGACCAGCATTCCTTCCTCGCGGGCCGCGCGGCGCGCCATGTCCTTGGCGTCGTCGGGAGTGACCAGGATGACCCCGTCGAGCACGCTCGTGTCCATGATCTCGGGAATGAAGCCGGCGCCAATCCCCTGGATCGGGTGCGGCCCCGGCTGGCCGCCGGAGAGCACGGGCGAGAGCGTCGGCTCGACCGCGAAGACCTTGAGGCCAGGCCATTTTGGCTTCAGCAATTCGGCGCAGGCGGTGATGTGGCCGCCGGTGCCGACGCCGGTGATGATCGCGTCAAGCGGATCATCGCCGAAGTCGTCGAGGATTTCCTGCGCCGTGGTGCGCCGGTGAACTTCGACATTGGCCGGGTTCTCGAACTGCTGCGGCATCCACGAGCCGGGCGTCGCAGCGATGATCTCTTCCGCGCGCGCGATCGAGCCTTTCATGCCCTTTTCGCGCGGAGTGAGCTCGAATTCCGCGCCATAGGCGAGCATCAGCCGCCGGCGCTCGACGCTCATGCTGTCGGGCATTACCAGGATCAGGCGATAGCCCTTGACCGCCGCGACCATCGCCAAGCCGATGCCGGTGTTGCCCGAGGTCGGCTCGACGATCACCCCGCCGGGCTTCAGCTTGCCGGTCCGCTCGGCATCTTCGACCATCGCGAAGGCAATCCGGTCCTTGACCGATCCGCCGGGGTTGGCGCGTTCCTGCTTGATCCACACCTGCGCGTCCGGCCCGAACAGTCGATTGACGCGGACGTGGGGGGTATTGCCGATGGTCTCGAGGATATTGGCGGCCTTCATGCCTTGGCTCTCCTCTTTTTCAGAAAAGGGGCAAATCGTGCGGCGAACAGCCTTTTGCAAGGCGCGCGTTACACGCCGGTTGCAACCACGTCAGCGTCTTCGGGCGGAGTTTCGGGAAGCTCGAACGTCCGGGCCCGCCTGAGCTCCGGGAATAGGCCCGCCCACAAAAGGGTCACCGCGATCGCGGCGAGGCCGCCGCCGACCGTCGCGGCGACAGGCCCGATCAATGCCGCGAGAAAGCCGCTGCGGGTTTCGCCAAGCTCATTCGAGGCGGAAATGGCGAGGGTCGAAACGCCGGCGACGCGGCCGCGCATCTCGTCCGGCGTGTGCAGCTGGATCAGCGACTGGCGGATATAGACCGAAAACATGTCGGCGGCGCCGAGCAGCGCAAGCATCGCCAGCGACAAGGGAAACCAGGTCGAGTAGCCGAAGACGGCGGTGGCACCGCCGAAGACCACAACCGCGGTGAGCATCTTCACCCCGACGTCGGTCTCCAGTGGGCGCATCGAGAAGATGATCGCGGTCAGCGTCGCGCCCAATGCCGGCGCCGCCCTCAGTGGTCCAAGGCCTTCGGGCCCGACCTGCAGGATGTCACGCGCGTAGATCGGGAGCATCGCGGTCACCCCGCCGAGCAGGACCGCGAACAGGTCGAGCGTGATCGCGCCGAGGACAAGCCGGTTGCGCCGCACATAGGCGAGCCCGTCGATCATCTGGCTGAGCGGCGTTCCAGGCCTGAGCGGCGTGCGCGCGATCGGCGGGATGATGAAGAGGCAGATCACCGAAAACGCGAACAGGGCCGAGCTCAGCGCATAGGGAAGGTGCGGCGTCACGTCGTAGAGGATTCCGCCGAGCGCCGGGCCGACGATCGCACCGGTCTGCCAGGCGGCCGAACTCAGCGCGATCGCGTTGGGGAGGATTTCGCGCGGGACGAGGTTCGGCGCGAGCGCCCCGAGGGCCGGTCCGGCAAAGGCGCGAGCGATGCCGAGCAAAGCGGCAACCCCGAACAGTATCGGCAAGCTGATGAGCCCCTCCCAGGTGGCGATGAACAGGATCAGCGCGCACAGCAGCTCCAGCGACACGACCGCCCGTGCGATGTAGCGCCGGTCGAGCCGGTCCGCCGTCCAGCCGCTCACCGGGGTCAGGACGAACAGCGGCACGAACTGCACCAGCCCGATCAGCCCGAGCCAGAACGCCGCCTCGCGGATGCTCATCGTCGCGCGCGCAATGTCATAGACCTGCCAGCCGATGACGATCACCATCGCCATCTGCGCCACCGTCGTCGCCAGCCGCGCTAGCCAGAAATAGCGGAATCCCGCAATTCGAAGCGGTTCGGGAAGGAAGGTCACGCGCCGCTAGCTAGGGGTGCTCGAAAGGGGGAGCAACCCAGCCACTGGCGCTCTCCGCCGTCGGGTTCCAGCCGAGCAACAGCAGCATGACGAAGAAGCCGACGACGTAGGCGACGGGCACGAACCAAGCTTGGCTGATCCAGCGCACAAGTGAGCGGCCTTCGGGGTAGAGATTGGTGATCGCGACACCGGCCGACGAGCCGAACCACACCATCGAGCCGCCGAACCCGACGGCAAAGGACAGCAGCGCCCAGTCGTAGCCGCCCTGGCGCAGGGCGAGCGCGGTCAGCGGGATATTGTCGAACACCGACGAAAGCAGGCCGAGGCCGAACGCGGTCTGCCAGGACGGGTCGGGCAGCCCCTTCAACGGCATCAGGGAGGCGGAGGCGACCAGGGCCGCGAGAAACACCGCGCCCTTGGTGCCGTGCCGCATCACCGACCAGTCGGGTCGCGCGAAAAGACTGGTCAGGAGGATCGCCGCCCACAGCGCGAGACCTAGCCACGGCGCGGTTTCCTCGCCTTCGCCGAGCGACGTAGCGAGCACGTTTGCAAGCACCGCGGCCGCGAGGATGAACGCGACGATCCAGATCCTCCGCCATTCCAGCGGGTGACCGGGCTGATCATTGTCGAGGATCGGCTGGTGGCGATGCTGTGCCCGCGCGCCGAACAGGGCGACGACGAGGAATGCCGGAACCGCGGCGAGATAGGCGGGCATGACCGTCAGCGCCGAAACCCCGTTGAGCCACATGATCGTCGTCGTGGTGTCGCCGATCACGCTGCCGGCGCCGCCGGCATTCGACGCCGCGACCAGTGCTGCGACGAAGGCGATCGTCACCTGGCCCTTGTAGAGGTGCCGCGCCATGACTCCGCCGAGCACCGCCGCGGCGATATTGTCGAGAAACGCGGCGAGCACGAAAATGACCGCGAGGAGCGCGACGCTTCCCGCAAATCCATCGGGGAGGATGTTCGGCAAGTGGTCGGAGACATTGCTTCGCTCGAACTGGTTGGACAGGACTTCGAAGCCGACCAGCAGCAGGAGCAGGTTGGTGATGATCACCCATTCGTGCCCGATGTGGGTCATCAGTGCGCCGGCGCCTCGGCCGGTCGGATAAGCGGTTACGAACGTCTCGAACGCCAGGATGAAGAGGAGCCCGCCGACGCTGATCATCAGGGCGCGCTCGTGGAACAGAGCGACACCGAGCAACATCAGGCCGAACAGGACGAACTCGAAAGGAACGCCGAATGGAGCGATCATCCCAGGGCCCATAACAAGCCCTATCGCGCAGGTCTGCCATGCTGCTGAAGCTGGGGGTCAATGCCGGCGGAAATCCGGGCGCGTGCCGCTCTTCCGCCAATAATCCTCGAGGCCGATGCGTTGCAGCATCAGCCCGAAGCGCCGGTCATTCCATGCTGCCTTCATCGGCGGCAGGAACAAGGCCTGGGTAACGCGGTCAGCGTCGCCGGCCGCCGGGGCCACCTTCGCCCATTCGCCTTGGTTGAAATAATAGCCGTCGAGAATGGCGAACACGTCATTGAGCGCGCCGAGGACGCAGCAGGCATTCGCGACCCCGGGCGCCGACGCCGGATTGCCGCGGAGGAAGGTCAGCGCCTCGGTGACGCCGGAATGTGGCGGTCGCTCCCCACCGAGGGCTTGGGCGACCGCACGCATCGCACGGACGACATCCTCGGTGATCTCGGTCGGACGCTCAACGCCCTCGCGCAACAGGTCGAGCGCTTCTGCCGGACGCCCACTGTACATCAGGTACGGGACGCGGGTCCGCCAGATCTCTGGATTTTGCGGCCAATGCTCGACCGCCGACTGCAGCGTGTCATCAGCCCCCTGAAGGTCGCCGGACGCCCACAAATCGACGATGTATTTCCGCTCGGCTCCAGGAATGAGGAAATGATTCCGGTCGATGTTCCTCGAAAAGCTCAGCGCGTCGTCCCAGCGCCCGACATTCCCGAGCAGGTCGGCGGTGATCGAGAACAGCAGTGGGATCGACGAATTCTTCCGCACCGCCGCGCGGTCGGCCTGCTCCCGCTCCTGCCAGTGGCGGTACACCGGATCGAGAAGCAGGAGCGCGCCGAGCGCGCGGCCCTCGTGGGGGTCCAGCTCGAGCGACCGCTTCGCGGCCGCGCGGCTCCGGAGGTCGAGACCTGCCCGTTCGGACAGCGGCACGGTGCGCTTGCGAACGGCGTAAGCGAGCGCGAGCCCGCCCCATGCGAGGGCCGATCGCGGGGCGGCCTCGGTCGCCTGCGTAAGTAAAGCAATCGCCTGCATGGTTGAGCCGGGCCCGCCGGGATCGAGCACGTCATTGTCCTGAAGGGCATCGAAGCCCTTCTGCATCAGCAGCTGCGCCTGGGGAGAAAGCTGCTCGTCGCGCGATCCAAACCGCCAGGCGCCGAGACCGGCGACGCCAGCCGCGAGGGCCGCCGCGCCTCCGGCGAGCAGCTTGCGCCTGCGGAAGACCGGCTGACCTGGTTGTGCCGGCTCCCTTGATGGCCGCGCAACCAGCGCCTCGATGCTTTTCGAGACTTGCCGCCAGCCGGCGGGAGCGTTTCCGCCGCGCAAATTGGAGAGATCCGCGCATTGGATCTGATCGAACGGCATCGGCAGACGAACCTCGCCGACACGCGCCTGCACCAGCTTGTGCAGCTCGCGCGCGCGGTTGGCCTCGGACCGGACCCATTCGGATTCGGCCGATGCCTTGGACCACAGCACGAGCACCGCGGGCGCCGCTTCGAGCTCGGCCGCGATGACATCGGCATAAGCGCGGTGCGCGGGGAGCTCGCGGTCGAACCAGACGGACCAGCCCTGCGTTCCGAGCGCGCGCGCAATCCGATCCGCCTTGGCCGAGTCCGAGCGCGCGTAGGACAGGAAGACGTCGGCCACCGCAAACCCCCTGACGGCTGTTGTATCGCTTGCGAAGCGTCGGCGCGAGGCTAGACCTGTTGCCGATGGCCAAGCCGAAGTCCCGATACGTCTGCCAGGCCTGCGGGTCGGTCCAGCACCGTTGGCAGGGGCAATGCCCCGATTGCGCCGAGTGGAACACTTTGGTGCAGGAGAGCGCCGAGGTGTCGAGCATCTTTGCCGCCAAGCACAATCTTCAGGGCGGGGGACGCGTTATCCCGCTTGTGGGGCTGGAGACGCCCGCGGCGCTGCCGGAGCGGCTGCCGAGCGGGCTCGCCGAGTTCGACCGCGCGATCGGCGGCGGCATCGTCGCCGGCTCGGCGATTCTCGTCGGCGGCGATCCGGGGATCGGCAAGTCGACGCTGCTGCTGCAGGTCGCGGCTCGGCTGGCGAGCGAGGGCAACAAGGTCGTCTATGTGTCGGGCGAGGAATCGGCCGAGCAGGTGCGGCTCCGCGCGGTTCGGTTGGGTCTTGGCGCGGCGCCGGTGCGGCTGGCGGCGGCGACCTCGGTCCGCGATATCCTCACGACCGTCGGTGATGGCGAGCCGCCGGCGCTGCTCATCATCGACTCCATCCAGACCATGCACTCCGACCTCATCGAGGGGGCACCCGGCACGGTGAGCCAGGTCCGGGCGTCGGCGCAAGAACTGGTGCGGTTCGCCAAGGAGCATGGGACAGCGGTCGTGCTCGTCGGCCACGTCACGAAGGACGGTTCGATCGCCGGTCCGCGCGTGCTCGAACACATGGTCGACACCGTGCTGAGCTTCGAGGGCGAGCGCAGCCACCAATACCGCATCCTGCGCGCGCTGAAGAACCGCTTCGGCGGCACCGACGAAATCGGCGTGTTTGCGATGGAAGGCGCGGGGCTGACCGAGGTGCCGAACCCGTCGGCGCTGTTCCTGACGCACCGCGGCGAGCCGGTCAGCGGCACCAGCGTCTTCCCGGCAATCGAGGGATCGCGACCGGTACTGGTCGAGATCCAGGCGCTGACGGTGCGCCTCGCGACGGGCGCGACGCCGCGGCGGTCGGCGGTCGGGTGGGACAGCGGACGCCTGGCGATGATCCTTGCGGTGCTCGAGGCGCGCTGCGGCATGAGCTTCGCGACGGCGGAAGTTTATCTCAACGTCGCCGGAGGTTATCGCCTGACCGATCCCGGGGCCGATCTGGCCGTCGCGGCCGCGCTGGTGTCAGCGATGTCGGAGCGGCCGGTGCCGAGCGAATGCGCAGTCCTGGGCGAGATTGCGCTGTCTGGCGAAATCCGCCCGGTCGCGCATGCGGGCCTGCGGCTCAAGGAAGCGGCCAAGCTCGGGTTCGAAAGCGCGTGGGTGCCGAAGGGCGTCAAGGGCGGCGACGGGCTCCGACTCGCCGAGTTTGCGAACCTGCGGCAGTTGGTGGATCAGATTCTCGGACGCTAGCGCGCCAGCTCGCTTTCGATCCCGATCGTGTCCCGCACCACGTAGAGCGGGCGCTGCTTGGTCTCGGTGAGGATTCGGCCGACATATTCGCCGAGCACGCCGAGGGAGATCAGCTGGATGCCGCCAAGGAACAGCACCGAAACCATGATCGAGGCATAGCCCGGCACCGCGTTCCCGAAGATGATCGTCTGCACGGCGATGAAGCCGGCGTAACCGAGAGCGAACAGCGCGACGAGCGCGCCGACGTAGCTCCAGATGCGCAGCGGCACGGTCGACGCCGAGGTGATCCCGTCGAGCGCCAGCGTCCACAGCTTCCAATAGTTGAACTTGGTCGTGCCGGTTTCGCGCTCGACGCGGTCATATTCGACCGAGGCCTGGTTGAATCCGGCCCAGGCGAACAGGCCCTTCATGAAGCGGTTGCGCTCGGGCATCGCGCGGATCACGTCGACTACTTTGCGGTCCATCAGCCGGAAATCGCCTGCATTTTCCGGAATTTTGTCGGACGAGACGGCATTGTGTGCGCGGTAATAGAGACCGGCGGTGACGCGCTTCGCCCAGCCGTCGCTGGCACGGCAGCGGCGAATGCCGAACACCATTTCATGGCCGTCGCGCCACTTGGCGACCATCTCGGGCAGGACCTCGGGCGGGTCCTGCATGTCGACGTCCATCGGGATCACCGCCGAGCCGCGGGCATGGTCTAGCCCGGCGCTGAGCGCGGCTTCCTTGCCGAAATTGCGCGAGAGGGAGAGGGCGCGGACGCGGGAGTCGCGCTGGTTGGCGGCGACGATCGCGGCGAGGGTTGCATCAGTGCTGCCATCGTCGACGAAGAGGATTTCCCAGCCGCTGTCGGCGGCGATGCTTTCGAGGATTGCGCCGACGCGCTCGACGAAGGCGAGGATGCCGTCCTCTTCGTTCTTTACCGGGACGATCACAGAGAGCAGCGGCGCGACCATGCCGCGCTTGACCAGTTGCGCGTTCAGGTCGCCGGCCCACGGCGGCGAGACGAGCACCGGTTTCTTGCGCTGAGCGGCCACTTGTTCCTCCCTTGAAGCGGGAAGCTAGGGCGGAATGGTTTACGAGACCTTTACCTGTTGGCGCGACACGAGGGCAGCAACCCGGGGGATTTAATGGAACGCGCCGTCTTCGACCGAATGGCCGAGCTCGACCAGGACCATTGGTGGTTCATCGCCCGGCGGCGCATCCTCGCCGCGCTGATCGAGCGCGTCGTCCAGCCGCCGAGGAAGGCGCGGGTGCTCGAGGTCGGCTGCGGCACCGGGCACAATCTCGCAATGCTCGGCAAATATGGCGCGCTCGACGCGAGCGAGCTCGACGATTGCGCGCGCGCGCTGGCATCGAAGCGGCTCGGCCGCGAGATCAAGAGCGCCAGGCTGCCCGATTTGTCGATGTTCGAGCGAGGCAGTTACGACCTCGTCGCGCTGCTCGACGTGCTCGAGCACGTGCCCGACGACGTCGCCTCGCTGAAGGCGATCTTCAAACGGTTGAAGCCGGGCGGCGCGCTGCTTCTGACGGTGCCCGCCAATCCCTGGATGTGGAGCGCACACGACGTCGCCCACCATCACTTCCGGCGCTACTCCAAGACTGAGCTGGCACGGGTCATCCGCGAGGCCGGATTCGAGGTCCAGCTGCTGAGCTTCTTCAACACCCTGCTGTTCCCACTGGTCGCCGCGGCGCGGGTCGTCGGCAAGCTGACGGGCAAGGACTCGGCCGACGACAGCCTGCCGGGCGCCGCGGTGAATAAAGCGCTCGAAAAGATCTTCGGGTTTGAGACCGAAATGGTCGGTCGGGTGCCGATGCCCTTCGGGGTCAGCCTGGTCGCGGTGGTACGCCGCCCGGCCTAGGACTGGCGCCCCGGCGAGGCCTCCGCTAGCGGCGGGCTCGTCATGACCGCCCTCGATGTTTTCGTATTCTTATTGCTGATCGGCGGCGCCGCCGTGGGCGTCGTGCGCGGCTTCGTGCACGAAGTGATCTCGCTGTTCGCCTGGCTGGTCGCGATCGCCATGCTGAAGCTGTTCCACACGCAATTGTGGACCGGCCTGATCAACAGCTTCCACACCAGCTCGGCAGCGGCGGCGGTGCTGGCGTTCGCGATCCTGTTCATTCCGAGCTTCCTCATCGTGAAGCTGCTCGCCCGCTCGCTCGGCAAGAAGAC
>Ga0070664_100005559_pt1 | contig 10126 bp, 6 predicted proteins | sample KBSC73metaG_FD_65863 | JGI IMG/M metagenome (GOLD analysis project Ga0070664, IMG submission 65863) | Corn rhizosphere microbial communities from Kellogg Biological Station, Michigan, USA - KBS C7-3 metaG | ecosystem: Host-associated > Plants > Roots > Rhizosphere > Soil ... | reverse complement strand
TGCCATGCTCGCCTGCACGCGCTGCTTCAATGGCTGCATTCAAGGCCAGCAGGTTGGTTTGATAAGCGATGTCGTCAATGATGACGATCTTCTTGGCGATCTGCTGCATGGCCGACACCGTCGCCTTCACCGCTTCGCCGCCTTCGGCCGCTTCCTGTGCCGCCTTGCTGGCCATGCCATCGGTCACACGCGCATTCTCGGTGTTTTGCGTGATCGACGCCGTCATCTGCTCAATAGAGGCACTGGTCTCTTCCACACCTGCCGCTTGCTCGCTGGATGATTGCGATAATGATTGCGCTGTTGCGCTTACTTCTTCCGATGCACCGGCCAAAGCATGGGCGCTGCTGTTGACTTCCGATACCACCTGCGACAACTTGCCTATCATGTTCTTCATCGACTGCAGCAGTTTGCCCGTTTCGTCCTTTGACTTCACTTCCAGCGCCTGCGCCAGATCGCCTTGCGCCAGACGATCCGCCACATCCACGGCTTCATTCAGCGGACGAGTGATGCTGCTCGTTAGGAGCCAGGCAACCACGATGGCAAGCAAGACTGCCACTGCTGCCAATGCCATCATCTTGTTTTTTGCGTCAACGTACGCCTGCTGCGCGGCGGCATAATCCTGCTTGGTGCTTTCTTCTTGCAAGGCGAGACCTTCATCGATCAGATCCTGCCATCTTTGCGCGTCCGGCGCCGCTTTCTCCAGCAAGATCTGAGTCGCCTCCGCATCCTTGTTGGCTAGCGCCAGCTCCAGTACCTTGTTGGCTGAAGCGCGCCCATCGGTCAAGGCTGCCTTGATCCTGGCACGGATCGCTTTGGCTTTTTCGCTTGCAGATGTCTTTTCCAGAGCTTCAAAAGCTTCGTTGTACTTTTGGCGCGCATCGCGGATTTTCTTTTCCATCTCCGCCATGGCAGCAGGATCAGTGAGCAATATGACCGTTCTCATCACACGCTGCACGATGTGCACCGATTCCGACATATCGCTAAGCAGCTTTGTCTTGTAGATGTTCTCATTGACAATGCCATCCAGCCTGTCCTGTGTTTTCGCCATGCCGTTGATGCCGATGGCGGCAATACCGACCATCAACAGCAGTATCAGACCAAAGCCGATAGTCAGGCGCAGCCCGATTCTCATATTTGCCCACATGCGTCCCCTCTCCCTCTTTCTTATGACTGATGCTGTAACACCTGCGGTCTTTCTACAGAAAGACTCAGGCTGTCGATTGATTCGAAACCGCCGGCAGTGCATCTCCTGTCTGCTGAATCAATGCGGGCACATCCACGATCAGAGCCACCTCGCCGCTGCCGAGTATGGTCGAGCCGCTAATGCATTTGGCTTGACTGAAGAGCTTGTTCAGCGGCTTGATGACGGTCTGGAATTCGCCATGCAGCGCATCCACCACCAGCCCCGCCTTCTGTCCTGCATACCTGACTACCACGATGCTTTCACGCCGCGCGGGCGGGCCGCCGATGTCGAACACTTCGCGCAGCCGGATAAAGGGCAGCACTTCTCCGCGCAGATTGGTGTAGTCATGTCCGCGTTCGGCGGAGTACTCCACGCATTCTTCAATCATGTCCAGCGGCACCACGAACATCGACTTGCCCAGGCCGACCAGGAAGCCATCGATGATGGCCAGCGTGAGCGGCAGGCGCACGGCGACAGTCGTGCCGACGCCTTCCTGACTGCTAAGAGCAATGGTGCCGCGCAGTGCGGTGATGTTGCGCTTGACCACGTCCATGCCGACGCCGCGTCCGGACAGATTGGTGATCTTCTCGGCAGTGGAAAAACCCGGCTCGAAAATCAGGTTGTAGATCTCGGCGTCAGAAAGGTTGCTGCCCGGCTCGACCAGGCCGCGTTCGATGGCCTTTTCCAGAATCCTTTCGCGCTTCAATCCGCCGCCGTCGTCGCTGACTTCGATCACGATGCAGCCCGAGTCGTGATAGGCATTGAGCGTAACGGTGCCCTTGGACGGCTTGCCGCGCGCTACACGTATCTCGGCCGGTTCAATGCCATGGTCGATCGCATTGCGTACCAAGTGGGTGAGCGGATCGGCGATCTTTTCCACCACTGTCTTGTCAAGTTCAGTGTCGGCGCCGTTGATTTCCAGTCCGATATCCTTGCCGATCTCCTTGGCGACATCGTGCACCACTCGCTGGAAACGGCTGAAGGTCGCGCCGATCTTCACCATGCGCAGTTGCAGCGCACTGTCGCGCACCTGTTCGACCAGACTCAGCAGCGTCGAAGCGCTTTCCTGCAATTCCGCGCTTTGGGCGCGGCGCGCGACCAGATTGGTGCTGGCGCCGGCAATCACCAATTCGCCGATCAGGTTGATCAAATGATCGAGCTTCTCGGCATCGATGCGGATAGAGCGGTTTTCCTGGGCCTTGGCAGCCTTCGCCTGTTCCTGCCTGGCGAGCGCGGCGTCGATGACGGGCTGACGCACCGATCCTTGTTCGACCAGGATGGTACCGATCGGCTGCGGCGAATCGGTGTCGGCCTGAGCGCTGAGCGCAGCTTCGAGCTCCTGTGCTGTTACGGTACCGCAACGCACCAGAATCTCGCCCAGCCTCGCATCCCCCTCCGGCAGATCGTGGATCAAGCGCATGTATTCGGAAATCCAGCTATTCGGCGGCAGGATGCGTATGCTGCAGTCCTCGCCCATGAATTCGAACACGCCCTCGATCGTCGACTTGTCGGCCGTGCTCTTGAAAGCGATCTCGAAACCGAGATAGCAGGACTCAGGGTCCATTTCTTCAGCTTTCGGCAACGCGTCGGCAACGGTAACGATGCCGACGATCGTGCCGAGCTTGCGCAAGTAGCGCAGGAAAGAGAGCGGGTCCATGCCGTTGCGCAGCACATCGCGGCCAAAGCGCAGCGAGATGTGCCAGTTGTCGTTATCGCTCCCGCTTCCTTCGATACGTTCGACCGTCTCGGCATCCTGCCCGCCGATGGCAACCGCTGTTTTCTCTCCGTCCGCCGGCCCATCCAGATAGCCGCGCAATTGCGTCAGCAACGGCGCGCCGGCCTGCACCAGCGGATCGTCCTCCGATGGCATGACACCGCCCATGCGATCGACGGCATCGATCAACGCGCCGATATGATCGCAGCAGGACAGGAGCAGCGTGATCAACGCCCCATCGACGGCAATGTCACCTTCACGCACGTGATCGAGAAGACTCTCGACCACGTGCGTGAAAGCGACGATGTGATCCAACCCGAACAGGCCGGACGATCCTTTGATGGTGTGCGCGGCACGAAACACCGCATGCACCATTTCCTCTCTGCCTTGCGCCTCTTCAGCCGCCAGCAGCGCGCTCTCCATCTCCTGCAACAGCTCGCGGCTTTCGAGAACGAAGGTTTGCAGTGCTGAATCGAGATTCATGACCGGCTCGCTACGATGGGTTGGCCGCGCGTTCGGCGGCATAAGAGGTCGGGGTGATCACCAGCGGGTCGCCGAAGTACGGCACCAGATCGATCAGTTCGAATACATCCACTACTGCTTCGCTGTGCGCAACCAGACGCAATTCCTTGTGCTTGGCGCGCGCGGTTTCCTTGGCAAGCATGAGCAACTGCACGCCCGAAGTATCGAGTTCGGTGACGCCCGCCAAGTTGATTTCCAATACCGACGCCTGCTCCAGTGCGCCGAGCAGTTTCTGCTTGAGCTGCTCGGCCTGGTAGATCGTCATTTCCCCTTCGATGCGCAACACGGGAGTTTCTACCGTCATGATGACGCCTCCGGTTCAAATGAAATTCCGGGTTAGGTGATTGCCGTGAATGAATATCCCATGATCATGGGAATCACATTAAGGCAAGACCAGTTTTTGCACCGCCGACAGCAGCAGTTCCGGCTTGAAAGGCTTGACCAGCCAAGCCTTTGCACCGGCCGCCTGGCCTTGGCGCTTCTTATCTTCCTGCGACTCCGTCGTCAGCATGATGACCGGTGTGAATTTGTAGGCGGGATTCTGCTTGACCGCCGTCAGAAAGCTGATGCCGTCCATGTTCGGCATGTTGACATCGCTGACGATGAGATGGATCTTCTGCCCCTTGAGCTTGGAGAGAGCATCCTTGCCGTCGCAGCCTTCGAGCACCTCGTAACCCGCACTCTTGAGTGCAATAGACACTACCTGCCGGAACGAGGCGGAGTCATCTACGATCATGATGGTTTTTGCCATGGTTATCTCCACTTCAAAAGAAGGTGATATCGTCGCCTGAGTCCGATTCGCTCTTTGCCCCGGCATCGCCATGGCCAGATCGTTCATCATCCATCGTGTAATGGGACTCCAGCTCCTGCATCCACGCTGCCGGGTCCGGCAGTTGGCCTTCGCCCACCGCCTGTTCCAGCCGCGCGATATTCATCTCGACAACTTCCAGAATTTGGCGCGTGCGATCCTGGAACTGCAGCGACACCAGCATGCTTTCCACGTCGGTGCGAATATTGCTTCCCTGGGCGCGCATTTCATCGGTCGAGCGCGCCAGCTCGCGCACGTGGCCCAGCACGTCTTCCACCACATGGGTGGCGGCGCTGATGGCATCGCGATCCTCATCAGACGCACGTGCGGCCGCATCCAGCGTAACGCCCATTGTTGAGGAAACCTCTACCATTCTTTGCGTGATGCGCGCGCCAATATCGGATGAAAGCATGGACAGCTTGCGCACTTCGTCAGCGATCACGGCGAATCCGCGTCCGGCCTGGCCTGCGCGCGCCGCTTCGATCGAGGCGTTGATCGCAAGAAGATTGGTTTTTGCCGCGATGCTCCTGACCTCGTCAGCGAGTTCTTTCAGTTCGGAGGTTGCAGCCGCCAAGGCGCGTACATTCTCGAGCAGTTCGGCTTTGCTGCCGACCACATTTTCCAGGCAGACGATTACCGGGCCCAATTCGCGCTCGCACAGGGTCAACAGACTGATCTTCACCATATTGTCTTTATCTTCCCGGCTCCTGCCGGTGAAGCCGGCCGCCTGGAATTGCTCCACGAGCGAGGAAAAGCGATTCAGCAATTCGGTGATGGCCGTTTCCGTCTGTACTCTGACACTTTGGACATGACGCTGCCAGACGGGCAGTATGCTCACCAATAGGGCCGCCATGCTGTCGAAGGAGCGGCTGACTTCGAGCAAGGAATTGATCCGGCTTCTGGCACGATCACTACGCTGTTGCTGACGCCACGCTGCCCACCATGCGCAAGCGGCAACGCCGATCAATGCACTCAGGTTCAGTGCATTGACGCCATTTCCAAGCGGGAGTGCGGCGCAGACCGTCGCTGCCAGTGCCGGCAGATAGCGGTGGATTAGGATACGGCCGAAATTCCGGCGCTCGACGGCAGGCATGGTATCAACGGAGTTTGTATCCATTAGCAGCCCCATTATCAGATCATTGCGTACAGTGCCTGGATGCCAACAGCGCAAAGCGAAAGGGGAGCTTTGGTCATGCTGCCGATACGCGACGCCACTTGCTCAGCAGATTCGCCAGCGCCTGCTTTTCCACTGGCTTGCTCAAAGCGCCAAGGATATTGAGATGATGGAATTTCGCCATCAAGGTGGCCGAATTCATGTACCGTTGATCGAGGCCGGATATGAGGATGAAGCCGCAGCCCTTGTTCTCCTTCGCCAGCATTTCCATCATCTGGAAGCCGTCGGTATTGGGCATATTGAGGTCACATATGACGACATTGAGTGCCTGCTTGGCCGATTGAAAGGCGGCAAAACCCTGCGCTCCATCAGTGGCAGTCGTGATGCTGGCTACACCAAGATCGCGCAGCATATCGGCAATCAGTTCCAGCATGAATTCATCGTCGTCCACCACCAACACGTGTTGCGGAAAGCTCGATGCAGAAGTTTCAATGGTTCGGGTCATGACAGGTGGAGCTCCATTGGTTTCTGAGTAGCAAGAAATACAGGATGATCCATCCTAACATGATGACTGCATTTCCATGGGGCAATCTTAGTTTTCTTATGGAACTTATAGAGATTGTTTGTCGGGAAATTCCAACAATGTTTTTCAGCGGTCGAGCGGCCATGCGGAGTGTGCTGAAAAAATGTGCAGAAGATTTGAATGGCGCGCTGTGGAATTGAATGAGCGTACTTGAATGAGCGTACTTCGAAGAGCCGAGACGGGGAGATTAGGTGATTTCCAGGAATGAATATCCCATTAGCGTGGTGCGAGCGGGATGCGATGCAAGGCGCGCCGACGCAGACAGTACAAGCTGTACGGCAAGGCGTCGCAACGCCGCTGGGGCGGTTTTGCGTAAGTCCCACCTATGAAGGAAACAGAGCAGCAATATATTCTTCGATCTGTGCAAGCATGAGACGCAACCGGCCGACAAGCTGTTCGGCCTCGGCCATGCCATGCCCGTCTTGCACGTACTCGAGTTCCTGCCAGAGCGCAGCGGCTTCCATGGCACCGACAGCACGCGCGCTGGATTTGTTACGGTGTCCCAGGGCGGCCAGTTGCGTCAAGTCCTGCTGCTTCAATGCCGCCTCGGTCTCTTCCATGCCGCGACGTGCAGTCTCAAGGAATCGGTACGCGAATTTGCGGACCTTCGCCGGATCATTGTTGAAGTTTTTCTCCAGCATGCCAAGGTCAATGATGGCAGAGGCGGGACGGACTTCGGAGGACGGCACACTCGCCACCGCGACCTGTTCCGGCTCGGGTTTCGAGACTTGCCCCTTGGTGCCGGACTCAACCCCGGCCCGCCGAGCGATACAGTAGGCGACCGCGTTGTACAACTTCTCGGGCGACACCGGCTTGGTTACGATGTCATCCATTCCGGCGGCGCGATACTTTTCCTGATCCTGCGCGCTGGCATTAGCCGTCATTGCGATCACGCAGGTGCCAGCCAAATGCGGATCGTTGCGTATTCTGCGCGTCGCTTCCAGTCCATCCATGACAGGCATCTGTACATCCATCAGCACGCAATCCACACTCTCCTGCTGCAGCAGTTCGAGCGCTACCAAGCCGTTTTCGGCTACCCGAACCACGGCGCCGATCTCCGCCAACAGTTCTGCCGCCACTTGCTGGTTGAATTCATTGTCCTCGACCAGAAGAACCCTGGCGCCTTTACAGGCGGCGAGATCGGCAGCCTGCTGAATCTCTTGAGTCCTGCTTGCCCCCTGCAGACCATCGTGCTCAAGGTCCTTCTCCAACCGTACCGTGAACCAGAACCGGCTGCCTTCCCCTGGCCGGCTGTCGACGCTGATCTCCCCACCCATCTGCTCAACCAGGCGTTTGCAGATCGCCAGCCCCAATCCCGTGCCGCCGTACTTGCGCGTTGTGGAGGTATCGGCTTGATGGAAAGGCTGGAACAAGCCGGCGATTTCTTCCTTGGACATGCCGATGCCGGTATCTTGCACCTCGAAACGCAGCACACACCATGTATCGCTTTCCTGCAAACTTGCGACCCTGATATCGATCGAACCGGCGGCGGTGAACTTGATCGCATTGCCGGCCAGGTTGAGCAGCACTTGGGACAGCCGCAGGGAATCGCCGAGCAGCCACCTGTGAACTCCCGCATCGAGATTGACTGTCAGCGTCAACCCTTTTGACGTCGCCCTGCCAACCAGTTGTGCACTCACATTCCCCATGATCTGCTCGAGATCAAAAGAAAGGCTCTCCAGCCCGAGCTTGCCGGCCTCGATCTTGGAGAAATCAAGAATGTCGTTAATCAGCCCCATCAGATGTTCGCCGGAGATGAGGATCTTGTTCAGATAGTCGCGCTGGCGCGCCGTGAGATCGGTCTTGAGCGCAAGATGGGTCATGCCGATCACGCTGTTCATCGGCGTGCGTATCTCATGGCTCATGTTGGCAAGGAAATCGCTCTTGGCCCGGTTGGCGGCTTCGGCTTGCTCCTTAAGCTGCAGCATGATGCGTACCGCCTTCTTCTGCGTCGAGATGTCAACCATCGTCACGACAATGCCACCCCATTGGCCGTCCGATCCAGGCAGTGGAGCCTTGGACAGCAGCATATCGGCCCTTCTGCCGCACGGGAGGTTGAACGAAGCCTCATAAGATTGAGTCATGCCGGTTTCCTGCGCAAGGCGATCGTGCTTTATGTGGCGTTCGGTCTCATCCGATTTCAGTACATCGCGCACAGTCCGTCCAACTAACTTTTCCTGCGACGTATCATGCCACTCGCAATATGCCTTATTGACGCGTGCAATACGGCCTTCCCGGTCTTTCAGGAAAATCGGCACGGGAATCGAGTCGAACAAGACATCGACAAACTGCAAGTTCTCGCGAACCTTCTCGGCCGCTTCCCGCTGTTCGGTAATGTCGTCGAGGGTGCCGGTCAGACCGATCGAATTGCCCTGCTCATCGAATTCGCTGCGGACAAACGCATCTATCCAGCAGTAGCCGCCATCGCGCGTCTTGTAGCGCACTTCCAGGCGTGCCGAATGCTGGATGCTGAATTGCGGCAGGGTTTTCGCCCTGACGACGAAAGATTCAAAGCTCTTTTGAAACTCCTCTATGTCATCAGGATGAACAAACTCGAGGAAGGAACGTCCCAGGGATTCCTGCACGGTGAATCCGGTGATATCGGTCCATGCCGGATTCAGAAACGACCATCGTCCTTCGGTATCCGTTCTGAAAACCACTTCTTTCAGGCTATTAACCAGTGTGCGATAGCGTTGCTCGCTATGGGAAGCCCGCTCCGCCATCCGCTGGTATTCGATGCGTCTGGCCTCCTGCGTCTTGATGAGGTAAGGCAGCAGGCTGGACAATCCTTCCACGTCGTCTTCGACGGGCATCTTCATTTCTTTGTCATCGTTGGGCAAGAGATTGATGACAGCTTCCCGCAAAGAACGCAACACACGATCACGCGTGTACAGTTCGAGCCGCAGGCGATCGTTCTTCTGGTTCAGCTCCATCGAACTCAGTTCGAGACTGCGCGCCGCCAGCTGCAAGTTACGGTCGAACTGTGCATAACCTTCGTCAACCTGCGATATGAAATTTTTCAGCCCGCTTAGAAAAGATGCCAACTCGGGAGCAGTTCCTGGCTGTGTGGCCAATGCCGGCAAGGCATCCAGCACCTTTTCCAGCGCTGCCTCGCTGTCAATGCCACACACTCGCTGCAATTGGCGAGCAAGGATACGATGCATGATCAGTATTCCTTCAACCGAGTAATAGTCATCTCGAGCTCCAACTCTGAATTGTTCAGCGACCTCCGTCAGATCAGATTAAAACTCCTCCCAATCGTCGCTTGCTCCGGGACTGGTCAAACGCTTGACCTGCAAAGGTTCGACTGGAGTACGCACCGCTGCTGCAACCGGCTTTTTCACCACAGGAGCCGCAGGCGATGTCGGCTTTGCCGGTAGTGTCGAAATTGACGCCGCTCCTGCCGCCTGCATCCCATTCAGCTTGAACACACTGACCACTTGCGCGAGCTTGTCCGCCTGCTCACGCAAGGACTCCGCCGCCGCTGCCGCCTCTTCCACCAGTGCCGCATTTTGCTGTGTCGTCTCGTCCATCTGCGTGACCGCCTGCTGCACCTGCTCGATGCCCGACGTCTGCTCCGCACTGGCCGCGCTGATCTCGCCCATGATGTCCGTAACCCGCCTGATGCTCTCCACCACTTCCTGCATCGTGACCCCGGCCTGATCCACCAATTTGCTGCCCGCATCGACCTTTTCCACCGAGTTGTCGATCAGCGCCTTGATTTCCTTGGCTGCTTGCGCACTGCGCTGCGCCAGATTCCTCACCTCCGAGGCCACTACCGCAAAGCCTCGGCCCTGCTCGCCTGCACGCGCCGCTTCCACTGCCGCATTCAAGGCCAGGATGTTAGTCTGAAAGGCGATGCCGTCGATTACGCCGATGATGTCAACAATCTTCCTGGCCGACTCGTTGATCAAGCCCATTGTGTCCACCACTTCCGAAACCACTGCTCCCCCCTTGACCGCCACTTCCGAAGCCGATACCGCCAGTTGATTGGCTTGCCGCGCATTGTCGGCATTTTGCTTGACTGTAGAAGTCAGCTCTTCCATCGATGACGCGGTTTCTTCCAGGGAGCCTGCTTGCGATTCGGTACGGGAGGAAAGGTCGGCATTGCCGGTGGCGATCTGTTGCGAAGCCGAGGCGATGGTCTCGGTGCCATTGCGCACTTCGCTGACGATATTGACCAATGCGCCGTTCATGTCCTT
>Ga0070664_100005557_pt1 | contig 10127 bp, 7 predicted proteins | sample KBSC73metaG_FD_65863 | JGI IMG/M metagenome (GOLD analysis project Ga0070664, IMG submission 65863) | Corn rhizosphere microbial communities from Kellogg Biological Station, Michigan, USA - KBS C7-3 metaG | ecosystem: Host-associated > Plants > Roots > Rhizosphere > Soil ... | reverse complement strand
CAAGGCCGATCTGGCCGCACTGCTGCGCGGACGCGTGACGGCGATGCAGTTGATGTTCACCGGTTGCAGCGCCACCTGCCCCATCCAGGGGGCGCTTTTCGCCGCGGCCGAGCAGCAGCTCGCGCATGAAACGCCCGGTGCCGGCGCGATGCCGATGCAATTGCTGTCCCTGAGCATCGACCCGCTGGGGGACGATGCGGCGGCGCTGAAAGCGTGGCGCGCCAAGTTCGGCGCCGGCGGCCTGTGGTCTGCCGCTGTGCCCGCCATGCAGGATCTCGACAGCTTGCTGGATTTCCTCCAAGGCAGACAAGCGGGGGCCGATCGTCACACTGCGCAGGTCTACCTCTTCAATCGCAAAGCCGAACTGGTGCTGCGCACCGTGGATTTCCCGCCACCTCGGGAGGTCGTTCGCCTGCTGCAGGCACTGGCGTGATTCCCTTGTCGGCAGGCCCCGAGCCGGGACAATGCCCCGGACCTCAGCCGCTCCGCGCGTAGTCCTCTTCGTGCATCCAGAAGTAGGCCAGCAATACCATCATGCGGTCCAGGTTGACCTTTCCGCGTGTAGCGTGCACCGTGACGTGCGGCCGGCGCAGGAACCCCATGAGGGAATTGTTCGACGTCACCATGTAGACCTCGTCCGGATGCCCTTGCACCGAGACGCGAATGCCGTCGAACCGGTCCGACGGCTCTCGCTCACAGTCACCCCACACCAAGTGAAACGCCTCGTCGCCCGCGGCGAATTCCCTCATGGGATTGAAGAAGCGCCGCCCCTGCCACGTGTACCGGAGGTCCCCGAACTGCAGGTATTTGCAGCCGTCGGTTGTTGCGATGGGCACGCCGTGCTTGTACACCCCCATCACCTGCTTCCTGTAGACGAACCGGTACGCGTCCGCCCCGTGAATGGGTGACTGGCACACCAGCGAGCAGCGGAAGATCGTACGCGGCAGCAGCTCGGCGACGAGGGGGGTGTGGGGGTCGGTGTTCAAATCAGGAACCGGACTGGCGAACCTCGAACGATACCTTCAACTTCAGTTCTTTTGCCCAGTCGGATTGAAGGCCGATGTCAAGGTTCAGCGAAGGGGTGACGGCCCGACTGCCGCTGACATTCTGCCGAAGGCCAGGAACCAGTTCGGCCTTCATCGGAACCCCCATCACGCTGCCTCGTGCCACGGGGATCGCCTTGGTGTTTTTCTCGAGCACGGTTTCCACCTTGGCATTGTCGGCGCCCCAGCGATAGGTCAGACGCGTCACCTCGTCGAGGTCAGCGCGGGTCTTGTACTGGACCCCGATCCGGTCGGTACCCACCATGAACTTGGCATCCTTGACGGACACCGACAAGCGGTAGGTGTCGGACTTGCGGACCGCTTCCGCAATGCGCTGCGACACCGGACCGAAGGTGTCGACCGCGTCCTTGACCAGGGTACCGGCACGGGCCGAGTCGGCCACGCTCAAGGCGTTCTCGCCCAAGGCAAGTCCTGCGTCCACCAGCTTGAAGCCGAGTTCGCGGGGCGCCTGGGTGAAGGCCACCGCGGCGGTCATCGCGCCGCCCTTATCCGCCACCGCAATGGCGTCGTTGTCGCGGCGAACCTCGTCCTTGAAAGCGGCCCACGACGTCACCACCTCGCCGTACGACCGGGAGAGCGCCCCGGGTTCCACCACTGTGGCCTTGGTGCTGTGCCAGATGTCGCTGACCGTTTCCGCGGCGCGCTCGATGAAGCCGGGCGACGGCGGCGCAGGGACGGCGACCGGCGGCCGGTATGCCGCCTGTCGCGCCTGCGAATCGGCCACCAGGCGATAGTTGGGGTCGGCCTGGCGTTCCGATTCCGTGGGGCGCGTCAACGACTGGATGGCCGCCACCTGGGCCGCGATGCGGCTGCGGTTCTCTCCCTGGATGAGGCGCTTCCCCAGAGCGGCGTTGTCGTCGTTGAACTCGGCACCATCGACTTCGAAACGGCGGCCCGGCTGCACCACCGGGATGTTGCCGCGGAAGTCAGCCGCGCGCAGCTGGCCGCTGGATACCAGCGAACCATAGGCAGCCGGCAGGTCCTCGTCGGCCACGCCTGCCGAGTTCAGCGCGCTGAGCACGCCCTGGCCTGGCTCCACCACCGCCTCGCGCCTGGACGATGCCACGTGGTCGGCCTCGTCCCGCTCCGCGAGGCACTCGCGGGCGGTGGCGTTCTCGGGCAAACCGAAACTATCGGTCGAAGATGAGGCGCCTCCTTCGTCCTCCTGTGGCACGTCCGTTGTATCGACGGGCGACGCCTGCGCCAGTTCCGGCTCCGGCTCCTGCTCTGGCAGGGACACCGCGTCGGAGGCGGGTTCGAACCCTGCGTCGTAGTCGTCGCCCCAACCTGCGCTGACGCCGCCGGCGTCGATGCGTGTGCTCATGTGTTCTCTCCCCTTTGACGTTCCGGCAAGCCTCGGCCGAAGGCTGTTGTGTGGTGAGCCATTGCACAGCAGGCGCACGCGATGCGCCAGCTGGGACCGCCCCTAGACCTCGCGCGATCAAGCGCTAGGGCCGACCCCAGCTGGGGCGTGACCCAGATGCGCGCCGCAGACGCTTCCGCTCCAATGGCCGCCATATTCACATCTGCGTCAGGGGGACGACATGTTGCAAACCAATCCGGCCATCGGGGCCAGCACACTCGATACACCAGCGCCTTTCGGCGGCACCCCCCTGGGTGCCGCACCCGACCACGTCGATCCGCTGCTGTGGCAGCTCGCAAGTCCCGCAGAGCGGGAGCTGTTGAAATTTGCCGGCACGGCCGCCAACGACGGCGCTGCACCGCTCGTCGCGAACGCCTCTTCCGATCTGCCGAAGACGCAGCCGATGGCCAGCCCGCGCACCGAGGCCGCCCCGGCTGCCAGCACCACGCCGGCTGCCAGCAGCACCTCCTCGGCCGACCAGGCCGCCCTGGTAAAAATCACCGATCAGTTCCGCGCCCGCTTCACCGAAGCAGCGAAAGACCCGGCCAAGTTCAACGAGACGCTCCGCAAGGCCTTCGGCGACCGCTACGACACTGCCGCTGCGGAAGGCCTGCGCCAGCAAGCGCTGCGCAACGACTTCAGCTGGATGCCGAAGATCGAGGTGGTGAGCACCGCACAGCTAGCCGACCAGTCGGGCACGCAAGGTGAAGGTGTGGGCCGTGGCGCTTATTCGCAAGCCAACGACACGATCTACCTGAATCGCGAACTTCTGCACACCGATCCGGCGATGGCAGAGCGCATCCTCACCGAGGAAGTGGGCCACGCCATTGATGCGCGCATCAACACCCAGGATGCGGTCGGTGACGAAGGGGACATCTTCAGCGCGCTGATGCACGGCGACAAGGTCAGCGATGCGGACCTGCAGACCATGCGAGCCGACAACGACCACGGCGTGATCAACGTCAACGGCCAACGCGTCGAAGTTGAATACGGATTCCTCAAGAAGCTTGCCAAGAAGATCTCCGGCGCCGTCAAGTCGGTGGGCAACTTCGTCAAGAACACCGTGAAGGCCGGATTCAACGTCGCGGTGGGCCTCGCCACGTTCGACTTCAACCGGGTCAAAGAGGGATTCCAGCAGGGCTTTGACGCCGCGAAGCAGCTCGTCAAGGACACGATCGATGCAGTCAAGGACTCGTGGAACGAACTGAAGAAGAACTTCAAGAAGCTCATGCAGAGCAAGGTCTTCGGCGTCATTCTGATGATCGCCCGGTACATCCCCATCCCGGTGGTGCAGGCCGTCGTTTGGGTGATCGACATGGTGAAGGCCGCGTACACCGTATACCAGGGCGTCAAGAACAAGTCGTGGGGCGCTGTGCTGAGCGGGGTCGCCACCTTGGCCGGCGGCGCCGCGAGCGTCGCCGGAAAGTTGGGCGCGACCACCGCCACGGTCAACACCATCAAGTCGGTGGCCTCGACTGCGAAGGACGCAAGCATGGTGTATGAAGCAGCGGCCGCGAAGAACTTCGGCCAAGCCGCGATGCTGGTCGGCAAGGCATTCGGTATGCCAGAAGGCGTGCAAGACACGCTCAAAGTGGTGGCGACCGCCGAGACCGTGGTGAAGGCTGTCGAGAAGAAGGACTACGCTGGCGCCGTGGTTGGCATGGGCGAACTCGCAGACACCAAGCTGGCCAAGGATGCAGGCATCAGCAGCGACGGGACCGCCAAGTCGATCAAGGAATTCGGTGAGACCGCCAAAAAGGTTCAGAACGTCGTGCAAGCCGTGGAAAAGAAGGACTACGGCACGGCCGCCTCAGGCCTGGGCGAACTGGGTTCGGCGGTGGTCAGCAAGTTCAATACGTCGGAGTCCAAACCTGACGGCGCCAAGGAACCAGAGAACGAGACCCTCTCCGACGCGAAGAAGTTGGTGCGTGGCGCACAGCAGGCAGCCGCCGTCGTGAACGCCATCAACAAGAAGGACTATGGCGGCGCCGTGGTGGCCGTCGGCGAACTGGCCGCCGGACCGGCGGGTAATGCGGTCGAGATCAACCCGAAGACCAGCGAGGCCATCAAGGTGACCGGCCAGGCCGCAAAACAGGTGCAATCGCTGGTGGGATCGATCGAGAAGGACGCTCACCTCCAGACGGTCCAGAAGTCTGCCGAACTGCTTGGGCTGGAACGCGAGGACATCAAGTTCGCCAAGGAGATGGAGAAGGCAGCGGAGACGCCGACGGAGAAGGCAGCGGATAAGCCGGCGGAGAAGCCTGCGAAGAAGCCCGCCTCGCAGACCGTCGCTCTGAGCCAGGTGTGGGCGGCTTGGGAAGCCGCCCAGGCCAAGCCCTGACAAACAGCCATGCTGCCCTGGCCGAGGGGCCCTGTCGCGAGGCAGGGCCCCTCGGCCTTTTGGCTCAAGTCACTTCACTCTGCGGCACGGCGACTGGGCCGGCCAGGCCATCAAGGTGACCAGGCAGGCGGCGAAACAAGCGCGATGTCAGGTCGGCTCGGTCGAGAAACCCGCGCACATGCAGAGCGGCCAGAAGGCCTGTTGCGCGGCCCGCTCCGGAACGAGAGGCCATCGCGCTGGCCGAGGTGTGGGTGGGTCGGGGGCCCAAGGCCAGGGCCCTGAAACCCATTGCGCTGTCCGGCCGAGAAGCCCTCCCGGAAGGCAGGGCCCGTCGGCCCTGTTGCTCAGGTCACTTGGGAGGCAGGACGCCGCACTTAACTTTGTACTTCCGGCCGAGCGACCCACAGAGGAACTGCGCGTCATACACCATACCGGCCACGTCCGGCTTCTGGTTGTAAGTCGTGATGGTGTTGACCGTCACGGGGAATCTGGAGACTTGGGTGTCACCGCCGTACGTGAACGACTCGGTGACCAGGTCCCCGTTGCCCTTTCGCTTGGTCGTCGAGGTGGTCGAGACCGGGGGGGTATAGGTGTGAACGTCCTCGCGCGAATTGCCGTCGTTGATCACGAAGTAGGAGAAGCCGTGCTGCACGGTGAGGTCGGCACTGCGCAGCAATGCCAGCTCCTGAGCCCGTTCGACACCGGTGTAGGCGTTGCCATTGAACGAAACTTTGAACACGTTCTTGTCGAGCTGGACTTCGGAGAATCCGCCCGTCCACCCGCTGCTGCTGTCCTGATATTTCGTCGCTGCACAACCCGCCAACGCCATCAACACGATGGCGGCACTCACCCTTCGCATCTCGATCTCCCTGAACAGCGGTCCCACGGACCGCAAATCCGCCGAGGGTATCAGAGCATGTTCATGGCTGCGCACCGGGCGTCGACCCCAGGAGAGTGCTCGCGGAAAGGCCCGGAGTCGACCGCCCGGGCGACGACAACAACACGGTCACCATGACGAACAAGCACTCAAGTCACTTCGCAAACGCAGGCAAGGTGCCGCACGTCGCTTCGTACTTCCTGCCAAGTGACTCGCAAAGCGAGCGTGCGTTGTAGACCACATCGGTCACGTCGGGCTTTTTTGTGTACGCCATGACTGTATTGACTCTGGTCGGGCGCCGGGAGACGGAGGTGTTACCACCATAGGTGATGGTACTAGTCACCAGTTCCCCATTGGCCTTCCGAGAAGTCTTCGAGACGGTCTCGACCGGTGATGTATACCATTCCTCCTCCTCGCGCGACCGGGACTCGACGAACACGAAATACGAGAAGCCGAGCTGCAGCGTCAGGTCGGCACTGCGCAACAATGCCAGCTCCCTGGCCCGCTCGGCACTGGTGTATTGATTGCCATTGACCGAGACCCTGAACAAATTCTTGTCGAGCTGGGATTCCGTGAATCCGCCGCCTGATCCGCTGCCGTTCTGATATTTGGTCGCACAACCCGCCAACGCCATCAGCACGACGGCAGCACCCACCCTTCGCATCTTCATCTCCCCAAATTCGCAATTGGCGCAAGAAGGCCCCGCCGCATGTCTGGTCACATTACATTGGAGGCCGGACACCGCACTTGACCTTGTACTTCTTGCCAAGCGACCCGCAGAGGAACTGCGCGTCATACACCGTGGCGGCCATGTCCGGCTTCCTGTGGTAGGCCACGATGGTGTTGACCGTGCTCGGGAATTTGGAGACTTGGGTGTCACCGCCGTACATGGTTGTCTGGGTGACCAGATCCCCGTTGCCCTTCCGCGAAGTCTTCGAGGTGGTCGAGACCGGCGAGGTATAGGTTTGAACTTCCTCCCGCGAACGGCCCTCGGTGACCACGAAGTAGGAGAAGCCGTGCTGCAGGGTGAGATCGGCACCGCGCAGCAATGCCAGCTCCTCGACCCGTTCGATGCTCGTGTATGCGTTGCCGTTGAACGAGACTTTGAACACGTTCTTGTCCAGCTGGACTTCCGAAAACCCGCCCGTCCACCCGCTGCCGTCCTGATATGTCGTCGCACAACCCGCCAACGCCATCAGCACGATGGCGGCACTCACCCTTCGCATCTAGATCCCCCTGAACAGCGATCCCGCGGACCGCAAATCCGCCGAGGGTATCAGACCATGCTCATGGCCGCGCACCTGGCGTCGACCCTAGATAGCTGCTCGCGGAAAGGCCCGGAGTTGAACGCCACCCCGACGCCAGACCCTCTGGGGCGCGCCCCAGCTAGGACACGCCCGAGCTTTGCAGCGAGGCCGGCAAGCGTTGCAATGGCGTTGTTTGAAATCGCCATCAAGGCGGCCATCGTCATAGCGTCCAAAGGGGAGCGACCCATGAACACCACGAACGTCATCAACGCCATTGGGGCGGCCGATGTATCTGCGCGCAGCATCGACCCAGGCAACCCGACCAACGCCAGCACCAGCATGCAAGGTGGCCAGGCGGTATTCGAAAACAACAACTACCGCATCACGGCCGACGACAACAATACCGTCACCATCACCAACAAGCACACCGGCGAGACATACCAGGCCTGGGGTGACCCGCACATGAACATCGACGGCCAGCACGCCTTCGACTTCTGGGGCACCACCACGTTCAAGCTGGAGGATGGCACGAAGGTCACGATCGAAACGACGCCGGTCCCCTCCAACCCGGAGGTGACGCTGTCGTCCAAGGTGACCATCACGAACGGTGACTACGGCGTGAAGATCAGCGGCGTCGACTCCAATCAGGTGGGCGACCTCAAGATCGATGAAGCCAAGGGCTACGGCCGCGTGCTGGACACGGTCGTCAGCGACGGCAACGTGCTCAACGAGAACCCCGCTGGCAAGGGCTTCGTCGCGATCGACCGCGACGGCAACGTGCGGGCGGTGGACCAGAACTACATCAACCAGACCGACCTGAAGAAGACGGGCGCGTTGCAGGATCAGTTCAAGGAGGCGTTTGCCAAGCTGTCCTCGCTCTTCCAGATCATTTTCCAGGGGACGTTCATGAGCAGCCTGCCGCAGCAGGCGACGCCGGGGAACGATGGGAATCAACCCGTTGCCCCGCACCCCGTCACCAACACGCCCGCAAACCCCGGACACATCTACTTCGACAACCACGGCTTCGCGTACGGATATGACCCGTACCACTACAAGATGGCCGACGCGGTTCCGGAGAAGCAGAAGGAGATGGTGACCATTCCGGAGTTGCACGACAAAAACAACGCGGGACTGCGCAAGTGAGCATCGCCCGGGACGGGGCCGCTGGTGGTGGCCACCACCATTGGTAGGCGGCCCGTTGCTGGCGGGCCGAAGGCTTGCTTGCCGCCCGCCAGCCGCTAGGCAAGCATCATCCACCGCACCGCGCCCTGCCGCCGCAGAGCGCGGTGCGTTGCCATGGACGCGTCCCCGGCGAAGCATTTCCTTACCGCAAACACCCATCGGGGGGAAGGCATGTTGAACAGACGTCCCCAGAATGCCAAACCCTGTGAATCCGTGATTTTTTAACAGGGACGAAATCAATGAAAGACACCGCGTCAAGCGGCTGGCGCGGGATGCGTCACCGAATTCTCCATGGGTTGGCCGGGCTGTGCGTGGGCATGATGCTCGTCGCGTGCGGTGGCGGCGGAGGCGGCTCCGACACGGCCAGCAATGGCGACGGCACCAGCGGTGGCGATGGCGGCAGCGGCGGTGCACGCGCCAAGTGGACCTACCTCGTCTACATGGCGGCCGAGAACAACCTCAGCGACATGGCGACCCTCAACGTCAACCAGATGAAGGCCGCGCAGAGCAGCAACGATGTGCGTGTCGTGGTGCAGCTCGACCAGAGCACGACGGAGACGCCTGGGGCAAGTACGACCACGCTGCGAGGCTCGGTCTCCAACCATGAGACCCACTTCGCCACCCTCGGCCAGAACGTCGACATGAGCAACAAGCAGACGCTGTCGGACTTCATCAAGTGGGGCAAGCAGAACTATCCGGCCGACCACTACGCCGTGGTGCTGTGGTCACACGGCGGCGGCTGGAAGGCCGACAAGGTCGCACGCGGTGCACTGCAGGACTCGTCCGCGAACGACAAGACCATGTCGATCAAGGACATCGCGTGGGCGTTGCAGGATGCCGGCGGTGTCGACCTCCTCAACTTCGACGCCTGCCTCATGGGGATGTACGAAGTGGCATACGAACTGCGCGGGGCTGCCAAGGTGATGGTGGCTTCCGAGGAAAGCATCCCCGGCACGGGCAATCCGTACGACAAGGTCATCAACCGGCTCGTCGCCGACCCGGCACAAGACGCTGTCACACTGGGCAAGGGCATCACGAAGGACTTCATCGACTTCTACACCGCCCTTAACCGCAGCAGCGTGACGATTTCGGCGATCGACCTGAGCAAGGTCGACGCGCTGCACACCAGCATCAAGTTGCTGGCCAAGACGATGATCGCGAACCTGGCCGGCCAACGTGTGTACATTCAGTCGGCCCGGGATGCCTCGACGCACTACGACTATCCGACGAACCACGACCTGATCGGCTTCGCCAAGGGCCTGGCCCAAAGCTCCGAAGTGCAAGCATTGCGCGACCAAGCCAATGGCGTGGCCGCCGCCGCGCAAGCCGCCGTGCTGGCCAACCAGGTGCTCGCGGTCAACGGCGATCTGCCCGTGCGCAACTCGTCCGGACTTGCAATCTACCTGCCATCCGTCAACAACGTGACCCCGGCGGAACTGACCCAGTACAAGAACTTCGCCTCCAGCAACACCGTGCCGGACGGCGAGCAGTCTTGGAGCGATTTCGTCAATGCGCTGATCACGGGCGGCGGCGGTTCGACTCAGGCCACCACGACGGGCACCTTTGCCTACAGCATTGAATGGGACAACCCGGACGTCGATCTGGACCTGCGGGTCAACGAACCGCAGGGCAACTGGGCGGGCCCTGTCTTCGGCCCCACTTCGGTCAATGGCTTCTCGTCGCCCGATTCCTGGGAGTCTGATGAGGCAAGGGAAACGTACACGGCCAATGCGGAGCTTGAGAAAGGCGCCTATGACGTCTTTGTCCGCTTCGCCGGCTGCAGCAAGGGCCGCACCACCTGCGGCAGCACCAACGTCCGGGTGTACCGCTATGACCCCACCGACGGCGACACGGCCCCCCAATTGATCGCCACCCGCGCCATGTCGGCCACACCCGCGCTGCAGCTTCCTCCGTCCACGGCGTTCAACGACTTCATCGCCACGATCAAGACCAACGCGTACGGCGACTGGTTGTACGCTCAACGCACCACGCGTGCGCTGCAGGAAAGCGCGAAGCCGCAGTTGTCGTTTCCGAAGCCACGCGACAAAGCCCT
>Ga0070664_100005552_pt1 | contig 10130 bp, 10 predicted proteins | sample KBSC73metaG_FD_65863 | JGI IMG/M metagenome (GOLD analysis project Ga0070664, IMG submission 65863) | Corn rhizosphere microbial communities from Kellogg Biological Station, Michigan, USA - KBS C7-3 metaG | ecosystem: Host-associated > Plants > Roots > Rhizosphere > Soil ... | reverse complement strand
TTGTAAGGTCTCGCCCGGCACATTTAATAAATATGGGATGTCGTAAAATCCGGTTGCGATGATTATATGATTCGCGGAATATTTGTCCCGCGTGCTAGTAATCATGTACGCCGCGGATTTTAGTTCGGATGAATGATTAATCCGCTCAATACTTGTTACTCTTTCGAATAAATTAATCTTGACATTATGGGAAGTAGCTACGCGCCGGTAGTATTCCAATGCTTCTGGTCGCGTGGGTTTCGGATTATTTGAAACAAAAGGAACACCGCCTATTTCCAACCGTTCGGAGGTTGAAAAGAAAGTCATGTTATATGGATAGTTGTAAAGTGAGTTGACGAGACAACCTTTCTCAAGGATAAGGTAGCTGAGTTCTTTTTTTTCAGCTTCCAGAGCGCAGGCGAGTCCAATTGGCCCACCACCAATAATTATGATTTGGTAATGCTGAGCGTTGATCACGAGAAGTTTTCCTGCAAATTAACGAGCAGGATGTTCACTACGCGGTAAGTGGCCACGCTTTTTTAAGCAACTGCTCCTGGATGAAAGGAAGAACGATCTGGAGTTGAAAATATCTTGATTGCACGTGAACGGGTAACAGATCGAAATCTCTCACTACACCTCTGCATTGCGAAGAACCGCAATGGCAAACCATTTCCCAATGACGCTCGAGCATCGACGTTGAATAATCCCAGCAGATCTCATCGCCTGCAGGAATATCACGAAGTGCGATCATGTGAAAATCTGAATTAAGACCAGCATTAGGATCACAGGAATGATTGCTGAACAGGAAAGGAGTGGGGCACATAACGTATTCTTCGGGTCCGATTTGCAAGGAGTGACTCTCTTTGTCGCCCATCGCCAAAGTATCCTGGAAGTGAAAGGGGATGCCTATTTTAAGTTTGGTGATGATGGTGCCTTTAGTGATCTGTCGGGTAGCAAATAGGCCTTTGCCAAATCGCGATCGATCGATTTTATACATTTTATGGGTTTTAAGTAAGCAATCCTCACAAAAAATTCTGCACTTATCAGCAACGCCACTTTTTCACATTTATTTTTTTTGTGGCAGACTTTTGACGAAGCTCGTCGCTATATCTAACCATTCTGCAAGCTCTTTGCCAGATGCACCTCCATCCACCAGGAGCCAGCCTTTCATTGGCCTTCCGGTAATGTCAAACGGTTTAACCCGTTGCTTTTTCATGAATTCTTCAGTTTGTTGGGGATTGAACCTTACGATGAGATCGTGCTTATGTACGCCTACACACATGTTGCCGTTGAGTAGATAGCCAACACCACCAAACATTTCTTTGCGGGTGAAATTCTTTTTGTTTTTTAGCAGCGCACTAATTCTCTGAGCGAGGTCGGCATCGTATGCCATGGTCAGATTTTTCCACAGAAAAGATAGCAAAAGAAAAAATACACAAAACAAGAATTTATGAACGGATGTGAATTTTTTTTTGAACTGATTATTTAAATGCGCCAAGCACCATTCCAATCATCTCATTCATTGAGGCAGATTCAATCCATCGTACTACCATCACCAGGTCATGATCAGGATCAACATAAATTACATTCGTGCCATTGCCGATATGTGCGTATGCATTTGCAGGCGCGTTCGGATAATATTTCCTGTCCGTATTGAGAAAGTAATTCATGTATCCATATGTTGGTTGTGCATTGGTAGGAGTGCGGGCCTCATCAAACCACGCGGAGGACAACAGTTGCTTTCCATTCCAATTACCTTTATGCAAAGTCAACAATCCAAATCTCGCCAGGTCATATGCGTTGATGAACATGCCGCCACCCCAGTGTCCGCCGCCACTTACCGATTGAACAATTTTTCCATCAAGAATAATCCAAGAATTGCGATAACCGAACCACCGCCAAGTAGGAGAAGCACCGATTGGATCCATAATGTAGTTCTTCAAAACTTCGGGCAATGGTCTTCTCCAAACACAAGTCGCTGCCAGGGCTAACGCATTTACGCGAACGTCATTATACTCCCATACACTACCCGCAACATTTCGTTTATTTCTCATCCATTTCGAAGCATCGGCATCGGGCCTGTCTGCCCAATCAGGCTTCCCCCACAATGTGCCTTCCCAATCACTTGTTTGACGGAGCATCACGTCCCAGGTCAATGTGCGATTATGTGGCGTAGCAAAAGGCTTGAGTAATTCAGGACGTCCAAATTGTTCAGCGGTTCGGTTGATGACAGTTGGATCATAGGGTTCAATCGGTCCTACATAATTCGCAACAGTGTCCTGAACACTGCGAATTAATTTTTCGTCAACGGCGAGCCCGATCACTGTTGATAGAAAACTTTTAGTTACACTATGCGTCATGTCCACTCTTCCCGGCTCACCCCATTCCGCAATAATATACCCATGATGAATTATGAGGCCGGTTGGCTCACCGCGATCCGCGAGTGGTCCCACAGCATCTCCGAAAGGTTCCTTACCAAACGTCATCGCCTGGGAAAGCTCCATGCTCCTCGGCTGCTTCGACTCATGCTCAATCGCAAATTGAATAGCCTTATAAAGTTTGATGGAATCAAAACCATGACTACTCAAAGATTGACGCTGCCATTCCTCCCGCGAAGGGAAGTAGGAGGCGGGTTCAACTTTTTCTTTCTGTTTTTTTTGACTGAACGATTGAATAGAAAAGAAAGAAAGTGCGAAGAGAAAGATTATGCGGCTCATGAATTAAAGATAGAACGCAGCCGCATGAATAAAAAAAAACCTGCACAGGTTAGCCTCGTACAGGTGGGGATCATTGCCTCAACCAAAAAAGTGAACGGTTCGATGTATTTAAAAATCGTTTTGGGTGGTCTTTCAAATGAACCTGGAATAGGAGACCTGCAATTGGCGTTTTCACGGGTACGATCCTGATTGAACGGCCCAGGGGTTCGGATTAGGGTTTGGGGGTTGATCGGCGAAGCCAATCGGGGTTACGGGGTCTTGTAAAATCAGGACACAAAGATGGTTGCTGGACACTCGCTTTCCAAGGATTGAAGCCTGTATAACAGCAGTTTTGCAAGCGGTTGACAAGCCATTAACGAGCGTCTTGTTGTCCCACCATTTCGTGTCCGACGATGCGTTGTCTGTGGCATCCTGCATCTGGCATCTTGTATCCGGCATCCTTCCTCTTCGCAAAACCTTCGGGGTTTAAGTTGGCTGTTCGTAAAAAAGAAATCACTTCCCAAACCCGGAAGATTTGGGCATCCTGCATCCTGCATCTTGTATCTTGCATCCTGCATCCGTTATCCTTCATCATATATCTGGATCTATTGTCTGAGTATTATTTTTGAATTAAATTGAAACCGCTCACCGAAGCTTTAAATTGCCTTTTATGCGGACAGTGCAAAACATCATCAACAGTAAGCAGAAACCTGCGAATATTATCACTTCAGACAGTCTGGTATTTGATGCGCTCAACCTGTTGAGTGATGTAAATCTTAGTTACCTGATTGTAATGGATGGAAAAGAATTCAAAGGAATTTTTAGTGAGCGGGATTATACCAGAAACGTAATTCTAAAAGGAAGAGCAAGTAATTCCACCGTCATTAAAGAGGTAATGTCAACAGACCTACCAAAGGTTACGCTTACTCATACCGTGGAAGAATGCATGAACATGATCAACACCTATAAGACGAGATATCTTCTTGCATATGATGAAGATGAATTTGTAGGCGTAATCACCATTCATGATTTATTGCGTCAGGTAATTTCAAGTCGTGAAGACGTGTTCAATCAATCACTCACTAAGAGTATGATTGATTATGACGAAGGAAGCAGGATTTATTGAACACCCCAGACTCTCATAAAAGAAAGTTTCATTTATTCGCCCCCTAAAGGGGGAGTGATTAAGTAGAATAGTAAGGGAATAGAACACAGAAACTATTCAATAGGAGTTCCGGTCAAGAACAGCGTTCCATTTAATGAGTAGCAACCAGTAACCAGCAACGGACTTAATTCTTCGCCTTAATGTACCCCCACCCGTCGCGCTGTTTCGATATGATTTCGTAAATCCCGTCCGGCACAACTTCCACTCCGGGGAGTAGTTGGCTTTTATCGATGCCCTGATTTTTTAACGCCACCGCGCAAACTTTAAATGAGATGTTCTTGTTGGTGGCAAGTTGGGTTACGGCATCGGCAACTGCGGATTTTTCTTTCGTTGCCATGGTGACGCCCTTCGCATACATTACTACTTCCATTTTTGCATCTGAACTTGCGGCAACGATTTCTTTAAGCCATCTGATCACCGCCTGCTGATCGAGACTGTCTTTGCTGGTAAGATCAAATACTACTTTATAATCCGATTGCGCGGCCGCTAATACGGAAATGAATAACATTGAAATTAAGAGGAGGAAGTTCTTTCTCATATAAATATTTTTTGACGGGGAGAAGGTACGAATAAAGGCAAGCGAATGGAATTACCGAATGTGGGTATTTTGAAAAGAAAGAAGCCCAAATATGTTCTACTTATTTATTGCGGTAGCGTTTCGATTCCGTGTACACAGGAACTTCATATTCGGTTCATAAAACCTATTGAAGAACCAATTCTGATAAGGTGAAGGAATCGGCTGCATGAGCATCCTGGATTGCAAAGAATCGGTATTAGCCGCGGAAGCGATCTCCTGCATCTTTGAAAAATAATCTACTAAGTCCTTTACCCCCGGTTTTTCACAAACGGGTCCATGACCGGGAACAAATTTTTTGACAGCAGGATCGTCCAGCCAATGTTTCAAAATGATCTGCCAGTTGGCAGGATCGCCGTCCGACATCCATGGGTGGCGCTTTACAGATAAGAGGTCGCCCATAAACGCAATCTGCTCGTCAGGCAGATACATCACAATATCACTGGCGGTATGGCCATTTTTGAATTCTTCGAGTTTCACACTTCTCACTGTTCCTTTTAGCCAAAGGGAATCGCTAAATACGATTTCGGGTAATACGATTTTGAGGTTATCCAGGCTTTCCATCATTCCCTCATAATATCCTATCCACATGGGAAGCTCATCGCGGTCATTACCATTGCCCGTCGTGTACATTTTTCGCGTTGCTTTTAACAGGGCAGGGGCGTGACGTTTTTCCCATTCCTGTTCCTCAGGTTCTGACTTTGCTATCTGATCCCGGGTCCAGGCGGTGCTGATGATGGTGGCAATTGGAATAAATTCCTGGTTCCCCCGAATATGATCGTTGTGGTAATGGCTGTTAATGACGATAGAAACGGGGCGGCCCGTAAGTTCCACCGCAACATTTCGAAGTTCTTTTGCGGCTTCTGGCGTCATGAACGGATCGAACACTACGGTCTTATCGCCAAGGTCTACGATGCCTGCATTACAAATAGCGCGTCCGAACTGATCATTTTGAATTGCGGCCCATACGCCGGGTGCAAGTTCTTGTACGGAGAAGTTTTCAATAGTAGGTTTCGAGCGCTTTTTCTGACTAAATACAGCATTGGTCAAAACGCAGGTCGAAACCAGGAGGAGTAAAAATCTGGTCATCCCATTCAAGTTTGTTTGAATAAAGCTTGTTTTCCAGGGATATTGAGGTAAAGAGTTATAGGAGTTCCGACCAAAGAATAGACAGCGGGTAAGTAACAAAAAATCGGGCCATCAAAGCTCAGGCTGCAAGAGGTTTGAAACCCTCACAACGCCTGAAAGGATATAGGAAGGTTGCGCAAAGCGCTCTACAAAATCATTCGTCTTAAAGGTAATGAGATTTTTCTGTTAAGTATAATATGGGGATAAAGTAATAACGATATTATTCAATTGGCGACAGGCAATTGGCACTTGGACAAATGACAATAAGCAATCCTCGACTGCACTCAGCACACTATGCGAAGGCGCACACAACAAGCAACCAAAGTTTCGATAGATGCATCATTGTTCGTGTTACGGCAAATTACCCAATGCGAATTTGGCACAGTACCCCGGATTGCCGAAGGCAATTCGATTAATTTAATATCGTCGATCCGGAGGCCGCCTGGATTTTCTGAGACATTGCGAGATTTTTCTTAAATAGTGGGTTTAGTGCAATTCGGTATAAATGTGCGATCAGCTGATATGATTTCGAATTGAATTTAATTCTCTTCAGTACATTTAAGATCTAAATAATGATTGCTAAAATTGAATAACATGCAAACTAGTCGACGTTCCTTTATCAAGAGCAGTTCCCTTGCCATTCTGGGAGCGGGCTTCCTTTCCAATGAAATGCTTGCAGCAGCTAAAACAAAACAACTAACAGGTATCCAGCTTTATTCCGTGAAGGAAGATATGGCCAAAGACGCCATGGGTACCTTAAAGCAACTGGCCGCAATGGGCTATAAGAACGTGGAGCACGCAAATTATGTGAATAGGAAGTTCTATGGGTATTCGGCTGTAGAATTTAAAAAAGTCCTTGGTGACCTGGGACTAAATATGCCGAGTGGACATACGGTACTCGCAAAGCAACATTGGGATGAAACCAAAAAAGATTTCACTGACGCATGGAAGTATACCGTAGAGGATGCTGCAACAGTGGGACAGCAATTCGTGATAAGCCCTTGGCTAGATGCCAGCTTAAGGAAAAATGCCGACGACCTTAAAAAATTCATGGATGTCTTTAATAAGAGTGGTGAGCTCTGTAAGAAACATGGAATGCGATTCGGATATCACAATCATGATTTTGAGTTCAGTGAAAAATTGGACGGAGTCACGCTGTATGATCTCATCATGAAGAACACAAACCCTTCAGTAGTAATACACCAATTAGATATCGGAAATTTATACAACGGTGGCGCCAACGCCATGGAAGTATTGAAACAACATTCGGATCGATTTGCTTCCATGCACGTGAAAGACGAAATAAAAGCAACCAGCGGCAATGAACGCTACGAGAGTACTGTTCTTGGACACGGTATTGTTGGTGTGAAAGCGGTTATTGATTATGCGAAGAAGAAAGGAACTAAACATTTTATTATTGAACAAGAATCTTTTCAAGGTAAAACTCCGCTCGAATGTGCTAAAGAGGATTTGGCAATTATGAAAAAGTGGGGTTATTAAATAGTTTGAAGTTTGAAGTTTGAGGTTCGATCTTACATAAAACTTCAAACTTCAAACCTCAAACATCAAACATCAATCGATTTAGTTGGATTGCAGAAACATTACTGCCGAAATCTTCACGTCATCCTTACCCGCAGCAGTATTTGCAACGATATTTTTATCAGGCTGAATTCTTCCTTCACAGATTTTTCCATTTCGATCAGCTTCTTTACAAACGGTGAGAACAAGGACTGATCCATCTGAAAGAGAGTAGGTGGCATTAGCGGTAGTGAGACCTGCAGTAGGTTCTCCGTAGAGATATACATTCTCTAACCCTTTAAACGCGAGTGCAACAATTTCACCAGCGCTTGAAGTATTGATTCCAGTTAATACAATGATGGTTTCCTGTCCACGGGAACATTCATATGGATTCCTCACTGTACATCTACTATGTTTTCCTTGCATCATTTCACCATTTGCATAACTAAACGGAATCCTTTCATTGTCCGAAACAAAATATCCATAGATGCCATTGCCCATCAACGGCGCGAGTCCCGCCAGCATAGGCCAGCAATTTCCACCGGTGTTTCTTCTCAAATCAATAATCCATTTGTTGATCCCGCTACCATCATAATTGGCAATTAATTTTTGCAGGCTATCTGCAAATGCATTGCATATATTTTCATCCGCAGTGGAAAGCCACGGTACATCCAGATAGGCTATGGTGTTTTCTATCAATTCATGCCGGATGCCTCCGGATTGTTTCACCGGAATCGATCCGCTATTGATGTTTCCGTTGTACTCTCCTGCTTTAACCGGTGACATGATGAAACTATGTCGTTCATTCATTTGCGCAAAGCACCATTTTACGGTTTCGTAGGCGTTATCACAATTATTTGATTGACTTAACCGGGTACGCGCAGCGGAAATCAGTTGATCCCATTGAACGGATGCCTTCTTATAATAATGTTTTTGCATGACGTTGAAAGCTTCGTCTAATAGGCGATTGGCGTGTTTAATGCACTCGGAAGAATCAATGGTTGTTTGGGAAAAAGCGGCGCCAGATGGAATAAGCAAGCTGATCGTGACTCGTAATAATAAAAATCGCATCAGATAACTTTGTTTTCTTGTCCGCCTTACAGGGAGGGCAGATTAAAATTAAAAACTGGTTTGGAAATCGAATAGATGCTGAGTCAAAAGATTTCCATAAAATGATACCGGATGCCAGATGCCGGATGCCGGATACCATTGCAAGATACAAGGTGGTACATATCGACTGTAGTAGGTTAATCGCAGGGGAATGCATGAGTCAATTCAATCATAATCAGTCCACGACTGTCGTTTTCGGTCTTGGATCTTTGCATCCGGCATCCGGTATCTTGAAACCCTTATGTCTTTGGATATATTATTTGGTACATTGAACCGTTTATATCCCAATGATCAGCCAATCGGTGAAAAATACAATCAGGCACTTTCCTAAATTAATGCAAGAAGCGTTGCGGGAATTGCTGGGTAACGACCCTTTGCGCATGGCAGGGGCAACTGCCTTTTTCACCACATTTGCCCTTCCACCCATCTTGCTCATCAATATCCAGGTGCTGAGCCTGTTTTTTAATCGACGCACCATAAGCCGTAAATTATTTCAAAACCTCTCGGGAATGGTGGGGCGCGAATCCGTTCACCAGGTAGTCCAGATCATTAGCGCTGTGCGAAAGATGGCGCAAAACTGGTGGATCACGGTGGGAGGATTCATTTTCCTTTTATTTGTTGCGACCACACTTTTCAAGGTCATCATTAGTTCAGTGAACCAGATATGGAATATTAAGATGATCAAGAGACAGGGATTCCTAAGAACGCTGAACAACCGGTTACATGCAGTAGTGGTAATCCTAATCGCAGGGCTCTTATTTGTATTAAGCTTGATGGCAGAAGGTCTGCAGGCCATGCTTGGGAAGTATCTATCAGAACTTTCGCCAATGGCGGCTGGCTATTTCAGGAGTGCGGGCAGTTATCTTGTTTCTATATTAATCGTCACCGTTTGGTTTGCGGTAATGTTTCGTTATCTGCCCGATGGTCGGCCCCAATGGAGTGTGGCATGGGTTGGCGCTTTGATGACAAGTGTGTTATTCAATATAGGTAAACTGATTTTGCATTGGTTATTGTTGAGTAGTAATATCACTACAGTTTATGGAGCCTCCGGCTCAATTGTACTTCTCCTATTATTTGTGTTCTATTGTTCCCTAATCCTTTACTATGGTTCTGCATTCACGAAGGTGTGGGCACTCTGGATTGGAAAACCAATCCGGCCACTACCACATGCTATCTATTACAAGTTGGCCGAGGTGCAGGTAGAAGATCCGCGAAGCAAAATACAGGACTCGAAGATCCAGACTCCGAATAAGAATCAGGAACCGGTATCTAAGAACCGAATAAAAAGCACCAATTAAGAGGAACTAAAACACTCACTTTCCTTCCAAATCATCACGCAAAGGAAGCTTAGGAAAGGCTTGGTGCGGTTCAGATTGGTACCAGAATACAACTGAACTGATATCGGATTGTTGCAACAGGTAGCGACCATTGGTTCTCCATCCAAGATCCTGAATGGTTAATCTTAAAGATCTTTCAAACCTTATTGGATCCTGAATATGCCACCTGTACATTCCAAATCGCTGTTGTGAATTATACAAACCATCGGGCCTGATTACCTGGTGCAAGCCTGCATAAGGAGTGAGATATTCGGTGTAACGTCCATGCACGTCCCAGTTATAAGAACCGCAGAAATAATCTTCCGTTCCTGTCCCATTAATGGTTGGGAATTGTTGATCTCCGTCTAAAAAGAATTTGATCTCCCCTTCGCCCCACCATCCATTATTGTTAACTCCCCAGGCCAAATATGTTCCTACATATTGTCCACGCCCCTGAACACTATCTAGCAATGTATAAATTCCACCACTAGTCGGATTTTTTCTTCTGAACTGTGCATGCAAGTATGCGGCATCATCGGGTACTTCAGTTAGGGTATAATCCACTTGATAGTACAATCGCATTTTCTCATCGCCAATATTCGTCATTGTTATTCTACATTTTTTTCTAAAAGGCATTACCCAAT
>Ga0070664_100005545_pt1 | contig 10133 bp, 12 predicted proteins | sample KBSC73metaG_FD_65863 | JGI IMG/M metagenome (GOLD analysis project Ga0070664, IMG submission 65863) | Corn rhizosphere microbial communities from Kellogg Biological Station, Michigan, USA - KBS C7-3 metaG | ecosystem: Host-associated > Plants > Roots > Rhizosphere > Soil ... | reverse complement strand
CGGTCCGGCGCCACCGGCCTCTCCACTGCGGTGGTCGAGGCCATGACCACGAACGAGACCTCGTTCTTCCGCGACGTCCACCCGTTCCAGGCGATGACCGACACCGTGCTGCCCGAGCTGATCCGGGCGCGAGCCGGCGAGCGGGCGCTCAACATCTGGTGTGCTGCGTCCAGCAGCGGCCAGGAGCCCTACAGCCTGGCGATGCTGCTCACCGACGCTCTTGTCGGCCAGCCGGGCTGGCGCGTGCGGCTTCTGGCGACCGACATCTCCCAGCAGATGCTGGACCGCACCAAGGAGGGCCGGTACAGCCAGCTCGAGGTCAACCGGGGCCTTCCTGCCCAGCGGCTGGTCAAGCACTTCACCCGCAGCGGGACGCATTGGCAGGTCAACGACGACCTTCGCCGGATGGTCGAGACCAGACTGCTCAACCTCGACGGCGCCTGGCCGATGATGCCCGCGATGGATGTCGTGTTCCTGCGCAACGTGCTCATCTACTTCGACATCCCCACCAAGCAACGCATCCTGGCGCGGGTCCGCAGCCTGCTGCGGCCGGACGGCTACCTGTTCCTCGGGGGAGCGGAGACGACACTCAACCTCGACGCGGGCTTCGAACGCGTCCAGATCGGCAACGCGCCGGCCTACCGGCTCCGTAGTGAAGGGAAGACCGCATGAGCATCACCCAGGACCTGCTTGGTCAGGTCGTCGACGAAGTGCTCGAGACGTTCGTCGGCGTGGTCGTCGACGAGCCGCGGAGCGAGGGAGCCGTGCTGCCCGTGACCGCCTTCGTGCAGATCACCGGCGGATGGACGGGCACCGTGCTGGTGTCTTGCTCCGACGAGCTGGCCACCACCGTGACCGCCGCGATGCTCGCGCTGCCGGTGGACGAGCTCGCTCAGGCGGACATCTCGGACGCGGTCGGGGAGGTCGCGAACATGATCGGCGGCAGCGTGAAGTCCCTCATGCTGGAGCCGGCCGACCTGTCGCTGCCGACGGTGATCTTCGGCGCCAGCGGTGCCTCCGTGCCCGGCACCGAGCTGCTGCACCGGGTGGAGCGGACGTGCGCCGGCGAGCCGCTGCAGGTCACTGTGCTGGCCGCCGACCCGGCGTACGCCGGTTCCGGACACGTCGCGCGGTCCCTCGCAGCCCGCTGACCCCGGTCAGGAGACGTCAGCGGAAGAGCACGTCGTCGCACGTGTCGCACTCATAGCGACGTACCTCGATGCCGTCGTCGTACTCGACGGATCGGAGCTGCCACTCGTGCTCGTGCGGGGGGACGAGGCGGAGCGTCGGGGCGTCATCGTCGGCCGCGGCCGACGAGACCGGTTCTGACGGCAGCGGACTCACGCTCATTGGCCACCTCTTTCGCCCGGCGCGCGGTGGTCCGCGGCGCACGTCCTCAGTGCCCGGATCGTATGGTCTGCAAACCTGGCGCGGGTCACCCGCGGAGGGTGAAGCCGGTAGCGCCGTCCCGGGTGCTGGGGGTCGCACCGGGACGACGCCACGACGCCCGACCGGCGTTGGGGGCGCGGCGGACGCGCCGATCCTGCCGAATCGATCGGCCAGGCGTCTGTAGCCCGATCTCGCCACCGCTGGCCGGCTGAACGGCGGAGACAATCCGGACAAGACGGCCGGACAGCAGGTGCCGGTCAGCCGGTGGCGCCGAACTGCTCGACGCGGATGGACCCCGTCGGCATGCCGAGCTCTCCGAGGAGCCGCACGGCGAACGAGGCGAAGCCGACGGAACCGCAGACGTAGGCGCGTTCGGCGCCCGCGAGCAGGGGTTCGAGCTCGGAGGGGTACGGCGGCGCCGCGACCCGCTCGTCGAGGTTCTCGCGCGTCAGGGCGACGAGCGCGCCGGCAGCGATCAGCTCGTCGGCGTACGGGAGCTCGATCCGGGTGCGACCGACGGCGCAGACCCGGATCCGCTCGGACGCTCCGACGCGCGCGGCGTACCGGAGCATCGAGACGATCGGCACGACGCCGGTGCCGCCGACCAGGCACACCGCCCGGGCGTCGCCGGTCCAGGTGAACCAGCCACCGATCGGACCGCGCAGCTCGAACTCGTCGCCGGCGCGGGCCTCGTCGTGGAGGTGTCCGGAGACCTCGCCGCCGGGGAGGCATTCGACCATCAGCTCGAGGAGAGGGTCGGCGGGGTCGGAGGCGATCGAGTAGGACCGCTGCGCCGTGTAGCCGTCCTCCGCGCGCAGCCGGAGCACGCAGTGTTGGCCAGGGGAGAACGCGAACGGTTCTGCGACGTCGAGCCGTAGCCGGACCAGTCGGTCGCCGATCCGGTCGACGTCCACGGCTGATGCAGTCGTCCATGGATGAGGGGCGAACGCCTCGTCGGTGATGGCGCCCTCCGCGGTGCTCACGGGTCGCCCTGGTAGCGCTGCTCGAGCCACGGGTCGCCACGGTCGTGGTAGCCGTTCTGCTCCCAGAAGCCGGGCCGGTCCTCGGCCATCAGCTCGAGCCGGCTGACCCACTTCGCGGACTTCCAGAAGTACAGGTGCGGCACCAGCAGGCGCACCGGGCCACCGTGGTCGACCGGGAGCGGCCGGCCGTCGTACTCCCACGCCAGCCAGGCCTTCCCGCCGGTCACGTCAGCCAGCGGGAGGTTGGTGGTGTAGCCGGTGCTCGAGTGCGCCATCACGTACGCCGCCTCCGCACGGGGCCGGGCGATCGCCAGCAGCTCGTCGACCGCGAGCCCGCCGAACGTGGTGTCGAGCTTGGACCAGGAGGTGACGCAGTGGATGTCGCCGAAGTAGGTCGAGCCGGGGAGCGCGTGCGCCTCCCGCCAGCTCCACGTGTGCGGTCGCTCCACCAGGCCGTCGACGGTGATCGTCCAGTCCTCGGGCGCGATGTCCGGCGTGGCCTCGGCAGTGAGGGTCGGCCAGTCCCTGCCGGTGTCGTACTGGCCGGGTGGCAGGCGTTCCGGCCGCTCCGGTCGACGCTTGCCGGTGAAGCCGCGCGTGACTGCCATGGGCACACGGTAGAGGCACACCCGCAGGGCTGTCGCGGCGTGCCGCCCGGCACGGTGGGTACTTCCCGAGCAGGCCCTGGGAGGCGTGGGAGGGGACGTGCGCATCGGATCCGTGATCGTCGTGCTCTGGTTGCTGATCGGTGCGCTGGCGGCCTACCAGCGCGACTACTTCTCCGGCAAGCGAACCGACTGTGCCGAGGCCGGGACGATCCTGGTGACCGTGCTCGCCGGCCCCCTCAATTACCTCGGTGCGGACCCGAGGCTGGACGACTGCAAGCTTCCGCAGCCGTCGAGATGACGGGCCTTGACCGGCGCGTGGAACCGGGTGGACCCTTGAAGTCACTCTCGACCACGGATTGAGCTTTGGAGCCGCGGCCGATCAACCAACGAGCACCCGCGATGGTTGGAGGTCCCTATGGCAATTGCGGAATTCATCCTCGCGCGCGTCGCCGAGGAGGAGGAAGTCGCCCACGCCCTGCTGGACGACGGGCCGATGGGGAGCGAGTGGGACTCGCCTCCGGCCGCCGACCACGTCGCCTGGTGGAACCCCTGGCGCGTGCAGTCGGCCTGTCTCGCCCGCCGCCTGATCGTCCGCGCCCACGGAGACACCGGGCCCCAGGTGGTGCGGACTCCGGGCGCCCTTCCCGAGCTGGTGCCGGCGACCTGCGAGACCTGTCGGGAGGCCGATGGCCAGCCGGCGACCTGGCCCTGCTACACCCTCAAGGTGCTCGCCTCGGAGTGGGCCGATCATCCCGACTACCGCCACGAGTGGCGCCCGCGCCGTGCCCGTCGGCCGGTGCGCAGCGCCGGCGGCCACGCGATCGCCGAGACCCCGCGCCCGCCCGACCAGCGAGGAGCCTGACGCTGCGCGCCGCGCGGGCGGTGGCCGCACTTCTCTGTGCTGCGCTGGCGCTGACCGCGTGCGGGCACGGTGAACGGCGCGAGTCCACGTCGCAACCGCGGATCAGCAAGCTGCTCGTGGTCGTCGTGGAGAACCACTCGCTCGACGCGATGCGCCAGGGGATGCCGTACACGTTCGGGCTGGCGCGGCGCTACGGCTACGCCACGGGCTATCGGGCGATCACCCATCCGTCGCTGCCCAACTACCTGGTGATCACCGGCGGCGACACCTACGGGGTCGCCGACGACCGCAGCCCCGCGGCGCACCCGATCGACGCCCCGTCCGTGTTCGGTCAGGCGCTCTCCCTGCACCGCACGGCGAAGGTCTACGCCGAGGACATGGCCGATCCGTGCGCTGTCTACGACCAGGACGCCTACGCGGTCCGCCACAACCCGTGGGCCTACCACGTCGGCGAGCGGACGTCGTGCAGCCGGTACGACGTGCCGATGACCGCCCTCGCCGCCGATGTGGAGTCGGGCCACCTGCCCGCCGCGGGCATGGTGGTGCCGAACCTGTGCCACGACGGCCACGACTGCTCGCTGGGGGACGCGGACGCGTGGATGCGCCGCGTCATCGGGGGAGTGCTCGCGGGTCCGGACTACGCCTCCGGGCGCCTCCTGGTGGTGATCACCGCCGACGAGGACCACCGCGACCAGGGCAACCTCGTGCTCACCACGCTGCTCAACCCGCAGCTCCACGGCGTGGTCGTGTCGAGCAGGCTCGACCACTACTCGCTGTCACGGCTCTACTCCGAGGTCCTCGGCGCGCAGCCGCTGGCACGCGCGAGGTCTGCTCCCTCGCTCGTCTCCGCCTTCCACCTGCGGGTCAGCCCCTGAGACCTGCCGGGTCAGCCGCCTTCGCCGTCGCGCTCGATCACCACGACCCGGTAGTGCTCGTCGAGCCGGACGTCGACGGTGCTCCCGTCGGGCCGGGTGACCTCGACCTCCCAGGTGGCGCCGTTCTCGCCGTCGCGCTCGACCGCGTTGGCCGTGCCCCCGTGGGTCGCCGCCAGCGCGGCCTGTGTCGCCCGGTCGGCCTGCCGCCCTGTCACCGAGCCGTCGCCGTCGTCCCCGTCCCCACTGCCGAGCCCGGTGGCGAACCCGGCGCCACCGAGGGCGAGCGCGGCGACCGCGGCGGCGACCGCCGTTCCGATCGCGGTGCGTCTCCTCATCGCGGGCTCCTCTCACTCACCACCCAGACTCGCTCAGGACCGCTGAAGGCAGCCTGAAGACGGGCCCTGCGTTCAGCCGCTCTTCAGTGCGCCTTCAGCGGCCCGGTGCGACGCTGGGCGCATGCGCATCCTCGTCGTCGACGACGACCTGCACGTCGCAGGGGCTGTGAAGCGCGGGCTCGAGGGAGAGGGCTACGCGGTGGACGTGGCGCTGGACGGGACGGAGGGCCACTGGCTGGCCACCGAGAACGAGTACGACGCCCTGGTCCTGGATGCGATGCTGCCGGGCCTGTCCGGCGAGCAGCTCTGCGCGACCCTGCGCGAGGAGGGCGACTGGACGCCGATCCTGATGCTGACGGCCAAGTCCGGTGCCTCGGAGGAGGCCAGCGCGCTCGACGCCGGGGCCGACGACTTCCTCTCCAAGCCGTTCGCCTACGTCGTGCTGGTGGCCCGGCTCCGCGCACTGATCCGGCGCTCGCCGGCGCAGCGACCCGTCGTGCTGACCGCGGGTGACCTCAGGCTGGACCCGGCTGCGCACCGGACCTGGCGCGGCGACCACGAGATCACCTTGACCCCGCGGCAGTTCTCGTTGCTGGAGTTCCTGATGCGCCGGCCCGGCGAGGTGGTGTCCAAGGCGACGATCCTGCAACACGTGTGGGACTTCGGCTTCGACGGCGACCCGAACATCGTGGAGGTCTACGTCAGCCAGCTGCGCCAGCGCATCGACGCGCCGTACGGCCGGAACACGCTGCGCACGGTGCGGCTGGTCGGCTACCAGCTCGACGCGACCGGCGGCTGACGTGCTCGCGTCGGTCCGCGCTCGCACCACGTTGACGGCGGCCGTGGTGACCGGCGTCGCCCTGGTGGCCGGCTCGATCGCGCTGCTCGCCACCCTGCACCGCTCCCTGCAGCAAGCGGACGACGCTCTGTCGAAGTCGCGGCTGCGTGACCTCGTCACACTCGCCGAGGCAGGCGACCTCCCTGCCCAGGTGAACGCCGGCGACGGCGTCGCCCAGGTGGTCGACGCCACCGGACGGGTTCGGACAGCCTCGACGAACATCGTCGGCAAGCCGGCGCTGACGTCGTTCCGGCCGCCGCAGTCGCATCCCGTCGTACTGGCGCTCGTCGGGCCGGACGACAACGAGCTCGAGCACTACCGGCTCTGGGCGCAGCGGGCGGAGACCTCTCAGGGTGAGGTCACCGTGTTCTCCGGCAGCAGCACGGAGTCGGTGACCGAGGCGGTCGGAGCCGCGCGTACGCCGCTGCTGGTCGGCCTGCCGGTGATGGTGGCGGTGCTGGTGCTCGTCATGTGGTGGCTGGTGGGCCGGGCGCTGCGGCCGGTCGAGGCGATCCGCTCCGAGGTGGCCGGCCTCACCGACCGCCGCCTGAACCGGAGGGTGCCGGAGCCCGGCACCGACGACGAGATCGGCCGGCTGGCGCGCACGATGAATGCCATGCTCGACCGGCTCCAGGAGGGAAGCCGCCGGCAGCGTGCGTTCGTTGCCGACGCCTCGCACGACCTGCAGAGTCCGCTCGCGGCCATCCGCGCCGAGGTCGAGACCCAGCTCGCCGAGGACCCTGCGACTGCCGCCGCGCTGCTCCGGCGAGTGCTCGCGGAGACGCGCGAGATGGAGGCGTTGGTCCAGAACCTGCTCTACCTCGCGCGCCTCGACGACGGCATCGCCTCCCCGCAGAGCCCGGTGGACCTCGACGACGTCGTGCTCGAAGAGGCGGCGCGGCTACGGGACACCACCGAGGTCCGGCTGCGCACGGAGCGAGTGTCGGGCGGCCCGGTGCTCGGCAACCGCGCCGACCTGCGGCGGGCGGTGCGCAACCTGCTCGAGAACGCCGTCCGGCACGCGCGCGCATCCGTCGACCTGCGGCTGTCCGCCACTGACGGGGTCGTGCACCTGGTCGTCGCCGACGACGGCGACGGGGTGCCTCCGGCGGACCGGGAACGGATCTTCGACCGCTTCTACAAGGCCGACGCGGCTCGTGATCGTGGCGCCGGCGGATCAGGGCTGGGACTCCCGATCGCCCGCGCGATCGCCGAGGCCCACGGCGGCGCACTGGAGCTCGCCGAGGCCGACCGCGGAGCCCGGTTCGAGCTTCGCCTGCCGCTGCTCGTGGTCAGCTGACGGCGACGAGCGAGAAGGTCTCGCTCCCGCCGGCGAGATCACGCTCACGCACGATGCCCACGCCGCGCGCGTAGAGCTTCGTCGAGATGACGCCCGGCTCCAGGCGCGACCACTCGAAGGTCCGCAGCACGCGGCGGAACCGGCCCGCCGGGACGCGCAGCCGTGCCTTGAACCCGACGATCCACGCCTGGTCCTCGGCGTGACCCGGGAAGAGCTCCTGCCGGTAGGCGTCGGTCGCCTTCGGGTCAGCGGGCATGATCAGCCCGGCGGTCGCGCCGTCGACTCCCGCGAGCCAGCTGCCCTCGCGGCTCTCGAGATGACCGTGGCGGTCGTACGTCGCGGTGCGCTCGCCGAAGTACCAGACGTTGCCGTCGTTGTCGGCGGCGTACCAGTCGGTCGTGGCCTCGGCCAGGCTGCCGTCCCTGCGCCGCAGCACGTCACGCACGGCGCGCGCGCTCACACCCGCGACCAGGCGCGTCCGCGACGTCACGCGCACCCTTTCGCGCAGCCGCTCGCCGTCGTCGGTCCCGCGCAGCACCGTCGTCGTGCCCGGCTCGAGCGGGAACCACGGATTCATGACGGGAGTGCTGAAATCGGCGGGGTCGACGCCGGTGCGACTCGGCGCCCCAGCGTGCCGCGTTGCCGCCGGCGCTGTCGTGGTCTGCATCGTCCCGGCGGCGAATGCGCCCGCGGCAACGACTGCCGTGACGGCGAACGCGCTGAAGGCCTTCCGCATCGCTCCTCCTCGGAGGGTTCTTCCTCCGGAGTGTGCGCCCGCGACGCTGAGCCCAGCCTGAAGGTGCTCGGCGGGCGCAAGGCAACGCAGGAGCGCGTCGCCGTCGCGAGGCGCTGCGTGTAACGCGGATTTAACTCCATTTGGTAATACCTCGAAACGCAGCGTCCTTAGGTTCACGTCACCGAACGGCACAACGACGTGTCGCCCTGCACGGCAGAACCGAGAGGTATCCCCAGTGTTGAAATCACGCACTCGGCTGGTCGCGGGAACCGCGGCAGTCCTGGTCGCAGCCGCGACCCTCACCGCCTGTGGCGGCAGCAAGACCGGCGACAAGACGGCCACGGCACCCGGCAAGTCCTGCGTCGACACCTCAGGCGACTCGGTCAAGCTCGGCTTCATCAACTCGCTCACGGGGGCCATGGCGATCTCGGAGAAGACCGTCTCGGCCGTGCTGCACATGGCAACCGACGAGATCAACGCGTCCGGCGGCATCCTCGGGAAGAAGATCGAGCCTGTCCAGGAAGACGGCGCGACGGACTGGCCGACGTTCGCGGAGAAGACCGAGAAGCTCCTCACTGACGACTGTGTGGCCGCCATCTTCGGTGGGTGGACCTCCTCCTCACGCAAGGCCATGAAGCCGGTGGTCGAGAAGGACAACGGGCTGCTGTTCTACCCGGTCCAGTACGAGGGCCTGGAGGCGTCGAAGAACATCTACTACACCGGCGCGACCACGAACCAGCAGATCCTGCCGGCCATGGAGTTCCTGAAGTCCCAGGGCGTGAAGACCCTCTTCCTGGCTGGGTCTGACTACGTCTTCCCGCGTACGGCGAACGCGATCATCAAGCTCTACGCCAAGGAGCTCGGCATCAAGATCGTCGGTGAGGAGTACGTCCCGCTCGACAAGGACGACTGGACCACGCAGGTCGCGAAGATCGTCGCGGCGAAGCCCGACTTCATCTTCAACACCATCAACGGATCCTCGAACGTCGGCTTCATCAAGGCCTACACCGACGCGGGTCTGACGGCGGCGACCACGCCGATCATCTCGGTGTCGATCGCCGAGGAGGAGGCGCCGAACATGGGCGCGTCTGTCGAGGGCCAGTACGCGGCCTGGAACTACTTCGAGTCGGTGAAGAGCCCGGCGAACGAGAAGTTCATCAAGGACTGGGTCGCCTTCGACGGCCCGAGCGACGTGACCTCCGACCCGATGGAGGCGGCGTACGACTCGCTCTACCTGTACAAGGCTCTGGTCGAGAAGGCCGGGTCGTTCGACGTGGACAAGATCAACGCCGTCGCTGACGGGGTCTCGTTCGACGCCCCCGAGGGCACCGTGGTGATCGACGGCGAGAACCACCACATCAGCAAGCCCGGGCTCATCGGCCGGATCAACAAGAACAACCAGTTCGACATCGTCTGGTCGTCGGACGGGCCGATCAAGCCGGACCCGTACCTGAAGGGGTACTCGTGGTTCCCTGCCGCGACGCGCGACGCGTTGGTCAAGGCTGCCGGCTGACCCTCGCTGAGTCAGGAGGGGTCCCGTGCCCGCGCGGCACGGGGCCCCTCGAAGCCCTCACCCGACAACTCCCGCTGAGAGGTCCTGCATGGACACCCTGATCGCGCCGCTGCTCAACGGCACCGCCGACGGCGCCCTGCTGCTGATCGCAGCGCTCGGACTCGCCCTCACGTTCGGGCAGATGGGCGTCATCAACATGGCGCACGGCGAATTCCTGCTCGCCGGCGCCGTCTGCGCCTACTGGACCCAACACGTCGTCGCGAACACGAACGTGTCGATCCTGGTCGCACTCCCGGTTGCGTTCCTCGTGGCCGGGGTTCTGGGCCTGGTCCTCGAGGTCACCATCATCCAGTGGATGTACGACCGACCGCTCGACACTCTGTTGGCGACCGTCGGCGTCAGCCTCGCTCTGCAGCAGATCTTCCTCCAGCGCTATCCCAGCGGGGTGCCGGTCAAGAAGCCGAGCCTCCTGGACGGCCAGCTCCACGTCCTGGGCTACGCCTGGCCGCTGCGACAGGTCTTCACCATCGTGCTCGCGATGGTCTGCCTGGCCGGCCTTGGCGCGCTGCTGAAGTACACCTCGTTCGGCCGGCGGATCAGGGCCACGGTGCAGAACCGCGCCTTGGCCGAGACCCTCGGGGTGTCGACCCGATCGGTCGACCGGATCACCTTCTTCGTGGGTTCCGGGCTCGCT
>Ga0070664_100005540_pt1 | contig 10134 bp, 9 predicted proteins | sample KBSC73metaG_FD_65863 | JGI IMG/M metagenome (GOLD analysis project Ga0070664, IMG submission 65863) | Corn rhizosphere microbial communities from Kellogg Biological Station, Michigan, USA - KBS C7-3 metaG | ecosystem: Host-associated > Plants > Roots > Rhizosphere > Soil ... | reverse complement strand
CCCTGCATGAAGCTCTTGACGTTCTCGTGGACGAACGTGTGGATCGTGATCTCGTGATCCCAGGCGTCGAACTGCTTCTGGGTGGGCAGCTCGCCGTGGACGAGCAGGTAGGCGACCTCGAGGTAGTTGGAGTCCTCGCAGAGCTGCTCGATCGAGTAGCCGCGGTACTCGAGGATCCCGGCCGCGCCGTCGATGTAGGTGATCTCGCTTCGCGTCGACGCGGTGTTCGTGAAGGCCGGGTCGTAGGCCATCAGGCCGAAGTCGTCGTCGGAGACCTTGATCGAGCGCAGGTCCATGGCGCGGACCGTGCCGTCGGTGACGGGAAGCTCGTAGGTCTCGCCGGTGCGGTTGTCGGTGACGGTCAGGCTGTTCTGCGTTCCGGCGCCGTCTACCTCACCGCCCGCCTGCTTCTGCGTTTCCGTGCTCATGCCTCTCCTCTGCGCAATGGAGTCTGTGTTTCCGTTTCTCTGTCTACCCCATTGTGCTTAACCCACGATTCGGGGACGGACTAGCGGGAGGTGCGACGCCAGGGGCGGAAGCGCGACTTCGGGTTCGCCTGGAACTCGCCGCCGCCGCCCTTGGGGTCGCGGGGCGGCAGGGCCTCGGCCTCGGCGGCCGCGAGGGTCAGCGTGACCGTGCGCTCGGTGATGCGCGCGACCTCGGGCGCGTCCACGAACCGGGTGCCGGTCGGCGTACGCACGACGATGCCGTCGAAGATGTTCTCGCGAACGTTGTCGAGGACCTGATCGACCGTCCCGATCTCGATCCCGTCGGCGGTCACCACGCGCGTCCCGCGGGCGAGCACCTTGTAGGAGATCGCGGGGCCGTCGTCGTCCGGGCTCATCGCGCCGGACCTCCCTCGTAGCGGGACTCGGTCGCCGCGACCTGCCCGTGGTAGTGCGATCCCAGCTCGGGGTGGCCGTAGGGCCGCTCGGCGGGCCGGTCGAGCGCCATGAACGAGAGCTGCGCGATCGGCTTGCCGGGCCACAGGATGATCGGGATCCGGGTCAAGTTGGTGATCTCCAGCGTAAGGGTGCCGGCGAAGCCGGGGTCGACGAACCCAGCGGTCGCGTGGACGATGAGCCCGAGGCGGCCCAAACTGCTTTTCCCCTCGATGCGGGCCACGACGTCGTCGGGGAGCTCCACCCGCTCCAGCGTCGCGCCGAGCACGAACTCGCCCGGGTGGATCACGAAGGACTCGTCGGGGCGGATCATGATGAGCTCGGTCAGGTGCTCGGGCGGGCGGTCGAGGTCGATGGCCGGGGCCAGGTGGTTGTGGAAGACGCGGAACGAGTCGCCCAGGCGCAGGTCCACCGAGGCGGGCTGGACCATGTCGGGGTCCCAGGGGTCGATGACGACCCGGCCGTCGGCCACCAGGCGCCGGATCGTGCCGTCGGAGAGGACGCCGGTCTCGCTCATCGCGCGGAGTTTGGCAAGGCGTGCGGCCGGGCTGCGGTTGAACCATTCGTCAGCACCCTGAAGGGTCCATCATCGCGCGTCCGCTGCCCGGGGGAGGAGAGCCCACCGCTCGGCGTGCCGAGCGCAAGCGCGCCGATGCCGTGCGCGGGGCCCGGACCGCGTGAACGGCGGCGACGAGGGAGGGTTGGTCGGGGGCGGGGACGGGCGTTTCCGTGGGGGGGTGTGTGCTGTTGACCGCGGTATGGGTGGTGAAAAGCACAGACCCCCGGGGTGTTCGCAGTTGACCACCGTATGCGTCGCGAACTGCGAACACCCCTCGCCCCACCCTCCCTCGTCGCCGCCGTTCACGCCGTCCGGGCCTCGCGCCAGCCGCGCAGAGCCCAGCGCGCCCCTACGCCACGCCGCAGACCTCGACGGCCAGCGCCGCGTAGACGCGCGCCGCGTCGACGAGGTCGTCGATCTCCATCGCGAAGTTGCCCCCGCCCACGCTGGCCCCAGGGCCGTAGACGACGGTCGGGATGCCGACCTCGTTGAACACGTTGCTGTCGCGCCACATGCTCGTGATGGCGTCGATCGGGCGCACCGGGTCGGCGCCGAACACGCGCCGGTGCGCGGCCTCGACGTGGCCGACGAGCGGGTCCACGCCCTGTGCCTCGTAGCCGCGCCGGTACACGAACGGCTCCACCGTGACCGGCACGCCCGTGGCGGCTATGGCCGCCTCGAGCTCGCGCTGCACGCTGCGCGGGTCCTGCTGCGGCGTGATGCGCGCGTCCACGAACAGCTCGCAGATCGACGGGGTCTTGGTGATCTTGTAGGGCACGCCGCTGCGCACGGCGTTGACGCTGACCTTGGGCACGACGGTGCCGCCGTCGCAGCGGTAGGTGTGCTCGCGCTCGTACTGCGCCGCCCACGCCTCGATGGCCTGAATGACCGCCGTCGCCCGCACGATCGCGTTGGGCGAGTCGGCGATGGCCGAGCGCTCGGGCACGTAGGGCGTGTACAGCGGCGGCTCGACGCCGTGCACGTTGACCTTGAAGAACGCCTTGCCCGCCTCGACCCAGCACAGGGCGAAGCTCGTGCCCTCGCACACCACGGCCCAGTCCGCGGTCACGCCGCGGTTGACGACGTAGCGGGCACCGGCCTCCTTGGCGATGTACTCGGGCGGCTGGAACTCGTCCACCGGCTCGAGCCCGATCTCGCCCACGACCATCGTCATGTGGAGGTCGCCGCGCAGGCGCACGCCCGCGCGCTTGAGGGCCAGGCAGGCGATCATCCACGTGGACATCACGCCCTTGTTGTTGACGATGCCGTTGCCGATCAGGCGGCGGCCCTCGCGCCAGGCGGTGTGGTACTGCGGCGCGCCGGCCTCGGGCGTGGTGAGGAGCTCCTCCTTGGCGATCGTCGTGTCGAGGTGGCTGTTGAAGAGCAGGCTCTGCCCGCCGCCGGCGCCGGGGATGCGCGCCACGACGTTGGCCCGGTCGGGGAACAGGCCCAGGCGGCGGGGCGCGAAGCCGTGCGCGTCGCACCACGCGAAGACGTGGTCGGAGACCGGGCCCTCCTCGCCGGTGGGGCTGTCGAGGTTGCCGAGCGCGAGCGCGAGCGCGACGAGCTCGGATTCGTCGATGTGGCGGTAGACGTCCTCGAGGACGTCGGGGCTCGCGCTCACGCCGCCTGCAGGAGCGCCCGCCGCACCATCGCCTCGATCAGGCGCTTGCGGTACGAGGACGAGCCGTGGATGTCCCCGGTCGGCTCGATGTCGCGGGCGGCGAGCTTGGCCGCCTCGGCCGCGACGTCGTCGTCGAGCTTCTGGCCCTTCAGCGCGTCCTCGGCCTCGCGGGCCCGCAGCGGCGTGTCGGCCGCACTGAGCAGGGAGATGCGCGCCTCCTTGACAGCCCCGTCCCCGTTCGCGGTGACGAGCACGGCGGCGCCGCCGAGCGCGAAGTCGCCGTGCCGGCGCGCATACTCGGTGAACGCGTGGCCCGTGCCCGCGGGCACGGGCGGGACCTCGACCTCGACCAGCAGCTCGTCGGGCTCCAGCGAGGTCGTCAGGTGGGTGACGAAGAAGTCGTCGGCGTCGATCGTGCGCTCGCCGCGCGACGAGCGCGCCTTGAAGCGGGCGTCGAGCGCGCTGAACGCCACCGGCAGCTCGGCCGCCGGGTCGGCGTGCGCCGCCGAGCCGCCGACGGTGCCGCGGTGGCGGATCTGCGGGTGGGCGACGAGCGCGAGCGCGTCGCCGAGCAGCCCCCAGCCCTCGTGGGTCACGGGCGACTGCTCGAGCCGGGACTGGCGGCACAGGGCGCCGATGTGCAGGTGGCCGTCGCTGCGGCGCAGGTAGGCGAGCTCGGGGACGCGGTTGACGTCCACGATCACCGACGGCTGGGCGAGCCGGAAGTTCAGCAGCGGCACGAGGCTCTGCCCGCCGGCGAGGATCTTGCCGTCCTCGCCGTGCTCGGCCAGCAGGCCCACCGCCTCGTCGAGCGAACGCGGATCCATGTAGTCGAAAGGGGGCGGCTTCACGGTTCTCCAGTCCCTCGGTCGATCGTATTACATTGCACCATTCCAGGCGCGGAGCAGGAGGGTGTCATAGCATTGACGACGATGGGCGCTCCGCTCGAACTCGGGGTAGAGGCGCAGATCGAGCGACGTTTCGTGCGTCTTGCCCAACTCGCGCGCAGCGTCTCCACCGCCACCGACTTCAAGGCGCTCGCGGCCGCCGTGGCCGCGGCCTTCGACGAGCCGCTGCACGAGGCCGATCCGCCCGCCGTGCGCCTGTGGGCGATCACCTCGGACGGGGTCGAGGAGCTCGCCCGCGTGTCGGCCCCGCGCGACTTCCCCCACCTGCCCCAGCGCGAGCTGCAGCGCGCCGCCGTGCTCTCCGAGCCCACCGAGTCCGACGGCTGGCTGCTCGTCGGCCTGCACGCCGGCGGCGTGAGCCTGGGTGTGCTGGAGCTCGGCGCGGCGGCCCCCGACCACGAGCTGCTCGGCCACGCGGCGCCGATCGTCGCCTGCGGCGTCGGCCTGCTCGCCGCCCAGGGCGTGGGCGACGTGCTGCCGGCGCCGGTGGCGGTCGAGGGGGCGAGCGACGCCGCCGCCCTGATGGCCACGTTCGCGTCCGAGGCCAAGCGCCTGCTCGACCACGACCGCCTGAGCGCATACCTGCTGACGGCGGACGGGCGGGCGTTCGAGCGCTTCGCGGTCGCGACGTCGCCGATCATCCCCGGCGAGGGCGTGATCATCCCCTTCGAGGACGTGGGCCTGCGCCACGTCGTCATGACCAACCGCCCGCTGGTCTCCGCCGACCTCGCCAACGACCCGCGCATCGTCGGGCGCGAGGACCGCGTGATCGCGCGCGCGGGCTTCCGCGGGCTGATCAGCGTCCCGCTGCGCCTGGGCGGCCGCCCGTTCGGGGTCCTCAACTTCGTCAGCCGCACGCCCGGCTTCTACGGCGACCACGACCTGCCCATCGCCGAGCAGGTCGCCGACCAGGTCGCGGCCTTCATCGGCAACCTGCGCAACCAGCAGCGCATGCGCACGCTGATCCGCCACGAGGCGATGGAGTCCGAGCGCGCGCGCGTGGCCCGCGACGTCTACCACGCGGTCGCGCAGACCGTGCCCGCGATCGACGCCATCGCCGGTGCGCTCGAGGAGCGGCTGGCGGGCAGCGACGACGCCGCCTGCGAGGAGGCGCGCCAGGTGCGCGAGCTCGTGCGCCTCGAGCTGGCCGACGTGCGCCGCGTCGTGGCCGACCTCGTGCCGCGTGGCCTGGACTCACAGTCGCTGGCCGAGGCGGTCGAGGTCACCGTCGCCTCCCTGGGCCACCGCGACCCGCGCCCGCGCGTGATTCTCGAGGGCGACACGTCGCGGCTCTCCGGGGCCGTGCGGCGCGCGAGCTTCCGCATCTTCCAGGAGGCGGTGGCCAACGCCCGGCTGCACGCCGAGGCGAGCGCGATCGAGATCACGCTGCGCGTCGACCAGGACCTCGCCCTGACCGTCGCCGACGACGGCCGCGGGTTCGACCCCGACGAGGTCGCCTGCGGCGCCGGCACCGGCCTGTCCTTCATGCGCGAGCGCGCGCAGGCCCTGGGCGGCATGCTCACGGTCGAGAGCGCGCCCGGCCGCGGCACCACGGTCACCTTCGACCTGCTGGGGGCCGGGGAGGGCGGCGCCGAGCCCGCCGCGCCGAGCGAGGCCATCGAGCCCATCGCCTCCGAGTCGGGCCACCTGCGCGTGTTCGTGACCGATCGCCACGGGCTCACCCGCGCCGGGCTGGTCGCGCTGCTCGAGCGCGCCGACGGCATCCGCGTGGTCGGCGACGCCGCCACCGGCGAGGAGACCCGCGGCCAGGTCCACCGCCTGCACCCCGACGTGGTGCTGATCGACGGCCACCAGTCCGAGGGCGAGGTCGAGCGCACGCTGACCGCGATCAAGTCCTCCCTGCCCTCCTGCGCCGTGCTCGTGCTCGCCGACTACGAGACCGGGCGCGAGTCCGAGCTGGTCGAGCGCGGGGCAAGCGGCGTCGTGCACCGCTCGGTCTCGGGCGAGGAGTTGACCGAGTCGGTGCGGGCGGTCGCGCGGGGCGCCAAGGTGGCGAGCTTCGCCGGCGCCGCCGGCGAGCAGAGCGGCGCCGGCCTGACCGCCCGCGAGCGCGCCGTGCTCACCCTGCTGTCGGCGGGGCGCACGAACGCCGAGATCGGGACCACGCTCTTCCTGGCCACCAAGACGGTCGAGCGCCAGGTGGCGACGGTCATCCGCAAGCTCGGCGCCCGCAACCGCGCGCACGCCGGCGCGATCGCTGTGGCCCGGCACCTGGTCGAGCCCTCGGACCTCGAGACCTAGACGCTCTTACGCCGCGTGGCCGATGAGTAGGACCGAGGCGCCGTGGCGGCGGGTCTCGACCAGACGGGCCACGTCGCCCGGGAACGAGGCGTAGTCGCCGGCCGACAGCTCGCTGACCCGCTCGACCGGGCCGGCGAGCACGGTGCCGCGCAGCACGAGCAGCTCCTCGCGCGTGCCCGCCCCGCGGGGCTCGAGCTCGTGCGCGTGCCCCGACGGCAGCGCCAGCTCGACGAGCTCGACCGGGCCGTCGGCGGCGAAGCGGTCGATCGCCCGCCGGCGCAGCCCGTCGCCGTCGACGGGCTCGGCGTCGGTGGCGCGCACGATCCGCACCTCGCCCAGCAGCGGCTCCTCGACCAGCTCGGCCAAGCGGACGCGCAGGGCGCCGGCCAGCAGCGTCAGCGTGCCGATGGTCGGGTTGGCGTTGCCGTTCTCGATCGCCGACAGCGTCGCCTTCCCGATGCCGGTGGTCCGCGCCAGCTCGGACAGCGAGAGCCTGCGCGCCACCCGAAGCCGGCGCACGTTGGCGGCGAGCGTCGTGCTGGTAAGGTCTGTCATATCGAACGCTCCGTTCACTTTACCGAACCGACGACGTTCTACTTCGATGTCGGCTCGCCCTACGCGTACCTGGCCGCCGAGCGGCTCGAGCGCGTCCTGCAGGGCGACCTGACGTGGCAGCCGGTCTCGCTCGGCGCGCTGTTCAAGCTCACCGGGCGCTCGTCGTGGGCGCTGGGCGACTACCGGCGCCGCCAGGCCGGCATGGCCGAGATCGAGCGCCGCGCCCGCGACTACGGCCTGCCGCCGCTGCGCTGGCCCGACCCGTGGCCCAGCCACTACCTCCTGGCCATGCGCGCGACCACCGTCGCCTTCCGCGCGGGCGTCGGCAAGCGGTTCGCGCTCGAGGCCTTCCGGCTCGCGTTTACCGAGGGGCGCGACCTCGCCCTGCCCACCAACGTGCGTGAGGCCGGCCGCCGCGCCGGCCTGGACGCCGACCGCCTCGAGGCCGACGCGACCGACCCCACGATCAAGCTGGCCCTGCGCGAGGCCACCGACGCCGCGCACGCGCGCGGCGTGTTCGGCGTGCCCACGCTCGCCGTCGACGGCGCGCTGTTCTGGGGCGATGACCGCCTCGACGACGCGGCCGCCGCACTGCGGCGCACGCGCGCGGCCTAAGCCGGCGGCGAGAGCTTGTAGGCGCGCAGGGCGTTGCCGCCCAGGGCCTTCTCGGCCGCGGCGGGATCGGCGATCTTCGGCAGCGTCTCCAGCGGCGACAGGTCGGCCATGTCGAAGGGCAGGTCGGTCCCGAACAGCACCGCGTCGGGCCCGGCGCGCTCGAGCAGGAACTTGAGCCCGACCGGGTCGAAGATGATCGTGTCGAACAGGAACCGGTCGAGGTAGTCCATCGGGTCGCGCTCGGCCACCTCGCGCGTGTCCTCGCGCGCCTCGTAGGCGTGCGACAGGCGCCCGACCTGGTAGGCGAAGGCGCCGCCGGCGTGCACGAGCTGCACGCGCAGCGTCGGGTGGCGGTCGAACACGCCGCCCACGATGAGCCGGCAGGCGGCGACGTAGGTCTCGAACGGGTTGCCGACGACGTTGGCCAGGTGGTAGCCGCGCAGGTCGGGGCCCGGCTTGGAGACCATGTTCATGTACGGGTGCAGCATCACCGGCACGTCGAGCTCGGTGACCGCGGTCCAGAACACGTCGAGGCGCTCGTCGTCGAGCATCGTGTCGCCCACCCTGGGGCCGATCTCCACGCCCACGTAGCCGAGCTCGCCCACGGCCCGGCGCAGCTCCTGCGCGGCCAGCTCGGGGTCGTTCATCGGCACCGTGGCCAGCATCGCGATGCGCCCGCCCGAGCGCTCTGCGTAGTTGACACCGGCGTCGTTGATGACCTGGTGCGCGCGCAGGGTCTGCGCGGGCTCGAGCTCGTAGAGGAACAGCGAGGGCGAGATCGAGGACAGCGACATGTCGATGCCGTCGCGGTCCATGGCGGCGAGCTTCTCGGCCGGGTCGTGGAACAGGCCGAACACCGGGTACTGCAGGCCGTTGTCGTGGGCGACGAGCGGGTCGCGGCCGTCGCGGTCGACCACCTCGAGCCCCATCCCCTCCCCGCCCGTGCGCAGGAACTCGACGAACTCGAGCGGGATGAAGTGGGTGTGCGTGTCGACGACCGTGCTCAGGGCTCGAGCACCTCGATCTTCATCGGGGTGCAGTTGCGGTCGTTGCACTCGGTGAGCAGGTCCTCGGGGCAGTTGGACAGGCCGACGAGGACGTCCATCTCGCTGCGGAACTCGATGTAGTCGCCGGGCTTGGAGACCGGTGTGAGGATCTCCCAGCGGTGCGTCTCGCAGTTGTGCTGGTAGTTCATGAACACGTCCATCGTGTCCGGGATCTCCTCCGGCGCGATCCCGTACTCGGCCACCGCCTTGCTGATGATCTCGTGGCAGCCGTCCTGGACCTCGACGCCGTGGGACTCGAACAGGAACCGGTTGCACATGCGGTTGTGTACGTCGTGGATGCCCTTCGGCTCGGGCGTGTCGGCGACGATGGTCATCATCGGCCGGCACAGGGTCGACATCAGCGTGTCGCCCTCGGTCAGGTGGTCGCGCGGGATGTAGTCCTGGCCCGGCGGCGGCACGTAGCGCGTGCGCGAGTTCGAGGTCGACAGCTTCTCCTTGTAGTTGTCGGCGTTGAACAACGCGACGTCGACGACCTGCTTGCCCTCGAGGTCGGTGATGCGCAGGTGCTGGCCCTTCTTCACCGTGACGGCGTGCCCGGTCTTGGGCGGCATCACGTGTTCGTGGATCGTGCTCATGGGACGCGCTCCTTCCTAGCCGTTCTTGTGCGGGCCGGGGTCGCGCAGGACCCGCAGGGTGCGGCAATGCAGGGCGCCCCCGATGCGGCTGAACTCCGCGTTGGGCACCTCGATGACCTCGACGCCGGCCTTGCGCACGGCGGCCACGGCGCGCTCGGCCTCCTTGACCATGAACACGGCGCCGGCCTCGAGCGGGATCGTGTTCGTGGGCGTGTAGAGGATCTGCTCGTCGCGGTCGACCTCGACCACCTGGTAGCCCTTGCGCTTCAGCCACTCGTGCGTGCCGGTGTCGACCGCGGACGGATAGACCAGGACCTTGTCGATGTCGAGCGGGCAGATCGCGTTGGTCAGATGGGCCGAGCAGCCGCTGTCGCGGTCGACGAAGCGGTCGGTCGAGAGGTAGATCGTGTGCACCTCGAGGTCGACGTCGCCGGCCGAGCGGCGCACCACCGGCTCCAGCTGGCGGTTGCCCTCCGCGTTGTAGGCGGCCGAGATGCCGGTGACCCACACGTCGTCGGCGAACCACATCGTCGTCGCCGGCTCCTGCACGCCCTTGCCGACCACGGTGTAGAGAACCGGCACGCCGAGGTGGTGCTGGGCCCAGCGGGCCAGGAACTCCGAGCGACCGAAGCTGAACGGGTGCCAGCCGGTCTTCTGGATGATCGAGCCGCCGCGGATGACCCACAGGTCCGAGGGCGCCCACATGGCCTGCATGGGCCCGAACGCCGACATCGGCGCCTCGCCCCAGTCGATCCAGTGGACGGTGACGCCGGCGCCCGCGAGCGCCTCGGCGTACTGCGCCTGCTCCTCCTGCATCTTGGAGATGTCGGCCTGCTGCAGGCCGTGGGACTCGAGCCAGTCGATGTCGGTGTGGAACGGGTAGCGCTCGTCGTAGGCGGCCAGCTCGGCGTCGGTGATGCGGCTGATCGCCACCTCGCGCAGGCGGCCGATTCCGTTCTCGCCGCAGCGCCGCCCCCACACCTCGGGATAGATGTCCTGGTAGTCCATCGCCGCGACATCGGCGAAGTCGGTGGCCTCGCCGGGCACGTAGTAGGGCACGTCGTCCA
>Ga0070664_100005531_pt1 | contig 10142 bp, 14 predicted proteins | sample KBSC73metaG_FD_65863 | JGI IMG/M metagenome (GOLD analysis project Ga0070664, IMG submission 65863) | Corn rhizosphere microbial communities from Kellogg Biological Station, Michigan, USA - KBS C7-3 metaG | ecosystem: Host-associated > Plants > Roots > Rhizosphere > Soil ... | reverse complement strand
TCGTGGCGGTAGTTATTTACCAACCTAATCACATCTCTTCTTCTTTTTAAGGAGGTAGGTCATGGGCAAGACGATGTTATGGGTCTTCTTCGGCCTCATAATGGTCATTGCAGGCGCGTCTGCGGCGCTAGCGCACCAGGCCGGCGGCGTCGAAGTCGGCGACTTGGAGACCGGATCTGTGGTGGGTCAGTCGTTCAAAGAATTGGATGTGGATATCGAACTGTATGCCATTGAGATCGGTAATCTGAAGGCCTGGTATCCTCCGACGAGCGTGATCGACTTCAAAGTGCGTCCGGGACGTCCGGTCTTAATCAAGGTCACGAACAACAGCGCTGCCGAGCACGGGTTTCTGTTGACCGACACCACAACACAGGCTGCGCCTACTGCGGTGAATGCAAAGTTAGTCCTCAAGCCAGGAGAGACAAAATACATCGGTATTCCCACCAGTGACCTGTTCTACGCCACGATGGGGAACACGCTCGGCTATCGCTGCCACCTCCATCCGGCTCACGTCGGTGGCAAGCTCGTCATGTTGAAGTAGTCGAGCAGTAAAGAAACGGTAGGAATTTTCCAGCGCCTCCGTCGCGTGAAGCGGCGGGGGCGCTGTCGTTTTGTTAAGCTTCTTCCGGCCGGCAGTCCGCAGCGGGTTCCAGCGGAACGTTTTGACTGCCCTTGAGTTCTCCCGCCACGATCAACAAGAGAAAGCGGCTCAGTGTGGGTTCCGCATCGCGCCGTTCTTTGACGATCGTCTGCACATCGACGATCATCTCATCTCCGTCCCATTGCGTTTCGTTGATCACCCAATAGTGACTCGCAGCATCGGGGAACTGCCGCACGACGAATTTTTCGACGATTGTTCCAATGTCTCCGGTGCTTGCCAGGATCGGCGGTGTGAAGGTTCCTACCCAGAGGAGGGTTCCGAGGAGCATCCATCGATAGCGCATCGCATCACCTCGCAGGTGAGAGGCAAGATCGGCTCCGCAGAGGCAGGAAGGGGAGCCGGACGGCTGCAGGAGATATTGATTAATTCTACTGCGTCGATGGTGAGAAAGCTACCCGAGGATGAAATTCGACAGGGAGGCAGCCTGAAACACGCGAGCCCTGCCTCGTATTGGAAGCAGGGCTCATGTAAATACCTAAAGTGTTGAAGGCTTTAGTTGCGGACGCCGCTCCACACTTTTGCGGCATCGATGCTCTTGTCAGGATTGAGCGTGCGGGCCTTCTCCAACAGCACATCTGTCGTTTCTGGATAGGCTGGATCAGCTATGCAGCAATTGTCGACCGGGCACACGGCTGCGCATTGAGGTTCATCAAAGTGGCCGACGCACTCAGTGCAGCGGTCATGGGTAATCACATAGATATTATCGCCTACTCCCTGACCGTCACCTACATGGTTGCCCTTCGTTTCCGCATCGCTGCGAGTTTCAAAAATCGCCTCGTTCGGACATTCAGGCAGGCAGGCTCCACAGGAGATACATTCGTCGGTAATCAGCAGTGCCATGACCCTTGCCTCCTTCTCACTACAGCTACGAACTGGGTTGACAAGATTGCGACGCCACGACATCATGCGTGGCGCAATAAGGCGTCATTCTAGTCTGCCGCTCTTTTCCAAGTCAACAGAACGGCGTCGGAACAGAAGGCCTAGATTCACTGTTATTATGGGCCTCTGGGCCCAGATTGCCTCTGCCTGATCGCGGTATTCACATGGCTGTTCAGCCTGCTTCAGGAGACAAGAAAAAGCGGATCATCATGATGGCCCTGCTGGCCATCTTGTTGATGAGTGTGTCGATGTTCCTGGTGCCTCGTGAGGAATCGAAAACTATCATCATCGCCTTTCCGAACGGCGTGGAAATCGAAGCTGAAGTGGCTGATACACCGGAGAAGCTCCTCTTCGGTCTGGCGTTTCACGATGCATTGCCTCCGGACGGCGGAATGATTTATATCTTCGAGTCGACCGGCCCCCATCGGGTGACGACCAAAGAATACCGATTTCCCATTGATTTGATCTGGGTGGATGAAAGCCGCCATATTGTTTCCATTGCAGAGAATGTTCCCCCTTGTAAGCTGGACCCCTGTCCCTGGCACGGCTCGGAGTCTTCCTCCGTGCGGTACTTGATCCAGGCTACGGCGGGGTTTGCGAAACAGGCAGGTGTGGAAGTAGGTGGCGAGCTCAAATACACCCTTCGCATGTAGCGGCGAAGCGGAGATCGCTCATCGAACGAGGATAGACGTGGCTATTGAAGGCTTTCAAGCCGTCGCCAAAGTGGAGGAGGTTCCTCCGGGACAATCGAAGGTTGTGACCATGAACAACCGCACCATCGCGTTGTTCAATGTCGACGGGAAGGTGTATGCCATTCATAATCTGTGTCCTCATGAAGGGGGACCCTTGGCTGAAGGACGCGTGAAAGGGTTTGTCGTGTCCTGTCCCTGGCATGACTTGGCGTTCGACATCAGGAACGGTCAGGGTACCGATGGCGGCGGGTATTGTGTGGGCAGCTATGACGTTCGTGTGGAGGGGAGCGACATCTATGTCGGCCCCCGTCGCAAGAGTTAGCAGGTGAACATGTCCGACGTCAAAGACGAGTTGCATGGCCAGGACAAGGTCATTTCTGTCATGCTTCGTCAGCCGATCGAGATTCATCTCTGGGAAGATCGAACGAGAGGGGAGCAGTGGATTCCCTCCTATGATCCCGCCGCGTTGGCCTTGCTCAGTGACGACTATCTGCGTGTTGCGGGAAATAATGCCGTTGATAACGGACAGCGGACGTTCGAATTCAAGGCGCTCAAGCCGGGAGTTTTTGCAGTCGTATTTGAAAAGCGCATGGGATGGAAGTTTACCGCCGAAGATCGGCGCGTATTTCACATCACAGTTTCGGCCGAAGGTAGTCCCTGACCCATGTCGGAAACGGCTTTTATCAACGGAAAGTTCCTGCCGCTGGCTGAAGCCTCGGTGTCGATCGAGGACCGCGGCTTTCAGTTCGGCGACGGCGTGTACGAAGTCATTCGCACGTACGGAGGCAGGCCGTTCAATCTGGACGCGCACCTGGCCCGTTTAAACCGCAGTGCCGAAGCCATTGGTCTGCGACAGCCCTACGCTTTGGAACAATGGCGCGACTCGATTGCTGAAGGTCTGCGCCTGGCCGCCTTTTCGGAATCCAAGATCTATGTGCAGATCACGCGCGGGGTCGCCCCTCGGGACCACGCCTACGCACCACAGTTGGAGCCGACCGTCGTGATGACCGTTCGCGAACTGCATCCCTTGCCCGCGGCCGTGCAGGCAGCCGGCGTCGAGGCCATGACGGTCGACGATGTCCGGTGGGGTCGTTGCGACGTCAAGAGCATCAACCTGTTACCCAACGTGCTTGCGCGTCAACAGGCCAAACATGCCGGTGTCTTTGAGGCCATCCTGGTCAGAAACGGCGAGGTGACAGAGGGATCGGTCAGCAACGTGGTTATTGTCCAGCACCGGACGCTCATCACGGCTCCCCAAGGGCCCCGCATTCTTTCCGGGGTGACGCGAGAGGTGGTGCTCGGGTTGGCCAGACAGGAAGGGCTGGATGTTCAAGAGCGCTACCCTTCGCAGGCCCAGCTCTATGCGGCCTCTGAGGTATTCTTGACCGGAACAACGGTCGAAGTTCTGGGTGTTGTGCGGGTCGACGGCAAGCCCATCGGCCGTGGAGAACCCGGTCCAGTGACCCTGAGTCTTGCCAAGCGGTTTCTCGAGCAGACCAGATAGCCAGCCCCTTGCTTTGACATCAATGAAATGTTAAGGTGCCACCTCCGGAAAGTGGGCTCAGGCCCACTTTTTTGTTTGGGTTAGCACAACAGGCAGAGAAACGGGGCTAGGGTGTTGGTGAAGGAGTCCCGATCGGTCGTCGACCGCATCAGCGAGATCATATCCCCCATCTTATGGACGTTGGGCCTGGAATTGGCGGATGTCGTCTGTGTGGGGCAAGGGTCTCGTTCGGTCGTACGGGTCTTTATCGATAAGCCGGAAGGCGTCACGCTGGACGATTGCGAGCGCGCACACAAGGCGCTCGGTCCCGCGCTCGACGTCGCTGATCCCTTTCCTCATGCCTACACGCTGGAAGTCTCCTCCCCGGGTCTGGATCGCCCCTTTAAACGGATTCAGGATTTTCGCCGGGCCATTGGAAAACGGGTGACGCTGAAGCTCAAGGAGCCTCTTGCCGGGCAATGGCGTCTGGTGGGAACATTGGCCGGCGTGACGGATGACTCTGTGACGCTGGAGCTGAGCGAGCCTCCCCCGCCGAGGACTGTGACGCTCGAGCAGAAGCTCATCGGAGAAGCAAAGAGAGTAGTGACGTGGTAAGCATCGGAGGCGTTGGAGTGGAGAGTCAATCATGAACCGAGAATTAATCTCCGTCATTGATGAGATCGGCCGGCAAAAGGGCATCGACAAAACCAAGGTCATCGGCGCGATCGAAGCGGCCTTGCAAACCGCCGCAAAAAAGCGGTTCGGCCAGGCTGAGAATATCCAAGTCGAGATCGACTCGAAGACCGGAGAAATTTCCGTCGTCTCAAAAAAGATCATTGTCGAGTCGGTCAGCAATCCCAAGGCCGAAATTTCTCTGAAGGAAGCGCGCGCCTACGACAGTGAAGCTGAAATCGGCGATGAAATCGGCTCGCTCATCGAAATGGACGAATTGGGCCGGATTGCGGCGCAGACCGCCAAGCAGGTCATCTTTCAGAAGGTCCGCGAGGCGGAATGGGAGGCTGTCCAAAAAGAGTATTCGACCAGGCAGGGTGATCTCGTCAACGGCATCATCCTCGGCATGGAGCGTCGCAATTATCTGGTGGATCTCGGGAAGACAGAAGCCATCCTCCCCATCCAGGAACAGATCCCCCGTGAAACCTACCGCCGAGGCGATCGAGTGAAAGCGATGTTGCTCGAGGTGCGCCGGACACCGAAGGATGTGCAAGTCATCCTCACGCGCAGCCACCCCCAGTTTGTCTCGAAACTGTTCGAATTGGAAGTGCCCGAAGTCATGGAGAAGATCGTGGAAATCAAGGCGGTGGTCCGCGAGCCCGGCGATCGGACGAAGATTGCCGTGACCTCTCGGGAAAAGGCCGTCGATCCGGTCGGAGCCTGCGTCGGCATCAAGGGCTCTCGGGTCCAGGCGGTCGTGCGCGAACTGCGCGGGGAGAAAATCGACATTATTACCTGGACCTCAGATCCTCGCGTGTTCATCGCGGAGGCGCTGAATCCTGCGACCATCGAAAAGGTAGGCGTTGACGAAGAAAAGAAATCGGCCCTGGTCGTCGTGGCGGATTCTCAGCTATCGCTCGCCATCGGCAAAAACGGGCAAAACGTGAGGCTGGCGGCCCGATTGACCGGCTGGAAGATCGACATCATCAGCGCCACGGAATACGAAAAAGAAAAAGCCGAGCGGGACAAGGAAATTAAAGCCGCCCTCGCCGAAGAAGCCGAGGCCCAACGGCAGCAGGAAGAGGCGCGCCAACAGGAAAAGGCCCAGCAAGAGGCGGAAGGGTAAAACTATTCAGCCATGCGTGTGTATGAACTCGCCAAACAGCTTGGGATGGAGAACCGGGACCTGATTCCGGAACTCAAACGGCTTGGAATCACCGTGGCCTCTCATAGCAGCGCACTTGAGGCGGACGCGGTGCAAAAAGTGCTCGAGAAACTCGGGCCCAAGCACAAGTCGACGATGAAGGGCGCGCCCGACGCCGGACGCATGGAACGGCACAAGGACGCTGAAGGAACAGGGCACCATCCCGCCGGAGCCAAAGGCGCCGGTTCACATGCCGCTCCTGAAGACACTAAACCGGATAAGCGCCGCATTCTCATTAAGAGAAAACGAGTCGATGAGCCGACCCTCGAAGAACCTGCAGCCTTGGGACACGAACCCCTTGCGGCCCATCCTGCGGAAGCCGGACCGGTTGCGGCGACGTCAACGCTGCACCCGCCGGTTGAAAGTCCCGCAGTGCATCACGAAGTCCACGCCCCCAGCACTCCCGCCGCGACAGTAGAGCCTCCGCCGGTGACGAAACCAGCTGTGCCGCTGACTCCCGAGGCATTGTCGGGAAAGAAAAAGGTGCTGGAGGAGCTCCAAACCGAAGTCCAGAAGGACAAGCTCAAGAAGGCTCGCAAGCCTGGACGGCCCCGGGAGGAAGATGAAGCCCGTGTGCGGGAGGATGCGGCCCGGTGGCAGGATCTTCGGGCGATTCCCGTGCAGCGGCGTGATGATCGCAGCAAGCACGTGCACCACAGCACCCCTGCGGAAATCACGAAGCCCAGAAAGAAGAGCGTGAAGCTGACGCCCGGCATGACCGTCAAAGTGTTCGCGGAACTCATCGGCCAGCGGCCAGCGGACATCGTGCGCAAGCTCATGGACATGGGTCAGATGCTGACATTCAACCAGCCAATGCACGTCGAAGCCGCTTCCATGATTGCTGAAGAGGCCGGCGTCAAGGTGGAAATTTCTGTAGAAAAAGGGGGCGAAGATTTGCTGGAGGACATCACTCAGGCCCAGGGCGATGCCCGTCCTGAACCACGCCCGCCGGTCGTCACGATCATGGGCCACGTCGACCACGGCAAAACCTCGTTGTTGGACGCGATTCGTGAAACGAAGGTGGCGGAAGGTGAGGCGGGAGGCATTACGCAGCACATCGGCGCCTATACCGTGAGCGTTCACGGCAAGCAAGTGACGTTTCTCGATACGCCGGGTCATGAGGCGTTTACGGCGATGCGCGCGCGTGGCGCAAAGGTCACGGATATCGTCATTCTGGTTGTGGCGGCGGACGACGGGGTGATGCCTCAGACGGTGGAGGCGATTCACCATGCGAAAGCGGCCGGCGTGCCGCTGATCGTCGCGATGAACAAGATCGACAAGCCCAGCGCCAATCCCGACCGTGTGCGCAATGCGCTTTCGGAGCACGGGCTGATCTCAGAAGCCTGGGGCGGAGATACGATTATGGTCGAAGTGTCGGCCAAGCAACGAACCGGCCTCGATCAGCTGCTCGAAATGATTTTGCTCCAAGCCGAGGTGTTGGAATTGAAGGCGGATCCGCACCAGCTCGCCAGAGGCGCTGTCGTCGAGGCCAAGCTTGAGCGGGGCCGGGGTCCGGTGGCGACGGTGCTGGTGCAAAGCGGCACGTTGCATGTCGGTGACGTGTTTGTCGTCGGGGCGTTCAGCGGCAAGGTACGCGCCTTGATCGGCCATACCGGCACCAAGGTGCAACAGGCCGGTCCTTCGGTTCCCGTGGAAGTGATCGGATTGCCCGGGGTGCCGTCGGCTGGAGACGTGTTTCAGGCGGTGAAAGACGAACGCATCGCCCGTGAGATCGCAGAAGACCGTGCACGCAAGCAGCGGGCTGCCGAATTGGCCGGTGCCGGCAAGGTGTCGCTTGACGATCTCTTTGCCAAGATTCAGGAAGGCTCCGTCAAGGAATTGTCGCTGGTCATCAAGGCCGATGTGCAAGGGTCCTCCGAAGCGCTCGCCGCGGCGGTCGAAAAGCTGCCGACGGACGTCGTCAAGCTTCGAGTCATCCATAACGGTGTCGGCGGGATCACGGAATCCGACGTACTCCTCGCGGCGGCGTCCAATGCGATCATCATCGGCTTCAACATTCGCCCCGAGCCGAAAGCCTCCGATCTTGCGGAGAAGGAACATGTCGACGTCAGGCTGTACACGATTATTTACGATGCGTTGAACGACATCAAAGCCGCAATGGAGGGCTTGCTTGAGCCGACCCTCAAAGAACGTGTGCTGGGCCGGGCGGAAGTCCGTCAGGTCTTCAGCGTGTCCAAGGCCGGGACGATTGCCGGGTCCTACGTGATTGATGGCACAATTACGCGTGCGAGCGCCGGTGTCCGGGTCATCCGTGACAATGTGGTGGTCTATCAGGGGAAATTGGGTTCGCTACGCCGATTCAAAGACGATGTGCGCGAGGTCCAGCAAGGCTACGAGTGCGGCATCGGAGTGGAGAACTTCAGCGACATCAAGACCGGCGATGTGATCGAAGCCTATGCCATCGACAAGATTGCGGCGAAGCTGTGACCCGGGCGTGGCACGGTCAGTAGGCGTCGCCTGTGACGCTGTCGGCGGACATGAGCCGGTTACATCGTGAGCGTCATCGTCGGCCTCTGCACGATTGAGCTCTTCATCGCGGACAGTCAATCGTTGAAAGACAAGCGGCAGGTGTTGTTGAGTTTGAAAGACCGCCTGCGAAAAAAGTTCAATCTGTCCGTCGCCGAGGTCGACGCGCAGGATTTGTGGCAGAAGGCGGTGCTGGCGCTGGCGTGCGTCTCGAACGACGGACGCTACGTGAATCAGATATTGGACCAGGCGTTGAATTTGGTTAGAGGGCAGATGGTCGTCGAGGTCGTCCAGTCTCGAATCGAGTTGTTGTGAAGGCAGCGGCGCTGGTCATGGGCAGTGACCGGCTGGCTAAGGAATCTGGGCGATGGCCAAGACAGGGTACAGTCGGGCGGAACGCGTGGCTGATCAAATACGCATGGAGGTGGCCGATATCCTCATGCGGAAGATCAAGGATCCTCGTGTCCGCTCGGTGACTGTCACCGACGTGGAACTGACCAGCGATTTGCGCATTGCACGCGTATTCGTCACGGCCTTGGGAAGTGAAGCGGAAACCAAGGACGTTTTTGCAGGACTCAGCAAGGCGAGCGGTTTTGTCAGAAGCGAGCTCGGCCGCCGTTTGACGTTGCGGTATCTCCCTGAGGTAGTGTTCGTCAAGGACCTCAGTGGGCCTCGCGGGGATCGTGTGTTGCAGTTGTTGGACGAAATTCACGAGAAAACGGATGCGACTACGGAGGAACATCAGTCGTAGTGGTCGGATCCGGTGACGCCATGAATGCCACGGTCTCAAAATGCGAAGTGATAGACGGCGTCCTTGCCGTGAACAAGGAAGCCGGATGGACCTCCCACGATGTGGTGGCCAAGGTGAGAGGTTTGCTCGGCGGTTCCAAAGTCGGCCATGCTGGTACGTTGGACCCGGCTGCAACGGGCCTGCTTCCCGTGCTCATCGGGAAGGGGACACGGATCGCGGAGTATCTTGTCACGTGGGACAAGGAATACCGGGCGCAGCTGCGCTTGGGGGAGACCACTGATACCCTTGATGCCACAGGTACCGTCCTTGATAATCGCCCCACGAGTCATCTCACACCGGAAGCAATCCGGGAGGTCATCGGCCGGTTTCGAGGCGAAATTCAACAGGTACCACCGATGTACTCTGCGGTGAAAATCGATGGTGTGCCGCTCTACCGCTCCGCTCGTGCCGGGAAAACGATTGCTCGGGAGGCCCGGACGGTTGTCATCCATGAATTGGATGTACTCGACATCGCGGACCGGGATGTGACGATGCGGGTGATGTGCTCCAAGGGCACCTATATCCGAACGCTGTGTGCGGACATCGGCAGCGCCCTGGGTGTCGGTGGGCATCTGCGAACACTGGAAAGGACACGTGTAGGCCCGTTGACCCTTGACCGGGCGTTGGCCATGGATGAGCTTATCGCTCGGCATAGTCTTGGCGATCTCACCACCTCCGTATGGTCGCTCGACGAGGTCCTGCGTGATCTTCCCATTCTGGTCATTGACGGGCAGGCAGCCGCCAGGGTGAGCCATGGGGCGCCGGTGGGATGGGCAAATGTCGTGTCCACGAAGAACGATCGAGGACAGCATGAGGTCGGGATGCCCGTGCGCCTCCATGACGGCAGCGGACGTTTATTGGCCGTCGCAAGGCTTGCAGAGCCACGTGCGGAACGGATTCTGATTGAGAAGGTGTTCGTGACTGAGTCGGTCTAGACAGAAGAGAAAGGAAGGGGAGAGGTCATATGGCGTTGTTGAAGGAAGCGAAAGCAGAATTAATCAAACGGCATCGGCAGCATGACAATGATTCCGGATCGCCGGAAGTTCAGATTGCCGTGTTGACGAACCGGATTACGTATTTGACGGAGCATTTCAAGCTTCATAAGAAGGATCACCACTCCCGACGGGGTCTTCTCCAGCTTGTCGGCCGTCGCCGGAGATTGTTGGATTATCTTCGCGATGTGGACGATGCCCGGTACCGGGCGATCATCGAGCGGTTGGGCATTCGAAAGTAACCAACGATCCTGCTGCCGCTTGTGTCGGCAGCAGGCCACC
>Ga0070664_100005527_pt1 | contig 10144 bp, 11 predicted proteins | sample KBSC73metaG_FD_65863 | JGI IMG/M metagenome (GOLD analysis project Ga0070664, IMG submission 65863) | Corn rhizosphere microbial communities from Kellogg Biological Station, Michigan, USA - KBS C7-3 metaG | ecosystem: Host-associated > Plants > Roots > Rhizosphere > Soil ... | reverse complement strand
TCAATGACCGTTTCTGATTTTCCAAGTTTGTTCGAAACGTAAATTTTCTTTTCCCTACTCGCGTACGCAATGCCGTCGGGATAATCACCGGTTGGAACGCGAGCAATGATCTGCAATGTTTTGCTATTGATAACCACCAACTCATTCGAACCGGTCGCCGAGGCATAAAGGCGGTCCAGCTCGGGGATTATAAGGACGCCGTGAACGTGTTTGACGTTTTTGATATCGCCTGCGATTTTTTGTGCTTTCGTATCGAAGATCGTCACCATGTCATCGCCAAGATGCGCGATATACAACCTCCCGTTTAGTGCATCAAGGCTCTGATAATCGAACCGGGTCGCTCTCCCCGTAAGAGGAATATCCGCCACCTGTTTTAGAGGAAGTTTTTCCTGCGCCGATACGCTCAGCATCGAAACAAGGATCAGAAACAGAAAGGATAATGGTCTCGATCTCATTGCCGTAAATTCTATCGCTAGATCATAAATTCCGCGACGACCGGTGCATGATCGCTTGCCTTTTCGAGTGAGCGCGGCTCTTTGTCGATCCAGCAGCCAGTGCAGGTTTCGGCAAGCTGCGGGGACGCCCAAATATGGTCGATGCGAAGCCCGCGGTTTTTCTCAAACGAATGGTGAAAATAATCCCACCACGAATATTCGTCCGGCTCGTCATTGATCTGGCGAAACACATCGACGAATCCCCATCTTTTCACCTCACGAATGGCGTCGCGTTCCGGCTTTGAAAAATGTACTTTGTCCTGCCAAAGGCGCGGGTTCCAGACGTCCATCTCGTGCGGCGCCACGTTCAGATCGCCGCATAACAGAACATTGTCCTCGACGTCGAAATTTTCATCAAAGTATTGCCGCAGGCGACGAAGCCACTCGAGCTTGAACGCAAATTTTTCGGTTCCCGGCGCGGTGCCGTGCGGAACATAAACATTGACGATCCGAACCGCATTTACCGTTGCCCCGATCAGGCGTTTTTCCGCATTCGGCTTGTCATCGGGAAGGTTATGCTGCAGGTCGAGTATGGGATGTTTCGAGAGTAAGGCGACGCCGTTGTACGCTTTTTCACCGATGAATGCGACGTGTTGAAAACCGGCGGACTTAAGCTTGTGCTGCGGAAATCTTTCGTCCGCGCACTTTGTTTCCTGCAAACACAGCACATCAGGATCATTGGCCCTGCACCACGCTAACAAAATATCAAGCCGAGCGTTGACCGAATTTATGTTCCAGGTTGCGATCTTCACAAGGTAAACTCGGCGACGACGGGCGCGTGGTCGGACGGCTTTTCGAGCGAGCGTGTCGACCTGTCTATCCAGCAGCCGGTGCACTTCCCGGCCAGCGATGTGGACGTCCAGATGTGATCGATGCGCAGGCCATGGTTCTTTTGCCAGGCTCCTTCGCGATAGTCCCACCATGAAAACTCTTTCACATCGCCGTTCAGCTTTCTAAAAACATCTGTAAAACCCCATTGTTTTACGTGATGAATTGCCGCGCGTTCGGGTTTTGAAAAATGGAGCCTTCCCTCCCACAACGGCGGGTTCCAGACGTCAAGCGGGTCCGGTGCCACGTTAAAATCGCCACACAAAAGAACATCGCCGCTCTTGTCGCAGGTGTCGTCAAAGTAACGCCGCAGCCGCTGCAGCCAGTCTAACTTGAACGTAAATTTGTCGCTCCAAAGCTCGGTGCCGTTTGGGATGTAGGTGTTAACTATGCGGACGCCGTTGACCGTTGCGGCGATCATGCGTTTGGGTGATTCGTCATCGTCATCGGGGAAATTTTTCTGCACGTCGTCGATCTCGTATTTTGAGAGGATGGCAACGCCGTTGTACGATTTTTGCCCGTAAAACGCCGTGTGGTAACCGGCATCGTGAATTTCCTGATACGGAAATTTTTCATCGACGCATTTCGTTTCCTGCAAACAGACCACATCGGGCTGCGCCGCAGCGAGCCATGGAAGCATTTGCGGAAGGCGGACGTTTATCGAATTGACATTCCAGGTAGCAATTTTCATTAAGTTATTTTTACCACAGAGACGCCGAGAGCACAGAGGAGGCAAAACCGCTCAGATTACCGGTTCAGGCTGTTTCGTTCCCAAAAAACTCCGTCTGAAAAACCTTGGATGGACTTGTCTGTCTCCGCCATTTCCAGCCGCTTTTCGGCGAGCATGCAATACAGCTCGTCCGATTCGATCGCTAAAAAATTGCGGCCAAGTTTTCTTGCGACAACCGCCGTCGTTCCGCTGCCTGCGAACGGGTCGAAGATCACATCGCCCTCATTCGTGCTTGCAAGTACGATCTTTGCCAAAAGTTTTTCCGGCTTTTGCGTCGGGTGGTCGGTGTTTTCGGGCATCGACCAAAACGGCACGCTCAAGTCGGTCCAGATGTTGGACGGATGCGTTGTTCTGAAATTTCCGTCGCCGCTTTTGTCCCAGTCCTTCGGCTTGCCGTTTTCGGTATAGGGCGCGAGGACGCGGCGTTTTACCTTTACCGTATCGAGATTGAAGGTGTACTCGTCCGACTTTGTAAAAAACCAGATGTCCTCGGCGGCGTTTTTCCAGTTTCGTTTTGCTCCGCGCCCTTTTTCCCGTTCCCACGTGATGCGGTTTTGCAGCGTGAAATATTTCATACCAACGCGCTCGATCGCCGACGACGACCGCCAGTCGCCGCAGATATAGATCGAAGCCGTCGGCTTGAGCAGCCGCGCGCACGGAGCGATCCACGATTCCAGCCATCTCTCGTACTCGTCCAACGACGAGCGTCTAAAGTTCTCTTTCCCAAAATCTTTAGTGAGATTGTATGGCGGATCTGCAAACAAAAGGTCAAAGCTGTGCTCGGGCAGTTTCATCACGACTTCGAACGTGTCGCCGCAGACGATCCGGTTGCGGACACCGGCGAGCTCATTTCCGTTTTCGCAGCGAAAAACGCGCGGGCGATACCGCTCGACGTCGCCCTCTGAAAGCACAATAGTGCGGTTTCGCGGCGCCCTGATTTTTTCCTTTTTTACGGTGGGCTGCATACCGGTTCTTGATGAAAACTCTAACATAACGAAAAGCCTTTAAAAACCGCCAAACCGGCGAATTTTAAAGCCCGGCGCTTGCTTGACCGTCAAAATAGCGCGTGCTAATCTTATATCTTTTAAGTACGGGGCGGTTTTGAGCCTTATTTTAATAGTTTTTTATTTACACGAATATGTTTTTGCTGGCATTTGCCGAAGAAACCATCCAACTCTTTCCTGACGGTACGATCTTTGTCCATATCGCGTTCATCCTGCTGATGATTTGGATATTGAACCGCACGTTTTACCGCCCGATCAACCGGGTGCTGACAGCACGCGAAAACGCTAAGGGCGGAAAGGGCAGCGAAGCCGAAAACATTCTTCGCGACGCCGGAGAAAAAGAAGCAGCTTACAACAATGAAATGCTCGATGCTCGAAGCAAAGGCTATGAGCTGATCGAGGCGGAACACACAGCGGCCGTCCAGGCGCGTGATGAAAAACTCGGCACCGCGAAACGCGAAGTTACCGAACGCCTTGCGAGCGAAAAGAGCGAATTGGAACGGCAGGTGGCGGCGGCCAAAGCGACCGTTGAGCAGCAGGCCGACGAAATGGCCGAAAAGATCGCGTCGAATATCTTAAAAGCGTAGGGTGCGGGGAAACGTGGCCGATAGGAGATATCGACTACAGCTTAGCGAACTAAAATATTAAATTATTACCTGTTCCTTTTAGTGTTATTTTGTGTTGTTTAGTGGTTCCCGTCTTTATATATTCTGAAACCGCGAAGTTACACGAAACAACACGAACCATATAAAGGATTTAGTTTCATTACCAGGTCACAAAAATATTCCCTTTTTATATGTTTGCGTTTATATACAGTCTGGTTTTATTCGCTGCCGAGGGCGGCAGCAGCGGGTTCATGAAGTTTTACAACGACTACCTGAACATCCCCGGGTTTGAAGCGTGGAAATTTCTCAACCTCGCCATTTTTCTCGGAATTCTAATTTATCTGTTAAATAAGCCGCTCGGTGAGGCGTTCAGAGCAAAACGCGAAGTGATCCGCGCCGAACTCATCAAAGCCGAACAGGAAAAACAGGCCGCGCTTGAAAAGTTGGCCGCAGCCGAAGCAAAGCTCACATCGCTCGAAAACGATAAGAACGCCATTCTCGATCAAGCCCGTCGGGAGGCTGAGGCCGAAAGATCGCGTCTTGCTGAACAGACCGATCTTGAAATTCAAAAACTTCACGCACAGACCGACGGCGAGATCGTCCGCATCGGCCAGATCGCACGCAACGACCTTCGACGGTTTTCGGCCGCAGAAAGCGTTCGGCGTGCCGAGGAAAAACTACGGGCCCGGATCGATGGCCCAAGTGACGCCCGTCTTGTACGAGCCAGCATAAACGAGATCGGAGGGCTGAACTAGAATGAGTGTCGAAACCATAGCACGCCGCTACGCGTCCGCCCTTGCCGATGTCGTTATAAAAACAGGCGAAATCGAAACCGTAAGATCAGAATTAAAAGGCTGGGAAGGCATGATCAGGTCGAACACAAACCTGCAGGACGCCCTTGGCAATCCCGCCATTCCGCAGGCCGCAAAGGAACGCGTTCTCGAAGAATTGTTAAAGCGCTCGACCCCGTCGAAAACCACGTCGAATTTTCTGCGGATCCTGTTGAAAAACGACCGTTTGATGGGCCTTGACGAGATCAATGAACGGTTCGCAACCGTGCTGGAGGAACGCAGCGGAGTAGTTTCTGCGAACGTTACGTCGGCACGCGAACTTCCCGACAGCGAAAAGTCCGAGCTTCGCTCGAACCTCGAAAAACTGACCGGCAAACGGCTGAACATCAATTTTGGCATAGACGAAAATATTATCGGCGGCGTCGTAACACGCATCGGCTCGACCGTGTACGACGGCTCCGTCAGAACGCAGTTACAGAATTTAAAAGAACAGTTAGTAAATGGTTAGTGGACGGTGATCGGTGGTCAGTGGCCGGAAAATGGCATGCTGACCGCTGGCCACAGTTCGCTGTCCACTGATAAAGATATGGAAGCAATTAAAGCAAACGAGATCAACGAGATCATTCGCGCTCAGATAGAAAATTTTGACACGAGCATGACCGTCGACGAAGTCGGCACGGTCATCAAGGTCGGCGACGGCATCGCCGAAATTTACGGCCTCGAAAAGGTCATGGCCGGCGAGCTGCTCGAATTCCCGCACGGCGTTCGCGGCCTCGCGCTCAACCTTGAAGAAGACAAGGTCGGCTGCGTGCTCTTCGGCGATTTCCAGAAGATCAAAGAGGGCGACGAAGTAAAACGCACCCGCCGCATCATGAGCGTGCCCGTCGGCGACGCGCTGATCGGCCGCGTGGTTGACGCTCTCGGCAACCCGATCGACGACGGCGGCGAGATCGTGACTGACACCTATTATCCGGTCGAACGGATCGCTCCGGGCATTATCGACCGTCAGCCGGTTAAAGAGCCGCTTCAGACGGGTCTGAAGGCCATCGACTCGATGGTGCCGATCGGCCGCGGACAGCGCGAATTGATCATCGGGGACCGCCAAACGGGTAAAACCGCCGTCGCGATCGACACGATCATCAATCAGAAAGGCAAGGACGTTGTCTGTATTTACGTCGCGATCGGCCAAAAGCAATCAACCGTTGCACAGGTTCGCCAAAAGCTTGAAGAATTTGGCGCGATGGATTACACGATCATCGTTTCGGCCACCGCGTCCGATCCGGCGGCGATGCAGTTTCTGGCTCCGTACTCAGGCTGCGCAATGGGCGAATATTTCCGCGACAACGGCCGCCATGCTTTGACGATCTATGACGATCTTTCGAAACAGGCTGCAGCGTACCGCGAGATCTCGCTTCTGCTCCGCCGTCCTCCGGGCCGCGAAGCATATCCGGGAGACGTTTTTTATCTCCACTCACGCCTGCTCGAACGCGCTGCAAAAATGTCAGACGCGCGCGGCGGCGGTTCATTAACGAGCTTGCCGATCATCGAAACGCAGGCCGGCGATATCTCGGCCTACATTCCGACAAACGTTATCTCGATCACCGACGGCCAGATCTTTTTGGAATCCGACCTGTTCAACTCGGGCGTGCGTCCGGCTATCAACGTCGGTAACTCGGTTTCGCGCGTGGGCGGTTCGGCCCAGATCAAGGCGATGAAACAGGTCGCTGGTACGCTGCGTATCGACCTTGCACAGTTCCGCGAGCTCGCGGCATTTGCACAGTTCGGCTCGGACCTCGACAAAGCCACTCAGGCGCAGCTCGAACGCGGCCGCAGGCTGACCGAGATCCTTAAACAGCCGCAATACCGCCCGATGGAGGTCGAGGAACAAGTTTTCATCATCTGGACCGTCACGAACGGATTGGCTGACGACGTCGCTGTCGAAAACCTGAAGCGGTTCGAAGAAGAGCTCACGGCCTTTGCGAAAACTTCGCATCCGGCGGTGCTTGCGACCATTCGCGATAAGAAAAATATCGACGATGACCTGAAGGCTCAAATGAAGGAAGCTGTCGAAGATTTCAAATCGACGCGATGGGAAGCAGCTAAAGTAGCGGCAGCCTAGCAATTTAGGATTTGGGAATGCGGATTGCGGATTTGTCAGTATCCCCGTGGTAGCGATTGATTAAAGATTGGCTACTAGCAATCCAAAATCGAAATATGGCAAGTTTGTTAGACATGCGCCGGCGCATCAAGTCGGTAAAAAACACGCAGCAGATCACCAAGGCTATGAAGATGGTGGCCGCTGCAAAATTGAAACGCGCGCAAGACCGAGTGACCGCTTCGCGGCCTTATGCCGTCAAGATGACGGACGTGCTCAGCGGATTAAGCGCGAAGGTCGCGGACGAATTTTCACATCCGCTCCTCGACGCCCGCGGTGACGAAAAATACCTGATCGTGCTGGTCAGCGCCGACAAAGGCCTCGCCGGCGCGTTCAACGCGAACGTCATCAAAGCGACGCAGGCTTTTCTGAATGAAAATCAGGGCAAGACGGCGGAAATGATACCGGTCGGACGCAAAGGCCGCGATTTTTTCAAACGCCGCAATGTCGTGTTTACCGAAGAGTATATCGGTCTGACCGGCAGCGGACAGGTCAAGCACGAAGACGCCGTCGCGATCGCGAACAACGTTATCAAAACCTTTACCGAAGACACGTCGATCGATAAGGTTTTCCTCGTTTTTACCGAATTCAAAACCGTTCTGTCGCAAAAACCTGTGATCGAACAGCTTTTGCCGATCCCGCGCGCCGTTGCCGATGAGGCAGCCGACGCGGCGTCCGCGCAGGCCGAATACATCTACGAGCAGCCCGCGTCCGAGATCTTCGGCCGCCTGCTGCCCAAACAGGTCGAAACGCAGATCTACCGCGGCATGCTCGAATCGGTCGCATCCGAACAGGGCTCACGAATGACCGCAATGGATTCGGCGTCGAAAAACGCCGGCGAATTGATCGACACCCTGACGCTCAACATGAACCGCATCCGCCAGGCAGCGATCACCAAGGAGATCATCGAGGTCGTCTCGGGCGCCGCCGCTTTATAGGTTAGCTCGAATGATCGGTTCGGCTCGCGAAAGCGCCTGTCGTAAATTGCCCCGTGCTTCAGCGCGGGGTTTATATTTTGCGCACAAGCGCAAGCCCGTGTAACGGGCGACAAACGCATGCCGTTGAATATTTGTAATCACTATCGGTTTCATATATCCTTTCCCTGCTTTTTCGTTTTCAAATTCAAGATCAAACATCAGGAGGGAATCTATGGTTTTAGGTATTGGCGGATTGTTAATGCTTATTTGCGTCATTTGGTTTGTGGTCCTGAGTGTCCAGCTTGGAACGAGTACCGGTGAAAAGCTGATCTGGGTTATCGTGAACATTTTGTTTCAGCCGATTGCCGGCATTATCTTCTTCTTTGTTAAAAAAGCCGGTTTGATACCGATGATCTTGGGAATAATCGGTGTGGTATTCTATGGATACGGCATGTTCACATCGGTAAGCGAATTGATGCCGCCGAGGTAATGAAGATCAACGGTTTTGACTCCTCAGAGTGGCGCGCTAGGCTTCTTGCATACGCGCCGCTTTTTTTGTGGATGGCATTGGTTCTCGGGCTGTCGTTCGGCGAGGCCTCGATGTCCGAAACCTCGCGCATCATTCGTCCGCTTCTCAAATTCCTCTTTCCGAATGCGCCGGAGGCGACCATCACCGCCTATCACGCATTTATCCGAAAATCCGCGCACTTTACCGAATACGCGATCCTCGCATTTTTCGCCGTCCGCGCTTTTTCCTTCACTTCGATCAAGTTTATAAAAAACGGCCGATTCTGGCTCGCCGTCGTTCTCGTTCTTCTAGTCGCGGCGACCGACGAATTTCACCAGAGCTTCGAACCGTCCCGCACCAGCTCTATCTACGATGTCCTGCTTGACTGCACCGGCGGCGTGACGATGGTTCTTCTCTACTGGCTTTTCACAAAATTCCGAAAGTCACAGCCGCCCAACCGCCTTTGGTAACAGCCGGGTTTTCCGGCTATACGACCGGTAGTATCAAAAAAAATCGCAGCCGGACTGGACAAACGGAGTACAATACTTAAAACGGTAAGAGGTTGGGCATCACCATGTTGAACGGCAAGATCATAAAATCTCTCCGAGGAGCGGTTTTCGGCGCGCTGGCGATCTGTCTGCTTTCAGTATCGCTGGTGGCGCATCCCGGATCGGGTATCGCAGTTGACCGCCTTGGGCAAGTTTATTTTCTCGACACCGGTTCCGGCCTGTGGAAGATCGATGCTCGCGGCGCCGTAACGCATCTTTCGCCTCTGCGAAACCATTGGCTGGCGATCGACGCCGGCGACAGGTTCACCCAAAACCGCCTGCCAACCGACGCGGGCCGCGATTGGGTGCTCACCGCCGTGGCTTCAAACCCGACGCTGCTCATCTCAACCGACTTTCCCCTGACGATCGGCCAGGACGGAAATCTGTATTATCCATCCGTTCGCGAAACCGGTGCCCGGATACTTCGGAAAAGTCCGACGGGCGGCCCGTCCGCATTCGCAACTCTTCCCCGCTCGGTCGCCGGCGCGCCCGTTCCATGGATAAACGGCATCGCCGCCACGCCCGACGGTTCGATCTACTACACCGAAGACACCGCGATCCGCCGGATCACATCCCAAGGCGCGGTATCAACCGTTGCGACGGTTCCCGCGCTCGCACACGGGCCCGCCATTCCCGGCAACGACACGCACCCGTATCTTCGCGGGTTAAAGGTCGATGCCAACGGCGCGGTGTATGTCGCCGACGCCGGCGATGCCCGCGTGCTAAAGATCACGCCCGACGGCAAGATCGCCACGCTGCTCCAGCTCGAAAGTCCGTGGGCGCCGACCGACGTCGCTCTGTTTGGCGATGTCGTCTATGTGCTTGAGTTTCTCCACACTCTCGAAGAGGATCGGCTCGCCTGGATGCCTCGCATTAGAAAGATCACGCCCGACGGCAGATCGTCCATTATCCTGACCGTCGATCAAATGCCCGGCGCCCGGCCCGCAAAGGTCGCAGCACCAGCCTCTTACAACGCTTTATCGTCCGAGGTTTGGCAGCTTCTCCTTCAATATCTTTTTCGTTTTGTTTGATCTTTCACAGTCACTTGCCTGATCAGGAGAGATGGCCGAAGGCCGTGGTGGTAGAACATCTTTCGCGATTTTTCTTCAAAAAACCACTCGACTTATCAGCGGAATGTCGTTAAAATTAGGCGGCGTTTATTACCCGAAAAAACCATGCGGATGCCATACGAAAGCCTCGAAGATTTCAACACAAGAGTTGCCGCGCCGGCCGAGCCCCCGAGCCCGGTATTGCTGTACCCCACCGGTGATATCGAGGTGCTTGAACCTCTCGCACACGCGGAAACTTTCGTAAAAACCGAAGCCTTCGCCGACTCCGCATTCGTCAATCCGGCCGTTCCGCATCGTGTTTCATGGTTCCATCGCTCGCTCGCCCTGGCCGGCGCGCTTGCGATGACTGCAGTGATCCTCGGCGCAGGCCTCATGATCGGGTTCTACGGTCCGTCCGCCGAGCCCGTCAGCCCGATCGAAGTTGCGGGCGATCAGCAACCCGCTGACATTTTGACGCCTCAGGAAGAGTTGGACGAATCCGATCTTTTGTCAGT
>Ga0070664_100005526_pt1 | contig 10145 bp, 11 predicted proteins | sample KBSC73metaG_FD_65863 | JGI IMG/M metagenome (GOLD analysis project Ga0070664, IMG submission 65863) | Corn rhizosphere microbial communities from Kellogg Biological Station, Michigan, USA - KBS C7-3 metaG | ecosystem: Host-associated > Plants > Roots > Rhizosphere > Soil ... | reverse complement strand
GTCCCCGATAGCTCAGTTGGTAGAGCGACGGACTGTTAATCCGCAGGTCCCAGGTTCGAGCCCTGGTCGGGGAGCCAATTCGATCAAGAGTACCGCGTTAGGGCGCACTGGTTTGATCTATTCCTGATCCGTCGCTCATAGTCTATTCGGGTGGCGATCCGACGTGCTCTTCGAGATCTAAGCCGCGGACATGCGCGCAGATCCGGTTCGGGGGACCGATATCTAGGTGCTCGTTGAGACACACGGTCCTGGAGCCTCTTGGTTTGGGCTTGACAATCGGCGACTAGCTGGAGGCGAGTCGGACTACAATCTGAATCCGGAGGCTGTTATGGCACATCAATTCGACGTTGTGGTCGAGAAGGACTCTGCCGGATATTTTGTGGCGTCCGTACCGGCATTGCCAGGATGCCATACCCAGGCGAAATCACTCGATGACTACATGGAGCGGATTCGCGAAGCGATCGAACTCTGCCTCGAAGTGCAGGGCGAGCCGCCCGAAACTCTCGACTTCGTGGGAGTCCAGCGGATAACTGTTGCCGCATGACCTTGCTTCCCAGCTGCACGGGGAAGGAGTTGATTGCCGCACTGAGATCGGCTGGGTTCGAGGTCTTGAGGATCAAGGGCAGCCATCATTTTTTGCGGCACGCGGACGGACGAACCACCTCGTTCCCGTACATTCCGGGGAAACGATCGGATCAGGATTGCTCGCGAAGATCTTGCGCGACTGCGATCTCAGCCGAGAGCAACTCAGCCTTCTTTAGGGTCGAGACGGGCAGAGGTACCGGCGTTCCGACAGCGGGTGACCGGACCAGGTTTGGTCTATTTCCGGCGCACGACGGACCCGCAGAAGGTCGTATCTCGGCTTATCGGGCGAGAAATAGACCAAGCCATGGCCATTGCGCTTCGATAGAAACCGGCATCGAGAGCGCCGCTCTGTTAATCCGCAGATCCCAGGTTCGAGCCCTGGTCGGGAACCAATCCAATCAAAAGTTTAGCTGCGTGCAAGCACGGGGTAGGCAATTGCGCGGGAAATTTCGGCGTCGAACAGAACCACCGGTACGTCCCGACCTGTCGCAGAACTAAATTTAGGCGAGATGCCGCGCAGAGAATTCGGACGGTGTGATGATCGGATACTGGTCGGCGAGCGCGAGGAGCGCTGCATCGCCGGTTATGAGCCGGGTCGGCTTTGGCAACTACGAGTGTCGCGAGAATCACGTCGTCATTTCTGTCGCCGGGTACTTCAACGACGACGCTGGCGGGGTCGACCATATCCGCCATAAAGCGTAGCGCCTGCACGTATCGATCGAGCTCATCGTCGGACAACGCGATGCGTTTTCGCACCTTAGGGTAGCGCAACGCAGCGCTGATCTCTTCTACGATCGCCTCGCAGAGCACGATCTCGAATCCTCCAACGATCGCGGCTGCGAGAATTCGTCCTGGAATGCTGTCTGGCAGCATCGACCCCGATACGAAGACGTTCGTATCGATGACGACGCGCATTACCGCTTCGTGGCTTTCTCGGGCGCCTGCGTAGACTTTGCGCGAGCCTTGCGGGCGGCTCTAATCGCTTCGTCGATTTCGTTCTGCGCCACGGCGTGGTTTACACCCTCGTAGGTCTTGCCTAGCGCGTCGGTAAGGCGTGTGAATTCGTCGCGCAAGCGCCGAATGCGCTCGAAGAACGCGACATCGACCAGGACGGCAACTGGCTTGCCATCCCTGGTAATGAGGACGGCGTCGTTCCGGGGCTGGACCTGGTTCAGCAGGTCGCCGAGGTTCTGGCGCGCCGCGACCGCAGAAGATTCGCGAATCATGGCAAACTCCGAGTGATCCATTTGGCCATAACGATCATATAGGCATATGGTCAGTGTCCACATCGCGCAAGGCGAGCCCGCGGACTGGAAGCAGGCCTTGGCACGCATTCTCGAACGGATCGTGGCCGGCAGATGATGCGGCCGCATCGTTACGCATCGCGAACGGAACTGCCCTGTTCGCACGCGCGCGTGCGCTGCGAGTAGCTTCGAGGCCGAGCTCGTTCGGCGCAGCGTCGTGACAATGTAAACTCCAACGCCCTGACTCTGCGAGGAGAAGGCCATGGCGCAGCGCGCATCCTCACGCAAGCCGACCGACGGGTCGCGCAAGCGCTCCACTGCACCGGACACACGAGATCTTTCCCGTTTCGTGTCCCTCGCGCGTGAGGGTCTCGACGCGCTGGCGCAGCGCAAGAGCGCGCTCGGCGCGCATTTCCAGCCGATCGACGAGCTTCACGCGCGCTATGCGCCGCAGTTCGATCCCGACGAACGATTCGTGGAGTACGCCAAAGCACACGGGGAGCGCTATCTCGATCTGTCACGCCGCATCGGCGCAACCGTGATGGGCGGGTCGTTCGATGTCTCAGGGGCGTATCTCGGAACCTGGCGCGACGCGTATGCCGATTGGTTCGTCGCGCCACGTACGTATGTCTATGTCTCCGACCGCCCGGGCAGCGCCCATGATCCCGGCCTTCGCTACAAGCTCGAGTGGACCGACAAGAAGCCCGACCTCAATGAATGGGACGCCGTCGCGCATGCATCCCGGTGGCGGGACCAGGTCGCGCTCGCCTCGAAGGTCGAAGGGACGTGCACCGTCCGCAGCTCGACCAACGGTGACGAGACCGATGTGCAGGCCGCGGTCGGCGCGCTCTTTCAACCAACCGGCCCGCGACCGATGTTCCAGTTCCGCGCGCTGGCGCTGTGGACTTCCTGGATATCCCTCGAGGCCGACTATCCGCCGGGCACGCCGCCATCGGCCATAGCCACGTCGTTCAGCTACGGCGCAGTGCGCCTGGTCGCGCAGAGCTGGCGTGCCTCGGACGGCGGCGACTTCCGGACCGACGCCATCCGCGACATGGAGCAATGGAGATACTTCGTGAGCACGCCCAACCGCTTCCGGGCGATGGACGAATCCGGCATTGCCAATCCGGGGAACGCGGGTTGGGTCGATCTGCCGGCGGATCGCAACCGCGTCTATGCGCTGTGGGTGATCCTGCGCTGCTTCAGCCGCAGTACCTATGCGCCGCCATCACTGAGCTCGGCGATCGTGTCGGCCAAATGCACGGTTCCCTTTATCTTCGTGGAGCACTGATCGCAAAGGCGAGTCGCGCAAAGACGCGCGCGAAGGCCGGACATTGAAACCAGGCGACGCCGATAGCGACAGATCGACTTCGCTCGCGCTGACGCCGCAAGGCCATCTGCGTCTGGTGAGCGACGCCGAATCGCTGCCGCTTGCGCCTGAACTGGCAGAGCGCCTCGCCGCGGCGTTCGATCGCGGTGCCGGCCATGGCCTCCTTCACGTCGGCGCGCGCGAGGTCGGCAGCGCGCTGCCGCCGATCCTCGCGTACTGGCGGGAATTCGCGGCGCGCTACGTTACGGCGCTATGCGCCACGCCGGAGGACGCGCGGATCGCCGTTCCTCCGCTGGACGTCGCGACGATCGACTCGCTTGTCTTGGACGCACCGCCCATGCGCGGCGCCGAGTATCTTTCGTCGGACGTTCTCGCGAATTCGTGGGCGCAGATCGACGCGGCGGCGCGCGAAGCGCTCATCGAGTCGAGGCTGAGCCTCGCGGAATTGCTCGAGCGCTGGCATCCGGCGTGGAAACTGGTCGGCCGCGTACATTTCAACGTGGCTGAAAATCGCAAGGATCCGGAGGCGCCTTTCGCGTTCCTCGCGACCTATACCACGCGTCTGTCTGCCCATGGCAAGGCGCAGCATCAGCCGCTTTCCGCGGCTTTGGGCGAATTCTCCGGCGGCCGCAAGAAGTCACAACTCCTTTCACTGCTGCTGCCTTTGCAGCGCGCCGCGGAGCAATGCGATTGGCTGCGGGAAATGGTGGCGGCGGGCGAGATCTATCACCCGCTGCGCTGGACGCCCGACGATGCGCTGCGCTTGCTGCGAGATGTCGCGAAGCTCGAAGCGAGTGGCATCGTCGTGCGCATGCCGGCAACGTGGCCGGCGGGACGCCCGCCACGACCGCGTGTCACCGCGGTGGTGGGCACGACGCAGCCGTCGGTGCTTGGTCTGGATGCCATGCTGGATTTCCAGATGGCGGTGACGCTGGATGGGGAGCGGCTCAGCCCGGCGGAGATCGAAGCGCTACTGAAGGGCGCCGAAGGGCTTCGGCTGATTCGCGGCCGCTGGGTCGAGGTGGATGCGAAGACACTCGGGCGGTTGATGGAGCGTTTTCGGACGATCGAACGGCGGGCTACGGAGAACGGGCTGCCCTTCGCCGAGGCCATGCGGCTGACCGCCGGTGCGAGCCTCGAAGGCGGTGTCGAGGCCAGCGGTGCCGCGGAATGGTCGGAGGTCATCTCCGGCGACTGGCTGGCGGAAACATTGCGGAGCCTCCGTCAGCCGGAAGGATTGGCGCGCGTCGATCCGGGCACTTCGCTCAAAGCCACGCTGCGGCCCTATCAGCAGGCCGGGGTGCGCTGGCTTTATCTGCTGGCGCGGCTCGGACTGGGTGCCTGCCTGGCTGATGACATGGGCCTCGGCAAGACGGTCCAGACGCTCGCGTTGCTGCTCGTTCTGAAGCAGGAGCGGGCAGGCACCGGCGGGTTGCGTTCTTCGAGTCTTCTCGTCGCACCGGCATCGCTGCTCGCCAACTGGGCAGCGGAAGCCAAACGCTTTGCGCCCGATCTCTGTCTGCTGATCGCGCACCCTTCGGCGTTGTCGATGGACGAACTGCGCAGTCTCGACAGCACTGCGCTCGAAGCCGTGGATCTCGTGATCACCAGCTATGGCACGCTGCTGCGCGTGCCCGTGTTATCGCAGGTCCGCTGGCGCGTCGTGATCGCGGACGAGGCGCAGGCGATCAAGAATCCGAGCGCCAAGCAGACGCGCCAAGTCAAGGATCTCAAGGCCGACGCGCGCATCGCACTCACCGGCACGCCGGTGGAGAACCGCCTTTCGGATCTATGGTCGCTTTTCGACTTCACCCATCCGGGGCTTCTTGGTTCGCAGAAGGCCTTCGCCGATTTCGCCAGGCGGCTCGAAAGCAAGCAACACTTCGCACCCTTGCGCAATCTGGTCAAGCCCTACATCCTGCGCCGCCTGAAGACCGACGAGCGCGTGATCGCCGACCTGCCGGACAAGACCGAGATCAACGCGTGGTGCCATCTCTCGCCCGCACAGGCGGCGCTCTATCAGCAGTCGGTGCAGGACCTGGCGCGCGCACTCGAGGATTCGGATGGCATCGCGCGCAAGGGCATCGTGCTGGCGTTCCTCATGCGCTTCAAGCAGATCTGCAACCATCCCTCGCAGTGGCTGGGCGACGCCGCCTGGCGCCCCGAGGACAGCGGCAAGTTCGGCCGCTTGCGCGAGCTGACCGAGGTGGTTCGGGAAAAGCAGGAGAAGATGCTAGTGTTCACACAGTTCCGCGAAATCACTGAACCGCTGGCATCATTCCTCGGCGCGATCTTCGGGCGCGAGGGCGTCGTGCTGCACGGCGCGACGCCGGTGGCGCGGCGGCGCGAACTGGTCGAACGCTTTCAGAACGACGAACTGACGCCCTTCTTCGTGCTCTCGCTCAAAGCGGGCGGATCGGGCTTGAACCTGACCGCCGCCTCCCATGTGATCCACTTCGATCGCTGGTGGAATCCCGCCGTCGAGAATCAGGCCACCGACCGGGCATTTCGCATCGGTCAGCACAGGAACGTTCTGGTGCACAAATTCGTATGCCGGGGCACCGTGGAGGAGCGCATCGATGAGTTGATCGCATCGAAGAAGCGGTTGGTCGAGGACGTGCTGGACGGCGATGCCCAGTCGATGCTCACGGAAATGAGCGACCGCGAATTGCTGGACCTCGTTCGGCTGGATATTCACGCCGCGCAGGAAAACTGATCACGCGAGGGGAGCGGATGAGTGACTGGGGATGGAAGCCGTATGTTCGCGCAGCCGAGCGCAGGAGAAAGGCCGAATCGGCCGCGGCCAGGGCGAAGAATGCCGGCGCAACGCTGTCTCCGATTGCGCCCTCGCGCGGCGCGATCGCCAAGACGTTCTGGGGCAAGGCATGGTGCGACAACCTGGGGCGCTACGGCGACTATGCCAACCGGCTGCCACGCGGACGGACCTATGTACGCAACGGATCGGTCATCGACCTCGCGGTCGGGCCGGGCGAAGTGCGCGCACAGGTAGTGGGATCGAACCTCTACCGCGTCGAAGTGCGTGTGGCGTCAGTGGGGAAAAAGCATTGGAAAGCCATCGGTGCCGACTGCGCCGGTTCGATCGACTCGATGGTCGAGTTGCTACAGGGAACGTTTTCGAAGGCCGTGATGCAACGGTTGTGCAGGCCTGGCGACGGACTGTTCCCGGCGCCGAAGGAGATCGAATTCACGTGCAGCTGCCCGGACTGGGCGTCGATGTGCAAGCATGTCGCGGCCGTGCTCTACGGTATCGGCGCTCGACTCGACCAGCGACCGGAGCTCCTGTTCCAGCTGCGCCGCGTCGACGGAAACGACCTGCTGGCGCCGGCGGGTACGGACCTGATCCGCCCGGGGAAGCAAACGTCCAAGGCAAGGGTGCTCGACGAGTCCGCGCTGGGAGACGTGTTCGGTATCGAGATGGCGGAGGTCGCGACATCGCGCGATGCCGTGCGAGCCGCCCCGCGGCGGAGCAAGAACGAAGAGGCCCGAGCCGTAAGAGCGGCGTCGCGCAAACCGCGAACTTGATTGACGGCGGTCATCACTGAACGACTCGTAACCATATGCGACCATGACGCTCAGGACGATGCCTGCGATGCCACACTCACCAAAGCCAAGGCCGGTATTTTTCAACCTTGCCGAGATCCAGCTGCCGGTTGGCGCATTGACCTCCATCACCCACAGAATCACCGGAGTGTTGCTGGCGCTGGGTGTTCCGTTCTGTATTTATTTGCTGGATATGTCGCTGCAAGACCCATCCGGTTTTAGCCAGGTGATGGTCCTGCTGGACTACCTCCCGGTCAAAGGCGCACTGATCGTGCTGACGTGGGCGCTCGCGCACCATATGTTGGCAGGAGTCCGCCATCTGCTGAGCGACATCGACATCGGGTCGCAGTTGCCCGCGTCGCGCCGCAGTGCCTGGCTCGCGAACATTGGCGGGCTGGTCGTGGCGCTGCTCGCTGCGGGGGCATTGCTGTGAAACGGCGACACACCGGTTTGCACGCGTGGCTGGTGCAGCGGGTAAGCGCCGTCTATATGTCCTTATTCATCGTGTTTTTCCTCGTTCATTTCGCAGTCGATCCGCCGCGGCACTATCCTGCATGGCATGCCTGGATCACCAGCCCGGCCACGGGCATCGCCACTACTGCGTTCTTTGCCGCCCTCCTGGCGCATGCCTGGGTCGGGCTTCGCGACGTGTTGATGGACTACGTTCACTCCATAACCATTCGCGTTGTCCTGCTCGCAACCATCGGCTTCGGCCTGACCGCAATGGGAGTCTGGGTCGTGCGAATTCTTTGGACACGACACGGATAACCGAATTGATCGCGCGGCTGTTGCCACGCCGAGTCTGAGGTTCCATCTGTGTACCGTCGCCGGCGACGATCATAAGGTACGCCGAGTCACGGTAGCGCTGCTTACGATCCCGTCGCAGCAATAGCGATAGCCGATCGGGTGGGCAGTCACGCGGCAGTCGCGCGTCGCTTGCATGAATTCCCCACAATGCCTGTCGAGGTCTACCGACAGCTGCATAGCCATGACGATGATACAAGTGGATTCGTAGCCAACGAATCACGCAGTCGACGTCGTGCGCGAAGAGCATCGGGACGTCGGCATGACGAGCCTGATTGAAAAGGGGATCAATGAAACCAAGCGCCGTGCCTGGTTGCTGTTCGAGGTCGGCTGTCGGGGCAGTGCAGGGAAGGATTGAGTTGTCGATCGACAAGGAGGTTGCATCCCACGGAAGGGCACACGCGACCTGCGAAGCTCAAGGAGAACTGACATGACAAGAAATTGCCAGTACAACGCTACATGGGCCAGGGGAACCATTGCGGCGCTCGCACTCAGTTTGCCGCTGGTGATGTTGGCGCCCGCGGTCTCCGCCGCCGGGATCACGACGTCACCGCCCGCGAAATTCAAGAAGGTCAGCACGCTGGTGAAGCTTCCGGATTTCCTGCCGGGACTGGGAACGTTGTACGTTGATCCAGCAACGCTTCCGATCGGGCCGTTCCTCGGCTATGACCATAAGGGGAAGCTGGTCAACATCACCTACATGGTCCCGCTCAAGGACATCGAAGCCCAGAAGAATTTCGAGGCACTCGGCACTGTTGCGGCAGGCGTGAAGCTCAACCATACCGACATCCAATACAACCCTGGGCATCCCGGCGTCGAGGAGCCGCACTATCACATCGTGCAATGGCTGATCAGTCCCGGCGCTGTCAAGGCCGAGATGCAGTAGGCGCGAAAGCGACAGGGAGTGGGATGCGAATAAGCGGCAATTGGAAACTCCACCTGTGTCGATGAAGCCGGCCCGTCGAGGCACCGCCAGGCAATTCGTTGTGGCGTGCCTCGCGGGTTCAGCCGTTCTTGTCGCAGCAGTGACGGCGATAGCGGCAACCGTGGAGGTCGAGCTGGTGCAAACGACGGAGGGCAAAACGTATTTCGACCCGGTGGGCATCCATATTGCACCCGGCGATGCGGTCCGGTGGGTGCAGGTCAGCGGTTTCCATTCGATCACCGCTTACCATCCGCGCAATGACAATCACGAGTTGCGGATTCCGGAAGCGGCCGAGCCGTGGGATTCCGACATCCTGCTGGCCGATTCTCCGAAGCGCGGCGCGACGTTCCAGCATGTGTTCACGGTGCAGGGCGTCTACGACTACTTCTGCAAACCGCACGAGATGGCCGGGATGGTAGGGCGCGTCGTGGTGGGTGAGCCCGGCAACGGGCCAGGTACTCAGCCGTTCGGGTATGCACCGGACAAGCACTGGAAGGCGGTTCCGGATGTCGCGCGCAAGGCATTCCCGCCAGTCGCCGAGATCCTGCAGAGGGGAAAGGTGCCTGCACGCTGATGCTCGCTGCGCCGTCAGCGCATCCGCCCTTTGCCATCGCCGGCGCGCTCGAGCCAGTGCGCGAGCGATGTTCAGTCGAGTTGTGTCACGCCGTGCTGGATCGCGAACTTGACGAGCGTGGCCAGGTCGCCAATACCCAGCTTCTGCATCATCCGGCTGCGATACGTATCCACCGTCTTCGGCGACAGGAACAGCATCGCCGCCGCTTCGGCACTCGATTTGCCTTCCACCACCAGTTGCAGGATCTGGCGCTCCCGCGGGCTCAGGTTGTCCAGGGGGCTCCCGCGGCTGCGCTCGGAGATGTAGTCGTCGAGCACGGCGGATGCGATCTTCTGGCTGAGGTAGCGCCGCCCCGCATGCACGACGCGAACGCCGTCCACGACCTCGGTGCCGGCCGACTCCTTCAGCAGATAACCCCGCGCGCCTGCCTGCAGCGCCCGGAAGATGTGCTCGCTGGTCGAATGCATCGACAGGATCAGTACCTGTGTCGACGGAGATCCATCATGAATCTGCTGCGTCGCCTCGATGCCGTTCAACTCCGGCATCGCGATATCCAGAACCACCACGTCCGGATGCTGCTGCATCACGAACCGTACGGCCTCGCGTCCGTTCGCGACGTCCCCGACGACGCTGATGTCCGGTTGAGCCTCCAGCAGAACACGCAGGCCGTCACGCACCACCGCGTGGTCGTCTGCCAGAAGGACTTTGATCATCACACTCCACTCCTCGACATAACCGTGAACGACAATGGTGCACGGACTCGAGCAACGCTCATAAAACTACCACGCGGGCTCCCGGTTGGCTGCGGGGCAGCCTTGACAGCGACTGTAAGGAGGGTTCCATCCGTGAGCACGACCTAAGTGCCCGGTCCGCAGGGTCAAGAATGTACGGCCGCACCTTGGAGAGTTTCCTATTCTTTATCCTGCAGGGGGTAATGTCGAATCCTGGAGTCGAGGCGTCGGCCCGTACATGACGAGCGATGTCGCAGAAATCGAATCACCAAGGCAAGGAGGAAGCCCATCGTCGCAGCCGCGAACGAGGCCTCGCTGACATGCGCCGCCAGATCGGCGCACGGGCGTTCGATTTCTCGCGGGAGGTCGCGGTGATGGCGATCATCAACCG
>Ga0070664_100005525_pt1 | contig 10146 bp, 7 predicted proteins | sample KBSC73metaG_FD_65863 | JGI IMG/M metagenome (GOLD analysis project Ga0070664, IMG submission 65863) | Corn rhizosphere microbial communities from Kellogg Biological Station, Michigan, USA - KBS C7-3 metaG | ecosystem: Host-associated > Plants > Roots > Rhizosphere > Soil ... | reverse complement strand
CTGGTTGTTGACCTCGTAGCGATGGCGGTGGCGCTTGTAGATCACGGCCTCGCCGAAGATTTCGCGCGCTTTCGTGCCCTCGTGCAGTTTCACCGGGTCGGCGCCGAGGCGCATCGTCCCGCCCATGTCGGAGACCTCCTTCTGCTCCGGCAGCAGGTCGACGACGGGAAACGGCGTCTCGGGGTCGAACTCGGCCGAGTTGGCGCCGTCCATGCCGGCGACGTGGCGGGCGAACTCGACGACCGCGATCTGCATCCCGAGGCAGATCCCGAAGTAGGGGATCGATTTCTCGCGGGCGATCCGCGCCGCTTCGATCTTGCCCTCGATCCCGCGCTCGCCGAAGCCGCCGGGGATGAGGATCCCGTCGCAGCCCTCGAGCTTCTCGGGGTCGAAGTTCTCCGAGTCGACGAGCTCGACCTTGACCTCGACCCCGTGGTGGAAGCCGCCATGCTCGAGGGCCTCGATCACCGACTTGTAGGCGTCGGCGAGCTGGACGTACTTGCCGACGACCGCGATCCGCACCTGACCGGTGGCGGAATCGGCGCGGCGCACCATCTCCTCCCACTCGGAGAGGTCGGGCGAGGGGGCCTCCATGCCGAAGTGGTCGAGGACGAGGTCGTCGACTCCCTCGGCCCGGAAGACCAGCGGCACCTTGTAGATGTTGTCGACGTCGTGGGCGGAGACCACCGCATCGACGGGAAGGCTGGCGAAGAGGGCGATCTTGCCGCGGATCTCGCGGTCGAGGCGCCCCTCGGAGCGGCAGATCAGCGCGTGCGGCTGGATCCCGATCCGGCGCAGCTCGACGACCGAGTGCTGGGTCGGCTTCGTCTTCAGTTCGCCGGCGTGCCCCACGTAGGGGACCAGCGTCAGGTGCACGAACATCGCCCGCTTCGGCCCGAGGTCGGTGTAGAGCTGGCGGATCGACTCGAGGAACGGCAGCGACTCGATGTCGCCGACGGTGCCGCCGATCTCGGTGATCACGAAGTCCACCGACTGCGACTCGGCGACGATGAGGATTTTCTGCTTGATCTCGTTGGTGATGTGCGGGATCACCTGAACGGTCGCGCCGAGGTAGTCGCCGCGGCGCTCGCGTTTGATCACCGAGTTGTAGACCGCGCCGGCGGTGACGTTCGAGGCCCGCGTCGCGTTCTCGTCGGTGAAGCGCTCGTAATGGCCGAGATCGAGGTCGGCCTCCGCGCCGTCCTCGGTGACGAAGACCTCGCCGTGCTGGAACGGGCTCATCGTCCCCGGGTCGACGTTGATGTAGGGGTCGAACTTCTGCAGCTGGACCCGGTAGCCGCGGGAGACGAGGAGGCGGCCGATCGACGCCGCGGTGATCCCCTTGCCGAGGGCCGAGACGACGCCGCCAGTGACGAAAATGAACTTGGTGTCGCCTTTGTTCCCTGGACTCATGCTCTGCCGAGCGAGTCTAGCCAGCGCAGGGGCGGAACCGAGTCGATCGTCTTCGAAATAGACCGCAACTCGCCGTAAATCGTCAGCGCCAGGACCACCGCAAGGGCGACCAGGCGGGCGTCGGCGCCGAGCACCGTCAGCAGCCAGACCCCGGCGATCGCCCCGATCAGGTTCGAGCCGGTGTCCCCCAGCATCGCCCGCTCGCCGAGGGTGAGCCAGGCGCCGACGACCACCGGCCCGACGAAGATCCCCAGAAGCTCCATCGGCTCCCAGGTCCAGGCGCCGAGACAGAGCCCGGCGGCGAGCAGCGCCAGGCCCTTCTCCGCCCGCCCCGGCCGCAGGTCGAGCAGGTTGCCCAGGTTAGTAGTCAGAATCAACAGCGCCACGTCGGCGATGTAGCGCCAGTCTTCGAGCCCTCGGCCCGAGACGACGTAGGCCGCCAGCGCCAGCGCCCCGATCGCCTTGATCGCCGCGGTCGAGAGCGACCCCCGGCGCAGCGCCGCCCAGTGCCCCCGCCAGCCCCGCGGGGTCGCCAGCGCCTCACCGCGCCCGAGCGCGTCGTCGAGGAAGCCGAGGAAGGCGATCCCGAGCAGGTAGGGCAGCCAGCGGCGCAGGCCCGGCTCGAGCAGGTCAAGGTCGGCGCGATCGTCGAGGAAGGCGAGCGGCGCCAGCGCCACCAGCGCCGCCGTCGCCAGCACCGCCCCGAGCGGGAAGGCCAGCTCCGCGCCGCGGTAGTTCACCCGGACCAAGCCCGCGTCCCGCAGCCCCCGCGCTCCGGCCGGGATGAGGAGGAGCGAGATCGCCAGCGCCAGCGGCAGCCCGACCCAGTACACGGCTAGCGCCCTGCCTTGTCAGTCGCGCTCATTCGCCCTCGGTCAGCAGGTCCGGGAGCAGCTGGTCGGCGCTTCCCTTGACCCCGAAGCTGCCGTCGGCGCCGAGCATCGCGAAGACCATCGCCAGCTGCCCCGCCTTGAGGTCGACGTCGTCGACGCTGGCGAGGTCGCTGGTCTGGAAGAACGGGACATTGGAGGTGTCGTCGGTCGAAGTCTCGACGCCGACCGCCGGGACCCGCGTCCGGGTGATCCCGTTCATCAGCCCGGCCTCGAGCTGGTTGGTCTTTTCCCGCTGCGCCATCCCCATCTCTTCGGGCTGGTCGCGGACGACAATGACGCCGTCGAGACCTCCGAAGGAGCCGCTGGTGCGCGAGAAGAGGTGATCCCGGACGACTTCGGGCAGGGCGCCGCCGACCACCAGCTGCCGCCCCAGCCCCGTCCCCAGCTCGGTCAGCGCGTCCGGGTTCGTGCGCAGGTCGGCGAGGCGCGTCTGCGCCAGGTCTTCGGCGAGGCCGTTGACGTCGACCGGCTCCCGCACCACGCCGACGCCGACCAGCCGGCCCCCGGTCGGCGCCAGCGCCTCCTCGACTTCTCCGGTGATGTCGCTGGGCAGGTTGCCGAGGGCGAGGATCGCGATCCGCCGCCCCAGCAGCCGTTCCCGCGTCAGCACCGGGTAGACCCGTTCGGCAAACTCGTCGGCCCGGTTCAGGTCCGCGTTCAGGTCGTCCGCGCGCGAGCGCGCGTCCTGGAGGTTGCCGACGAGGCTGCGCTCGAGGTCGCGCCGGGTATTGGTGAGGGCATCGCCGCCGAACTCGGCGCCGATCAGGATCCCCACCGCGAGGGCGATGAAGACGGCGATCAGCGAGGTGGCGTGGTAGCGCGCGGAGTACCCCATGCGGGGCCGAAGGCTAGTGCCTGCCGGGCGCTGCCGCTGGCGCTGTCAATCGATGCCGAGCCAGATCCGGATCTTCAGCCAGACGAGTTCGAAGACGTCGTTGAGGGCGGGCGAGGTGATCACGAGGATCGTCACCAGGACGAGGAAGGCGACCGCGAAGAAGGCCAGCGGCGCCAGCGTCGAGCTCGGGTTGTAGAGGCGGCTGACGCCCTTGGCGTCGACCAGCCGCTCGCCGATCTTCAGCCGCGTGAGGAAGGTCGACGACATGCCGCCGCGCTTGCGATCGAGGAACTCGATCAGGTTGAAGTGGGCGCCGACGCTGACGATCAGCGCCGCCCCCTTCTCGTGCGCCATCAGCATCGCCACGTCCTCGCTCGTCCCCGCCGCGGGGACGACCTGGTAGGCGAGGCCGGCCTCGCGCAGGCGCTCCTGCCCCGGCGCCCGGCCGTCCGGGTAGGCGTGGACGATCAGCTCGGCGCCGCAGCGCAGCGCCGCGTCGCTGGCCGAGTCCATGTCGCCGAGGATGACGTCGGGCTTCAATCCGGCTTCCAGCGCCCCGTCGGCGCCGCCGTCGACGGCGACGATCAGCGGCCGCACGTCGCGGATGTAGGCCCGCAGCGCTTTCAGGTCGCGGCGGTGGCGCTCGCCGCGGACGACGATCAGCGCGTGCCGGTCGCGGAAGGAGGCCCGGGTCGGCGGGAAGGCGACGTTGCCGGTGAGGAGGTCGGTCTCTTCGCGCACGTGGGCGACGGTGTTCTCGGCGAATTCCCCCAGCGCCTCGTCGATCCGCTTGCGGTGCTCCTGCATCTCCTGCTCCAGCTCCGGGACCCGCAGGGCCCGGCCCCGGGCGACCTCCTCGCCATTGACGGAGATCGACTCATCGACGATGCGGACGCGGTCGCCGTCTTTGAGGCGGTTGAATAGATCCGCGCCGGGAGCGTCGATCAGGCGGATGCCGGCCCGAGCGAGCATCAGCGGGCCGGCGTTCGGGTACCGGCCCTGCGAGGAGGGCGAGGCGTTCAGGACCGCGACCACCTCGGCTTCGATCAGCTCCTCGGCGGCGATGCGGTCGATGTCGACGTGGTCGATCACGGCGACCTCGCCGGGACGCAGGCGCTTGACCAGGTGCTTGGTCCGCTCCCCCAGCCGGGCCACCCCTTCGACCGGCACCTCGGGCCGCGGGCCGTTCCTGCGGCCGAGCAGGGCAGGAAGGCGTCGGCGACTGGCGGTGGCCATCAGGTGAGATTAGGTGAAGCGAAGCGGCGCCCGCAACCCAAACCGAACGCTGTCGTCCCCGCATACCGGGGACAAGTGCGTTCGGTGGTGGTCAGGCGGCCGCAAGGAGCTCGCGGGCGTGCTTGGTGGCTGCTTCGTCGGAGGCCTCGCCGCCGAGCATGCGGCGGATCTCGGCGACGACGCCCTCCCCTGCGAGGCGCTCGACGCTGGCCGAGGCCTCGGCGCCGCTGACGTCCTTTTCGAGCCGGAAGTGGGTGTCGGCGAGGGAGGCGACCTGCGGCAGGTGGGTGATGCAGATGACCTGGCGATCGCCGGCCAGGGCTCGCAGCCGCTCGCCGACGACGCGGGCGGTGTTGCCGCCGACCCCGGTGTCGATCTCGTCGAAGACCATCGTCGCGGCGCTCCCACCCTGCCCGAGCCCGCTCAGCGCCAGCATCACCCGCGAGAGCTCACCGCCGGAGGCGGCGTCGCGCAGGGGGGCCGCCTCTATCCCGGGATTCGGCGCGACGCGCAGCTCGACCGTCTCGCGACCCGCGGCGCCGTAGCCGTCCGGGTGGGGCTCGAGGACGACCTCGAGCGAGGCTCTGGCCATCGCCAGCTGCTCCAGCTCCTCCGCGACCCGCTCCTCGAGCGGGCGCGCCGCGGCTTCGCGGCCGGCGCTCAGCTTCTCGCCAAGCTCGGCGCGCCGCCCTTCAGCCGCTGCCAGCGCGGCCTCGGCCTCGGCGTTTCGCTCCTCCGCTCCCTCGAGGCGGGCAATCTCTTCCCGACACCGCCCTGCGTGGGCCAGTACCGACTCGACGCTGCCGCCGTGCTTGCGCTCAAGCCGGTCGATCGCCTCCAGCCGCTCCTCGATCGCCAGCAGGCCTCCGGGATCGGCCTCGATGCCCTCGCTGTAGCCGCGCAGCTCCGAGGCGACGTCGCCGAGCTCGACGCCGAGCGCCGCCACCCGCTCGGCGATCCGGTCCAGCCCCTCGTCGAGGCCCGCCGCTCCCTGCAGCGCCGATTCGGCCTCGGCGATCGCGGCCGCCGCGCCGCCACCGTCGGCTTCGGCCCCAGCCAGCCCGCCGTAGGCCGTACTGGCCGCTTCCCGCAAGCCCTCGGCGTGACGCAGCCGCTCTCTCTCCGCCGCCATCTGGTCGCGCTCCTCCGGCACCGGCGCCACCGCCTCGATCTCGGAGAGCTCGTAGCGGCAGAGGTCGAGGTCCCGCTCGCGCGAGCCTTCGCGCTCGCGCAGCTCCGCCAGCTCCGCGGACAGCTGCCCGCACTCGCGATGAACCTCGCGGTAGCGGCTCCGCAGCTCCATGTGCTCGGTCCCGGCGAAACCGTCGAGGATCTCGAGCTGCGCTGAGGAGATCGTCAGCCGGCGGTGCTCGTGCTGGCCGAAGAAGGCGACCAGGCGCCCGCCGAGCAGCTTCAGGTCGGCGGCGGTGGCGGCGCGGCCGGCGACGAAGGCGCTGGTCCGCCCGCCGGCCGAGACCCGGCGCCCGAGCACGACCTCCGCGGCCCCCTCCGGAAGCCGGTCGGAGAGCTCGGCGAGCTCCGGCTCATCGAGCAGCCCCTCGGGCAGGTCGAAGACGCCCTCGACCCAGGCCTCCGGTGCGCCGGGACGAACGATCTGCGCCTTCGCCTTCCCGCCCATCAGGAGGTCGAGCGAGTGCGCCAGCACCGTCTTCCCGGCGCCGGTCTCCCCGGTGATCGCGTTCAGCCCCTCCCCCAGCCGCAGCTCGGCCCGCTCGATCAGCAGAAGGTTCTCGATCCGCAACTCACGCAGCATGTGGTCTGTGTAGCAACGGGGGCGGACCGACTTGCCCCGTTTTCCCGCTTCTTCCGCTTTTGCCTAGCGGGCAGGCTCGCTCGGCCCGTCGGTTGGCTGGACGAAGTCCTCGGACCTGACGAGGAGGAAGCCCGCGGCGGCGCCTAGGAAGGAGATGATCGCGGCGATCAGGAGGATGTCGTTGAAGCCGCTGACGAAGGCGACGTCTGCGGCGTGGACGGCTTTCTCGTGAACCGCGGGCGGCAGCGGCAGTTCGGCGACGGCGCGGGAGCCGCCCGAGGCGACCGCTTCGCCGAGGCCGTCGGGGGCGTTCGGGAGGAGCTCGCTCAGCTTCGAGTCGACCCGCCCCTGGAAGACGGCGCCGAGCCCGGCCACCCCGGTGGCGATCCCGACCTGACGGAAGGTGGTGTTGATCCCCGACCCCATTCCCGATTTCTCCACCGGCACGACGGCGATCGCCGCCTGGCCGATGCCCGGGTTGGTCGTCCCGATCCCGATCCCGGCGAGGAGGAAGCCCGCCAGCAGCGTCGTCCAGGTCGAGTCGACCGCGACGCCGTGCATCAGCAGCAAGCCGACGCCGACGATCGTCAGCCCGACCCCGAGCAGGACCCGGATCGGGACCCGGTGGGAGAGCGCGCCGGAGATCGGCGCGACGACGAAGCCGAGGACGGTCAGGGGAAGGAAGCGCAGCCCGGCCTCCAGCGGCGAGAAGTCGAGCACCCCCTGCATGTAGATCGTCAGGTAGAGGAAGAGGGCGAACATCCCGGCCGAGAGGCAGAAGGCGACGGCCGAGACGCCGTTGAAGGCGGGCCTGCGGAAGAGGGATAGATCCAGCATCGGGTGGTCGCTGCGGCGCTCGATCGCGATGAAGATCGCCAGCAGGGCCGCGGCGCCGATCAGGCAGGCGAGGATCAGCGGGCTCCCCCAGCCCTCGGGATTGCCCCGGATCAGGCCGAAGATGAGGAGGAAGAGGCCGCTGGAGAAGGTGACGAGGCCCGGCACGTCGATCGGCTCGGGGTCCTGGGCGGCGACGTTGACGATCTTGCGCTCGGTCAGGACCATCGCCGCGATCCCGATCGGGACGTTGACGAAGAAGATCCACTCCCAGCCGAGGTTCTCGGTCAGGACGCCGCCGACCAGCGGCCCGACCGCGACCGCGCCGCCGACCGTCGCCCCCCAGACGCCGAAGGCCGTCGCCCGGTCTTTGCCGTGGAACTCCTGGCCGATCAGGGCCAGCGAGGTGGCGAACATGCCGGCGCCGCCGATCCCCTGCAGCCCGCGGGCGAGGTTGAGCAGGGTCGGGTCCTCGGCGATGCCGCAGAGGAACGAGGCGAAGGTGAAGATCCCGAACCCGATCGTGAAGACGCGCCGCCGCCCGAGCCGGTCTCCGAGCGAGCCGGCGGTCAGCAGGAAGGCGGCCAGCATCAGCGAGTAGGCGTCGACCACCCACTGCAGGCTGGAGAGGCTTGCGTTCAGTTCTCGCTGGATGTCGGGGAGGGCGACGTTGACGACGGTGACGTCGAGCAGCAGCATGAACGTCGCGATCGAGACCAGGACGAGGGTCCACCACTTGCGCTCCATGGCGGAAGACCCTAGACAAGTGACTTCCCCGGCTGGTGAAGCCGCTCTAGACCGCCAGGTGGCCGAACTTCTCCCTGATCCGCTGGTAGAAGCTGGTGCCCGGGAGCTGCGCGAGGCGGCTGACCGAGTCGACGAAGCGGACCTCGAGCGAGGCGCCGGCCTCGAGGTCGGCGATCTTGCCGCCGTCGACCGCCACTTCGACCGGCTCGCGTTCGGGCGCGTTGAGGACGTGGAGGACGTCGCCGGGGGCGACGACCAGCGCTCGCGCGGTCAGCGAGTGCGGCGAGATGTAGCTGACCACGTACCCCTTCACGCCCCAGGCCAGGATCGGCCCCTGGTTGGCGAGGTTGTAGCCCGTTGATCCCACCGGCGTCGCGGCGACGAGGCCGTCGCAGCGGACGTGGCCGACCTCCTGGCCGGTGATGCTGTAGCTGAGCTCGGCGACGCGGTCGTGGGGACGGCGGGCGAGGGTGATGTCGTTGAGGCCGATCCCCTCCTTGCCGTCGACCTTGACCTCGATCCCGGGCAGATGAACCGTCTCGATCTCCCCTTCGAGCGCCCGCCGGATCCCGGCGGCGGCTTCGTCCCGCTCGACCGCGGCGAGGAAGCCGACGGTGCCGAAGTTGACGCCGAAGACGGGCACCTCGGTGTGGGCGTAGCGGCGCAGCGCATGCAGGATCGAGCCGTCGCCGCCGAGGACGAGGCAGATCTCGGGAAGCGTGTGTTCGGCGGTGACGTCGACTCCCTCGCCGGCGGCGCCGTGCTTGCGCAGCTCGTCCTCGGTCGCGGCCAGCCGCCAGCCGAGGTCGTGGGCGACCTCGGCGGCGATCGAGACCGCTTCGGAGGCCATCGGCGGGTGCGAGTGGGTGATCAGGGCAGCGGTCTTCACTCGTCCCTCTCGACCACCGCGGTGACTGCCGCCTCCAGGCCCTCGACCTCGGGGCCGGCCCCGCCGCACCAGACGAAGGTCTCGCGATTGCCCTTCGGACCGGGCAGGCCCGAGGAGGCGAAGCCGCGGATCGGCAGGCCCAGCTCGCGCGCGGCCGTCGCCACGGAGAGGATCGCCTCGCGCCGGTCGGCGGGGTCGCGGACGACGCCGCGCCCGACCCGCTCCTTGCCGAGCTCGAACTGCGGCTTCACCATCGCCAGGATCTCGCCGCCGGGCTCGACGCAGCGCACCACCGCCGGCAGGACCTTCGCCAGCGAGATGAAGGAGACGTCGACGGCCGCCAGCGACGGCACGAACGGCAGGAGCATCGGCTGCATCTCCCGCGCGTTGAGGCGCTCGAGCACGTGCACGCGCGGGTCCTCGCGCATCCGAACGTCGAGTTGCCCGTAGGCGACGTCGGAAGCGATCACGCGCGCCGCGCCGCGCTGCAGCAGGCAGTCGGTGAAGCCGCCGGTCGAGGCGCCGACGTCGAGGCAGTCGCGCCCGCCGACTTCGATCGCCAGCGCGTCGAGCGCGTTGTCGAGCTTGGCGCCGCCGCGAGAGACATAGCGGGGGCCCTCGGCGACGATAAGGTTGGCGTCGGGCTCGACCAACTGGCTCGGGCGCAAGGCAACCGGGCCGTCCCGTCCGATCCGCACTTCGCCGGCTCGCACCGCCCCCGCGGCTGCCGAGCGCGAGGGAAAGAGGCCGCGATCGGCCAAAACCGCGTCTATCCGGGTCTTCTTCACGCCCCGAACGCTACAGCGAGCCCCTCCGACTGGCCTCTTGTTCGAGCTTCAGAAACAGATGGACATTGATCAGCGACCCGTTACCGAATTTGATCTAGGTCTCTGCACCAATTCACGTAGAGACCCCGCAGAGTCCGTGAATTGCAGGACCTCTGTGATCCCACTCACACACAAGTCGCACATACGTTCGTACGCTGTTCAAGGATTCGCAAGAGGAAACCGACCTAAGGGATACGACAAGACTTCAAGGCTGAACCCCGCGTCGACCATAGCCTCGCTGCTTCCCACAGCGACGCACTCGACACCAATCGGGCTCACCTACCTCCCACGGATCCACACATATAGAGATACATATCTCTCCTCCCTGTAGTAACCCCAGAAGCGCCCCGCCTCCCCGGCGGGGCGTTTTCTGTTGTGGGTCCGAATCCCGCGATAGCGAAGGCTGGCCTGGAAGGGGAAACTCAGCCGCTGCGCCGGTCGCGCTCATCCGGTTGCCGCGGGATCGCGATGGGCTGCATCGAGACACGCGTCGAAATCGGCCGCGGCGAAGGTTGTATGGATGGGCGGCTCCGCGCGCTGTCGCAGACGGTTGGCGGACCGTTGCGCGATTTCGTACGCGCAAACTCGCAGCCATTGCAGCTCTTCCCCAAGCTCGACCCTTCCCGGCTCGTCGAGAATCAGCGGTATCCAAGTGAGGTGGCTATCGACCCGGGCGTCGAGCAATCCCGACTCGAGTG
>Ga0070664_100005523_pt1 | contig 10149 bp, 9 predicted proteins | sample KBSC73metaG_FD_65863 | JGI IMG/M metagenome (GOLD analysis project Ga0070664, IMG submission 65863) | Corn rhizosphere microbial communities from Kellogg Biological Station, Michigan, USA - KBS C7-3 metaG | ecosystem: Host-associated > Plants > Roots > Rhizosphere > Soil ... | reverse complement strand
CCGCTGCGGGACACCAACCTCGAACTCGTGAAAACCGATGTCTGCCTGGACGGCGAGCGATTCGAGAAGGATTCGAGCCGACCGTACTCGCAGGTCGTCCGGGACCAGTCCGGACAGACGGATGTCCGAGCTCATGAGTCCCCCAGGAACTGGACGTCACGCGCAAGCGCGAGGAACCGATGCCCGGAATCGATCGTGATGACCTGACCCGTGACCGCGCCGGCGCCGATCAGGTAGCGCAGCGCCTCCGTGACATCAGTCGGCTCGACTCCACGACGGAGGGGGTTGTCAGAGTGCATCGTCTCGAAATTCTCCTCGCTCTGACCGCTTGAGCGCAGCATGAGAGCAGGCGCGATCCCATTGACGCGGATTCCGCGCGTTGCAAGCGCTCTCGCGGCAAGGTCGGTCAGCGCGGCGAGTGCGCTCTTCGAAAGCGTGTAGCTCAGATAGTCCGGGTTCGGAGCGCTCAGCTTGGAATCGAGCAGGTTGACCACAAGCGCCTCGCCGCCCCGGTGCTGCTTTGCGAGATGGTCGATCAGGAGAGCCGGCGAGCGCACGTTGATGGCCATGTGCGCGTCGAACTGGGCAGCATTGAATTCGCCGAAACCGTCCCAGGCGAAGCGCGCCGCATTATTCACCAAAAGCCGGATAGACGGGAGGCCGTCCGCGGCTGCGAAGATCGCCTCGGAGCACGCCGGATCCGCGAGGTCGGCGACAACCCTCACGCAACCGGAAGGAACGTCGTCTTCAGCATGATGGACATGGGCGACGACCTTCCATCCGTCTCGGACAAGCGCTTCAGCAATGATCGCGCCGACCCTCTTTCCAGCGCCCGTGACGATAGCGGTGCCTTTTTCCATGCGGCAACTCCTGCCTTGAGCCGCGAGGCGAAGCAATCCAATGACGCCGTCATGCCGGAGAGCCGACCGCCGATTGCGCTTCAGGGGATCAGCCTCGCCGATCTTCAACGACTGATCGACGAGCGACGGCTTCCCCCCGTGGACCAGTGGAACCCCGAGCGCTGCGGCCATTCGGGCATGCGGATCGCGCGTGATGGGACGTGGTACCACGAAGGCGCGCCGATCGGGCGGTCGGCAATGGTGCGGCTATTTTCCACGGTCCTGCGCCGTGAACCTGATGGCCGTCATGTCCTCGTCACGCCCGTCGAGAAGCTGGATATCGACGTCGAGGCCACGGCGTTCAGAGCAGTCGAGATGCGCGTTGAAGGCTCCGGGAAGGACCAAAGCATCCTCTTCGCTCTCGACAGCGGCGACGCGGTGATCCTCGGGCCGGACCATCCACTGACCGTCACTGAGACTGCTAGCGGTCCCTCCCCCCGCCTGCTCGTACGACACGGTCTCCAGGCCGAGCTCACACGATCCGTCTATTATGAGCTGGCCGAGCTGGCGCTAGCCGCGAACGATGGTGCCAGCGGGGTCTGGAGCAGTGGAGAATTCTTTCCGCTTGAGCCCGCTCAATGACATTGGCGGAACGCCTGCGCGAGGCCCTTGCGGCCCCGGCCGTCGAGTTGCCGCTCGAGGGCGACGTGCCGGATGTCCGCGCCGCGGCCGATGTCGAGGCCGCCGTGCTCATTGCCGTCACCGACCGTCCCGATCCCGGCGTCATTCTCACCGTGCGGCGCGAGCACCTCCGCACTCATGCTGGACAGGTCGCTTTCCCGGGAGGCCGGGTCGATCCAGGCGAGGACGCCATCGCCACAGCCTTGCGAGAGGCAGAGGAGGAAATCCTGCTCGATCCGGCGGAGGTGGACGTGGTCGGCCAGATCGAACCTTATCGAACCGTCACCGGCTACGTCGTGACTCCGGTCATGGGTGTCATCCCCCCGGATCTTCCGCTCGAGCCGCATGAGCACGAAGTTGCCGACTGGTTCGAAGCGCCGCTCCATTTCATTTTGGACACCGCCAACCACCACCGGCGAAGCGCCTTGTTCGAGGGCGCTACTCGCCACTATTACGAGATCATCTGGAACGACCGCCGGATTTGGGGGGCAACTGCGGCCATGATCGTCAATCTTTCGCGGAGGCTTCCGTGGCCCTGAGCCTGGACGCCGCGAAGTGGCGCAGAAAGCGCGGGATGAAACGGCTGCTCGAAGCGCTCGGAGCCGATGAAGGACTGACGCGCTACGTCGGCGGCGCGGTCCGCGATGACCTGCTGAAGCTTCCGGTCAGCGATATCGACCTGGCAACGCGCATTCAGCCCGAAGAAGTAATCCGCCGGCTCGAGAAGGCGAAAATCAAGGCGGTCCCGACCGGCATCGACCATGGCACGATCACGGCGGTCAGCGATGGCCACCCCTTCGAGATCACCACATTACGCCGCGACGTGTCGACGGATGGGCGGCGGGCAACGGTCGCCTTTACGGATGATTGGCGCGAAGACGCGGCGCGGCGCGATTTCACGATCAATTCGCTGTCGGCAGACCCGAAGACTGGAGAGCTGTTCGACTATTTCGGCGGTCTCGCGGACCTTGAGCAGCGTCACATCCGCTTCATCGGCGATCCGTTGCAGCGCATTGCCGAGGATCATTTGCGGATCCTGCGATTCTTTCGTTTCCACGCTCGCTTTGATGCGGGCGAACCGGACAAAGCCGCTTTGGATGCTTGCACTGCACGCGCCAACGACTTGATGGCGCTGTCGCGCGAGCGAATCGCCGATGAGCTGCTGAAACTGCTCGGATTACCGGACCCGTCCCGCACCGTCGGCATCATGCTTCAACAGGGGATCCTCAAACCAGTGCTTCCGGAGATCAGGAAGGCGGCCCTCAGGAGCCTCCAATCGCTGATCTCGGCAGAGCAGGAGGCGTCGTTCAAGCCGCACGCCCTGCGCCGGCTCGCGGCGCTGTTGCCACGCGACGGCGCACTTGCTGACGATGTGGGTGCACGGCTGAGGCTCTCGAACAAGGCGCGGAAGCGACTGATCTGCGCAGCCAATGCGGCCGGCCAGGATAAGCCCCACGCCCTTGCCTATCGCACCGGCGTCGAATGTGCTGTCGATCGACTCCTGCTAGAAGGACGACCGGAGGATGCGGCAAGCCTTGCGGGGTGGCACGTGCCCCGCCTTCCGATCGGTGGCGGCGAGCTCATCAAGCGGGGCCTGCCGGAAGGACCGATTGTCGCCCGCACCCTTCGTGAAATCGAGAATCGCTGGGTGGAAGCCGGATTTCCGACCGGCGAGATGTTCCTTGGCATCGTCGACGAGGTGTTGAGGGGCCCTTGAGGATTCTTATCGACCCGTGAGCAATGTCGATCGCGCGAGAGCCAGCTCGGTCGCCGGCCGGCCAATCGCATGGACCAGCGGCGCGGCGGTGGGCAGCACATGCGGCGCTAGACCCTCGTACCGCGCGAACAATTCGGAGAAATGCTCATCCATCGTCCGCACCCGGCTCGCGCGCACGGCCGCCGCGCGCTGAAGCTCGGGCCCGCGATCGATAAAACCGACTATCTTGAGTGCCAGTGAAACCTCGCTGGCCGCGCGGTACGACGCTCCGGCTCCAGGGACTAACTGATCCAATGCGGCTCCCCGGTCAGGCACGATCAAGGGAACGCCGCTCGCGCGGGCTTCTGCCGCAACCATGCAGAAGGTCTCCGCTTCGCAGCCATGAACCAGCGCATCGGCACTGGCGAGAAGCCGCGCGAGCTCGTCCCGGTCGACGATGCGAGGCAATATCAACGCGCAACCGAGACGGTCGGCGAGCAGCTCGAGCTTCGGGCGCTTCGGGCCGTCGCCGATCAGGAGCAATCCAACCGGACGACTCCGCTTCGCCTCGTCCACCGATCGCAGGACCATGTCCCAGCGCTTTTCGGCGGAGAAGCGTCCGGCTCCGACAAGCAAGGTCGCGGCTGCGTCGAGGCCAAGCGCCGACAGGGCTTCCTCGCGCAAGTGGGACGAACGCAATGACGGCGAGAAGAAACCTGGCTCGACCCCCATGCGGACCGTTTCACTCTTGGCGACACCGCCTCGCTGTAGCCGATCAGTGAGTTGCGCATTCGCGCAGACCACCATGTCGAACATGCCGCCAAGTCCGCGAAGATGCCTCCAGAACCAGCCGAACAGGCGGTCGATGTGCGGTGTCGGCGCAATTCCTCCGAGCCAGCGATAGGCATAAGCCGCAAGCGGGTCAGAATGCATGATGAGCGAACGGGTCGCGGCGCCTTGCCAGCGACCGACCATGGTCGCGCTCGACCAGGGGGATGAGGCTTCCACATGGTCCGGACGCCAAGTGTCGAGCACCGCGTGGAGCGCGGCCTCATCGTTGAAATAGCGATAGCGGCGATCGACCGGCAGGCAGGGCGAACGAACCATAACGAGCACGCCGCCGGAACTGCACCTGATGACCTCGTTTCGCTCGCCCGGAGCAATTACGATCATCTCATGACCGAAGCGCCCGGCTGCCCGCAGCTTTGCCTCGACATAGGTGCGCACGCCGCCGCCGGCGGGCGTATAAAAAGCGCAGACGTCGGCGATACGCATCGGCCGCGAGAGACGGGTCGGACCGGTGAACTTCAAGTGAAGCTTTTTTAATGACGGGAGGCGCTTGATCCCCCGTATTGCGCCGGGCGAAATGGACAGGTCCGCGACGCCTCATCGCTTATTGCTCGGCTCGATCCACGACGTCTCTCCGCGCTTCGAAAGCGAGGTTGATCGGCTGGTCGACTTGCTTCGGCCCCATGTAGGCGATCGGCTGGCCATGCTGGTGGTCCCGAACCACTGGGGCGACGCGCCCATCATTGCCGGGTCCGCGTTCGCGACTCGTCTCCGCGGCTGGGCGGAGCACGGCTTCGAGATATTCCTCCACGGCTTCTTCCATCGCGACGAGAAAAAACATCTAAATGGTGCGGCCCGCTTTCGCGCCCGCCATTTGACCGCAGGCGAGGGCGAGTTTCTGGGACTGACGGCGCGCGAGGCGTCCGACCGGATCAAGGCTGGACGCGCTCTGATCGAGCACGTGATCGGACGCCCCGTCAGCGGCTTCATTGCGCCCGCCTGGCTCTATGGCGAGAGCTCGCTCGAAGCGCTGCGCCAGGAGCGAATCCCGATCGCCGAGGATCATTTTCGGATCTGGTCACCGGTGACGGGCCGGCAGCTCGCGCGTGGACCGGTCATCACCTGGGCTAGCCGGACCAGAATGCGCCTCGCCTCATCGCTTGTCGCGGCCACGACACTGCGGCGCCTGCCGATGAATGTCATGCGGATCGGAGTCCACCCAGCGGACGTCCGCCATCCGGTGATCGTTCAAAGCATCGAGAGGACGTTTCGCGCGGGCGGCGCATCCCGCCACCCGGCCCGCTACCACGATCTGCTCAAACGCGGCTGAGCGACGACAAAGAGGTGAGCAGCCGAATGATGTCCTGCTGTCGCGAGCGCTCGCGATCAGAACTTCATCACGAAGGTCACCGCGGGTTTGCGGCCAACTGTCGGCTGATCCGTGATCCGCGCGTCACCGCGCTTCTTGCGGCTGTACATCCGGGCGAGGCCAACACCGACGAATGCGTTATCGGCGACACCCTGTTGTGCGATCATCCCATTGATCAGCAGCGGCGGTCGGTCGAAGGCCCGGTCTCGCAGGAGGCTGAAGTCGAGGCTGCGCGAGCGGGCGACGCTTGCGACGTCCGCGGGTGCCAGTCCCTTCATTTGCGCTTGCGCCGCCGTTGCCGTCATTACCGGCAAGACTGCCGCGAAAGCGAGCCACTTCCCCATGGCCCGATCCTTCCACTTTTCCCTAGCGCGTCAACCCTTGTCTAAGGGCAGTAGTTCCGTTTTTGGATCGGATCGTCTCAAGACGGGCCACGGCCACTCAGCGTCGGCGGGACTTCCAGTAATCGAGCGCTGCGTCGGCCTGGAGCGGCCGGGCGAAATAGAAGCCCTGGCCCGAAGCGCAGCCAAGTGTCGCCAGCGTCGTCGCCAGCTCGACTGTTTCAATGCCTTCGGCGGTCGTGGACATGCCGAGCGCTTCGGCGAGACTGAGAACCGCGCGGACGATTGCGACCGCGTCCGCATCAACCATCATCCCGGAAACGAAGCTCTTGTCGATCTTGAGGACGTCGATCGGCAGGCGCTGAAGATAAGCTAGGCTGGAATAGCCCGTGCCGAAGTCATCCATGGCGACGGTCGCGTCCAGTGCCTTCAACGAGTCGAACACCCGCGTTGCACGCGCTGGATCCTGTACGATCGAGCTCTCCGTCAGCTCGAGGGACAGGCGATCGCCTGCAAGACCGCTCGATTTGAGCGCGCTCTCGACGACCGCGGCTATGTCGTCCCTCGCGACCTGGATCGCGGACAGATTGACGCTCACGTAGAGCGGCAGCTTTTGACCGCTCCTCTTGTCCCAGTCGGCCAAGGTTTGCGTGGCTGTGTCCATCGCCCAGCGACCGAGGGCCAGGATCAGGCCGGATTCTTCCGCGACCGGGATGAATTCGGTCGGGCTGATCTCGCCGCGTTCCTCATGATTCCATCGCGCGAGCGCCTCGAAACCGGCGACTTCCCCGGATTTCAGGTTGATGAGGGGCTGATAGAATAGCTTGAGCTGGTCCTTGTCCAGCGCGCGACGAAGCTCCGTTTCGATTGAGAAGCGGCGCCGTGCCTCCGTCGCCTGCTTCGGCTCGTAGACCTGAGGCCGGCCTGCTGATTTGGCCTGCTTGACCGCGAACTGCGCGTTTCGGAACAGTTCCTCGGAATCCTGCCCCGCGTGCATCAACGCTGCCCCGATCGCGCATTCGACGCGTATTTCGAGCTCCGACAGCTTGAAAGGCGTCGCCATGACTTGCTGGATGCGCTCGGCAGCCTTCAGCGCGTCCTCGACGCCGCGGCGCAAGGAAACGAGGACGCCGAACTCATTGCCGCCGGTGCGGGCCAGTACATCGCCTGCCCTCAAGGCCAGTATCAGTCGGCGTGCGAACGTGATCAACAGCTCATCGCCGGCAAGGCTGCCCATGGACTCGTTGATGCGGCTGAACCGCAACATGTCGACGACCAGCACCGCATGCTCGACGTCGCGAGTGACATTTTCGCCGGCAGCCTCAATCGCCTCGGAAAAGGCGAGCCGGTTCGGCAATCCGGTAAGGCTGTCCCGCAGCATTTCAGCGCGCAGAGTCCGCTCGGCCTGCACTTCAACGGTACGATCAACGACGCTGAGCAGGCAGCGTTCGTGCCCGTCTTCCGTTTTCGGCAGCGGTGCTAGCTTCAGGCGGAAGAAGATCGATGAAACGCCTTCGCCCTGTTTGAAGTCCAGCTCTCCGGACGGATCCGTACCGTCGAAGAAACGGTCGAGCAGCTCGGCAATCGGCCCGGTCTTCAGGCACTCGGCTTCATTCCAGTCGAGCGCTTTGCAGTCGGACTTGTTCACGGCATCTTCAAACCGGCTGTTATGCGCCGATATGCGATGACAACCGGCGCCCGTTCGTTCGATGATTGCAGCAGCGATAGGCAGAGCGTCGAGCAAGCCAACGGCGTCGGCCGCTGCAACTTGCGGAATCGCATTCAATCTGTCCGCCCGACGAAGCCGTTGACTGCTCGCCGGCCGGGATGCTGCAGCCTGCATGACGAGGTCTATGGAGCGGGAGGGGTTAATTCGAAGTATCTTTTCCCCTCTGTCCCGCTTTGTTAACTGGGGTTGGTTAACAACTCATCCGAAGCGGTTATTTCGCGGGAAACCGATCGGTGGCATGCGACCCACAGCACCGCGCGCCGCGCGCCATGGGGACAGGTCGGTTTCCGTCCGGACCCTCCCCCTTTCTCCGCCGAGAGCCCAGCTCAGCCCTTCCGAAAGCTCGAACGCAACCGCGTCGGATAGTCCGCCATCGCGATAGCGCTGCAGCGTCACGCCCTGCCCGCGCCCCAACTCGGGAAGCTCGGCCAGCGGGAAAACCAGCATCTTGCGGTTCTCGCCGACGACTGCGACGGCATCGGCCTCCACGGAAATAGGCCGGATCACCGCGACCCGCGCCCCGGGACGAACGTTCACCAACTGCTTGCCCTTGCGTGTCTCAGCTAGAGTCGCCTCGCCGCTGGTCACGAAACCCTTGCCGTCGGAGGAGGCGATGAGGAGCTTCATTTCGGGCCGAACCATCAGCAACTGCACAATGTCCACCTCGGCATCGAGGTCGATGAAGAGGCGAACCGGCTCGCCGAAGCCACGGGCGCTCGGAAGCTTGTCGCCGGGAAGCGTATAAACGCGGCCATTCGAGGCGAAGAGCGCAAGGCGGTCCGTCGTCTGGGCGTGAAAATGGATGAAAGGCTCGTCGCCTTCCCGCCACTTGAGGTCGGCGACCTGGTCCAGCGCAAGGTGGCCCTTCATTGCCCTGATCCACCCGCGCTGGGACAGGATGACCGTAATTGGCTCCTTCTCGATCATCGCGGACCAGTCGATCTCGCGCGCCGCGCTCGCTTCCTCGATCCGCGTCCGCCGCTCGTCTCCGAACTTCTCCTTGAGCTGGGCGAGGTCCTTCTGGAGCCGCTTCCACTGCTTGCGCGGGTTGGCGAGCAGCGCTTCGAGCTGTTCTTTTTCCTTCGCAAGCGCCGATCGCTCGCGGCCGATCTCCATCTCTTCGAGCTTGCGCAACGAGCGCAATCGCATGTTGAGGATGGCCTCGGCCTGACGGTCGGATAGCGAGAATTCCGTCATCATGACGGCTTTGGGCTCATCCAGGGTGCGAATGATCTCGATGACGCGGTCGAGGTTCAGAAAAGCAACCAAGAAGCCATCGAGCAGCTCGAGCCGGTCATCGATCTTACCGACCCGCGTGCGCGACCGGTTCTCGAGCACCTCGCGCTGGAAATCGAGCCAGGCGAGCAAAGCCTCCTTCAGGCTCATGACGCCCGGCGTCCGCGTCGCGTCGAGCACGTTGAGATTGAGCGGGAACCGGATCTCGAGATCCGTCAGGCGGTAGAGGCTTTCGAGCAAGAGATCGGCGTCGACCGTCCGCGCCCGCGGCTCGAGGATCAGTCGCACCTGCTCGTCGCTCTCGTCGCGGACGTCGGCAAGGATCGGCAGTTTCTTGTCGGCGATCAGCTGGGCGATCTGCTCGATCAGCTTGGCCTTGGGCACGCCATAGGGGATCTCGCTGACCAGGAGGTGCCATCCACCGCCCTTCTCCCGCTCGATCTCGATCTTGGCGCGCAGGCGGAATGCGCCGCGGCCGCTGACGTAGGCGCGAGCAATCGTGTCCTGGTCGTCGACGAGTACGCCGCCGGTCGGGAAATCGGGGCCCTTCACCCACTCCAGCAAGGCCCGGTCGTCGAGCTTCGGATCGTCGATGAGCTGGATTGCGGCATCGACGAGCTCGCTCAGATTATGAGGCGGGATCGATGTCGCCATGCCGACGGCGATGCCGCTCGCTCCATTGGCAAGCAGGTTCGGGAACAAGCCGGGGAAGACCTCCGGCTCCTCTTCCTCGCCATTGTAGGTCGGACGAAAGTCGACCGTGCCTTCATCGAGGCCGGTCATCAACTGAATGGCGACAGCGGTCAGCCGCGCTTCGGTGTAGCGGTAGGCAGCGGCATTATCGCCGTCGATGTTGCCGAAATTGCCCTGGCCGTCGACCAGCGGATAGCGAAGCGCGAAGTCCTGCGCGAGGCGGACCATCGCGTCATAGACGCTCTGATCGCCATGGGGGTGATACTTGCCGATGACGTCGCCCACGACGCGCGCCGACTTCTTGTAGGCGCCGGCGGGGTCCAGGCGCAGCAGCCGCATCGCCCATAGCAGACGGCGATGGACCGGCTTCAATCCGTCCCGGACGTCGGGCAGCGAACGGGCGGTAATCGTCGAGAGCGCATAAACGAGGTAGCGCTCGGAGAGCGCGGCATCGAATGGGGTTTCGATGACGGACGCGGTGTCGGAATCGGCCATGGCCGGTCGCTACCAAGCCGATCGCGGACGGACTAGCCGTCCGAGGCGATTCATCCACTCAATTTCTTAGCGTTGCGAGTCCTTGCAGACGGCGGGTGCCGTGGCATCGGCCGACTTCCCCTTAGCGCTGTCCGGGCAGCTGTCGACCCGGCCTTCGTCGACGCTGATCTCGTCCCATAAGGTGGAGTCGGCGCCGCTGGTGACGCCCGTATCGATCTGCCAGCTGTCCTCGCCACCCCCAAGCAGCGACAGGTCGAGAACCTCTCCCTCATCATCCTTCC
>Ga0070664_100005522_pt1 | contig 10150 bp, 10 predicted proteins | sample KBSC73metaG_FD_65863 | JGI IMG/M metagenome (GOLD analysis project Ga0070664, IMG submission 65863) | Corn rhizosphere microbial communities from Kellogg Biological Station, Michigan, USA - KBS C7-3 metaG | ecosystem: Host-associated > Plants > Roots > Rhizosphere > Soil ... | reverse complement strand
CGTTCAGCGCCTGGCGGGGGGCCAGGGAGGGAGATCGGTCGATGAGCGTTGGGGGAACCTCACGTGGTCTGGCTGCGCTTCGCGCCGCCCTGGCCGACGTGCTCCTGGCACCCGCTCCCGCGACCGTCGGCGGTCCGGGTTCTCCCTGGTGGCTGCACAGCGACGCGATCTTGCTCAACGCGGCGACGGTCTCCGGGCAGCGCCGGCGCGGGCAGGCCGACGACGGCGGCGACCCTGCGCCGCCGGGCGGGCACCGCAACGACCACGGTGACGCCGACCTCGCGGCCTCTTCGGCCGAGGACGCGGCGGTCGCCAGCAGGCTGATCGCGCTCGTGGAGCTCGCCCGCAACGGCGACAAGGAAGCCTTCGGCCAGCTCTACGACCACTACCAGCCCTCGGTCTACCGCTTCCTCTACTACCGCGTCGGCTCGATGACGCTGGCCGAGGACCTCACGGCGGAGACGTTCTTCCGGGCGCTGCGGAGCATGCACTCCTTCCGCTGGCAGGGCAAGGACTTCGGTGCGTGGCTGATGACCATCGCCCGCAACCTCACCGCCGACCACTTCAAGGCCGGCCGCACGCGTCTCGAACAGACCACCGAGGACATGCAGACCCTCGACACCACCTCGGACGGCCCCGAGGTCGAGGTGCTGTCGTCGCTGACCAACGAGGCGCTGCTCCGCGCGCTCGGCGAGCTGCCGACCGAGCAGCGGGAGTGCCTGATCATGCGATTCCTCCAGGGCCTCTCCATCGCGGAGACCGCCGAGATCCTGGGCCGCAGCAGCGGTGCGGTCAAGCAGCTGCAGCTGCGCGGCGTCCGCAACCTCGCCAAGCTGATCCCGCCCGGGGAGCGTGAGTGATGTCCCATTCACGCATAACTTCCGTCCCGGTCACCTCGTTGTCACCTGTGTACGAGCGCACAGCTGGCCGCACCACCCCCGCGGGCACGCTGCGCGTGCCCTCCCAGACCACAGGAACGACATCATGACCCCGCTGATCTCGGCACGCAGAGCTGCCGAGGACTTCGCGCGCGTGGTCGACGGAGCCCAGGAGGACGCGGCCGACCGCTACGCCGACCTGACGGCCACCGTGGATCTGCTTCGCCGGCAGGAGGCCCCCGCCGCCCGGCCCGAGTTCGTGGCCGACCTCCGGGCCCAGCTGATGGCTGCGGCAGACACGCTGCTGGTGCCCGTCGACGCCGAGCCGGCCGTCGTCGTGCCGCTCCGCCCGCGTCGCAGCCAGCGCCGTCTCGCTGCCGCAGCCGCTGCGTTCGTGGTGGTGGGCGGCACCGCCGGCGTCGCCGCGGCCGCCGAGAACTCCCTGCCGGGCGATCCGCTGTACGCCCTGAAGCGCGGCATCGAGAGCGCCCAGGTGTCCCTGAACACCAGCGACGCGGCCAAGGGGCACGACCTGGTCAAGCAGGCGAACACCCGCCTCGACGAGGTCGACGCGCTCGTCGGCGACGGCGACGCGTCCCGGATCACGCACACGCTCGCCTCCTTCCGGCGCAGCATCGCCACCGGCTCCGACCTGCTCTTCGTCGCCTACCAGCGCGACAGTCTTCCGGCGGACCTCGTCGGCCTGCGCGCGACGTACAGCACCCAGGCCGACCGGCTCGACGACCTCTCCGACCAGGCGCCGTCGGCGACCGCGCCCGACTTCGCCTCCACCAAGGCGCTCCTGGCCGACCTCGACCAGCAGGCGCGGGTGCTCTGCGGCAACTGCGGGCAGGACGCCGGCGGCGCCGGGTTCGCCGACCTGTCCTCCTCCCCCGCCCTGGAGAACCTCCTCACCCAGCCGGCTGACGCGGCCGCGGCCGAGCAGCAGGCGAGCATCACGAAGTCGCTGGCCGACAAGGCGGGTGAGATCGCCGCGAAGACGCCGAAGATCCAGCCGCCGACGACCACCACCCAGGCGACCAGGGACGCCTCCGGCTCGGTTCTGCCCGGCGTCACGGTCTCGACCCTCCCGACCCAGACGGGCTCGCTCAAGGACACCGTCAAGTCCACGACCGACGGCGTGGGCGACGTGCTCGACACGGTCGACGGCGCGACGGGCGGCACGCTGGCGCCGGTCACCGACACGGTCAACAAGACCCTCGACGCGCTCACCAACCTGCTCACCGGGCCCTGAGCCCGGCAGGACAGGTTTCGACACGCTCGGTCGCGGCTTCGTGCCTCTGCCGCGCTCGCTGCTCAACCACCATCGATCAAGGCCGCTGACGCGTCCTTGGTTTCGGCACGCTCGGTTTCGGCCTCGTTCCTCGGCCGAACTCGCTGCTCAACCACCAATGACCTGGTCCGCTGACGCGTCCCAGGTCGATCAGCCGAACACCGACTGGCGCTGCATGAGCAGGCTGTAGAGCGTCTGCTGGATCGTCTCGCGGACCTGGTCGGTGACGTTGAAGACCAGCATCGGGTCCTCGGCGGCACCCGCGTCGTAGACGTCGGTACGGATCGGCTCGCCGAACTCGATGATCCACTTCGACGGCAGCGGGATCAGGCCGAGCGGCCCGAGCAGCGGGAAGAACGGCGTGATCGGGAGGTACGGAATCCCGAGCAGGCGAGCCAGCGACGGGATGTTGCCGACCAGCGGATAGATCTCCTCCGCGCCCACCACCGAGGTCGGGATGATCGGCACGGCGGTGCGGATCGCCGCCGAGACGAAGCCACCGCGGCCGAACCGCTGCAGCTTGTACCGCTCGCTGTACGGCTTCCCGATGCCCTTGAAGCCCTCGGGCCAGACGCCGACGATCTCACCACCCTTGAGCATCCGCTCGGCGTCCTCGTTGCACGCGAGCGTGACCCCGCCCTTGCGCGCCAGCTCGCTGACGATCGGCAGCTTGAAGACCAGGTCGGCGCCCAATGGGCGCAGGAAGCGGTGGGCGTGGTCGTGGATCGTCACCGCTGTCATCAGGCCGTCGACGGGGATGGTGCCGGAGTGGTTCGACACCACGAGCGCACCACCCTCGAGCGGGATGTTCTCGACGCCGCGCACGTCGATGCGGAACCACTTCTCGGCGACCGGACGGATCGCGGTCATGAAGAAGCGCTGGGTGATCTCGGCGTCGAAGCCGTACTCGTCGACGACGTAGTCGCCGGTCAGCCGGCGCCGGAGGAAGGCGAGGAAGGCCGCCAGGCGCGGCTCCCAGTTGTCGCCGAAGACCTCGATGGCTGCGGTAGTGAACCCGGCGAGCCAGTCGACGGCCGGGATGCCGGCCGTCGGGTGCCGGTGGTCGCGCAAGACGCCCGCCTCCGGAGCGGCCGGCGCAGGGGCGCCGGGGATTTCGCCGAGGGCGCCACCGGGGGTGCCACCGGGGTTCTCAGCTGGGGTCTCAGCGACCGGCTGGCGGGGTTCCGGCAGACGTCCTGCAGCGCTCTCGGCCGCCTTGTCCTCGTCGGGCGGCGACGCAGGAGTGCCCGGCGCCGACTTCTTGGCGGCGCTGCCGGGCGCGAGGCTGCGCGCCGCACTCGACGGCTTGTCATTGCCGGTGCCGCGGCCCGGCCTGCCCCGGGTGCCGATCGGGATGATCTCGGCGTCACCCATCGTGCTGCACCCCCTTTCCGGCGAGCTGTCCAACAAGTTGTGCGGACTCGGCGCGGGCGCCACCCAGGGCACCGAGGAGGCTGGCCTCCGCGGCGCGCACACGACGCTCGGACACGAGGCCCGGCTCGACGGAGGCGGCGAACTCGGCGAAGGCGTCGTGGGTCGTCCGCGACGGATCGAAGCCGAGCACCTCGCGCATCCGCGTCGTGTCGATGCCGCGTCCGTAGGTCAGGAACGCCACCTGCTCGCGGGAGAAGTCGACGAGTCTCGCCTGGCGCATCGCGGAGCCGAAGGACGCCACCGCGAACCCGGGCATCGGCAGGGCCGGGCGGCCGAGCCGCCGGATCGCCTGCGACAGCATCATCACGCCGTCACCGGCGATGTTGAACGTGCCCGCGATGTCGCTCAGGGTGGCATGCTCGATCGCGTCGAGCAGGTCGTTGTCGTTGAGGAACTGCATCCGCGGGTCGAAGCCCAGCACGGTCGGGATGACCGGCAGCCGGAAGTAGGCGGTCAGCGGTGTGCTCAGGGTCGGCCCGAGGGCACTGGTGGTGCGCAGCGTGGTCACGCGTACGTCGGGCCTGCGCCGGGCGAAACCGCGCACGTAGCCCTCGACCTCGTTGAGGTCCTTGACGAAGCCGACGGCGCCCACGCGACGGGCGTCCATGTCCTCGGAGAACATCGCGGGGTCGCGGCTGGAGGACCCGTAGACCGCGGTGCTGGACTTGAGCACGAAGTGCTCGAGGTCCGGCGACTGCTGGCACGCCGCCAGCAGCTGCATGGTGCCGATGACGTTGAGCTCCTTGGCCGCGCCGCCGCCCGAGGACGCGGACGGCAGCACGCTCATGTGCACGACGGTGTCCACCTGCTCCCGCAGGATCACCTTGGCGATCACGGGGTTGCGGATGTCAGCGCGCGCGAACGACACCGCACCCATGTCGCCGCGCGGCGGCGAGATGTCGACGCCGATCACGCGGTCGACCTCGGGCGCGGCCGCGAGCTGCCGGGCGAACCGGCGACCGAGGTCGCGGGCAACTCCGGTGACGAGCACGACACGGCCCACGGCAGCCCCCCTGCGTTCCTGGTGCGTCCTTGCTGTTACGTCGTTACTTGCCGAGGCGACGACGCTGCACGCGCGTCTTCTTCAACAGCTTGCGGTGCTTCTTCTTCGCCATGCGCTTGCGGCGCTTCTTGATGACAGAACCCACGGATGCCCTTTTCATGCATGCGGAGCCGCACGTCGGGCCCCTTGGAAGGCACAAGACTATCCGCAGGTCTCCCGGTCAACGAATCGGGAGCCGCGCGATGAACACCGCCGCTGCGTGAGCGACGTGAGACGAACCGTGCCCGAGCCGGTCAGCCGGTCTGGAAGAAGCTCTTTCGCAGGTACTCGTTGACGTCGTCCTCGCTCACGCGAAACGAGCGTCCCACGCGCACGGCGGGCAGCTCGCCGCCGTGCACCAGACGGTAGACCGTCATCTTCGAGACCCGCATCACCGAGGCAACCTCGGCAATGGTCAGGAACTTCACTTCGGAAATGTCTCCGGACAGGTTCGAACCCATCTCGCACCGCACTTTCTGGTGAGCTCGCTCTCCGGCTTCCCCACCGGAGTTCACGCGAGCCCGCTCCAGCGAGGATAGAGCCATCTGTTACTCATGGGGAAGGGATTGACTCACGATACTTGTGAGAACCGAAAATGCCCTTCCAGACCCGAAAACCGCGAAATCACGGCAGCGGGTCGAGACCGTGCTCGGGGAACACCGCGGTGCGGGTCTCGTGGACCGCGCGGTCGAGCCAGGTGTTCGGGTCGTAGCCCTCCGACCAGTCCCGGTACGCCGGGGTGCGACCGTCGCCCATGCGGCCCGGAGCGCCCCGCTGGAGGGCCTCCTCGACGTGTGCACGCCAGCCCCGCGGAGTCTCCGTCTCGGGGTCAAGCGGCGCGCCACCGACGACGGCGAGCAGGTGCGTCCACGACCGCGGGACGACGTCGACGACGGCGTACCCGCCTCCGCCGACGGCCAGCCACTTGCCTCCGCACACCTCGTGGGCGAGGTCGTGCAGGGCCGCGTAGGTCGCCCGGTGCCCGTCGACAGTGAGCATCAGGTGGGCGAGCGGGTCGTCGCGATGGGTGTCGCAGCCCTGCTGGGTGACCAGGATGTCGGGGGCGAAGGCGCGCACCAGCGGGGGCACGACCGCGTGGAAGGCACGCAGCCAGCCCGCGTCGGCCGTGCCCGGGGGCAGCGCGACGTTGACCGAGGTCGCAGGCGCGTCGGGACCGCCCGTCTCCGCCGGGAAGCCGGTGCCGGGGAACAGCATCTGGCCGGTCTCGTGGAGCGAGATCGTGAGCACCCGCGGGTCGTCGTAGAAGATCTGCTGGACGCCGTCGCCGTGGTGGACGTCGACGTCGACGTACGCGACCCTGCGAGCGCCGTGGTCGAGCAGCCAGCGGATCGCGACGGCCACGTCGTTGTAGACGCAGAAGCCGCTGGCCTGGTCGGGCATCGCGTGGTGGAGGCCGCCGGCGATGTTCGCCGCGTGGATCGCCTCGCCCTCCCACACCCGTCGAGCGGCCTCGAGGCTCGCGCCGACGACGTGCCGCGCGGCCTCGTGCATGTGCCGGAACGTCGGGTTGTCGTCGGTGCCGATCCCGTGCCGCGGATCGGTGCGCCCGGGGTCGAGGCTGCTGCGCCGCACCGCCTCGATCAGGCCGGGGTCGTGCACCACGAGCAGGTCGTCGTCAGTCGCGTCGGGCGCCGGCACGGCAACCAGGCCGTCCGCACCTCCCGTGACCGGGCCGTCCGACACCACGCCGAGCTCCCGCGCGAGCCGCATCGTCAGGTCGACCCGGACGGGGTTCATGGGATGTGCCGGACCGAAGTCGTAGTCGGTCAGCGTCTCGTCGAACACCACACAGGTGGGTCCGCAGCCGGAAGGCATTCAGTCCATGCCCTCGGCGAGCGAAATGGAGCGGTTGCGGGCCGCCTCCATCGCCGTGAGGAAGGCCGCCCGGACCTTGTGGCCCTCGAGCTCGCGGATGGCGGCCGCCGTCGTGCCTCCGGGCGAGGTGACCTGCTCGCGCAGCACCGTCGGGTGAGTGCCCGTCTCGCGCAGCAGCTTGGCCGAGCCGACAACCGTCTGCACGACCAGCTCGGTGGCGGTCGTGCGCGGGAGGCCGAGGTGCACACCGGCCTCGATCATCGCCTCGACCACGAAGAACAGGTACGCCGGACCGGAGCCGGAGATGGCCGTGACGGCGTCCTGCTGCTTCTCGGGCACCTGCACGACGCGACCGGTCGTGGACAGGAGCTGCTCGGCGACCTCGAGGTGGGCGGCATCGCAGTGCGAGCCCGCCGAGATCGCCGCCATGCCCTCGTCCACGAGTGCCGGGGTGTTCGGCATCACCCGGACCACCGCCACTCCGTCGGGGATGTGCTTCTCGATGGCCCGCGTCGTGATGCCGGCCGCGAGCGAGACGACGAGCTGGCCGGCCCGCAGGTGCGGCGCGATCTCGGTGAGCACGTCGGCCATGTCCTGCGGCTTGACCACGAGCACCACGGTCTCCGCGGCGGCAGCCTCGGTGTTGGGGACCACCGTCACGCCGTACTTCTCACGGAGCTCGGCGGCCCGGTCGGGCCGCTTCTCGCCGACCATGAGGTCGGCGACGTCGCGGCCGCCGCGGATCAGTCCGGAGAGCAGGGTCTCCCCCATCACTCCCGCACCGATGATGGCGACGGTCATCGAGCCTCCGGTCTGCTCTGCTGGACTGGTCTGGTCTGCTGGATTGCTACTTCTGCGACAGCAGCGAACGCAAGAAGAATGTCAGGTTCGCCGGGCGCTCCGCGAGCCTTCTCATCAGGTAGCCGTACCACTCGCGGCCGAACGGCACGTAGACACGCATCCGCTCACCGGCCCCCGCGAGCCGACGCTGCTCCTCGCTGCGAATGCCGTAGAGCATCTGGAACTCATAGGTCCCGGGAGACCGGTCGAACCGGGTCGCGAACGCGGCGGCGATCCGGATCATGCGCGGGTCGTGGGTCGCGATCATCGGGTACCCCTGGCCCGCCATCAGCACCTTCAGGCAGCGCACGTAGGACTTGTCGACCTCCTGGCGGTCCTGGAAGGCGACACTCGCCGGCTCCTTGTAGGCGCCCTTGCACAGCCGTACCCTCGAGCCCTCGTACGCCAGCGCGCGGCAGTCGTCCTCGGTGCGGTGCAGGTAGGCCTGCAGGACGGCTCCGGTCTCCGGGAAGTCCTTGCGCAGCTCGCGCAGCGTCGCGAGCGTCTGGTCGGTGGTGGTGTGGTCCTCCATGTCGAGGGTCACGGTGGTGCCCACGTTGCGCGCCGCGCGACAGATGCGCCGGGCGTTCTCGAGGCTGAGCTTCGGGCCGATCTCCGGCAGTGCCTGACCGATGGCGCTCAGCTTCACGCTGACCTCGGCGCTCCGGGCGAGACCGTCGTGGCTCAGCGCCTCCAGCAGCTCCAGGTACGCCGTCACGGTCGCCTCGGCCTGGTCCTGGTCCAGGGTGTCCTCGCCGAGGAAGTCGATGGTCACCAGCCGGCCGTCGCTGACCAGCTCGCGGGTCGCCTCGACGACGTCCGCCGTGCGCTCGCCGGGGACGTAGCGGGCGACGATGCCACTGCTGACCGGCATCCGGGTGGCGAGGTCCTTGACCCGCCCGCTCCTCGCGAGCAGCAACAGCGACTGGCGCAGCACCTGGTCTCCCCCTGTCCGACGAGCATCTCGACGTGCCGACCTTTCCACGTTACGCCACGGGTCGTACGCACCCGGAATCGGAGCGCCTCGCGACGCGTTGGCACGGTGCTGCTGCGGTCAGACGCTGCTGTAACGCGGCGCTCTGGTCGCTACGTGCGCCGCAGACGGGTTACCCAGCGACGACAACACCGCGTTACAGGGCGTACGGCGCGGTGCGCAGCCGACAGCCGGCTCAGTCCGACTGGCGGCGCAACGTGAGCGCGCCGAGCACGAGGGCGGCCGCGGCGAAGGCGGCGACCAGGAAGAGGTCGCCCCAGACCGCCGGGTCCGTGTGGGCGGTGACCTTGCGCATGGCGTCGACGGCGTAGGACAGCGGCAGCACGTCGGAGACGGCGTGCAGGACCGGTGGCAGGTCCTCGCGGGGGATGAAGAGGCCGCAGAGCAGGATCTGCGGGATGACCAGGGCCGGCATGAACTGCACGGCCTGGAACTCCGTGCGGGCGAACGCCGAGACGAACAGGCCGAGCGCGCTACCGAGAACGGCGTCGACGATCGCCACGACCAGCAACAACCAGACCGGACCCGCGACGTCCAGGTCGAGCGCCCACACGGACAGGGCCACCGCGAGCCCGGACTGCACCGCGGCCACCAGCCCGAAGGCGAGGGCGTAGCCGACAAGGAAGTCGCCCTTGCCCATCGGCATCGCCAGCAGCCGCTCGAGGGTGCCGGACGTGCGCTCGCGCAGGGTGGTCACCGAGGTCACCAGGAACATGATGATGAACGGGATCAGCGCCAGCAGGGCGGCGGCGAGGGCGGTGAAGCCGAAGTCCGGCTGGTCCTGGAACATCCACCACAGCAGCGTCATGATCACGCAGGGCAGCACCACCAGCATGGCGGAGGTACGCCGGTCGCGACGCAGCTGGATGAGGACCCGTCGCGTCACGGCGAGCGTGATCCGCGGGTTCACGACCCCGCCTTGGCGACCAGGTCGAGGAACGCGGCCTCGATCTCCTCGGTGCCGGTCTTCTCCAGCAGCGCGGCCGGGGTGTCGTCGGCGATGATCCGGCCCTCGCGCATCAGCAAGAGCCGGTCGCAGCGGTTGGCCTCGTCCATGACATGGCTGGACACGAACACCGCGGCGCCCTGGTCGGCGAGGCCGTGGAACGTCTGCCACAGGTCGCGCCGCAGCACCGGGTCCAGGCCCACGGTCGGCTCGTCGAGCACGATCAGCGCGGGCTCGCCGAGCAGAGCGACCGCGAGGGAGACGCGCGACCGCTGGCCACCGGAGAGCCGGCCCGCGACCTTGGCGCGCTCGGCCTCCAGGTCGACGAGGCGCACGCAGGTGTCCACCCGGCCGGGGTCGACGCCCAGCACGGCGGCGAAGAACGCGAGGTTCTCCTCGACGGTGAGGTCGTCGTACACGCTCGGCGCCTGGGTGACGTAGCCGATCCGCGAGCGCAGCCCGGCCGACCCCGCGCGCTCGCCGAACACCGTCACCGAGCCCGCGGTGATGCGCTGGACGCCGACGATCGCGCGCATCAGCGTGGTCTTGCCGCAGCCCGAGGGCCCGAGGAGCCCGGTGACCTGGCCCGTCTCGACCGAGAAGGTCAGGTCGCGCAGCACCTCGGTGCCGCCGCGTACGACGCGCAGCCCGCTGATCTCGACGCCTGCCATCAGCTCGCCTCCGGTGTCCTCGCGAAGTGCAGCTGGCTGAAGGCGAGGGCCGCGAGCAGGTCGGACTCGCGGGCGGCACGCGTGCCGGCCTTGCGGGTGTTGATCTCGGCGACGATGTGCCCCTCGAACCCGCTCTCGGCGAGGTGCTCGAGGAAGGCCCCGCAGGGCTGGTTGCCCCGACCCGGCACCAGGTGCTCGTCCTTCGCCGAACCGGT